>Ga0070684_100002209_pt1 | contig 14365 bp, 17 predicted proteins | sample KBSC723LmetaG_FD_65653 | JGI IMG/M metagenome (GOLD analysis project Ga0070684, IMG submission 65653) | Corn rhizosphere microbial communities from Kellogg Biological Station, Michigan, USA - KBS C7.2-3L metaG | ecosystem: Host-associated > Plants > Roots > Rhizosphere ...
ATAAGTTCCTTGATGATCGCCACAAGATCCTCAACACGCATCACGCGGTTTTCGGCTGTGTTTGCAACGTCCATACCAAGACGCTGATTAATTTTGTAGCGGCCGACTCGGCTAAAGTCGAAACGCTTGAAGTCGAAGAACATGCGAGTAAGTAATTCGCGGGCGTTATCTACGGTTGCAAGATCACCCGGACGAAGACGGCGATATACCTCAATAAGGGCTTCGTTTGCGCCTTTTGCAGGGTCTTTATCTAGAGTCGCATCGATATATTTTAATTCGCCCGTGTCGACATCTTTAAAGAGTTCCTTGATACCAGTGTTTGTTGGGTATGCAAGCGCGCGCAGCAACGTTGTTACTGGGATTTTGCGGCGGCGGTCGATTTTAACATAAAGCGCACCGTTGCTTGCTGTCTCAAATTCAAGCCAGGCACCACGACCAGGGATGATTTTGGCGCCATAATAATTGCGGCCAGCAGAAGCGTCAGCAGTAAAGAAAACACCAGCAGAACGGATCAGCTGGCTTACTACAACGCGCTCGGCACCGTTAATAACAAACGTACCGCGGTTTGTCATCCACGGGAAATCACCAAGATAAATCTCTTGCTCTTTTACTTCGCCTGTTACTTTGTTTGTAAGTTCAACGGTGGCTTTAAGCGGAGCTTCAAAGCTTACGTTGTTCTCGCGTGCGTCGATTTCGCTCGCCTTTGGCTCGACAAAACGATATTCCTTAAAACGTAGCTCGAGTTTTTGACCGGTGTAATCCTCAATTGGATTAATCTCAGCAAAAATCTCGCCTAAGCCTTCCTCGACAAACCATTTAAAGCTGTCGATCTGGTGAGCGATTAAATTTGGCAGCGCAAGCGCGGTGTCGTCTTGAGTAAAGAAAACACGTGCGCCTGGAGCTACCGTCCCAGCAGATTTACTCATACTAAAAGTATGCCCCTTCAATTATTAGTGTTGATCCCGTAGCCGCGGAAGGTCAACTAAGTCTAGGCTCCCGTGCATAAATACAGTGGCCAGCTGTGACACAGGTAGAAAGCACCTAGCTTACACTACTTCTTAGAATGTAGTATGCGCGAGTTTTCCACCGCCGTCAAGGAGATTATGTAAATTATATTGTAGAATTTGCAATAAAATAACGGCCACCGCCCCGAAGTTCATCCAGGGCGGTGCCGTTAACGGCAGTTGCTACTTGGCGGGATCTGTATCTTGCGCTTTCTCGTCGGTGACACTCGACGGCTTCTCTTTCTTGGCCCCGAAATAGATAGCCCCCATATGCACGACCCAACACGTCAGGAAGGTTGCCCCCGTAAGGGCACCGACATGAAACTTCTCGTACAAATAGCTGAACCCGAAGATAACAGCCATTGTCGTCATCGCCCATGTGACGCCCACGACAGTCGCCGCGATAGCAACGCCGCTCGTCACTTCCTCGCGCAGCGCATTACGCACCCTCCCAGCAACTCCTGCAAGGTAAACTGTTAACAAGACGCCCGTAACGATGCCAGCGAGGACCAAGAAAGCGATCTGATAAATGGACACAAGTCCTCCAGATGGATGTAAGCTAACCAACCGCTACTGATCATACAACAATCGCTTCTTATCCCTAATAACAAACACTGCAACCCCAGCCGCAATCAACATAAAAGCAATGTCCACAAGAAATGCTGCGTGAAAGCCACTAACTGTTGCCATCGGACCCTGCGCGAGACCGGCGGTCACTGCGGCCGCAACACTTAGTAAAATCGCCAAACCCAATGCGCCACCCAGCTGTTGCGATGTAGACACAAGACCAGAAGCAAGCCCTGACTCTTCCGGCGGGACACCGGACGTAGCAGCAGCGACTACAGGCATTATTGTCATGCCAATGCCAAGTGGCATGAGTATGAGGGTTGGGAGTATATCGATAAAGTACGAACCCTCAACCGGCAAACGGCTCAACCACAGTAAAGATAGCGCTATCACAAGAGGACCGGCGACCAAGAATCGTCTAAAACCCAAACGCGCAACTAGCTTAGGAATCTTAGCCGACATCACACCAATAAGCACAGGAAAAGGCAAGAAACATAGGCCGGTAACCACAGGCGCGTAATGCAATATACCCTGCACATAAACCGTAAGCAGGAAAATCGTCCCAATCATAGTTGCATAAAGCGGCATCATAATAAGATTTGCACCACTGACATTGCGGATGCTAAAGATGGAGAGTGGCATAATCGGATGCCGTGCCTTCGACTCACGCACTACAAAACCAATAAGCAGCGCAATCGAACTAGCAAGCACTACGAGCGTTTGCAAGCTCAACCAACCCCAACTCTGTGCCTGACTCAACGCAAAGACGAGCGACATAAGGCCGGAGGTAACCAACAGCGCACCCGGTACGTCTACAGTGCCCTGTTTCTCTTTATTTTCGTAGGCCGGCACGAAGCGTGCAATCAGGAAGATCATAATAATACCCACAGGCACGTTAACAAAAAAGTCCCAGCGCCAGCCAAGATACTGCGTAAGGATACCGCCGAGTAGCAAACCAATCGAAGCGCCGCCAGTTGCCACGAGCGTCCAAAAACCAAGCGCCTTATTGCGCTCTGACCCATCACGGAACGTAACAAGCACCGTAGAAAGCGCCGCCGGCGACATAAACGCTGCTGCTACGCCTTGTAGCGCGCGGAGAGTCACAAGCATCACCGACGATTCCGTTAGGCCAATAAGCAGCGAGCATATCGTGAACGCAACAATACCGATAAGTAGCATTCTGCGTCGTCCAAAGAGGTCGGCAGCCCTTCCTCCGAGCAGTAAAAACCCACCAAAGCTGAGCACATAAGCCGTAATTACCCATTGCAGCGAGCTAATAGTGAAACCGAGTTCGTGCTGAATGCTCGGAAGCGCGACATTGGTGATTGAGACATCGAGAACTACCATAAACTGGGCGATAGCTACAAAAGCAAAAATGAGCCACTTCGATATTTGTTTCATTGATTATCCAAATAGTTAAGATTTATAAACTAATTGTATTATCCAACTATTTATTTTGTCAAACTTGTGCGGCTTTGATACAATATAAAACAATGATAGATAAAAAATTGCAAGATCCCTTAAGTTTAATCCTCATACGCATATGCCTGCGTGGCAAATACGCCATCTCTGCCATCGCCGACGCAAACGGAGTTACAGCAATCCAAGCTATTACGCTCTGCGTTCTAGAACCCAACACCCCCTTCCCTATGAGTCATCTCGCGAACTTTTTAAGTTGTGACCTCTCCAGCGTATCTGGTATTGTAGAGCGGCTGGTTGCGAGCGATTTTGTTGAGCGCCGTGAATGGGCGCAGGATCGCCGCGTTAAAACAATTACCCTTACTGCAAAGGGCAACGCACTCCGTCATTCGCTTCTTGAAGTAGCGATGGAAAAGCGTTTACCTTACCTCAACCGACTCACCCAACAAGAAACCGCACAGCTCCTAAAATTGCTTATTAAGGCGACCGAAAAGTCTTAGTTCTCGCGCTTGTGCGCGCCGCGACACCATGCTACTGTACATACAATTTCCCCCGATTGAGGAGTTGTGACAATGTCATCAGCCGACCCGCTCATTAACCCCGACGACGTGGTGAAAGCATGGCGTCGCGATCCGCAGTTTGCGAGCATATCTGCAACTGAAGTTGCGGCTCTCGAGCCATATGTTCGGAAGTTGCCAGCGATTCTGGCGGCCGACCTGAACAAGGAGTTGACGTTCGACCTGCGCGTAAAGTCCACGCTGGCCTTTTACACGTATCTCACCGCCAATCCTGGCGAGTACAAAGCTGCTTATAGTGCAGCTGACAGTAGCTTGGGCGACGTCGTCCTTGCACTGCTCAGCGGTCTCATCAAGAGCATGTCGGACTGGTTACCCAACCTCTCTGAGCGTGTCGAGGCCGCCGGGCGCGACGAGCGTCAGCTGCTGATATCCGGCCCGCCGGCGCTCAACACAGCAGCTCTTGATCTACTCCTTGTAGGAGAGCTCACATTGGGCCGCCTGCTAGTGGTCCAACCCGGGCTCCTGACAAATCGTCAGCGCCCCAACCGAGGCTATCGGCGTCAAAGCTTCTAGCCGCCACGCCGCTGGGGAGGTGCCAAACAGGTGCCTCACCAGCGGCGGCAAAAACTCACCGCTATTAAGCCTTTTCGATCAACTTGTCAGCAATGCCGTACGCAATCGCCTCTTGGGCATTCATCCAGTAATCACGTTCCATGTCGGCGCGCACTTTGGCAGACTTCTGGCTCGTCGCCTTAACCATCAATTCCACCAGTAATTCTTTAGTGCGAATGCCCTCTTTAAGGCTAATCTCCATATCGGTCATAACACCTTCGGTGCCGCCGCGAGGTTGGTGAATCATAACCCGAGTGTGCGGCAAAAGTAAACGTTTGCCTTTAGCCCCACTTGCAAGCAAAACTGCGCCCATGCTGGCCTGCATACCGATACCGATGGTTTGAACATCTGGCTTGATGTAATTCATGGTATCGATAATAGCCAAGCCGTCGTAAACGCTACCGCCCGGGCTATTTATATAAAAAGAAATGTCTTTTTTAGGATCTTCATATGCCAAATGCAAAAGCTGAGCCACAACAATATTTGCGGTATGTTCGTTTACTTCTTCGCCCAAAAAAATAATACGTTCTTTAAGGAGGCGGCTGTAGATATCAAACGCACGTTCTCCCATATGAGTTTCTTCGATAACTGTCGGCACAAGATAATTTTTTGGCTTTGTCATAAGGCAGTTGACTCCTTTTGTAGTAAGATCAATTATAAAAAATTAGCACTCACAGGTCAAGAGTGCTAATTATCCTAAACAAGTTTATGGCCACAGCCGACCTGCTCACACGCGCATTTAAACGCACAAGCAGGCCGACTGGGACAGGCGTGTCACAAGGGCTGAGCTTTCTTTCTCAGACGCTTTCGGCGCCAGCGGTACGGGCCCCAAAGGTAGCCGGATCCCACGTAGTAGATGGCCGAAGCCAGGATGGTGAGCAATACCCACCCGACACCACCGATTATGGTGGCAAGTACATCACCAGCAACCAAAAGAGCGCGGAGCGAGAGTCCCGCCCAGCCCCCAAGGGATGCTATCCAATGATGCTTATGTACGGGATGATCATCGTCCACCGGATACTTCGTGTCGATCGCGGCTTTTAATCTCCGGAATGCCGGTACCGCAAGACTTACAGCGGCCAAAAAAAAGATTACGCCCAACCCCCATGTAAGTGCCGTGTTAGCCATGGCTCTCCTCACGGGATGTGAACCTGAGGCAAAATTATACACTATTTATTTTAAGAAATCAAATATCATCCGTGTGCGACGCCACTCAGATATCAAGTAGCGCCGCACACGAAACGGCTGTCAGAAACCGAAACAGCAAACCGCCATAACGAGCATGGCGAACCAAAAAACTCTCCAGCCCGGCTCGTCCTCCGTGTTATCCCAGATGGTCCAGCCTACAAGCAGGATCACCACCATTTCAATGGCTAGTGCCCCGCCGCGCCCAGAGAACCAGCCCCACCGATAGTGAGTGTAGATACCGAGCGAGGCCTCAGCAGATGCCAGCGCTAGTGCCACACTCGCCCAAACAGAAGCCTCGCGCCTGGCCGATTTGTGCTCGGAAAAGAGGATGTACGCGCGATACCCCGCAATGATCGCCATCAGCAAAAGCAGGCCGATGGCTACATACAGTGCAGTGCGCAAACCAGGGGACATCTCGTCCACCTCTCGTCTTGTTGGTGTCTGACTGTTATAGAATACGCTACTTTGCGTTGAGATCAACCAGCCGGCTAACCGTTTTCTCTGTAAGTACACGGTTGGCAATATCGCGCCGCGCCTCTGGTGTATCAAGCTGCTTTTTAACTTCTGGTGTATTGCCATAACGCGCGAGCATTTCACCGAGGCGTTCTTCGAGCTCTTCTTTGGCAACTTCGATCGCTTCTACTTTGCTGAGTTCAGCAAGCACAAGCCCAACCTGCACGCGGCGTTCGGCTTGCTGGTGGAGATCTTTGGCCCGCCACTCCTCGAGCGTTTTACCTTGCTGCTCGAGATACTGTTCGAGTGTCATGCCTCGATACATCAGATTTTGAACAAAATCGCGTTCGATGCTATCTATTTGGTCATGGATAAGGATATGTGGTGCTGGGACATGGCTGCCCTTAACCAGTTGCTCAACAAGCGAATCTTTAAGTTTATCAACTGCTTCGCGCTCTTTTTGCTCGGTAAGTTCGCGGGTGATGTCGGCGCGGAGCTCGGCGAGTGTTTTAAACGGACCAACTTCGCTTGCAAATGCATCGTCGAGTTTAGGCTGTTTAACTTCTTTGACTGCTTTAACAGTGGTCGCAAATGTAACTTTTGTGCCAGCCAGCGGTTTGTGGTGATAATCTTTAGGGAATGTTAAAGGCAGCTCGAGCTTATCGCCTGCTTTTTTGCCAACAAGACCTTCTTCGAAGCCAGGAATAAACGTGTGCGAACCTAAAGTGAGTTCGTAGTCGGTCCCGCTCGCGCCAGCCACAGATTTGCCGGCTGTATCTTTGCCATCAAAATCAATAACAACTTCGTCGCCTTCTTTGGCAGCACGCGCAACTTCTACTTTTTTGGCAGCATTGCCACGAAGACGTTCGATAACTTCGTCGACGTCCTTTTTAACAACGTCAACAACTTCTTTTTTCGCTTTTAGTTTTTTGTAGTCGCCAAGTTTTATCGTAGGGATAATCTCAACTTCGGCAGTGTATTCGAGCATTTCGCCCGCAACGTATTTTTGCACTTCAACTTTAGGACGGTCGAGTGGCGTAAGTTTGGCAGCGTCAAAAACCTCAACAGCCGACGCGTTTACTGCATCTTCAAGGATCTCGCTGTTAAGTTGAGCGGGGTTAATATTTTTTTCGGCGACGTGTGCAGGTACTTTACCTGTGCGAAAACCTGCAACTTTAACTTTGCCAGCCAAACGACGAAGCGTTTTTTGTTTGATATCTGCCAGCTCGTCAGCGCTCAGCGTAACGGTAACTAGCACTTGGGTGTCGGATTGATGTTTAATAGTGTGCTTCATATCCTGAACAGTATACCTTCTTATGCCCAGGTTTTACAGCGTAAGCAGATTAATCTGGAATGGTGCCGGAAAACAAATCCCGACACCATCCCAGTTACGGCCAGCTACCGATTGCGTCGCTCACGAGGTGGCGGGGGAGGCAGTTGCCAGGTGCTCGGACGGTTCTTCCATGCTGCACTCATCTGGAGCACGAAACCACCAAGACACATAACCCCAGCAATAGCGGCTACATACTTTGGCGCATCCAGCGTGACGCCGGCTATCAATACACCAGCGCTCAGCACGATAACCAACGTGCCGCTAACAAAACGAAACACAGTCTCTCCTCTGATCGCATTGTTACGGACGGCCGGGCACAAAGCTCTGCACGATGTACGCAAAGAGCGATTTCGGACCGTCAGTTGACGCGCCGTGACGCATGATTCCCGTCCCAACGCCACGCAGCAGGATAAAAAACGCCGCCAGCGCGAACGTCAATGGCCATTTCGAGGTGCTCGTAAGCACCCAGATTAGAGCCGTCACGGGCAGACTGGCAAACGCCCAGATCACCATCCAGTACTTATCGTAGATGCCGGGAATGCTGTAGCCGAGTGCCGCAAAAGCAACGCCAGCAAGGGAAACGAAGGCGCCGCCTCCCAATCCCCAGCGAAACCCGCCGGCCATGCCTACGGCAACGCCGCAAACGAGAGCTACCGGTACCGCCACCGTCCACCCAAGGGCACGCAGTGTACGAAAACCGGTATATCTTGCAGATCCACCACTCATGTCTCTCCTCGAAACAAATACCACAAAGATACGTCTGGATAGCTAGCCGAAACTAGCGCCACATGACGCATAGATACTATACAATATCTTCTTCGGCGTGTCGATAATCTTTAATTGCCGCAACAAGCCGCTCAAACGCGAGCTTTTCTTCTGTCTCTTTCTGCACGTCTTTAAGCGTGTAAATTTCTTCGTCGAGCTCTTTTTGGCCCGCGAACAACAAAAACGGGATACCTTTTTTAACGGCAGTTTTAATTTGCTTATCGAGTTTGCGGCCGGTGATGTCGAGCTCAGTATTTACTCCCTCACTGCGCAGACGTGTGGCCAACTTTTGAGCACCCTTTAACGCATCGCCGAGCACGGCAACGTACACCTCGGTTTTAGTCTGTAGTTTTGGCAGGAGCTTGTGCGTCTCTAAAAAGTCTTGCATTGTTGTAGCGCCTGGCGCAAAACCAACTGCAGATAGAGGCTCAACACCAAATAAACCAACCAAACCGTCATAGCGGCCACCACCAAACAGCGACCGAGGGTTTTCTGGATTCGTGTCAAAAACTTCAAATACAATATCGGTATAATAATCGAGGCCGCGCATCAAACCGATATCGAACGTTGCCGTTTTAACTCCATGTTCGCGCAGCAATGTAAATAATGTCTGTACCTGGACGATCGCGCTGGAGTTCAAAATCTCTTTTGGCAGATCGCCCATTGTTTTGGCCGAAAAGAGCGCTGCAACTTTACGAAGCCCCTCTTTGGCTTTATCGGCATCAAAAATTTCGACCGCTTGGTCGCGAAATTCCTCGGGCAAAATCTTATCTTTGCGATCGAATAGCTTCATCATAAGTTGTGACTGCACGACGTCGAGTTCGAGATACTCCGCCATCAAAAAATTGACTAAATGACGGCTGTTGATTTTAATTGCGTACATCTTATCAGTAGCACCGAATGTTTTCATGATCTCGTCGGCCATCGTGATAATCTCAATTTCAGCATCTATTGTTTCGACACCAAAGATATCAGCATTGAGCTGCCAAAATTCACGCTGACGACCTCGCTGAGGGCGCTGGTAACGCATAAAGTTAGCAATTGAATACCAACGTACCGGATACGCTAACTCCTGCCGCCTCGCGGCAACCATGCGGCTCACGCTCGGGGTCATCTCCGGGCGGATCATAACTTGACGCCCTCCGCGATCGGTAAATAAATAGCTTTCTTCGTTTACAAGCTCTTGGCCGCTCTTGGCCGCGTATAATTCGTACGGCTCGAGGATTGGCGCACCATAATCTTCATAACCGTAACGCTGCGAAATTTGAGCCCACTTAGCAAAAATATAGTTTTGGACACGCTTATCGTCTGGATAAAAATCGCGCGATCCTTTGTAGGGTTGCGTAGAAAGTGTCATAATCTTTTCCTTCATCATTATTGTAACAGAAACAACTAAAAACGCCGGCTCGACCCGGCGTTTTTGCTAAGCGCAAAAACGAACTAACCGAGTCGTACCGGCAATATATGACTGTGATGCAAACAAACAAATCTTATGGCCAAAATAACAACCCTTTACGCACAATGCTGTTATTGGGAGGTGGCAGAACAACAACCTTTTTTGGTTGTGCGATTTGTTTTTTCTGAACTGGTTTACTTGATTTCACGTTGCCCATACCTTTATTGTAACAAACAAAATTAAAACGCCAATAATAGTTGCCGACGTACTAGCTTGGAACATGAGGAGTCGCTTTTTATTAACTTTTTTATTGTAATCAACAGCTGCGATGGTATCGGATATAAGTTGGAGCATGAGGGATTCGGTATCGAGTGTTAGATACTCGGGATGGTCGGCAAGATTAGCATTACTCTTATATTGTATGGGAAAAAGAAGCCAAAAATTGAGTGCAGCCGACAACACAAACGGGCCAGTGAGCAGCGCAGTTTGCCATCCCACCAGTGTAAAACTTGCTTGCCCGATGTAAATCAAAATAGCGATGTTGGCAGCAAAAATACCAAGATTGCGTGACTCAACGCTGTCGCTGGTATGCGCGACAGCCGCGAGCTCGTTTTGCTGGGTGTCCAGAAGTGGTTGGAGGTTGTTATCTGGCATATAATTACTATATAATAATGAGCCCTGAATGTAAGCAATAAAAAAACCGATTGAGTAATAAAATTTTGACCCCCTGTCGCGGATCGCCTCAAAATCTGGCGATCCGCGACAGGGATTACGGCCTAGCTGACCCCACGGTTGTCAGGTCCACATGTAGAGAGGTTGGGAGAACAGCGTTCGCCCGGACGACAGGGGTCGCTCGGCCCGCAGTCGATTGGCCCGGGCTTACAGCTGGCACGCTGCGTACCCGCGCCGACCAACACACGCTGCCGCTTCCCATCAGGATCGAGGTGAGGAACGCAGTGTGGCTCGCAACTTGAAGGTACGCATGGATTGCATGTTGCGTTACGCACATTCCGTCCCCCCTGCCAGCCCTCCCAACTGGGACCGCAGTTAGGCGTGCACGGATTGCAAGGTTCGTTTGGCTTGCACATGCCCGCCACCTGCTCCTGCCGCTCCTCGAAAGCCGTCAGCAGAGACGCACGCGTCTCTGCCACCTGAGCGCTGTCGAGAATCCCGGCCAGCGTGGCCTCACGCACATTGCCAATCGGCAACCAACGCGAGAACACGCAGGGCCACACTTCGCCGGTGGGCGAGATTGCCATGACCCCATTGGCACAGTTGCCGCAGAGTTGCTCGGCACTCGCCTGCTGATCGCGGATGCCGCGACCAACCTGCCGGAGACGGTCGTAACCGATGTCGGTCACGCCCATGCTCTCCAGAAGCCGCCAGGCCTCGTCCGTCCGCTGCCCGTCCTCGACGCCGATGATACCGACGCGAAGGGGGATGAACAACTGCACTGCACGAGCGATGTTTGCCGTCGTCAGCCGATGACTGTTCGCCCCCGCTGTGATACGGCCGTGCTCAGCAGGGTCGTCGGAGTAGTAGCTCGTGGCAAGCTGTACACCGTGCGTCTTGAAGAGCTCCCACATCTCGTCGGTGACACCGACGAGATTGCTGAACACCTCGACCCGCACCCCGAGTTGCAGCGCGTAGCGCGCCAACGAGATGAAGTCAGGGTGCTGTGTCGGCTCCCCACCGATGAACTGCACCATGCCCACGCCCAGATCCGCGGCCTCTTCGATCACCCGCATCCAATCGGCGCGAGTCATCACGCCGTGGCTGCCGGCAGGGCCGGACTCAGCGTAGCAGTGGAGACAAGACAACTGGCACTTACCAGTTATCTCCAGCCACAGAAAGTGGAGGTTAGCCCGAACGGGCGTTTCCTCCTGTGGCTGTGCCGGTGCGATCGTCATGACGATCCCTTCTGTCGTAGCGTGGCACTTTGCCACACCGGCGTATATGTTATCAACTATTCAATCATGAAGCAACTAAAAAATACCAACCGAATTTTTCTGAAAGATGTTCTGTGCGCCCCCACTCATACATGAGGGCGCACATTTTATGATTGAGACCCTCCTTTGACTGCGGCCGCCAAACGTGCCGCGATATGATCGATGAGCTTTTGCAAATCCTCACAATACACTGATGGGTTGTGATACCCATTGGCGCTGCTGTAGCGGTTGAGGTAAAAATCACCTCCGCAAATTTTAAAGAACAAGCATTCTTGACATGTTTGTGACGCCTCCGGGATGCCCCGGCTCTGTGTGATCTCCAAAACAGCGACGAGCGCCTGGGTGAGGTGGTGACTGTACACATTTAGACCAGTCGCACCCTCAGCTTCTTTGATGGTTTTGTAGCCATCGAGTAACTCATACGAACCATCCACCTCGATAACTATCGCGCCGGCAACCCATGGCCCGATCAACTCTATACGATCGTACCAAGGCACCTCAGCACCTTCAGCGCACGCGGCTACAAGTCGCAGAATTTGCTCGAAGAGACGTATTGTCACTCCGTCATGGTTATTAAACCACCGATCAAAAATCGCGATTAGCCAGTCGGCATATCGCGTCTCCTGTGTGAGCGGATAACTCCCGGGGGGTGGCGAGTCCCAATTGCCGAGTGGACGCAAAAAATCGATCGTGGGCGCGCCAAACTGAAGCAGATGTTCGTAGGTAGCTACCGGGTCGTTCTGAAGATCGATAACGCTCAGAATGCCACGTAGCAAAGGCCGGTAGCTCTCATTTTTAAAAAGCCTAAGCGCCCGTGCGACGCCTTCGTAGCTGCTGCGGCCATTTGCAAAAAGCCGCCGGTGATTACCCGAGGCGTCACCGTCGAGGCTGACGCCTACGTTAATGTTGCCAATCGCCAAAAGCTCATCCAGAACTTTTTCATCCAACAAGATGCCGTTGGTTTGAATGTTAAAACGCAGATGACGATCGGGGGGAACCTCACTCCTGAATCTTTCGACCAGGTAACGGATATTCTCAATACCCGCGAGAAAAGGCTCACCGCCGTGCAGAATAACGCTGAGGCTCGGCAACTCATGCTCGCGCATGTATGCTGCCACCCTGCGCGCGGTCATGTCGATAGTTTCGCGACTCATGGTTTTTGGCTTCGTACGCCAACTTTGATCTGGTGCCTCGTACATATAGCAATACGAGCACGCAAGATTACACCATCCGTGAATCTTGATGATTATCTCGCGCGGCACGTGTTGCTTATCTATCCATACGACGTCGGTCATAGCTCACATCCGTTCGTAAATTTGAAAGTGCGGAAGGATCTCAACCCATCGTAGCATGCATCTTGACCCTGGCTCAATTTGAAGTCACACTGAAGATGTGGCGATTGGTGCCACACGGTGAAAGGAGCAGCATGAGCCCACCCATGAAGCCGCTCGTAGAGCGTACGAACGCCGCAGATGTGCCCGCCGAGGTGCAGCACAACGCGGCCGTCAGGGACGGCAGGACACCTCCGTCACCCGTCAATGGGGATCAGAGTACTTCGACCGCACCATTCGGGTCGGCAGTCTGAGCCCAGGGCTGGTCTCGCAACCCGAGACCAGCCCGCTAACCCAAAAGCTCTTAGCGCATGCGGGCCCGCCACCACTCCACAAAATCTTGTTGAGCAACGTCAAACCATTTTGCCGCTTGTTGGTCAGAGCTAGGCAGATTATCAACATGTCGCCAAACCGGATCACCGCCACCCATGTCGTCGCCAGCCACTACTTTGCCACCTACACTTTTTGCTATAAAGGAAAGGTTGAGGCAAGGCCGCCCGTTATACGTGTCTGTATACGTTCCTAAAAAATCAATAAGTGCTATATCGATACCTAGTTCTTCTTTTGCCTCGCGGATCGCGGCCTGTTCGGCGGTTTCACCCACTTCAATAAATCCACCCGGAAGATCTAGCTTACCCTTGCCCGGATTATTGCTACGAACCCCATATAAAACCATATCACCGTCAACAACAAATACCGATGACCCAATCGCAGGGTTGATCCAGTTTTCGTGCCCGGCCTGACAAACAAAGAGACTCTCATTCTTTTTTGCTGTGATTTTTCCGCAGATAGTACAGTATCGTTCCATGCGGCCAGTATATCACTTGATGAGATGGGACGCAGGTCACGCCCCATCTCATCGGCAACCGCTACGCCCAGAGGTCGTGCCACCACTCGGCGAATGATCGGCGACGCTGAACGAGTGGCGCAGACGACCAAGGCTGCTGTTTGAATGCAGCTACTCCAGCGTCCTTTAGGCCAGCCGTTAAAGAAGGGCTGAAATCGGGCGGGAGATCTTCGCCTACCTCGATCTCCACCGGTGAGGTGTCGTCGTAAATCACTGCAAGATAGATTTTAAACGTCCGCCCTGTTGCTTGGTCGACCGCATCAACAACTTCCCGGTACCACTGGCCACGATTTGCAGCTACCAAAGCTGCCCGGAGTAGCGCATTGAGCTGCGGAACCTCATCGAAGCTCAGAGGTCCCTTTAACCGGTATTTCAATGTGCCTCCTCATTAAAAGCTAGTCAAAATCACTAGCAACAATGCACATGAACACACAGATTGTAGCATATTTTACCTGTTTAATGATCGCCGCGGGGAACAGAATTTTGTATCCCAATGCCGGAAACGACAGCACCCACAATTAATAATACCGCCATCACGATTACACCTCGCCGAAACCCCGCCAGCGTCACCACTTGGCCAACCACAATACCGATACCCGCAACGGCAAGTAACCCTGCAATACGCGCCACAGCGTTATTAATAGCCGAGCCAACGCCGGCCTGGGAATGATGGATACTACCTAAAATTGCCGTGGTAAGAGGCGCGACGGTTATCGACAAACCAAATCCAAAAAGCAGCACGCCTGGCAGCAATTGAGTGACGTACTCAACCGGCGTTTGAACTAATAAAAAGCTTAGGAAGCCAGCGGCGGCAATCAGAGGACCAATAGTCATAAACAAGCGCGGGCCGTATTTGCCAGCTAAGGCACCAAAACGCGACGAGAATACAAACATCAACAAAGTCACTGGCAATAACGCAAAACCAGCTCCTACAGCAGAATACCCGGCAACTTGCTGTAAAAAAACGATAACCAAAAAACTCG
>Ga0070684_100002210_pt1 | contig 14364 bp, 13 predicted proteins | sample KBSC723LmetaG_FD_65653 | JGI IMG/M metagenome (GOLD analysis project Ga0070684, IMG submission 65653) | Corn rhizosphere microbial communities from Kellogg Biological Station, Michigan, USA - KBS C7.2-3L metaG | ecosystem: Host-associated > Plants > Roots > Rhizosphere ...
GCCCGTGGAGCGGACCAAGCCGCTCGCCGCGCGCCTGTGCCTCGTCGGCCCGCGCGGCGTCGGCGCGCGCCTGCTCCGCGACGAGCGTCACGACCGCGTTGACCTTCGGGTTGACCTGCTCGATGCGGGCCAGGTTCGCCGCCACGAGCTCGCGCGACGAGAGGTCCTTGCGGCGAATTCGCGCCAGGAGCTCGACGGCACTCAGATAGCAGAGGTCATCCGCGGCGGAGGTCGTCGGCGGCATGCCCGGAATGGCCGCGCCGACGGCCGCGGCGCCGACGATCTTCCCGAACGTCCTGCGGTCCATGTCTGACATGGCCGCGAAGATGACGCGCTCCAGACGTCGCGGCTAGAGCGCAGGCCGTGCCCGTTGGCTAGCGCCGGGCGTGCGCGTGCTCGTACGTGCCCACCAGTTCCGCTTTCTCCAGCACATGCCCATTCATCGCGCGCTCGAGATCGGTCTTGGTCGGCTCGCCCAGGTCGCCGAGCTCGGTGTCGAGCGCGTAGAGCTTGAAGAAGTAGCGGTGGCGGCCCTTGGGAGGACATGGACCGGTGTAGCCGCGTTGACCGCGATCGTTGAGCCCTTCTCGAAAGCCCTTTCCGTTGAGACTCGTCTCGGAATGCGGAATCTCATAGACGACCCAGTGAACGAATGTACGCTGAGGCGCCGCCGGATCGGGTGCATCCGGATCATCGGCGATCAGCGCGAAGGCGCGCGTGCTGGGAGGCGCGCCCGTCCACGCGAGCGGCGGCGCCGTTCCGGGGCCGTCGCAGGTGTGGACGACGGGAATCTCGCCGTTCGCCTCGAACGCGGTCGAGCTCAGTTTGAGAGACATCGTTGCCTCCGTAGCAGTGGTGAGTGCTCGCCGCATCTCCAGTGCCGCGTTCGCCGGTCATTCATCGAAAAACGGCATGGGCTGTGCGCGCGAGTTCGGCTATGTGGCCGCGCTTTTCCGATCGTCGCGAGGCCGGTGAGCGTCTTGCCGATCGGCTACGACACTACGCCAATCGGCCCGATGTGATTGTGTTCGCTCTTCCGCGTGGCGGCGTCCCAGTCGGGTTTGAGGTCGCGGACGCGCTTCGCGCTCCGCTGGACGTGTTCGTCGTCCGCAAGCTCGGCGTTCCCGGCCAGGAAGAGTTGGCGATGGGTGCACTGGCGGGTGGCGGTGTCCGTGTGCTCGACGAAGATCTGGTTCGCATGGCCGGCGTCAGCGCGGAAGACATCGAGCACGTCACAGCCGGAGCGAGCGCGGAGCTGTCGCGACAGGAACGCCGTTATCGGGGAGAGCGCGCCTTTCCCGACGTGCGCGACAAGATCGTGATCCTCGTCGACGACGGGCTCGCGACCGGTTCGACGATGCGCGCCGCGGTGCAAGCCGTCCGCGCGCAAAGTCCTCCTCCCGCGGCGATCGTCGTCGGCGTTCCCGTCGGCGCGCCGGAGACATGCGAGGCGTTGCGGGCAATCGCCGATGATGTCGTTTGTCTCGCGACGCCCCAACCGTTTCGCGCCGTCGGTTTGTGGTACGAGGACTTCTCGCAAACCACCGACGACGAAGTGCACGCACTGCTCGATCGCGCGCGGCATGCCGCGCCTGTCTCGTAGACCTTCAGCGAAGGAGGAAGATCATGGCGGGGAATGGCAGACGGTCCGCTCGGTCCAACCGCACACCCGCGGATGTACGCGAAAGTGGCCAACCGGGCGGCGGCGCCGGCCGTCGCGACGAGGTGGGGCCAACGGGTGTGTACCCGATGTCGGGTGGAATTCCGGCGGGCAAGCATCTCGAGATACGAACACCGGCAGCATGGGGACAGGGTGAGCGCGGAGCGGAAGGCTACTACGATTCCGGCGGTTCGGAGCTCGTGATGCGCGACGGCCAGCTGCTCGGCGGATTGACCGCGGGTCCCGGCGGCGAACCGACGATCGACATCCACGGCGGCGACCTTCCGCCGGATGTGCGGCAGCGAAGCCTGCCCGAGGCAATCGGATTTTCGCGTCCGAAAAACTATCCGTATGCCGACGTCGCCAGCGAGCACCGGCGCGGTCGCTTCTTCGGACGCGGACCGAAGGGCTATCGCCGCTCGAGCGAGCGAATTCAGGAAGAGATCAGCGATCGCTTGATGACGCACCCCGACATCGACGCATCGGATATCGAAGTTCGCGTCGGTGACGGAATCGTGACGCTCACCGGCACGGTGGAAGACCGCCATGAGAAGCGTCTCGCCGAATACATCGCCGAAGATGCGCTGGGCGTCGATGACGTCGACAACCAGCTGAAGGTACGACACGGCTTCTGGGCGACGCTAAGCGGCGAAAAAGCGGACGACTCCGAGAGTAACGAAGGCGTTTCACAGCGATCTTCACGGCGACGCCGTAAATAAATCTGACTGTTTGCGTCAACGCTGTGCGAATCGTCTTTGGTGAGTCCGTACGCCCGGCGCCGCGTTGCCGGGCAACGACGCCGCTGACTTCCGCGCGTCAATGAATCGCTCGATCGAGCGAACCATTGGATGACGACCGGTGTCCCAGTTTGCGTGGCCGCCGGTTCCTCCACCCCATCGAGTACGCTCTAATGCTTCGAGCTTTTTTTGTCGCTGCCGCTGCCACGTTTGCGTCCATCGGTCACGAGGCCATCGCGCAGCAGGCGCCGCCGTCGCGTCCCGCGGCGGTGATCGGGGCCGGTGAAATCAGAGGAAAGCTGATTGATTCGGCGAGCGGCCGTGCCGTGACCAGCGGATCGATCGCCGTCCGCCGCGCCGGTGATTCGCTCTTCGTGAGCGGAGCGCTGCCAAAGGAAGGCGGTTCGTTTCGCGTCGACGGCTTGCGTCCCGGACGGTACACGGTGCGCGTTCGCGCGATCGGATTCGCGCCACTCCTTCGCAACGACGTCGCGGTCACGGCCGATCATCCCGCCGTCGATGTTGGCGTGATTGCACTGCACGCGGTTGCGGCGAAGCTCGAGGCGTCGCAGACGGTCGCCGAGCGCGAGGACGTCGTGCTGGCGCCCGATCGCACGAATTACAACGTCAAGAGCATGCCGGTGGCGAGCGGCGGGACCGCGGTCGACGTTCTCCGGAACATTCCGCTCGTCGAGGTAGACGGCTCGAATAACGTCAGTCTTCGCGGCAACGCGAATGTCGTCATTCAGATCAACGGTCGGTCCACACCGCTCAAGGGCGACCAGCTCGGTGCGTTCCTGGCGCAGCTTCCCGCGGGCACCGTGAAGAATGTCGAAGTCGCGACGAACCCGTCGGCGAAGGACGATCCCGAGGGCACGGCGGGCATCATCAACATCGTGCTCAACCAGGAAACGCAGCTGGGGTTGAGCGGCGGCGTCAATGCCGGCACGGCGTCGACCGGCATGGTCAACGCCGGCGGGAACATCGGCAAGCAGCAAGGCAAGCTGACGTTGTTCGGATCGGCGAACGTGTATCAGGATCGCCGGGCGACGTCGGGTGTCATCTCGCGGACGAATCTGGTCGTGCCGACTCCGGCATTCACCGAGACACAGTTGAACGGCCGTCAATCGCCGGTCTCCGGCGGTGGTTCGCTGCGTTCGGAGTATCGGTTTACCGAGCGCAACACACTTTCGTTCGACGGGTTCATGTACGGCGGTCGATTCGGTGGCAATCAATCGTCGTCGTACACCGATCTCGACGACGATCGGGCCGTCATCGGCGCGTTCGATCAGCGGACGTCGCAGATCTCGCGCAACGTCTCGCAAGACTACAGCGTGGCCTTCCGCCGGATGACGCTGAAGAACCAGCCGTTGTTCTCGACGGAGTTGGAGTACTCCAACACGAACGCGAAGAACGACATGGACCTGTCGGGTACAGTCGTCCGATCGGACGCGTCGACTCCCACGGCGATTCCGACCGAACACGATCATATGGAAGGCCGCTATCCGTACCTCAACTGGAAGGCGGACTACACCGGCCAGTTCGGGCAGAACTTCAAGCTGGAGACGGGACTCAAGGGAACGCGGCGTACGACGTCGAACGACTTCGACGCGTCCTATTTGAATTCCTCGACGGGGCTGTTCGAGTCGAATGCGGCCCGGCGAAGCGGATACGACTACCACGAGGACATCGCGGCCGGCTATGCACTGCTCTCGGGCAAGCTGGACAAGGTGCAGACACAGACCGGGCTTCGTCTCGAGGACGCGGCCACATACCTGGATCTCACGACGGTCGGCCAGCAGTACGACCGCCGATACGCCAGCGCGTATCCGAGCGCGATCGTCTCGTACAACTTCACGCCGATGCGTTCCGCGCGGATCAGCTACTCGCGCCGGGTGAGCCGGCCGAATCCGTTTCAGCTCAGCCCAATCGAGACGCGAATGGACACGCGGAACGTTTTCCGCGGCAATCCGGGACTTCGCGCCGAATACACCGACGCGATCGAGGGCGGCTATCAGGAAGCGCGCTCGTGGGGATCGATCCAACTCAGCCCCTACGTCCGCAGCACGGCGCACGCGGTGCGCAATATTCAGTTCGTCGACTCGACGGGTGTGTCGGTGAGCACGTTCGACAACGTCGCCAGCACGCTCACCATCGGCACGGACCTCAACGTCAACGCGCACAAGGGTCCGCTGCAACTTGGTGGCGGCGGAAGTCTCTATCACTACAAGAGCGACGCGTCGAATCTCTCCGGCAACCTGTCGGCGCGCGCGATGGTGTGGTCGGCGCGCACGAACGCGACGTGGAAGTTCTCACCGAAAGCCGACGCGCAGCTCTTCGCCTTCTACCGCGCTCCGTTCGCGACCGAGGGCGGATCGCAGATCGCATCGGTGTCGATGAACCTCGCCGGGCGCTACAAGGTGTGGGGCGACCAAGGGAACATCTCACTTCGCGTGTCCGATCCGTTCAAGCTGCAGAAGTTCGGCTACCGCACGGCGAATGGCACCGTGGTGGAATACAGCGAGCGCTTCTTCGGGACACGCGCCGTATTCCTCACGATCACGCGCAACTTCGGCCAGGCGATCAAGCTCCAGCCGAAGCAGCAGGACCCGGACGCGCAGCCGCAGACGGGACAGCCGCCCGCGTAAGTGATGGGACCATCGGCGTAGGCGCGCCCGCACGCGCCACGACCTGAGTCGGTGCGCTTCTTGTCTGACCACCTGTAGACCGCGACGCCCGATAGGTGTCGGTGTTTTGTCGCTCGGTTAACAGGAGGTACGATGCATCGTTCAGTAGCACGGCTCGGCGCGTCGCTGAGCACAGCCGTCGCGCTCGCGACCGTGGCTGGGTGCGAGGCAGCCGGCGACACAAATCTTTTCGTCACGCCGATCACCAATACGACATTCGTCCAAACAAATCTCGTCGCCGACATCTCGTCGTTCGACCCGGTCACGATAGATCCGAAGCTCGTGAACGCGTGGGGGCTGGTGTTCAACCCCGACGGCGCCCTCTGGGTGGCGAACAATGGAACCGGAACATCGACCTTCTACACGCAGGCGGGCGCGAAGCTGCAGCCGACGATCTCCATTCCGTCGGCCGTGTCGGGTGAAGTCGGGGTTCCGACGGGGATGATCTACAATCGCTCGGCGGATTTTGTCCTTCCGGGCGCGAGTTCCGGACCGACGCTTGGGGCAGCGGCGCTCATCTTCGCCGGTGAAGACGGCACCATTTCGGCCTGGAACAGCAGCTCGGGATCGTCCGCGATCCTCATGGCCGATCGCTCGGCGGACGGCGCGGTGTACAAAGGCATCGCGATGGGACTGAACGGCGATGCCATGTTCCTCTACCTGACCAACTTCAAGCAGAACCGCATCGACGTCTTCGACGCGAGCTTCAGCTTCGTCACCAGCTTCACCGACGCGACGATTCCCGCCGGGTATGCGCCGTTCGGCATTCGGGCCATCGACAATCGTCTCTGGGTCACGTACGCAAAGCAGAAAGCACCGGACAACGAGGACGACGATCCGGGCGTCGGGAACGGATTCGTCGACATCTTCACCCCCGCCGGCGACCTGGTTCGGCGCTTTGCGTCGCACGGCTCGCTCAACTCGCCATGGGGCATCGCCGTTGCTCCAGCGGGTTTCGGCAAGTTTGGCGGCGACATCTTGATCGGCAACTTCGGCGACGGCACCATCGGCGCCTATGATCGTACCTCCGGCGCGCTCGTCGAAGTGTTGCGCGCGCCCGGCGGCGCGCCCGTGTCGATTCCCGGCCTGTGGGGCTTGGACTTCGCCCCAACCTCGACGACGCTGTTCTTCTCGGCGGGGCCGAATGACGAATCCCACGGGTTGGTCGGAACGTTGACGCCGCGGTAGTCGGAAGCCTTATGAAACGGGTGTGCGGAATACATCGCCGCACGCCCGATCTGCATCGTGCGAGAGCGAACAAAGCGTTAGTATTCTCGCCGATGACGGGGGCTTCGCCATGAACTGGCTCGCCGACGCCGGCGAACTAGGCCGGATGATTCGAGATGCGGATTGGTCGACGACGGAGCTCGGCGCGATGGACACTTGGTCGCCGAGCTGCCAAACGGCGATCGGAATCTGTCTTCGCTCGCCCGTACCTGCTGTGTTGTTTCTCGGACGCGCCGAGCGGCTGATCTACAACGACCGATTTATTCCCTTCCTGCCCGCCGGTTCGCATCCCGCCGCACTCGGCCAGCCCGGTGCGTCGGTCTCGCAGATGGTGGCGCGCGGCACGTTCGCAACGAGCCCGATCGTCGGCGTCGACGGCGTCGCCGTGGAAGGAAAGTTGTGCATGTACGCCGGGCCCCCGCGCGCGTCGACGATGGACGACGTTCACGAGCTGCGTGCCGCCGTGGATCTCGTCGGGTTGGGACGTTATCGGTCCGATCCACTCACGCAGGCGATCGAGTGGGACGCCCATCTCAAGGCAATGTGGGATCTGACGCCCGACTCACCGGTCGATCTGGCGGTCTTTCTGCGCGGCATCCATCCCGACGATCGCGACCGCGTCGCGGCGGCGCTCGGCCAGAGCGTCGATCCGGCAGGGGACGGCGTTTGCGACATCGAATATCGCGTCGTCGGCGTCAACGGCGGTTTTGAGCGGTGGGTCGCGACAAGGGGCAAGACCGTGTTCGAGCAAGATCGCGTCGTGAGCTTCCACGGTGTGGTGCTCGACATCTCCGGGCGGAAGCGCGCCGAGCAGACGAACGTCATGCTCATCGCCGAGCTACAGCATCGCACGCGCAATCTGCTCGCGGTCGTCGACGGCCTTGCCCAGCAAACGCTCGCGTCGTGTAAGACGCTGACGGATTTCGCCGTCCCGTTCCGTCAACAGCTCGCCACGCTGTCGCGCGTGCAAGGCCTGCTGTCGCGAGGCGAAGCGAGTCCGGTCATGATCAGTGAGCTGGTCGAGCTCGAGCTGTCTGCCCTCGGCGCGAAGCCCGATGGCGTTCGCGTCATCATCGGAGGCCCCGATGTCGCTCTCCCGAGCCGCTCGGTGCAGATCCTCGCGCTTGGCTTGCACGAGCTGGCGACTAACGCGCGCAAGCACGGTGCGCTCGCGTCGCGCGACGGTCAGCTCTCGGTGACGTGGACCGTAGACGACAATGGCGGCGCGCGCCGAGTGCTTCTGAAGTGGGAAGAAACCGGCATCGTCGCGCGCGGCGCGTCGGACGCCGAGCGCGTTGGGCTCGGGCGCACGCTCATCGAGGAGTCGCTGCCCTTCCAGCTCGACGCGGAAACCCGGCTCGTAATCGGCAGCGATACCGTCCGCTGCTCCGTGGCGCTCGCGCTCGAGTAGAATCGCCAACGATGACGATGCCCGAGCAAAGGACCCCGCGCGTTTTGCTCGTCGAAGACGAGCACATCGTCGCCTCGGCGTTGTCGCGCGGATTACGCGTGTGCGGCGCCGAGGTGATCGGTCCGGCGGCCACCGTCGAGAAGGCCCTCGCGTTGATTGAATCCACACCGACGATCGATGGCGCGCTGGTCGACATCAACCTGCGCGGCATTCAGGCGTATGCGGTCGTGGATAGTCTGATCGCCAAGCAGGTTCCGACGGTGCTCGCCACGGGCTACGAAACGTCGGTGGTGCCGAACCGCTATCGCAGTCTCGTGGTGCTGCAAAAGCCATTCGATCCGGCCGACGCCATGACTGCGTTGGGGCTCAGTTAGGTCGAATCGACGGCGCGGTCACGCGCGAGCTGTCGCTGGTAAAGCGTGGCGTCTTTGGACAGGTCGTGCCCCACCCTTTCGCGTCGAGGGTGTTGCCACGGCCGCCGCCGCCCGCGCCACGACCGCCGCCGCCACCACCGAGTTGGATCGCCCCGCGTCCTGTCGGCGCCCCGCGACCGCCGCCGCCAAACCCACCACGACCGGCCGACACGTCCGCGCGCTCGCGCGTGATGAACGACGGATCCTCCGACGCGAGATACGCCAGCATCGCGACGATCGTCGCGTTCCCCTTGAGATCGTCGAAGACGATCTTGTCGAAGCTGTCGCGGTTGGTGTGATGCGTGTACGTGCCGTAGTCCCAGCCGAGAGAGCTCAGGCCGAACACCGGCGCCCCATAGCAGTTGAACGACGCGTTGTCCGTCCCACCGGTCGCCGGGGCACCAACGCCGTTATACCGGATCTGTGATTGGAGCTCCGACGGCAGCTTCGACAACCACTGCTGCATATGCTCACCGGCATTCGGCAGACCGACGCCCGATGTGCTCTGAATGCGACCCGTTCCGTTGTCCTGGTTGAATCCGGCCTGAATCGCTCGCACGATCTCTGGATGATCGTACGCGTATGCATGCGAGCCGTTGAGCCCCTGCTCTTCACCCGGCCAGTGGCCGACCATGATCGTTCGCTTGGGGTTCGGATAGGCGAGCTTCAGGATGCGCATCGCTTCCATCATCGTGATCGTGCCGGTGCCATTGTCCGTCGCGCCCTGCGAGCCGTCCCACGAATCGAAGTGGGCCGAGAGCAGGATGTATTCGTTCGGCTTCTCACTTCCTTTGATGACGCCGAGCGTGTTGTACACGGGGACTTCGCCAAGCGACTGGCTCGTCGCGTTGACGTGGATCTCCGGATGTTGGTTCTTTTCAGTCAGTCGATAGAGGAGCCCGTAGTCCTCGCAGCTCATCGCGATCGCCGGCGCCGTTTTGTTCTTCGTGTCGTAGACGGTGTATGTGCCCCACGCCTCCGACGTCGCGTTGGCGAAGTTGGAGACGATGACGCCCGCCGCTCCGGCCTTCTCGAGCCGAAGGCCGAGATTCCCCGTCGGGTTTCCGGCGCTGACTGGATAGCCCGTGTTTCGGATGCGCGTCGTCCAATCGGCGACCAGTTTGACGATCGTCGTGTCCATGCGCGCCTTCGACGCGGGCGTGGCCATCGCCGTCCATTCTTCCTCCGGACGGCAGGTCGGATAGGCGGCGGACATGAGGACGAACTTCCCCCTCGCGTTCGGCAGCCATTTCACGAACTCGTTGCTGTCGGCGACCATCGGGAGAATGATCGTCGTCGCCGCGACATCCTTGCCGCCGGTGCCCGGGCTGTATCCCTCCATCACCGCCTCGAGCGACCGCGTGAACGGCTTCACGAGATCGACGTGACTTGGGCCGCGGACCCACCCGCGCCACGTGCCATACTGCTCTCGCCGCGCGTCGATGCCCCACGAGCGATACGTGCGCATGACCCAGTCGCTCGCCTTCGTTCCGTTCGGCGTGCCGGTCAGACGCGGCCCGATCGAATCGAACAGCACTTGGGCAAGGTCCCAGGTGTGCGAGCTGTCCATCCCGAGCGTCCACATCCGGCGCAGTATGGGATCTGTCACACCGCTCTGCGCGTAGACCGGGACGGTGCTGACGAAAAGAGCGGCTGCGAGAAGGGAGATTCGACGGCTGTGCATGGTCGGCGTCCGGTGAAGGAGAGAGGACGCCTGAACCTATTCTCTCATTCTCAGGGGCGCGAGCCGTAGCCGTCATCCTGAGCGAACGCCGTCATCCTGAGCGAACGCCGTCATCCTGAGCGAACGCCGTCATCCTGAGCGAACGCCGTCATCCTGAGCGAAGCGAAGGACCTACTGTGCGTGACCCAGTGAGCATGTGCGTTACAGTAGGTCCTTCGTCGCTGCGCTCCTCAGGATGACAGCAGGGCTGCGCTCCTCAGGATGACTGCCTCGCTCCAAAGGATGACAGCTTTAGCGCGCAGACGCGTCGGGGCTTGATTTCCGCGAAGATTGCGACGTCGAGCGCTTTCCACCGCCGTTTCCCTTTTCACTCGACGCCGACCGAGAGACCTCTCGGTCGCCAATGACCGCATCAGTGTTGATGAACGACTCGGCGAGCAGCGTCAGCAACTTGTCCGCCTTGATCTCCTCGTCGAGCGTCTGTTGCAGCAACGACGCATGGTCGTTCTCGCCGAGGAAGATCGCATAGCTGCGCACCGTGCCGTAGCCCGCGATCTCATAGTGTTCGACGTGCTGTGCCTTTGATATCAGGCCGGCATCGAGCACGTCCTCCGCCGCATCCTCCTCGAGAAGCTCGTTGGCTTCTTCGATGAGTCCTTCCATGCCGACGCACTTCTTGCCGCCCGGACTCGCTTCGAGTGTGTCGAAGATCCGCTCGAGTCGCTCGACGTGCCCCTTCGTTTGCTCGAGATGGTCAGTGAACGCGTCCCTGAGCTCAGGGTTCGTGGCGTTCTTCGCCATCTTCGGCAGCGCCTTCACCAATTGCTTCTCCGCGCTGTACAGATCCTTCAACTCCTCGATGTACAACTCGCGCAGCGTTTCCATCTCCATTGTTTTTTCTCCTCGGATTCCCGGTTTGGCGTTGTCGTGAGGCGGCCGTGATCGAGCCGCTCAGCACAGGATTTCAGTACGATCCTTGTCCACCGTCATCGCGAGCACATCCGTTGGCTTTCCGAGTTTCGCGTCCGGCACATTTTCGACGGCGACCCCTCGCGGGCCCTGATAGACGAGCGCTTTCATGAATCAGTGATCCGATTTGTGGGGGTCGGCTTGGCACGCAAGCAGCGGGCCGACGCGGACCGGCCCGATCTGTCATCGATCGAAGCGAAACAGCTCGGCGTCTGTATTGCGACGCCCGCAAAGGCTGTCACGGATGATCTCGGCCGCGAGCGCGCCGTACGTGATTCCATTTCCGCCGTAACAGAGCGCGACGTCCGTGTTCGGCCATTCGGGATGCGCGCCGATATACGGGAGACCGTCCTCGGTTTCTCCGAACGTGCCCGTCCACGCGAACGCCGGTTCGAATTCAATGTCCGGAAGGAGCTCGTTCGTCCGGGCGACGAGCGTCTTCGTCTTCGCCGCGAGCAATCGATCCCGGCGCTTCGGATCGCGAAACGGTTCATCCTCGCCGCCGACGACGACGCGGTGATCGGGTGTCGTGCGAAGATACAGATACGGCCGCGCACGTTCCCAGATCAGACACTCGTCTTCGCCCCACGCTTCGCTCGATCGAAGCGGCTCGCTCGCGACAGCGTAGGTGCTGGCGAGCTTGGCGACGGGTTCCGAGAGAAAGTCCTGCGTCTCGTATCCGGTCGCCAGCACGAGGCGGCGGGCGCGGATGACACAACGATTCGCCGTCGTGAGGCTGACATTGCGACCCGACGTATCGATGTCGACCACGGCGGTGCGGTCGAAGACGTGAAGCCCGCGCCTCACCCCGGCGCGGAGTAGTGCGTGCGCGAACGCGTACGTGTCCACCTGCGCGGCATCGTACGAGAGCAGCGCGGCAGGCCGGCGGAGCGAGAACCTCGCGCTTATTTCGCTCTCGGACAGATAGTCGACGCGAATGCCAATTCCGCGCCGAAGCTCGCACTCGGCGCGCAGCTTGTCGCGATCGTCCGGTGTCACCGCCAGATAGAGACTCTTCTTTCTCTCGAAGCCGACGTCGGCTTCCACGGCGTGCGCGAGGTGCTCGAGTTTGTCGATGGCGTCGCGGCAGGCGAGGTAGGCTCGCGTTGCTTGCTCGCGGCCGCGCATCGCCATGAGGTCCGTAAGCGGAACGTCGATCTCGTACTGCAGGAGCCCCGTCGAAGCGGCCGTACTCCCCCACGCGGCTTCGCGGCGATCGACCACGACGGTGTCGAACCCGGCATCCACCAGCTCGTGGGCCACCATTGCCCCCGTTATTCCCCCACCGAGCACGACAGCATCACACCGGATGTCGCGATCGAGCGCAGGATACGAGGCCGGAAGCCCGTCCTGGATCGGCCATAGCGGATAACCGGAGGTCAGGTCCATCCGGCCCCGTCGGTCAAGTTGCGTTCCGTCGGCCGAGTTGGATTCCGTCGGTCCGGTCCATGCAATGCGCTCGGGCCCGGCTCGAGGGAACTCCAATGGTCGAACAATCACTTTGGCGCGCCGAGAAACGGCCCACTCTTCCGGATCGCCCGCTTCCCAACGAGGTGGACGTCGTTGTGGTTGGGGGCGGCATCACCGGCCTCACAACCGCTTATCTCCTCAAGAAGTCAGGCAAGCGGGTCGCGGTGCTCGACCGCGAACGAATCGGCAGCGGCGAAACCGGAAACACGTCGGCGCATGTCACCTGCGTGACCGACGAGCGCATCACGGCATTGGCGAAACAGTTCGGTGACGACCGCGCGCGGGTCGCCTGGGAGGTCGGAGCAAGAGCGATCGATCTGATCGAATCGAATGCCTTCGAGGGCGGCATCGAGTGCAAGTTCCGGCGCGTGCCCGGATATCTCTGCGCCCCGTTCTTCGACGACGCGAAACTCCGTGAGCAAATCGACGCGATCCACGCCGACGCCGAGTTGGCGGCGCGTCTCGGATTTCCCGTCACGTTCACGGAGAGCGGGCCGCTCACCGGCAAGCCGGCGCTCGCCATCGCCGACCAGGCAATCTTTCACCCACTCGAGTATCTCGCCGGACTCGCGCTGGCAATCGACGGGGACGGATCCATCGTGCGGGAGCGATGCGAGGTGGGCGAGGTCATCGATGATCCACTGGCGGTAGTCGTCGATGGTCGGAACATCGCGTGCGCCGATCTCGTGATCGCGACGCACGTACCGATGGTCGGAATTCGGAATCTCGTCGCCGCCACGCTCTTCCAGACCAAGCTCTATCCGTATTCGACGTACATCCTCGGCGCGCGTCTTCCCGATGGATCCATCGCACCCGGCCTGTACGACGACACGACCGATCCCTACTTCTACCTCCGCGTGCACGAAGACGCCGAGGGATTGTACGCGGTCTTCGGCGGCGAGGATCACAAGACCGGTCAGGAGACGAACACCGAGGCGTGTTACTCACGCCTCGAGAAGGCGCTGTGCCGCCTCCTTCCCAAGGCGAAGATCGATCGACGGTGGTCGGGGCAGGTCATCGAGACGAGCGATGGGTTGCCGTTCATCGGAGAGGTCGCCGGCCACCAGTATGTGGCGACGGGCTACGCCGGCAACGGGCTCACCTTCGGCACGGCGGCGGGGATGATCATCCACGACGCAATTACCGGCGCCAAGAACCCTTGGCGTGATCTGTTCGATCCGCGGCGCAAGGCAACTTCGGCATCCGCGCTCCGCACACTCGTCGAAGAGAACGTCGATTACCCACTGCACTTTGTCGCGGATCGTCTACGCCAGAGCAAGAGCCTTGGCGTCGAGAACGTTCCGCGCGGTGAGGGCAGAGTCGTCGTGATCGACGGTCAGCGTGCCGCGGTGCACCGCAAGGACGACGGCACCGTGATCAAGGTGAGTGCCGTCTGCACGCACATGGGGTGCATCGTGCGTTGGAACAACGCCGAGCGCACATGGGATTGCCCGTGCCACGGTTCACGCTTTACACCGGAAGGCCTCGTGCTTGGCGGACCCGCCGAGGCGCCGCTCGAGCCCCTCTAGTTCACCGGAGTCGGCGCCACACGACGGTCGTTGAGCAATTGAACCCGATCAGACGAGCGGCTCGAAGAACATCGATGCGGGCACGTCGCCCATGCCGGCCTCTTCGATCCACATGCTCATCGATTCGGCGGTCACCTGCTGTCGCTCGACGGAGAGACGTTGAAACGCGGTCACGAGCCGCTCCTGGACGGACTCTCGGCTCCGGGTCAGGAGCGCATGCCCGGCCTCGGACAGCGCGATCTCCGTGCGGCGGCGATCGGCGAGAGGTCGCGTCCGCGTCACGAGGCCGCGCGCGGAGAGTCGCGTCAGCACCTCCGACACGGAGCTCTGCGCCGTCGCCGTGCGCCGCGCCAGTTCGCTGACGGTGATTCTCCCCGCTTTATCAACTTCGCGAAGCACGAACAACTGGGCCGTCGTGACGCCGAGCATCGCCTCGCTGTGACGCTCCGCAATCCGCAGCGACCGGACGATGCGGCGCAGCGCATCCATCGCCGCCGCGACCGGCTCGATCGCCGGCGCGGACTCGCGACTCAATAGGTTCCCCTGGGCGATCATGGCTCAGTGACTCATGCGAGCG
>Ga0070684_100002214_pt1 | contig 14358 bp, 12 predicted proteins | sample KBSC723LmetaG_FD_65653 | JGI IMG/M metagenome (GOLD analysis project Ga0070684, IMG submission 65653) | Corn rhizosphere microbial communities from Kellogg Biological Station, Michigan, USA - KBS C7.2-3L metaG | ecosystem: Host-associated > Plants > Roots > Rhizosphere ...
CCCGGTGGACCTTGCGGTCCCGGGCCGCCCTTCGGCCCCTGTTGGTTCCACTGGAACGGCGTGTAACCCTTCGGGCACGGCAGGGAGGCCACCACTTTCACGTTGCCGCCGCTGTCGTAGCAGCCCTGGATTACGCCGCCGTCCCCGATCGCCGCCCAGGCCACGCCGGCTGCCAGCACGATCGCAACCGCTCCACCGACGAGCGCGGCGACCAGATCCCTCCCTCTCATCCCTCCTCCTTCCTTCGAGCCCGCTTCAGTGTGCGCGCGCGCTTCAGCACCCGAGCACGCCTCTGATCCGGTGGGCGTCTGCGCGCCACCCGTCCGCCAGGACCCGCGGGATGGGGTGCTCCGACCAGGCCGAGACGAGAATCGCGACGACGGCCAGCCTGGCGCACGAGATGCCGTGTTGAGCCGGATTGGTCGAACTGAAGCCGTCGAGCACAGCTTGTAGCTGCGCCTTCAGTATCGCCCGCTGCAGAGGTGTCGGCCCTGCGGCCGTCATGACCTCCTGTAGGAGTCGCATGGTCTGTTCGCGTGCGCCGCGAACCGTCACGACGAAGGATCTGCTGCTCGTGTTGCGGCTTTGGTCCGTGGCTGTGCACGAGACCGACGTCGCTCCAATCGCAAAGGTCGCGCCGGATGCGGGTGAGCACGACACCGTCGGGTTGGGGTCGATGTCGTCGGTTGCCGTCACGGTGAAGGTCACGACTGCTCCCGCGGGCGAGGTCGCGTCGGCGGCGATGTTCGCGGGCAGCGTCAAGACAGGTGGCGTCGTGTCGCCACCGGACGAGCCGAACGAGGCCTTGCCGATCTTGTTCCCGACGTATTCGGTGAACCAGAGGTTCCCGTCCGGGCCGGTCGTGACGTAGTACGGGAAGGAGCCGGCAGTGGGGACGACGTATTCCGTCACGACGCCGGCGGTCGTGATCCTCGCGAGCTTGTTCGCGAGAAACTCGGTGAACCAGAGGTTCCCGTCCGGACCGGCGGTGATCCCGAAGGGGCCTGCGCCGGTGGTGGGGACGCTGTACTCGGTCACCACGCCGGCCGTGGTGATCTTCCCGATCTTGTGGCCGGTGTACTCGGTGAACCAGAGGTTCCCGTCCGGTCCGGCGGTGATCCCCAAGGGGCCTGCGCCGGCAGTGGGGACGTTGTACTCGGAGACTACGCCGGCCGTGGTGATCTTCCCGATCTTCCCGAGCTGTTCGGTGAACCAGAGGTCCCCGTCCGGACCAGCCGCGATCCCGGTGGGGTTTGCGCCGGCGGTCGGAAGGCCGAATTCGGTCACCGCGCCGACCGGAGTGATCCTGCCGATCGCGTTTCCTCCCAGCTCGGTGAACCAGAGGTTTCCGTCCGGCCCCGCCGCGATCGTGGTCGGCAGTGCGTCGAGCGTTCCGAGGTCGTATTCGGCGACGATACCGGTGGGAGTGATGCTGCCCACCTTGTTTCGCCCCTGTTCGGTGAACCAGAGGTTTCCGTCCGGCCCAGCCGCGATCCCGGTAGGGGTTGCGTCGACGGGGAGGACGTACTCGCTCACCGAGCCGCCCGGCGCGATCCGTCCGATCCTGCTCGCGTCGCTCTCCGTAAACCAGACCCTTCCGTCGGGTCCGGCTGCGATCCCGATCGGGCCGGCGGCTGCGGTCGGGGTGGGGTATTCCTGTACTGAAGTGACCTCCCCCGCCGAGGCGAAGGGGACAAACATGACCAACGTCGCCGTCGCGGCCGCGGTGAGCGTCAACCGTATGATCTTGCTCCTGCTTCTCATTGCTGCGCCTTTCTCGGATCGGACTGAATCGAGGAGCGAGGGCACGGCGGTCCCGGCCGCAGGGCGGGAGCCACCGGGCAACCTCACGAGACGACGAGGTAGTAGGCGCGATCGGCGCCGGGGAGATCACCGTCCTGGCTCTGCGGCCTGGTCACGACGAGGATGTAGTACGCGCTCGAGGGGCAGTCCGACGGGAAGAACGGGAAGAAGACTGCTGTCTGGATCGTCCCGCCCACATTCGCCTTCGCATCCAGGACGGCCATCGCCGCGTGGGCCGTCCCACCCATGATGGCAACGCAGTAGAAACCGGCGCCCGGTCGTGCGACTGCCACATTCCCGCTGCTGCCGAGCACCGTTCCGTCTGCGGCCACGTGCGCCCAGGCCAGCGTTCCGCTGGGGCCGGGAGGACCCTGAGGCCCTGCCGGGCCTTCCGGACCTGCCGGCCCTTCCGCTCCAGTCGCACCATGTGGGCCTGACGGCCCGATCTGGCTCCATGTGAGTTGCGTCTCGCTCGGGCCGCAATTGCCCGAGTCGATCACGCGCAGCTGCCCGTTCTGGGTCCTGTAGCAGCCGTGGATCAGGCCAGCCGCGTCGGGGATCGTCGCGTACGCGATCCCGCCGGCAAGGGCAAGCGCCGTGACTGCGAAGATGGCGATGAGCGTGCGTCTCATGACGTCTTCCTTTGTCTCGGTTTGGACACGCGCACCGCCGCTCAGTCGTCGTCGTGCGACGTGAAGCTGTACGGCCCGTCCCAGGAACAGTCCGGGAACTTCGGGCACGCGACCGTGAGCGGCCCAGCGTGGAAGTGGGCAAACCTCCCCGTCCCGCCCGAGAGCGTGACCACGCCGGTCAAGGTCTGGAGATGGAGCACGACATGCCCGAACGCGGCGTTGCGGCCCGGCCCGTCGATGACGAGGTCACTGTCCAGCACGCCCGCGGTCAGGTCGGCGGCCGAGGCATAGATCACCTTCATCCCCCGCTTGATCGCGGTGATGTTCGAGGACGTGATCGTGCAGAACGAGCCGGCAGAGAAGTCGTACCGCCTGCAGTTCTTCGTCACGTGAAGATCTCCGCTCCGCTCCGTCGATCCGGCAAGGCCGCCGGTCGCCGCGATTCCGGCGGCGACGACCGCCAGGAGGAGCGCCAAGGTGCGGTTCATGACCCGTCTCCTTTCTCGGTAATCCCAGGTTGGTCGAGGCCGATCTCCTGTGCGGCGACGATCCGGGCGAATGGGACGCGGGCGAGCTCGTTCGCGTCCCTGACGTCGTCAGCGGTCTCGGCCTCGAATCGGCACAGGCACGAGTCGTCCTCGGGGACGTACGTCGAGCCGAGATACGCCGCGCGTGTTCGCTGTCCACTGAGCCGGGTGAGCGCGGCTTCGAGCCAGGCGCGGTCGCGGCCCGGTAGGTAGCGCTCCACGAGGTAGGTCGGCATCGTCCTCCACGATCCCGCGCGGACGGCGAGCCATCAACCGCACGAACGTGTGGATTTACAGGTGTGGAGCCTCCCCGACGTGCGCCGCGAGCTCAGTTCGCGAGCTGACGCCGAGCTTGCGGTAGACCTTCGAGAGGTTCCACGCAACCGTGTTCGGACTGAGGCTGAGCTGCGCGGCGACCTCCTTGTTCCTCCGCCCCGCGACGACCAGCTCGACGATTTTCCGCTCGGTCTCCGAAAGCCGGCCGTCCGAGGCGGTGCGTCCGCCGATGCGCCTCAGCTCCGAGCGTGCCTTCTCCGACCAGACCCGCGCGCCGAGCCGCTCGAAGATGCCCGCGGCGAGCTGCAGTGACTCGCGCGCGGCGCGCTTCTGTCGCGCCTGGCGCTGGACCGTTCCGAGGGCGAGGAGCGTACGGGCGCGCTCGAATGGGTTCACTCCCTGAGGCGGCTCGGGCGCGAGCGCCGCCGCTTCGAGCGTGGCGATCGCCCGTTCGCAATCCCCCTGTGAGGCGAGGACGAGCCCGCGGTTGCGGAGGACGAGCGGGCGCAGGGCCGCGTGACCATCTGCTGCGCCTCGATCGATCAGCGCGAGCAGGCGCTCCGCCCGACCAAGGTCGCCGGTCGCGAGCAGTGCCTCGATCCCGGCCGATCCCGCCAGCTGGGCGAGGTACACGTCGAGCTCCTCGACGCTGTCGAGAAGGTGCGCCGTCTGCCGCCGGCTCGCGGCGCCGTCGTCGTGGGAGAGCTCGAGCACAGCGAGTGCGATCCGCAGTCGAAACGCGCCCCATCTGAACCTGCCCGTCTCGACGACTCGGAGCAATTCGGGTATCTCCGTGCGCGCCCTTTCGGTCTCACCCCGGTAGGCCGCGATCTCCGCGAGGATGGAGAGGCAAAGGAGCTCGAACACGTCCAGCCCGATCTGGCGCGCGAGCTGGATCGCCTCGTCGCACAGTTGCGCGGCCGTGTCCCATGCCCCGGCCGTCATCTCCATCTGGGCGCGGTGGAACAGACACCTGACGACGTCGGGATCGGCCCGCTCCGTGGCCTCGGCGGTCAGCTGGCTCCACAGTGCGCGCGACTCCGCGTGGCGGTCGGATCGGCCGAGCAGGAGCGCGAGCGTGACGCGCGCGGGCGACAGGCGCATCGGCAAACCGGCATGCCAGGTCCAGCGGCGGGCGGCCGCATAACCGTCCCAGTCGAGTGTCCGCTCGAGCTCCCGCGCCCGGTCGAGGAGGTCCTGTCGGATACCACCAGTGCGCGCGAAGCTGACCTGCGCGAACGCTGCCAGGGCGATCACGAGGGTCGCCGGGTCCGCGATCCGCTCGGCCAGCGCGAGCGCTGCGTCGGCATACCGAGCGGCTTCCCGGTTGTCTCCTCCCTGTTGTGCCATCCACGCGAGCTCGCAGAGGATGTTCACCTCCTGGGTGGGCTCGAGGCCGGGCTCGGCCAGGGCGCGACTCAGGAGATCCACAGCGACGGGAAAGCCCTCTGCCATCCCGCGTGCACCCGCGAGCCGGCTGAGGGCTTCGGCTCGGACTCGACCGGGCGGCGAGGAGGCGACGGCCTCCTCGAGCAGGACCGCTGTTTTCGGCCTGTCGCCCGCGTACCGGCAGTGCTCGGCGGCCGTGATGCGGCGCCGGTTGATGCTCTCGACCGCATCCGGAGGCGTCAGCGCGACCGCGCGCTCGGAGAGGTCCGCCGCAGCCTGAGCGGCACCGCGCGCACGGGCGTGCGCGGCCGCGGCGTCGAGCACCGCTGCGACCCTTTCGTCGGGGCCGGCCGCCGCAATCGCGAGATGGCGAGCCCGTTCCTCGAGATCGACATCGAGCTCCGCGAGGCGTCGGTGAAGCCGGCGCCTTCGGTGCAGCGGCATCGCCTCGTAGCAGGCGGGCGCCAGCAGTGGATGGGTGAATCGAATCCGCTCGCCGTCGAGCTCGACCACGCCCCCTCGCTGGGCGAGCTCGATGTCGTCGACGCTCGTGCCTCCGAGCGCGTCGAGCACGGCAATCGACGGTGCCGCGAGCGCCGCCACGGCGACGAGCGTCTCCCGGACGTGAGCGGGCAAGGCGCCCAACCGCTGGGCGACCACCGCTCGCAGGCTCTCGGGCAGCTCGACGTCGGCGCTTTCCGCGCGGATCGACCCCTCGACGAGAGCACGCCCCAGCTCGAGCGCGAAGAACGGATTGCCCCCGGTGATCCCGTGAACACGCACGATCACCGGCCGCGGCACTGCGATCCCGAAGCGGCCCCACAGCAGGCGGTGAATCGCTCCCACCGAGAGCGGCTCGATCGGAAGCCGCCGGAAGCCGTCGAAGGTGCGGTCGAGCCCGAGCGGCACCTCGACCGGTCGCCCTCGGACCGTCGCGAGAACGGCGATCGGCTCGGCCTCGAGCCGTCGCAGCATGAACGTGAGCACCTCGGTCGAGCTGGCGTCGAGCCACTGGGCATCGTCCAGCGCGACGAGCACGGGGCGCTCCTCGGCCAGCGCCCGCGCGGTCGACAGCACCGCGAGCCCGAGGGCGCGCGTGTCGGGAAAGAGCTCGTCGGGCTCGCGGATCAGCAAAGCGACCTCCAGCGCCCGCCGTTGCACCGGTGGCAGCTGCCGCAGCACGCCGCTCAGAGCCGGGGCGAGCAGATCGCCAATCGCCGCGAAGGCGACCTGCGCCTCCGACTGCGTCGGGCGGGAGCGCAGCACGTGGAAGTCGGATCTGACTGCGGCCCGCAGCGCCTCTTCCCAGAGTACGGACTTGCCGATCCCGGCATCGCCCTCCAGCAGTAGCGCCTGTCCGCCGGCAGGCACGGTTTCCAGGAACGCCTCGAGCGCGAGCAGTTCGTCCCGCCTGCCGATGATCTCGGCCGCCATCGCACCCTTCCCACGCACAACGCTCCGACACGCGGCTGCCGAGGCGCCGCACGTCCGTCGCGATCCCTGCCCGCATTGTGGATCCAGGCGGGCCGGGCGGCAACCGACCCACCTCTCCCAGCCGCCCACGTAACGCCGAAAAGCCCCGCATTCGGGCCACTTCGGTGACGATTGTCGCGCCTGGAGGCGGCGGACGCCGCTGTTAGACTCGCTCGTCGTGGACCTGGAGCGGCTGATCGCCGTGCTCGCGCCGGCGGAAGTCGTCGGGCGCGCCGACACGACGATCCTCGACCTTGCATACGACACACGAGCCGCCCGGGCCGGGTCGCTCTTCTTCTGTGTGCCCGGCGAACGGGCCGACGGACACGACTTCGCGCCCGAGGCGATTCGGAATGGAGCGGTCGCGCTCGTTGTTCAGCGGCGGCTGCAGGTCGCGGTGCCGCAGCTGGTCGTCTCGGATGCGCGCCCAGCAATGGCGGTGGCCGCCGACGAGTTCTTCGGCCGGCCTACGGAGGAGCTCGAGGTCGCCGCCGTCACTGGCACGGCGGGCAAGACCACGACAGCGTTCCTCATCTATGCGGTGCTCGCGGCCGCCGGCCGTCGCCCCGGGCTGCTGGGGACGATCGAGACCCGAGTCGACGGCGAGCGGCGGCCCGCGACCCGCACCACGGCAGAGGCGATCGACCTCCAGCGGCTCTTCCGCGACATGCTCGACGCCGGTGACCGCAGTTGCGCGATGGAGGCGACCTCGCACGGGTCGGCGCTCCGCCGCCTCGACCGCGTCCGCTTCTCGGTGCTCGTCTTCACCAACCTCGACCGTGACCACCTCGACTTCCACCGCGACATGGAGGACTACTTCGACGCGAAGCGGCGGTTGTTCCTGGGTGACGACGCGCCTCCGGCGGCGGTCAACGTCGGCGACGCGTACGGCTTGCGGCTCGCCGACGAGCTGCGCGAACAGGGAAGGCCGCTCCTCACCTTCGGCCTCACCGAGGACGCAGAGATCCGGCCGGCAACGGTCGACGTGACCACGCGCCTGCGCGGGCGGTTCAACCTCGAGAACGCGCTCGGGACGTTCGCCGCCGGGCGTCTGCTCGGGATCGACGATGCGGCGATCGCACGCGGGATCGGATCGGTCGCGGGCGTGCCCGGCCGCTTCCAGACGGTCGACGAGGGCCAGGACTTCGCCGTGGTCGTCGACTACGCCCACAAGCCTGCGGCGCTCGAGCACGTCCTGCACACCGCCCGCGAGCTGGCCGACGGCCGTCTGATCTGCGTCTTCGGCTGCGGGGGCGACCGCGACCGCGGGAAGCGGCCGGTGATGGGACGCATCGTCTCGGAGCTGGCCGACGTCGCGATCGTCACCTCCGACAACCCGCGCAGCGAGGATCCGCTGACGATCATCGACGAGATCGTCGCCGGGATGGGCAACGGGCCGGAGGTGGAGCCGGACCGCGCGCGCGCGATCGAGCGGGCGGTCGAGCTGGCGGGGCCGGGCGACGCGGTCGTGATCGCCGGCAAGGGGCACGAGCGCGGCCAGGAGATCGCCGGCGTCGTCACGCCTTTCGACGACGCCGAGGTGGCAGGCGAAGCGCTGCGGGCGCTGAAGACGACCGCATGATTCCCCTCTCGCTCGACGAGGTCAGGGAGCTCGCGCCCGGCCGGCTCGAGGTCGCCGCCGGGGCGACCGAGGTGCGCGGCCTCCAGACCGACTCGCGGCGCGTCGAACGGGACGACCTCTTCGTTGCGGTCGCCGGCGGCACGGCGTTCCTCGAGGACGCCCTGCGACAGGGCGCTGCGGCAGCGCTGGTCCCCGACAACGCCTTCGCGTCGCTCGCCGCGCTTGCCGGGCGGGTGCGCGACGGAAGCTCTGCACGGTTCGTCGGCATCACCGGCTCGATGGGGAAGACCTCGACGAAGGACATCCTGGCGGCGATCTGTGCGCCGCAGCGCCGCACGGTCGCGGCCGAGCGCAGCTACAACGCCGAGATCGGCGTGCCGCTGACGATCGGGCGCGTCGAGCCCGACACCGAGCTCTGCATCCTCGAGCTGGCGATGCGCGGCTTCGGCCAGATCGCGGAGCTGTGCGCCTTCGCGCGGCCGCACGTCGGCGTGATCGTCAACGTCGGCCCCGTGCATCTGGAGAAGGTGGGCGACCTCGCCGGCGTCGTCCGCGCCAAGAGCGAGCTGATCGCGGCGCTCCCCGCCGGGGGAGCGGCGATCGTGCCGGAGGACTTCCCCGTCGAGCGCGACGACGTCGAGGTCGTCCGCGTCGGTCGCGACGTCACCCTCGAATCGTTCGAGCCGCCCGTGCTGCGAACGTCGCTCGGCACCGTCGAGGTCGACTTCACCGCCCGGCATCTGGCCGCCAACGCCGTGACGGCGTTCGCGACGGCCGATGCGCTCGGGCTCGACCTCCCGGACGAGCTCCACGTCCCGTTGACCGCCTGGCGGAACGAGGAGATCCCGCTCCCGGGCGGCGGCGTGCTGCTGAACGACGCCTGGAACGCCAATCCCGTCTCCATGCGCGCCGCGCTCGAGCACCTCGTCCAGCTCGCAGCGGGCCGCCGGACGATCGCGGTGCTCGGCGACATGGCCGAGCTCGGCGCGTACAGCGACGAGGGCCACCGCGAGGTCGGCCGCGCCGTCGCCGAGCTGGGGATCGACGAGCTGGTCGCGATCGGGCCGCAGGCCGTCGCTTACGGCGGGCGCCACGTCGACACGGTCGACGAGGCGATCGTGCTGCTCGAGGAGCTCGTGAAGCCGGGCGACTGCGTGCTCGTCAAGGCGGCACGGGCGATGGGGTTCGAGCGTGTGGCCGAGGCCCTGACGACGGTGCACGCGTAGTGGTCGACGTCCTGATCGCGGGGATCGTCGCGATGGTCGTCTCGATCGTCGCCGGCCCGCGGTTCATCAACTTCCTGCGTCTGCGCGAGTACGGGCAGCCGATCCGCGAGGAGGGGCCGGCGCGCCACGTCGAGAAGCAGGGCACGCCGACGATGGGCGGCCTGCTGATCCTGTTCTCGGCGGTCGTCCCGTACCTGATCCTGAGCAACTACTCGACACCGGCGCTCACCGTCGTCTTCTGCATGGTCGGCTGCGGCCTGATCGGGTTCCTCGACGACTTCATCAAGGTCACCCACCAGCGCTCGCTCGGCCTCAACGGCCGCTGGAAGCTCCTGCTCCTGCTCCTGATCACCGTCGTGGTCGGCTGGGTCGCCTACCACCGCGACTTCTCGACCGACCTCTACCTACCGGGCTTCAAGATCCCGCTCTCGTGGGCGTGGTATCCGTTCCTGTTCATCATCATCGCCGGCGCCGCGAACGGCGTGAACCTGACCGACGGCATAGACGGCCTCGCCGCAGGCACCGGGATCATCGCCGTCTTCACGTTCACGGCGATGACCGTGATCGCCTTCATCCGTTCCGGCCCGCCCGGCCACCGTGAGATCCGGCTGCTCGACCTGTCGATCGTCGGCGCTGCGCTGATCGGGGCGCTGGTCGGGTTCCTCTGGTACAACGCCTCGCCCGCCGAGATCTTCATGGGCGACACCGGCTCGATGGCGATCGGCGGGGCGCTCGCCGGGTTCGCGATCATGACCAAGACCGAGGTGCTGCTCCTCTTCGTCGGCGGGATCTTCCTGGTCGAGGCGCTCTCGGTGATGATCCAGGTGTTCTCCTTCAAGTACCTCCACCGGCGGGTCTTCCTGATGGCTCCGATCCACCACCACTTCGAGATGAAGGCCTGGTCCGACACGAAGATCATGGTGCGCTTCTGGATCCTGACGGCGATCCTCTGCGCCTGCGGGTTCGCGCTCTACTACCGCTACTACTTCCGGTTCTTCCGGGGCGGATGACGATCCTCGTCCTCGACGGTGATCTCGTCGGCGACGCGCTTGCGGAGCTCGGCGAGGACGAGCTGATGATCGTGATCGATCCGTCCGCCGACAGGCTCGAGGAGCTGGAGGAGCGTTACCCCGACCCGCGCGTCACCTGGCTGATCGGCGACGGCGTCGTGATTCCGATCCCGGACGACTCGGTGGACAAGGTGCTGGGCGAGGGCTCCCAGGCGGAGCTGCGGCGAGTTCTCCGTCCGTGAAGCGCGCCGTCGTCCTCGGAACGGCGCGATCGGGTCAGGCGGCGGCGGCGCTGCTCGAACGGAACGGGGTCGAGGTCGTCCTCGCCGGTCGCGAGCTCGGCAACGACGGCGATCTCTCGCTCCTCGACGGCGCCGACGTGCTGGTCAAGAGCCCGGGCGTGCCCCGGGACAACCCGCTCGTCGCGGGAGCGAAGGTGCCGGTCTGGAGCGAGGTCGAGCTCGCCTGGCGGTTCTTGCCGAACCCGATCCTCGGGGTCACCGGCACGAACGGGAAGACCACCACCACCGAGTGGCTCGGAGCGATGTTCCGGGCCGCCGGCCGCGACGTCGCCGTCGCCGGCAACGTCGGCCGCGCGCTCAGCGCGGTCGAGGCCCCGCCCGACGCCTGGGTCGTCTGCGAGCTGTCCAGCTTCCAGCTCGAGGACATCCACGACTTCCGCCCTCGCGTCGCGGTGCTCGTCAACCTCGAGTTCGACCACCTCGACCGGCACGGCACGTTCGAGGCCTACCGCGACGCGAAGCTGCGGATCTTCGAGAACCAGCAGGCGGAGGACACGGCTGTCGTGCCGCGCGGCTTCGGCATGGTGCCGGGCTCGGCGGCGCTTCTCGAGTTCGCGCCCGGCGACGCGTTGCCGGCCGAACCGGGCTTGCCCGGCGCCCACAACCGTGAGAACGCGGCAGCGGCGACCACCGCCGCCCGTGCCGCCGGGATCGGCGACGACGCGATCGCGGAGGCGCTGGTCACGTTCCCGGGTGTCCCGCACCGCCTCGAACTCGTCGCCGAGCTGGACGGCGTTCGCTTCGTGAACGACTCGAAGGCGACGAACACGGCTGCGGCCCGGCGTGCGCTGGCCTCGTATGACGTGCCCCTGCACGTGATCCTCGGTGGCTCGCGCAAGGGGGAGAGCTTCGACGAGCTGGCCGGTGAGCTCCACGGACGCGCCTACCTGATCGGCGAGACGGGGGACGAGCTTGCGGGCGCGCTCGATCGCGCGGGCGTCCCGTACCTCCGCTGCGGCGACCTGGAGACGGCGGTCTTCGCTGCTGCCGCCACGGCAGAGCCGGGGGAGGTCGTCCTGCTCTCGCCGGCCTGCGCGAGCTACGACCAGTTCCGCGACTTCGAGCAGCGTGGCGAGGAATTCCGGAGGCTGGTGCAGAACCTATCCGGGTGAAGCGCGGCCACCTGGAGTCGAACGTCCTCGTTCTCGTCACGCTCGCCCTCGTCGCCTTCGGCATGGTGATGGTGTACAGCGCCACCTCCGCGTCGGCGACGATCGGCGGGGGGAACCCCGCCTATTACCTGAAGCGGCAGGCGATCTTCGCGTTCCTCGGGCTCGGGCTGCTCGTCGCTGCGCGACTGTGGAGCTACCGGTCGCTGCGCCACACGGCGCCGGTGCTCGTCCTCGGGAGCCTCTTCCTGCTCCTGGTTGCGCTCGTCGGCGGGCAGAACGTCAACGGCGCCCGTCGCTGGATCGACCTCGGGGCAGCGTCGTTCCAGCCCTCTGAGATCGCGAAGCTGGCGGTCGTCGTCTGGATCGCGCTCTACCTCTCGAAGCGGCCGGTGCCGACGACGCTCGGCGAGCTGACGAAGCCGATCGGGCTGATGGTGGCGGCGTTCTGCGCACTCGTGCTGGCGGAGCCCGACCTCGGCACCGTGATCGCGATCTGCCTCGTGGTGGGCGCGATGCTGCTCGTCGCCGGCGCGCCCGTTCGCCTGCTCGGCGTCTCGGCGGCGATCGTCTCGGTGATCACGGTGGTCGCAATCTGGTTCGAGCCGTACCGGCGCACCCGCTTCTTCAGCTTCATCGACCCGTGGCGCGACGCACAGGGCGCCGGTTACCAGACGGTGCAGGCGATGATCGGGATCGGCTCGGGCGGAGTCTTCGGCAAGGGCCTGGGCGAGAGCATCGGCAAGATCTTCTACCTCCCGGAGGCGCACACGGACATGATCTTCGCGGTCATCGGCGAGGAGCTCGGACTGGTCGGGGCAACGCTCCTGATCGCCGCGTACGCCGCCTTCGGCTGGGCGGGGCTGCGCATCGCGTTGCGCTGCCACGACCCGTTCGGCAAGGGGCTCGCGGTCGGGATCACGACGCTGATCTGCGGCCAGGCCGCGCTCAACCTCGCCGCGGTCGTCGGCGTCGCGCCGCTCACCGGGATCCCGCTGCCCCTGGTGTCGTATGGGGGGACCAGCCTCGTCGTCATGCTCGCGTCGGTCGGCATCCTCCTTAACATCGCGCGCAACGATGGCGTCGAAGTCGCAGCTCAGGTGCGTGATCGCGGCCGGAGGGACCGCCGGTCACGTGATCCCGGCGCTCGCCGTCGCGCAGGCGCTCCACGCCCGCGGCGTGAGCGTGAGCTTCGCCGGCTCGCCTGACCGCATCGAGGCGCGGCTCGTCCCGGAAGCCGGCTTCGAGCTCGACCCGTTCCGGATCAGCGGCCTGCCACGGCGACCGGGTGTCGCACAGCTGCGCGCGGCCCTCCTCGCCGGTCGCGCGCCGCGAGCCTGCGCGCGCATCCTCGCCGAGCGCAGCCCGGACGTGGTGTTCGGCGGCGGCGGTTACGTCGCCGGGCCGATGGTGTACGCGGCGTGGAGGAAGCACATCCCGGCCGCCCTCGCCGAGGCCGACGCGCACCTCGGGCTGGCCAACCGGGTTGCGGCGCCGTTCGCCCGGAGGGTGTTCCTGGCGTATCCGGTTGGGGGGCGGACGGGTGCGCGCTACCAGGTCGTCGGCCGCCCGGTACCGGAGCGCGAGCGTGCCGCCCCGGACGAGGCGCGGCGGCGCTTTGGGCTTCCAGCGGTCGGGCAGGTGTTGCTGGTGTTCGGCGGCAGCCAGGGTGCCGCGGCCGTGAACGAGATCGCCCTTGGTGGATTCGGCTCGGAAGGGCCGGCAGTGCTCCACCTCTGCGGCGAGCGCTACCTCGCCGGTCTGTCCGGTCGGGTCTCGCGGCCCGACTACCGGCTGCTGGGCTGGACGGACGACTTCGGTGCAGCGCTCGACGCGTGCGACCTGGTGCTTGCCCGCGCCGGCGGCTCGGTCTGGGAGGTGGCGGCCGCGGGCAAGCCGGCCGTGCTCGTTCCCTCGCCCAATGTCACCGCCGACCACCAGACGAAGAACGCACGCTACTTCGAGCAGGAAGGGGGAGCGGTGGTCGTGCCGGAGCCGGCGATCGCGCGTGTTCCGGCGATCGTGCGCGACCTGCTGGGGGACGGTGTCCGGCTGACGGAGATGGGCAACGCGATGCGCCGGGCGTCGAGGCCGGGCGCGGCCGAGGAGATCGCCGAGGAGCTGATCGCGCTTGCGCGGGACTCCTAGCGGGGTGAGCAGTTGTGTCCCCGGGCCTCGCTGGGCGGCACGCTGCGGCGTCCCCGGTCGTATCGATAGTGATCGACTATCGGGGCTCGCCGCACCCTTGCATCGCGCTCGCCCAGCGAACTTCGGGAACGAATGCCCACCACGCTAGGAGCCCCGCTCGACGGCCGGAGGATCTGGCTGGTCGGGATCGGCGGCGCCGGGTTGTCCGCGTACGCGCTCCTCGCGCGGGCGTGGGGGGCGGAGGTCGCGGGTTGGGATCGGAACGAGACGCCGTACCTCGGCCCGGTCCGCGCGGCGGGGATCGACGTGAGGATCTCGCCCGAGCCGGAGGCGCCCGCGGGGTGGGAGGTGTTCGTCTCCAGTGCGTATCCGGGTGTTCCGGGTCGGCCCCGGGCCGAGCTGCTCGCCGAGCTCGTAGCGTCGAGGAACGCAATCGTCGTCGCCGGCGCGCACGGCAAGACCACGACCGCGGCGATGATCGCGTTCGCGCTGCGGGCCACCGGCCGAGATCCCAGCTGGATCGTCGGTGGCGAGGTGCCCCAGCTCGGCGCCAACGCCGGGGCGGGGGAGGGGTGGCTCGTGGTCGAGGGGGACGAGTCGGACCGGTCGGTGTTCGCGCTGCGCCCTCGGGTGGCGGTGGTCACGAACGTCGATCTCGACCACCATTCGGAGTTCGCCGCGCGGGCGGAGGTGGCCGAGCTGTTCGAGCGCTGGCTGGCGGAGGTGCCCGAGGTGGTGAGGGGTTGGGAGCTCGAGGCCCTGGACGCGGGGCTGGCCGTTCCGGGGGAGCACAACCGACGCAACGCGGCCGCCGCGGCGGCCGCGCTCGAGCTGGTGGGAGTTCCGCCGGGGGAAACGGTCACGGCGCTGGCGTCCTTCGA
>Ga0070684_100002216_pt1 | contig 14356 bp, 7 predicted proteins | sample KBSC723LmetaG_FD_65653 | JGI IMG/M metagenome (GOLD analysis project Ga0070684, IMG submission 65653) | Corn rhizosphere microbial communities from Kellogg Biological Station, Michigan, USA - KBS C7.2-3L metaG | ecosystem: Host-associated > Plants > Roots > Rhizosphere ...
CGCGGCCGCCAGCTCTCCGGCGGCGAGCAGGAGATGCTCTCGATCGCCCGCGCGCTGCTCGTCAATCCGCGGCTCCTGATCCTCGATGAACCCTCGCAGGGGCTCGCGCCGCTGATCGTGCGCGAGGTGTTCCGCATCGTGCAGCAGATGAAGGCCGAGGGCATCTCGGTGCTCCTGGTCGAGCAGAACGCGCGGATGAGTCTCGAGATCGCCGACGATGCCTATGTGCTCGACGATGGCGCCGTGGTCTATTCCGGCTCGGCGCGCGAGCTCGCCGCCGACGACGCCCGCGTCCGCGCGCTCGCCGGCGCCAGCGCCGAGGAATGGACGCTGGCGTGACGCCGTCATTGCGAGGAGCCCAACGGGTCCGCGCAAAGCGCGGCCCGATGACAGGCTCCGCGACGAAGCAATCCATAGCTCCGCCTGCGACGCGATGGATTGCTTCGCTTCGCTCGCAATGACGAGCGACAGCGTTCTCGCGGCACAAATTGCCCCAGTTTTGCTTCGCGCCACCCCATGGGGACATGGGACGCTGTTCCCGAGATGACCTAAATGCCACTTTCAAGAGGCGCGCTTCTCGGCGATAAGGCGTCATGATCCTGAGAGTGCGGCATGAAGCGACGTGAATTTATTGGCCTTCTCGGCGGGGCGGCGGCGAGCTGGCCCTTCTCAAGCCGAGCGCAACAACCTGATCGGGTGCCTGTAATCGGCATCCTTTGGCACGCGGGCAGTGAGAGCGAAGAAGCGATTTTTCTAGGCGCCTTCCGACGAGGCCTAAGCGATCTTGGCTATGTCGAGGGCGACAATATCGCGCTCGTCAACACCTACGCGGACGAAAAATACGAGCGCTTTACCCAAAATGCCGCCGAACTTGTCGCACGAAAGGTCGATGTGCTGGTGGCGGTGACCCGTCCGGCGGCGCTCGCCGCCCAACATGCCACCAAGGTCATCCCCATCGTTGCGGTGGTCATCCCCGATCCGGTCGGAAGTGGTCTTGCCGAGAGCCTGTCGAGGCCCGGCGGCAACATCACGGGCATTTCCAACATGGGCATCGACCTGAGCGCCAAACGCGTTGAACTCATAAACGAGGCCGTCAGCGGATTGCGGCGGATCGTATTGTTGGTCAATCCGAGCGACCCGGGCTTGGCGCAAAAATTTGTCGCGGAGAGTACTGCGGCGGCCACTCGATTGAATATCGATGTCGGGGTCGCAGAGGTTCGAACTGCAGACGAGCTGGAGCCAGCCATCGAAGCGGTCGAGCTATCAAAGCGGACGGCCATCATCGTGAACAATGATGCAATGTTGCTGCACGAATCTGGGCGACTGGCCGATCTGGCACGGGCGCGTGGACTGCCAACCATGGTATTCATGGGGCCGATGGTACGTGCAGGAGCGCTAATGTCCTATGGGCCGAACATTCCTGCAATTTTCCGGCATTCCGCGACCTTGGTGCAAAAAATATTGAAAGGTGCCCAGCCTGCAGACCTGCCATTTGAGCAACCGACCGATTATGAACTGATACTTAATCTCAAGACAGCCAAGGCGCTTGGCACTCACCTGCCAGCTACATTGCTCGCGCGTGCGGACGGGGTCATCGAATAGCGATGCTGTTTGCCGCGGCGCATGGGTCGGCGCGAGCGCGTACTCGATGCGCTTTGCTCGACCGATCCACCCACGATTAACCAAATTCTTACGGCTAAATTTTATACGTCGCGCGACGCAGGCGACCATCGGCTAGTGATTCTACTGTTCGATCTTCGTCACAGACGAGGATCCATGTTCCATCTCATCCAAAATTTGAAGATCAGAACGCGGATAGCAGCAGCCCTGCTTCTGCCGACGGTCGGCATGCTGGTCATCTCGGGCCTCCTTCTTGCTGACAAGTGGCAGCTCGCAACCAACATGAGCCAGCTCGAGGACCTCACGAAGCTTGCCAATCACCTCAGTCGGTTCGTTCACGAGCTTCAGAAAGAGCGCGGGATATCGGCCGTCTACCAGGGTAGCCAAGGCAAGCAGATGGGCGAAAGCCTGCAACAGCAACGCCGATTGACCGACAAGTCCCGTGGCGAGCTGCAGACGTTCCTCGGTTCCTTCCACGCGGCGTACTACGGCTCGAGGCTCAGCACCGAGCTTAACCGCACAATCAGCCTGATCGGCGAACTCGATCACAAGCGCGAGCAGATCAGCAAGCTGACCATTAGTCCGGCCGATGGCGTTGCCTATTTCACCAATACCGACATGCAGTCGGTCAAGTCGATGGCGCAGATTGCCCTCGTCAGCAAAAGCATCGAAACCTCCAACGCGATCTCTGCCTATGTCGATTTCCTCTACGGCAAGGAATTGACCGGCCAGGAGCGGGCGGTTGGCGCGACCGGAATCGCAGCGGGCAAGTTCAACGATAGTGATTACCTTCGTTTCGTTCAGGTGACTGCCGAACAAGGAGCATATCTCTCGAGCTTCGAGAGCTATGCATCCGAGCCGATCAAGCGTTTCTATGCCGAGACGATCACGGGACACGACGTCGACGAGGCGGCTCGGATTCGCAAGATCGTATTTGCCGGCGGCCTTGGCGGTGACCTCAAGGGAACCGAAGGTCCCTATTGGTACAAGGTAATGACGGCCAAGATCGACTTGATGAAGAAGGTCGAGGACAGAATTGCAGAATCGTTGGAGGCGCTCGCTCATAGCGAAAACCAAAGTGCCGAAACCGCATTACTGCTGACGGGGGGTGCCGTTGCCGTTCTTTTGAGTTTGACCGCGGTGCTCGGCATCCTGATCGTTCGTGGCATTGCCAAGCCGCTTGGAAACATGACCAGCGCGATGGACCGTTTGGCCAGCGGTGACAAAGCCGTCGAGATTGCTGGAATTGACGGCAAGGACGAGATCGGCGCGATGGCCCGCGCGGTCGTCATCTTCAAGCAGAACATGATCCGCGCCGATGAATTGGCGGCAAAGGAGACCGAAGCGTTCAGGGCGCGCGAGCGCCGCGCAAAAGTCATGGAAGAGCTGACGGGCAGTTTTGACCTCGATGTATCCGAGGCCCTGAAGATGGTATCTGCTGCCTCAACCGAGCTTCATTCGACAGCCGCCACGATGACGGCCACGGCGGAAGAAAGCAATCGGCAGGCAACCGATGCGGCGGCTGCGACTGAGCAGACCTCAACCAACGTTCAGACGGTCGCCTCTTCCGCTGAGGAACTGTCGAGTTCGATCCACGAAATCAATCGCCAGGTCGCCCAATCCACCATGATTGTACAGCGCGCCGTCAACGAGGCCGCTCTCACCAATCAGACCGTACAGGACTTGGCCCAAACTGCCGAACGGATCGGCCAGGTCATGCAGCTGATTCGCGAAATCGCGTCTCAGACCAACCTTCTGGCGCTTAACGCCACTATCGAGGCCGCGCGGGCGGGAGATGCGGGAAGGGGATTCGCAGTGGTGGCGAGCGAGGTCAAGTCGCTTGCAAGCCAGACCGAAAAGGCGACGGAAGAGATCACCGGTCAGATCGCAGCCATTCAATCAGCGAGCGCGGAGGCGGTGCAAGCCATTCACGGCATCAGCGGCACCATCGGGCAGGTCAGCGAGATAACAACGACGATTGCGAGCGCGGTCGAAGAGCAAGGCGCTGCTACGCAGGAAATCGCGCGGAACGTCCAGCAAGCGGCGAATGCCTCGCAAAGCGTAGCCAAAAATCTCTCGGGTATGACCCGCGCAGCCACCGATACCGGTGCGGCGGCTCATCAGGTTCTGGCCTCTTCCCAGGAGCTTTCCAGGCAGTCGGAAGCCTTGCGGATCCGGGTCGAAACGTTCCTGAACGGTATCAAAGCTGCCTGAGACCGGATATCGTCGCGCGCTACTTCCTGAGGAGCGCGGCGCGCGCGGTCTTGATGTAGGTCATGCACTCGGACCAATCCTGTTCCCCCTCTTCCAGCTCGGCATCGCTGAGCGCCTTGCGCAATGCTTCCAGCACGGACGGCGGATGCTGCTTCTTGAGCTCCGCCTTGATTGTCGCGAGACCCTTCTGGCAATCGGATTTATCGTCCGCTACCGCCGTGGTCGCACTCATCATCAGAACCGCCGTTGTGGCTAACAGGACCGAACGCAGCATGCGTCGTGCTCCTCGGCTTCTCGTTCGATGAACGGCTACGCCATCACCCGCCCCATGGCGGATGCTTCCGCTCCTTGACCCTCACGCCCGATAAGCCGTTTTCCCCGTGCCGCGATAAAGCACCCGTACCTGCTCTTCCGAGACCATCTTGTGGAATTCCAGCGCCTCCGGCTCGAGGTCGCGCTTGGGCACGTAAGCCGGCTCGAAATGATGATAGCTATCCTTGCCGCGAACCAGCGTCGCCCAGTCGCGCTGACCCACGGCCTGCTTCAGGTGCGTCGGGATGTAGCGGATCGCAAGGCCAATACGGCGCTCGTCGGATCGGTTCGGCTCCGAGCCGTGGAACAGCAGCACATGGTGCAGCGAGGCCTGGCCGGGCTTCAGCTCGACATGCACGGCATCTTTCTCGTTCACCTCGACGGCGATCTCCTGCCCGCGGGTGAGCAGGTTGTTCTTGTCGAAGGTGTCCTCATGCGCAACCTGCTTGAGATGCGTGCCGGCGACGAATTTCATGCAGCCGGAAACCCTGTTGGCCGGTGACATCGCAACCCATGCGGTCGCGACATCGGAGGAGGAGAGGCCCCAATAGGTCGCGTCCTGGTGCCAGGATACGAAGCCGGGATCGTGCGCCTCCTTGATGAAGAAGCTGGTGTTCCAGCACAGGATGTCCGGTCCCAGCACATCCTCGACCGCATCGAGGATCCTGGGGTGGCGGATCATCTCGTCGATCCAGGCAAACAGCACATGGCTGCGATGGCGCATCTCGCCCTTGATCGGGCCGCCGGTTGCGGCCTCGTAATCCTCGAGCTTGCTGCGAAAGGTCGCGACCTCGCTCGCCGAGAGGGCCTCGACCGGAAAATGATAGCCATTGTTGCGATAGGCGGCGACCTCGGCCTCGCTCAGCACCTTGGGCACGTGATTTGCTCCCAAATTCTTGTTCTTGGCATGAAATGGGAGCGTGGCGTCCGTCCGGAGGGCTGTCAAGCAGTGCGAATTCGGCCGCCATTTACCTTTTGTTGGCGCCCGTTTGCCCATAAAGTCGGCCCATGCGGGCCACCAACCTTGCAGTCGGGACCACCTTGCTCGCGGTGATCGGCGCCGCGTTCGCGGGCCTGCTCGTGTTCCAGAAGATCCACGGCGCGCGCAACCAGGCCCCGCTCCGCATCGTCTTCAACGGCTCAGCCAGCGGCCTGCACCGCGGCGGCACCGTGACCTTCGACGGCGTTCCCGCCGGCGTGATCCGTTCGATCAAGCTGGAAAACCCGCGCAAGATCGTGGCCGAAGTGATGCTCGACAACAGCGCGCCACTGCGCAAGGACACCGTCGTCGGCATCGAATTCCAGGGCCTGACCGGCGTCGCCGACATCGCGCTGGTGGGCGGAGCCCCGAGCGCGCCGCCGGTGCCGCTGGACCGGGACGGTGTCCCGGTCCTGACCGCTGACTTGAGCGAGCAGCAGTCGATCACCGACACGCTGCACAATGTCGATCATTTCCTGATCGACAACCGCCAGACCATCAAGGACACGATGCTCTCCTTCGAGACCTATACGGCTTCGCTGAAGAGCAAGGGAGACGCCATCGACAGCATCGTAGGCCAGGCCGACGATGCCTTTGCCGGCTTCGACAGCACCATGGCCAAGATCGGTGGCGTGCTGCCGGGCCTAGGCGACGGCAAGACCGAGGAGTTGTTCGAGAAGCTGAAGTCGCTGCGCGAGCTCGCCGACACCTACAAGCGGAAATCGGCGACCATCATGGAAGAAAGCCGGCGCGTGCTGGCCGATGTCAGCGAAGGCGCCAACAATTTTGCCCGCAAGGTCGACCCGCAGTCCGTGCCCACGTCGGCGCCGCCGCGGCGTCCGGCGCCACGGCGGCCATAAGGGCGGCCGGCCCAAGGCCGTTCCCCAGGGGAACAAAACGCGGCTTCCCCGTTAACCCTTATTCTCCTGCTTCCAGCTGGTCCTCCGGGGCCGCCATGTCTGATTCGCTTTGGAACCAAATCAGAGCGAAGCGGTTGATTTGGCTAGGCCGAATCAGCGGGTTCCAAGCCGCGTCACGGATTTGCTTCTCGCTTGATCCAAAGCCCGGTCGAGGCTTTGATTGCTTGCGCCGATTTGGATTCGACCTGTTTATTGCTCCGGGGGTAGGACCATGAGTGATCTCGATTCCGTCTCGTCATCGACGCGGCGGCGCGCGAAAGACAAATCTCTGGCCAACGGCACCGGCGGAAAGCTCGACGCCTCGCACGAATTGCTGCACGCGCTGCAGGCGATGCGCGCCGGCGATTTCTCGGTGCGCATGACCGGTGATCATCTCGGCATCGAGGGCAAGATCGCCGATACCTTCAACGAGATCGTCGCCGCCAACGAGCGCATGGCCCAGCAGCTCGAGCGCGTCGGACAGGTCGTAGGACGCGAAGGCAAGACCCGCCAGCGCGTGAAGTTTGGGCTGGCCTCCGGCTCCTGGGCCGACATGGAAGGCTCGGTCAACACGCTGATCGACGATTTGCTCTGGCCGACCCGCGAAGTCACGCGCGCCGTGGCCGCAGTGGCGCAGGGCGATCTGTTGCAAACCGTGAAGCTTGACGTCGACGGCCGTCCGCTGGGCGGCGAATTTCTGCAGTCGGCCAACATCGTCAACACCATGATCAAGCAGCTAAGCGTGTTCACCTCCGAGGTGACGCGCGTGGCGCGCGAGGTCGGCACCGAGGGCAAGCTCGGCGGCCAGGCCCAGGTGCCCGAGGTGACGGGCGTGTGGAAGGACCTGACCGAGAGCGTCAACTCGATGGCCAACAACCTGACCGGCCAGGTCCGCAATATCGCCGAAGTGACGATCGCGGTCGCCAATGGCGACCTGTCGAAGAAGATCACGGTCGACGTGCGCGGCGAGATTTTGCAGCTGAAGGAAGCCATCAACACCATGGTGGACCAGCTGCGCTCGTTTGCTTCCGAAGTGACGCGCGTGGCGCGCGAGGTCGGCACCGACGGCAAGCTCGGCGGACAGGCGATCGTGCCCGGCGTCGCCGGTACCTGGAAGGACCTCACCGACTCCGTGAACGCGATGTGCGGCAATTTGACCGCGCAGGTGCGCAACATCGCCAACGTCACCACCGCGGTGGCGCGCGGCGACCTGTCGCGCAAGATCACGGTCGACGTGCGCGGCGAAATCCTGGAGCTGAAGGACACCATCAACACCATGGTGGACCAGCTCAACTCGTTCGCCTCCGAAGTGACGCGCGTGGCGCGCGAAGTCGGCACCGAAGGCAAGCTCGGCGGCCAGGCACAGGTGCCGGGCGTCGCCGGCACCTGGAAGGACCTGACCGACAACGTCAACTTCATGGCCTCCAACCTGACGGCGCAGGTCCGCAACATCGCCGATGTCGCAACCGCGATCGCGAGCGGCGACCTGTCGAAGAAGATCACGGTGAACGTGTCGGGCGAAATCCTTCAGCTGAAGGAAACGCTGAACACCATGGTCGACCAGCTCAACGCCTTTGCCGGCGAAGTGACGCGCGTCGCGCGCGAGGTCGGCACCGAAGGGCGGCTCGGCGGACAGGCCAACGTGCTCGGCGTCGCCGGCACCTGGAAGGACCTGACCGAGAGCGTCAACTCGATGGCGTCGAACCTGACCGCGCAGGTCCGCAACATCGCCGACGTGACGACTGCGGTCGCCAACGGCGACCTGTCGAAGAAGATCACGGTGGACGTCCGCGGCGAAATCCTGGAGCTGAAGGACACCATCAACACCATGGTGGATCAGCTCAACTCGTTCGCCGGCGAAGTCACGCGCGTCGCCCGTGAGGTCGGCACCGAAGGCAAGCTCGGCGGCCAGGCACAGGTGCGCGGCGTCGCCGGCACCTGGAAGGACCTCACCGACAGCGTCAACTCGATGGCGTCCAACCTGACCGGCCAGGTCCGCAACATCGCGGAAGTCGCAACCGCCGTGGCCAAGGGCGACCTGTCGAAGAAGATCACCGTGAACGTGTCGGGCGAAATCCTTCAGCTGAAGGAAACGCTGAACACCATGGTGGACCAGCTCAACGCCTTTGCCGGCGAGGTGACGCGCGTCGCACGCGAGGTCGGCACCGACGGCAAGCTCGGCGGACAGGCCGGCGTGCCCGGCGTCGCCGGCACCTGGAAGGACTTGACCGACTCGGTCAACTCGATGGCCGGCAACCTCACCGCGCAAGTCCGCAACATCGCCGAGGTCGCAACCGCGATTGCCGGCGGCGACCTGTCGCGCAAGATCACCGTCGACGTCCGCGGCGAGATCCTGCAGCTGAAAGACACCTTGAACACCATGGTCGACCAGCTCAACCGCTTCGCCGGTGAGGTGACGCGCGTCGCGCGCGAGGTCGGCACCGAAGGTCGGCTCGGCGGCCAGGCCAACGTGCCCGGCGTCGCCGGCACCTGGAAAGATCTCACCGATTCCGTGAATTCGATGGCGGGCAACCTGACCGCCCAGGTCCGCAACATCGCCGAAGTGACTACGGCCGTGGCGCGCGGCGACCTGTCGCGCAAGATCACGGTCGACGTGAAGGGCGAAATCTTGGAGCTGAAGAACACCATCAACACCATGGTGGACCAGCTCAACTCGTTCGCCTCCGAAGTCACCCGCGTGGCGCGCGAGGTCGGCACCGAAGGCAAGCTCGGCGGACAGGCCGAGGTGCCTGAAGTTGCCGGCACCTGGAAGGATCTCACCGACAACGTCAACTTCATGGCGTCGAACCTGACCGCGCAAGTCCGCAACATCGCGGAGGTCGCGACCGCGATCGCGAGCGGCGACCTGTCGAAGAAGATCACCGTGGACGTCCGCGGCGAAATCCTGCTGCTCAAGGACACCCTGAACACCATGGTCGAGCAGCTGCGCTCGTTCGCGGCCGAAGTGACCCGCGTTGCGCGCGAGGTCGGCACCGAGGGCCGCCTGGGCGGCCAGGCCGTCGTGCCCGGCGTCGGCGGCACCTGGAAGGACCTCACCGACAATGTCAACCTGCTGGCGGCGAACCTGACGACGCAAGTCCGCAACATCGCGGAAGTGACCACGGCCGTCGCCCGTGGCGACTTGTCGCGAAAGATCACCGTCGACGTGAAGGGCGAAATCCTGGAGCTGAAGAACACCATCAACACCATGGTGGACCAGCTCAACGCTTTCGCGGGCGAAGTCACGCGCGTCGCGCGCGAGGTCGGCACCGAAGGCAAGCTCGGCGGCCAGGCCGAGGTGCCCGGCGTCGCCGGCACCTGGAAGGACCTGACCGACACCGTGAACTTCATGGCCGCCAACCTGACCGAGCAGGTGCGCGGCATCGTCAAGGTCGTGACCGCCGTCGCCAACGGCGATCTGAAACAGAACCTCACCGTGAAGTCGAAGGGCGAGGTGGCGGCGCTCGCCGACACCATCAACAACATGACCGAGACGCTCGCGACCTTCGCCGACCAGGTGACGTCGGTGGCGCGCGAGGTCGGCGTGGAAGGCCGGCTCGGCGGCCAGGCCAACGTGCCCGGTGCGGCCGGCACCTGGAAGGACCTGACCGGCAATGTCAACCTGCTCGCCGCGAACCTGACCTCGCAGGTGCGCGCAATCGCCGAAGTCGCGACTGCCGTGACCAAGGGCGACCTCACCCGCTCGATCCAGGTCGATGCGCGCGGCGAAGTCGCCGAGCTGAAAGACAACATCAACACGATGATCGGCAATCTCAGGCTGACCACCGACGTCAACACCGAGCAGGACTGGCTGAAGACCAACCTCGCGCGCTTCACCAACATGCTGCAGGGCCAGCGCGACCTCACCACGGTCGGCCGATTGCTGCTCACCGAGCTGACGCCGCTGGTGAACGCGCAAATGGGCGTGATCTATCAGGTGGACAGCGAGGACACCCCGCAGCTGCGGCTGCTGGCGGTTTATGCCGGTGACGGTCTCTCACCGCACCAACAGGTCGTGCAGTTCGGTCATGGCCTCGTCGGACAATGCGCGATGGACAAGCGGCAGCGGCTGGTTGCGGATATTCCCTCTGATGCCGTCCCGGTGAGCTCGACGCTGCTCCGCGTGGTGCCGAAAAACCTTGTCGTGCTGCCGGTCCTGTTCGAGAACCAGGTCAAGGCGGTCATCGAGCTTGCGTCGCTAAGCTCGTTCACGACCTCGCAAATGACATTCCTCGAGCAACTCACGGACTCCATCGGCATCGTCCTCAACTCGATCGAAGCGACGATGCAAACGGAAGGTCTATTGAAACAGTCGCAGCAGCTTGCCGGCGAACTGCAGGCGCAGCAGCGCGAATTGCAGCAGACCAACGAGCAGCTCGAGCAGAAGGCGCAGCAGCTTGCCGAGCGCAACGTCGAAGTCGAAGCCAAGAACCAGGAAATCGAGCAGGCGCGGCGCGCGCTGGAGGAAAAGGCGACCGAGCTGTCGCTGACCTCCAAATACAAGTCCGAGTTCCTCGCCAATATGAGCCACGAGCTGCGCACGCCGCTGAACTCGATCCTGATCCTGGGCCAGCAGCTCACCGAGAACCCGGACGGCAATTTGACAGCAAAGCAGGTCGAATTCGCCCGCACCATTCATGGCGCGGGCACCGACCTGCTCAATCTCATCAGCGACATTCTTGATCTCTCCAAGATCGAGTCCGGAACGGTCACGGTCGATGCGGAAGAGATTCTCGTCGCCAACCTGCTCGAGACGGTCGGCCGGCCCTTCCGGCATGAAGCCGACAACCGGCAGCTCACCTTCTACATCGATGTCGATCCGAACCTGACGCGCAGCATTGTCACCGACTCCAAGCGCCTGCAGCAGGTGTTGAAGAACCTGCTGTCCAACGCCTTCAAGTTCACCGCGGAAGGCGGCGTGCGCCTCAACGTCGCGGCGGCGGTCGGCGGCTGGAGCAGCGATCACCCCTTGCTCAATTCGGCGCCTGCGGTGATCGCTTTCGAGGTGTCCGACACCGGCATCGGCATCCCCCTCGAGAAGCAGAAGCTGATCTTCGAAGCGTTCCAGCAGGCGGATGCCGGCACCAGCCGCAAATATGGCGGCACCGGCCTCGGCCTTGCCATCAGCCGCGAGCTCGCGAGCCTGCTCGGTGGTGAAATTCATCTCAAGAGCGCGCCCGGCAAAGGCTCCACTTTCACGCTGTACCTGCCACTGAAATATTCCGGGCCTACGGTCGCGCCGCGCACGCAGGATGCGCCGTCGTCCTATGCGGCCGCGCCTGCGCTGCAGGCAGCCGCGCAGGAGACGCGCGTCATCGAGCAATTGCCCGACGACCGCCTCAACCTGGAGGCGGGCGATACCATCCTGTTGATCGTTGAGGACGACCCGCATTATGCGCGGGTCCTGATCGATCTGGCGCGCGACAAGGGCTTCAAGGTGCTGGTCGCCGCGCGCGGCGCCGAGGCGCTCGATCTTGCCAAGCAGTATCAGCCGGCCGCGGTCTCGCTCGACGTGTTCCTGCCGGACATGCTGGGCTGGACCGTGCTGAGCCAGCTCAAGCACAATCCGCTGACGCGGCACATTCCGGTGCAGATCATCACCCTCGACGAGGACCGCCAACATGCGCTGGCGCGCGGCGCGTTCTCCTTCGTCAACAAGCCGACCACGACCGAAGGCGTTTCCGCGGCGCTCTCGCAGATCAAGGAATACGCCAGGCCGCGCCGCAAGCGGCTCCTCATCGTCGAGGACAACGAGGCCGAGCAGCTCTCGATCCGCGAGCTCCTGCATCACGACGACATCGAGATCGTCTCGACCGATACCGGCGCGGGCGCGCTCACGACGTTGCGCGAGAGCCCTTGCGACTGCGTGGTGCTGGACTTGCGCCTGCCAGACATGAGCGGTTTCGAGGTACTCGAACACATTCGCAACGACGAGGAACTCTCCAGCGTTCCCGTCGTGGTCTTCACGGGGCGGGAACTTTCTGCCGAAGAAGATGCGGAACTTCACACCATGGCGCGCAGCATCGTGGTGAAAGGTGTGGAATCGCCGGAACGTTTGCTGGACGAAACGTCATTGTTTTTGCACCGTGTCATCACGGAATTGCCGATCGAGAAGCAGCGTATGCTGGAGAAGCTCAACAGCTCCGATGAGGACCTTGTTGGCAAGACGGCGCTGCTCGTCGACGACGACGCCCGCAACATCTTCGCGCTGTCGAGCGTCCTGGAACGCCGCGGCATGAAGGTCCTGACCGCCACCACAGGAAGCGAAGCGGTCACCCTGGTCGAATCGAACCCAGCGATTGCGATCGTATTGATGGATATCATGATGCCGCAAATGGACGGGTACCAGACTATTGGTGCCATCAGACAGAACCCGGCGTTCGGGCGCCTGCCCATCATTGCGCTGACCGCAAAAGCGATGAAGGGCGACCGCGAGAAGTGCCTGGAGGCCGGCGCCTCCGACTATCTCGCCAAGCCCGTGAATACCGAGCAATTGCTGCTCGCCATTCGCATGTGGCTGCATCGCTGATCGGCGGGACTCGATGATGGAGCATGAAAAGGTCAACATTCTTCTGGTGGACGATCAGCCGGCCAAGCTGCTCGCTTACGAAGTGATCCTGAAGGAGCTCGGCGAGAATCTTGCCGTTGCCACCTCGGGCCGCGAGGCGCTCGAATATCTGCTCAGGAACGAGGTCGCCGTCATCCTGGTCGACGTCTGCATGCCCGAGCTCGACGGTTTCGAGCTCGCCGCCATGATCCGCGAGCATCCGCGCTTCCAGAAAACGGCGATGATTTTCATCTCGGCGATCCAGGTCTCCGACATCGACCGGCTGCGCGGCTATGAGATGGGCGCGGTCGACTATGTTCCGGTCCCCGTGGTGCCGGAAGTGCTGCGCGCCAAGATCAAGGTGTTCGCCGAGCTCTATCGCAAGACGAGACAGCTCGAGCTGCTCAACGCCGAGCTCGAGGACCGCGTTCGCGCGCGCACGGCGGAGCTGGAGAAATCCACCATCCAGCTTGTCGAAAGCGAGCAGCGGCGCAGCATGGCGATTGCCGCCGGCAAGATGGGCTCCTGGGACTGGGACTGGATCAACGGCGACTGGATGTGGGATGCCGGGCAATACCGCATCTTCGGCGTCGACCCGCGCGATTTTGAAGTGACGTCTGCAAATGTACAATCGATGCTGCATCCCGATGACGCCGACAGCTGGCGAAAGGTGATCGCGCATTTCGAGAAAGGCGCGCGTTCCTATGAGACGGAATTCCGCATCAAGCGCCCGGACGGCGAGATCCGCTGGTGCGTCGGCACCGCGGCGGCCACCGTCGACAAGGCTGGCCGCGTGGTGCGCCTCTCCGGCGTGACGATCGACATCACCGAGCGCAAGCGCGCGGAGGAACGGCAGAACCTGCTCGCGCGCGAGGTCGATCACCGCGCCAAGAATGCGCTGGCGCTGGCGCAATCGATCGTTCGCCTCACCCGCGCCAGCGACGTCAAGGACTATGTCCAGGCGGTCGAAGGCCGCATCAGCGCGCTGGCGCGCGTGCATACCATTCTGTCCCTGTCGAACTGGGAGGGCGCCGAGGTCGGCCGCCTGGTGGACGAGGAGATCGCGCCTTATTCCAGCGGCGATCAGATCGAGTTGTTCGGCACCGAGCTGCGGCTACAGCCCGCGACTGCACAGACGCTGGCGCTGGCGCTGCATGAGCTCGTCACCAACTCGGCCAAGTATGGCGCGCTGTCGACGCTGTCCGGCCGCCTCAAGATCAGATGGGAAGTGCGCGGCGATGCGCTACAGCTGACATGGGAGGAGATAGGCGGGCCGCCGGTCGAGATGCCGGTCTCACGCGGCTTCGGCACGCGCAGCGTGATCGCCAGCATCGAAACCCAGCTCGGTGGCAAGGCCGAGTTCGACTGGAGAGTCGAAGGCCTGATCTGCCGGCTATCGGTGCCGCTTTCCCGCGACGCGCTGTCGCGCGAGGCCGGTCATCATTCAAGCCACGTCAGCAACGGCCGCGCGATCAAGGCGGCGCGGCGGCGGGCTTGATTCGACTACGTGTCGCGAGCTCCGTCGCCGCGATCGCCGCGGAAGAAGTCGTAGGAAGGGTTGTTTGTCGTCATTGCGAGGAGCGCAGCGACGAAGCAATCCATCATTCCACTTGCGGCGCTATGGATTGCTTCGCTTCGCTCGCAATGACGAAAACAACACAAGCTGGTGGCGATGGGTCCCCGCTTTCGCGGGGACGGCACCGTAGGTGTGGCGACGTTGCGCGTCAACTATACACAAACGCCTTGTCGTCCAGGTCGATTTCCGGGAACTGGCGCTGCTCGATC
>Ga0070684_100002219_pt1 | contig 14329 bp, 9 predicted proteins | sample KBSC723LmetaG_FD_65653 | JGI IMG/M metagenome (GOLD analysis project Ga0070684, IMG submission 65653) | Corn rhizosphere microbial communities from Kellogg Biological Station, Michigan, USA - KBS C7.2-3L metaG | ecosystem: Host-associated > Plants > Roots > Rhizosphere ...
AAACGTCTCTCCACCCGCCAGATTTCCACCGCGGCTGAAAACATTGCTGCCGCCCAGTTTGCCATGTACGGCTTCGACGTGCTCGAACAGGGAAACCGCGCCCGCTACTTCTACGACCTCGGCGTGGCCAACGCCGGCGGCATGTTGAAGGTCACGGTCCACGGCAGCTTCCGCGGCTTCTGGAACCTGGTCGACCCGAATCTGAACAAGTCCGCCGCGGCCGGCCCCGCGTGCCACAAGACCATCGATCGCTGGATCAACCGTCAGGGCGGGCATGTCACCTACTGCCTGGTGCAATTCGACTCCTCTGACCTCACCAGCATGCCGCGCATTTACCTTGCCAGCGCCGCGGATATCGCCGCCCGTCTTCACGAAAATGTCGAGATGCTGGGCGACACCGCGCTCTACGAGCAGTTCGAGGTGGAAGACGGCAGCGGCCGCCACACTGTCGAGACTCTCCCGGCACACTGGCGCTTCTCTCAGACCCGAATCGCGGAACTGATGGAAGCTCCCGAGGCCAAAGGCTCCCGTGAATTCCGCTTCTCCGAGGCGGCTTGCGTCGCGGCCCAGCCGGCCGCCGTCGAGCGCGTACCAATGGTGAACTGACTGAAAGCAGGGACCTGCACGCGAGACCGCGCGAGCGCGCAATAGCGAACGAGCGACATATACCGGGCCGGCAAATGGCCCGGATGTCCGTCGCTTTCTGTTGCGCCGCGCCCCACGCGGGTATACCTTGAATTCACCCCTACTGTTTAAAGGAACACCCGTGCAGCACCCAGCGATCCGGCTTTTCCGCCTTCCTGCCTTTGTCCTGGCCCTGGGCCTTTCCACTCCTTTTGTGATACTCGCCCAGCCAGCCGCCGATGCCCCCGCGCCCGCCGGCCACTTCACTCGACCGGCCAGGGACCTGTTCGCCGCCGCCACGGCCGTTCCCGCCGATGGAGCCAACATCTCCATCCTCGAAGACGATGATTCTTACACCTTCGACGAGCAGGGCCGGATGACCCACGTCGGATACACCGTCTACAAGGTGTTGACGGAGAAAGGCGCTGAAGCGTGGGATTCCATCTCCATCGGCTGGGAACCGTGGCATGAAGCCCGCCCGGAGATTCGCGTTCGCGTGATTACTCCCGATGGCGCCGAGCACCATCTCGATCCTAAGAACATCAACGAGACTCCCGCGCAGGACGGCGACTACAAGATCTACTCCGACGGCAAGCGGCTGCACGCGCCCTTTCCCGCCATCTCCGCCGGGGTTGTGGTCGAGGAAGAATACACCCAGCGGGAAACCGAGCCCCTGTTTGCCGGGGGCCGCGCCGGCTGGACCACCTTTGGCCGCGAAGAAATGCCGGTGCAGCACAGCCGTCTCCAGTTCGACTTCCCCAACTCGCTGCCTCTGCGCACCGCCCAGCTGCTCCTGCCTGACGTAACGCCCGAGCGCACTGAGAGCGACGGCCGTGTGAAGCTGGTCTATGACATCGGCCGCCTCGAAGGCGTCAACGACGACGATCCCAACTTTCCTCCGGACGTGTCGCGCTTCCCGCAGGTAAGCTACTCGACCGGGCAGTCGTGGCAGGCGCTCGCGTCAGAATATTCCAAAATTGTCGACAATCGCGCCGACGCGGCAGCCGTGAAGACGGTCGTTAGCGGTCTCATCGCCGGCAAGAACACGGTGGCCGAAAAAGAGGCCGCGCTGCTCGATTATCTCGATCGGAATATCCGCTACACGGGAATCGAGTTCGGTGGCGCGGCCATCGTCCCGCATGATCCCGAGGAAACCCTGAGCAAGAAGTACGGCGACTGCAAAGACAAGGCCACACTTCTTGTCACCATGCTGCGCGCCGCCGGCATCCCGGCTTATGTTGCCCTGCTCAACGCGGGCTCACGCATGGACGTTCCCGCCGACCTGCCCGGTATGGGCCTGTTCGACCACGCCATTGTCTACATCCCCGCCATTGCCGCGTCCGGTTCGCAGCCGGTAATGCCCGCCGTGTGGATCGACGCCACCGATCGCTATGCGCGCCTCGGTCAGTTGCCCATCGCCGACCAGGGCCGGTTCTCCCTGATTGCGAGTCCTGAAACGATCGCCTTGACCAGGATTCCTCTTGCCCCCGCGACCGACAACACCCTGCTCGAATACCGCACGGTGACGCTTTCTGAAAACGGCCCCGCCACCGTCGTCGAGAAGACCCAGCCGCACGGCGTCTATGAATCGCGCTACCGCTCCTACTACGCAGACAAGCCCGACAAGGACACCCGCGACAACCTGACCAACTACGTGAAGTCGCAGTATGTCAGTGACAAGCTCACCACTGTGGACCGCAACGATCCGGCCGATCTCGACCACCAGTTCCAGCTCACCGTGGCCTGCGAAAAGGCCAAGCGCGGATATACCTCCATGAGCGAGGCCGAGGCGGCCATCCGGTTCGAACCCCTGTTCTTCCGCCTTCCCGACGCGCTGACGCACAAGCCCGACGACGCCAAAAAGCAGGGCAAAGACGACGCGCCGGCGCGCACCGCTGACTGGGAACTGGTCGAGCCCTACGTGGTCGATCTGAACTACCGCATTGTGCCGCCCGCCGGGTTTATTCCCAAGCAACTGCCGAAGAACACCACCATCGCCCTGGGTCCGGCCAGCATTACCGAAGAGTTCTCCACCGCTTCCGACGGCGCGGTCGCGGCGCATCTCGTCTTCAATAGCGCCAGGCGCCGTTACTCGGTCGCCGAAGCTACTGAGCTCCGCAACAAGATCGCTGACCTTACCTCCGGCCCCGCGATCGTGGTCTCCTTCGAGCCCAGGGGCGAGGCGCTGCTGCGTGAGGGCAAGGTGAAGGAGGCACTGTCGAGCTATCGCGCGCTGGTCACACTTCATCCCACTGAGGCCATCCATCACCTGCAGGTCGCCAACGTGCTCCTCCAGGCGGGCATGGGCGAAGCCGCTCGCCAGGAAGCTCGCCTTGCAGTCAAGCTCGAGCCCAACTCCGCGCTCGCCCAGAAGACCCTCGGCCTGATCCTCGAACACGACCTGGTCGGCCGCAACCTGCGTCCGGGCAGCGATCTGGCCGGCGCGGCAACGGCATTCCGCGCAGCGGCCAGGCTCGACCCCGATGACAATTCAATTGCCGGCAATCTCGCCATCGTTCTCGAGTACGATCGCGTGGGCCGGCGTTATAGCCCGCAGGCCCCGCTCAAGGACGCCATCGCCGAGTACGAAAAGCTGGGCCAGGACAAACTGAACGACCTCGACCTCGAGAACAATCTCGCCTATGCCCAGTTCTATGCCGGCGATTATTCCGGCGCGTGCAAGTCGGCGCAATCGTTGAATCCGCAGCCCAAAGCCCTGATTGCCGCGTGCATCGCGGCGCAACAGGGAGCCAAAGCCGGCATGGCAGAGGTCAACAAGTTCGCCAGCAATGACGACGCGTTCAAAGACACCGCGCACACCGCCGGTGAAATGCTCATGAACGTGCGCCAGTACCCGCTGGCCGCGGACTTCCTGCAGGCGGGCGCGGCGGGCGATAACGCAGCCCAGGCCGTTGGCCTGGCTTCGCTGCTGCGCGATGCGCGCCATCACGAAGACTTGAAATTCGCCAACACCCCGCAGGACGTGGTCAAGCGCATCTTCCTCATGTCCATGGACCCGGACCTGACGCTGGCCAAAATGCAGGCGGTCTCCTCACGCAGCGCGCGCGCGGTCATGGCCCGCGAAGATCCTGACGAACTTAAGAAGGCGCTCGACGGTCCGCGCCAGCTCAATTCGCAGCTCGCCCGCGAGGGGTCTTTCCTCGATGTCACGCTCGACATCATGGCCCAGGCGTTCGAGCCCAAGGTGGAAGGCGACGACGCCACCGGGTACCGCCTCAAGGTGCAGATCCCGGGCGGCTCGAATATGACTTTCTTCGTCGTCAAAGAAGACGGCGAATACCGGCTCCTCGACTCGTCTCAGGAGCCCAATGCGGTGGCCTGGGAAATGCTCGAGCGCATCCAGGCCGGCGACCTCAGAGGAGCCAAGGTTCTGCTCGACTGGCTGCGCGAAGATTCACACCAGCAAGGCGGCGACGATCCGCTTGGCGGCCCGATTTTCCCGCGCTTCTGGAAGACCGGCGCAGCTCCCGATGCCGGCCGGATGAAGCTCGCGGCTGCTTCGATCCTGGTGGGGACCAAATCGACTGCCGATCGCGGAATTGAAATCCTGGATGCCGGTCTCAAAACCGCCGGCACCGACCGCGAGCGCGAAAATATCGAACTCGCACTGTGTGCCGGCTACGGTCTGCGGCAGAATTTCAAGGCCCTGCTGCCCATCGCATCCGCGCTGCTGAGCCAGGAGCCCGAGTCGCGAGTCGTTTTCCTCGACAACATCCAGGCACTGCTCGGACTGGATCGCTACGACGACGCCATGAAGCTGGCCGACGATCGCCTCAAGCTGCTGGAAAACGATCCCGATGCCCTTCGATCGAAAACTGAAATCGAAACGACTCGCGGGAACTACGAGGCAGCTCGCTCGTGGCTCCACAAACTGGCTGATCTGGGCCGCGAAGACGCCGAGTTGCTCAATGAGACAGCGTGGCTGTCGCTCTACACCGGCAAAGTCAACGACAAGGACATCGCCGCCGGCATCAAAGCCACCCAACTGGCGAAGGATAACCCCCACATTCTGCACACCCTGGCTTGTCTTTACGCTGAGGCCGGAAAGACCAACGAAGCCCGCAACCTGCTCATCCGCTCCATGGACGAGCTCAATCTCGACGAGCCCAACGACGACTATTGGTATGCCTTCGGCCTGATCGCAGAACAGTACGGCGAGCGGGATGTCGCCATCGCGGATTATCGCAAGTTACAGAAGCCCAGCGAAGCCCTTTCACTGCCCACCAGCAGCTACGAGCTCGCGCAGATGCGGCTGAAAGCGCTGAACGCCACCGATCAGCCCACCCCGCTCCTGCAGGCTTCGAATCAGGCCTCCGGCAAAGCCGCAAGCGCGAAAAGCCGCTAGCCCGAATTCGAAAGACTGCCTCAAGGAATCCGGTCTGTGCGCTGACCTAGCCGCGGCGCCAGGTCGTTTTTTTTCTTCCGATCGCAGAAATGTCGTCTGCATGACGAATCGCGGAGCAACCCGCACCGACGGCTCCGCACCCAATCCATCAGGGAAGAACACTAGACGTGTAGTGAACCATTCAATCTACGCAGTGAATCGATTTAGTTCTTGCAATTCTACACTGGCAATGCTTTTAGGATCGGCCCTCGATAGTTACATTGCCACCCTTGGTAAATAGAAGTTGGAGGAGCGGGCCATGGACCGCCAGCAGTGCCATACTTGCGAAATGCTTAAAGAGTACTATGCTCTTAAATTCAATCAGTTTGTTCTGGCAGGACGTTTCAGCTCGGCGCCGCCCTTTGAACAGGGCGCCGAAGAGGAACAGCTTGTCACCCTGAAAGACGAAGCGCTCGAGGCGCTCACCGCCCTCATGCGCCACGCCAAGGTCTGCTATGGACTTGAGGACGTGGAGCAGGTGATCAAGGGCGAAGCCGCCTGATCGGCTGCGTGTCCCGCCATCCCCGAAAACAAAAAACCCCGGCGCGAGCCGGGGTTTTTTGTGTGGATTCGGAGGCCTAAGCCTTGGCGGTCACGCGCTCGACTTCCTTGAGCCGGGCAGCCTTGCCGCGCAGCCCGCGGATGTAAAACAGCTTGGCGCGGCGCACCTTGTAGCTGCGGATCTTCTCGACCTTGTCGACGACCTTCGAATTGAAGGGGAAGATGCGCTCGACGCCCTGGCCAAAGCTCATTTTGCGGACGGTGAAAGTGCCCTGGGGTCCGCGGTTGATAGCGATGACGAGGCCCTCAAACGCCTGAAGGCGTTCCTTGTCGCCTTCCTTGATTTTCACCTGGACGCGAACCTGGTCGCCGGGCACAAAGTCGGGGAGATCGGTGCGCTTCAGCTTGTCGGCCAGGCGCTGCATAACGGGATGGATTGACATGGCTTCTTTCCTGCGTTGAACTCAGAATCTCCAGTTTATCAGAAGCCTGGGATTTGCGCCTAATGCCATGCCGTCTCAGTGCCGCAGCCGGGCCGTGCCGAGGTGGGCCGTGCGGCGTATCGTCTCCACCATCAGACCGATGCAGGCGTAGATGGCCGCGTTCAGCACAATGGACCAATACCAGGTGATGGCGATGCTGCGCCCGAAAAGCGGTCGAACCGGGGCAGTGATGTTCACCAGGGTGTCCGTGGTCGTGCTGAATTGGAACGCCGGACCACCGTGATAGGCGCCCCATGTGAGCCATGTGAAATAGAGAAACCACAGGAACGCAACCAACGCTCCCGCGAATGCCCAGAGTGCGATGCGACGGGCCATGCGCCCTCCTTCACACTTGCTGGTTTCAATTGGATGCCCTTTGCAGACAAAGCGCAAGCGATCTGCGTTTCGGGGCAACAATTCCGTGCGACGACGTTCGCGCCCTCGACCGTGCGGGTATATTGGCGTACATGGACGACAAGCGGAAGTTCCTGCGGCATGCGTTGGCTACGCTGGCATATCGGGCGGCGCGCGCTTTGGACGGCGCGCCGGATGATTTCGCAGAGTTCAATGGGTGCGGACGCACGCCGGGCGAGATCCTGGCGCACATGGGCGACCTATTCGATTGGGCGCTGAGCATGGCGCGCGGTTCGCAGCGATGGAACAACTCGACGCCGCTGCCGTGGGCGGAAGAAAAACGCCGATTCTTTAGCGCGCTGACGGCGTTCGACGATTACCTGGCCGGCCCCGAGCCGATGCACGCCGAGCCGGAGCGGCTCTTCCAGGGGCCGGTGGCCGATGCCATCAGCCACGTGGGCCAGCTTGCCATGATGCGGCGGCTCGCCGGGTACAAGATTCCGGGCGAGAACTTCTATCTCGCCGATATCAAGGCGGGGCAAGCCAGCGCAGACCAGCCCAAGCCGGTGAAGACTTTTTAGCCTGGACTAGCAGAAATGCAGATTCCCTCACGGGAATGACAGAAAGAAAAGCAAGTACAGATAGATCCTGACCGACCGTTTGCCGTGACGCTTACTGGCTGGCGATGACGCGGATATGCGCCATCATGCCGCCGTCCTGGTGCTCGCCAATATGGCAGTGGTACACAAAATCCCCCACCTCGGAAAACGGAATCTTGACGGTCACGACCGGCACCTTGCACGCGCCCGACCGCCATGTCGACACGCTGCCGTCGCAAGTGTCGCCGCCGGTGGGCAATGGAACGTTATCCATCATTACGCCGCCGTCGCCGCTCGGCGCGTTGGCCTTCTCCACCAGGAACTTCGTCTGGTGAATGTGGAAGTTGTGTGCTTCGCCTGCCAGGTTGACGAGCTCCCACTCCTCGGTGACCGGGGTATTTCCGGCCGCCAGCGGCAGGCACACGTTGACCTTGTCAGGATTAAATTCAGCGACATCTTCGAAGGTGCCGGACACAGGATTATCGTCAGCGTCCACCTCCTCGTAGCCGAGGCCGAATTTGTCGGGCGCCGAAGCCGGCACGCCGAAGAAAACGCGCCGCTTGTGTCCCGCCGGCAGCGCCGCGCAAGTTGCCGAGGCAATCGAAGCGACCGGCTTCGACAACTCGGCCATCCGCGCACGCACCTCCGCGAGTTGTTGCCGGGTCAGCGTGCGTGCGGAACCGGTTTCCGCCGTGGCTGGTAGCGCGGCCTGTTTTCCGTCCGCAATCTGCCGTGCCTCGCTAAGCGGGATCGTGCCGGGCATGCCGGCAAAGCTCGCGGCGACCGGCGCTCCCATCAGGCCATGCGGGGACAACAAAGCCTGTTCCATGGGCCGAACGTTCAGTAACGGCACAGCCCCCGAACCTGCGGCCGGGTTTGCCGTGACATGCGCCAGATTGACCTCCGGCCAACTATCGCCCGCCGGGCCAGTGTTGACCATCAGTGTCTTCAGGGTTGCGGACTTGACCTGCGGTGATACCCAGATTTCCGCCCGCGAACTGGGAAACAGCACAAGGTGCGTGGCGCAAATGGGTTGGGTCGATCCCGATGTTTCCGCCGGACACGGAACCGGGTCGACCTTGTTTCCCGTCGCCGTCTTGATCTGTGCGCCAACCGAGCCGGCAGGAGGGGCCAGCGAAACCCCATCCAGAGAAACTACCTGGAAGGCAAGGGGATTCCCGGTTTGGTCATCCTGAAGCACCAGGTCGTAGGCGCGGCTCGCTCCCGCATTAAGCAGGCGCCACAGTTCGCCGGTCTCGCCGGCCATGTTGATTTGCGGATCGACCTGCCCGTCGATGGTGAAGAACCAGGATCCGCCTTCATAATCAGGGGCGCCGGTTCCGTCGGCTCGGCGAACATCCGGGATTCCCCCGGTGTTTACGCCCTGGCAAAATCCGTCTGTCCCCACGCCCGTCAACGGCAAGGGCGAACAGAACATGGAGTCCTCCTGGTCGAGCGCGTTTCCATTTGAGAGAACCTGCATATCCTTAAGCGCGACGTAGCGTACCGGGATCGTCGACAGCCCCGAAGGAACCGACAGGTAATCGGTGACATCGCCGATCGTGATGATGCCGGAAAGCCCTTCCGAGATCTGGTTGACCCCGAGCCCGTGCACGTGGGGATGGAACCAGAACATCCCCGACGGGTGACCCTGCGGAATGTAGATGTCGTACTGAATCGGCTTGTCGGTCGCGGTCTCGTCCTCGTCCACCATCGTGGGAAGCTTGCCCGACGGGTAACCGAGCACGTAAACATTGTCGCCCCACGTGGGGTCCGAGGCGTCCGCCTTGCGCGGCTCGACGATGAGTCCATGGGTATGAATGTTGACGGGGTTTGCCTGCAGCATCGCATTCATCATGGCGTCGGTGCCGTACGCATTTTCCGCATCGGCGGGCGCTGGCGGCAGATGATTCACCAGCCGCATGCGAAGGTGATCGCCGGGATAAAGCTGCAGACGGATGCCGCCATACGGGCTCACCGTGCGCGAGTCGGCGGGGCACTGGTCGCCCTGCGCTTGCGACGTGAGGCACATCTCGAACACCCACGCGGTGGGCTGGTACGTGCCAAGTGTGATGGTCTTCGGCTCCGCGATCACCAGAAGATCGAGCACATGGTTCGCGCTGGTGAAGGTCGGCGGGTCATCGGCAGTTGGTCCCTGAGATGGCGTTTGATTCGTGGTCTTTCTGACATGACCGCAGCTTGCCAGAAGACACAACAACCCTGTGGCAAGCAAAAGCTTCCTGAGCAAGTGTGGAATCCCCCTCTGGTTTCGATACTCAGCCCGCGGTTCCGGGTTGCACAACAAAAAAAAGAGGCCCGTGGACTGAACGCAAATTGCCTCCGGTCCATGAATTGCCGGAGCGGCCGAACCCGCGCAGACACAGAAAGAATGCGCCAGGTCAAATTCGGGATACAATGGTGCGAATTTCAATCATGGAGTTTCGTTCAGGTCGATTTTCCGGCGCTCGCTCGGATTCGATCTTTGGCCGGCGCGATTCGGAGTTTCGCGGCGGCCGCTCCCGGGCCCGGGCTCACAAGACATCCGATTTCTCACACTCTGGAGGCTTTATGCGGCTGCGCACGCACATGTTCTGCTGGGGTCTGGCCGTCGTCGCCACCGGTGCGGCAATTCTGGGCGCCCAGAGCAAATTCGCTGAATTCGGCTTGAACGTAAACACACTCAAGCCGCAGCTCGTGGAGTCGTTGACGCATGGTTATATTCCTGCGTATCCAAGCCGGAAGGCATACTACGCCGCCTCGCCGGCCACGCGGGTTGCGTTTGTGCGGGATGCGTTTGCGTGGGTGAAAGCCTACTCCGAGTCAGCCGCGTTCAAAGCCGACTACGACAAGCGGCGCGCTGAAGCCAAGCCGAGTGGTCCGGAATCGAAGGGCTCGCCGGATGAGCAGTACGCGAAGTATCTCGCGGATCAACGCAAGTCCCTCGAAGAGATGAAGAAGAACGTCAGCAGCATGAACGCGGATATGCAGAAGCAGATGCAGCCGGTCATCCAGCAGATGGAGGCAAGCGTCGACAAGGCGGCAAAGGATCCCCAGACCGCCGCGATGATGAAGACCATGTACGCGCAGCAGGCCACGGGAGACCAGGAAAGCTACCAGAGCGACCTCGCGAAATATGAGAAGGAATGGCCGGCCGATCCGAAGGTGCTGATCGCCGCGCGCCTGCACGACTTTCTCAACGAGACCGGCGACGTGGCGTATGACGCGAAACTCGTCGATGTGGGAGGCGGCAGGAAGCGGTTCGCCGATGACCAACTCGAATCGAAGTCCGATCGCTGGAAGCTCTGTTATCGCGCCGGCAAGGAACCCATGGATACCGCGCGCGCCCTCGCCACGGACTGGCTGCGGCAACTGGAAGGGAAGTAGACGCGTGGTGCCCGCCGATGCGGCGAGTTGAACTGCTATCGAAAAAAGATCGGCCGAAGCGCAGGACGCCGCTTCGGCCGTCTTTTTTTAGAAAAGGGCCGGCTACTTGCGCAGCCCTTGGGTCTGGAACGGCAGCCCCGTTTCCGGTGACTGCATCGGGTCGGCTTCGGTGTTGGGTGCGATGGACACGCCATCGCCCGAGGCCGCTGCTACCGTGTCGTTCCAGCCATCGAGCACGATCAGCGCGTCTTCTCCGTTCAGGTCCTTGAGATCCGCGTCGATGTGAATGACGCGGCTCTCGCCCGGGGCGAGCGACACATAGTTGTTGTCGTAGAAGACCGGCAGCAGCCGCTCGCCCGACTTGCGGCGAAGCTGAATGTGCGCCATCAGCGCAATGTTCTTCGAAGGATTGCGCAGCGTGACTGCGATGCGGCAACGGCCCGCTTCATCGTGGCGCTCGACGGTCGGCTCGAGCGTCACTGTTTCCATCTTGTTCAGGTCGCTCAGGTCTGCGCCGGGATCGCCCATCTGCACAGCGGGCTTCTCGGCGTTCGAGTGCCAGTAGAAGTTCGTCGACAGCAGCTTGCCGGAGGAGTCGTGCAGGTCAAGCTTGACGAAGTTCACGTTCGAAACGCCGGCCGGAAAGTCGATGGGGCCGACGATCGTCGCACGATCCGCGGCCGCTGTGAAGTGGCGCTCCTGCTTGAGCGCGACCGTGCCGTCGAGGTTGTAGACGGTCTCGATGGCGACGGCATTCTCCAGGTCAGTGGGAAGATTGTTGACCACCTGCACCAGGCCGTTCGACTGGTTGAACATGATGTGCTGCATCTCGCCGGCCTTTTCGACGCCAAACAGCGAAGCCATCGGCTCCAGGTCGTAGTGATAGAGCTGCCACACGAAGCTCGGCTGCGCCGGCGCCGACATCCACGTGATCACGGCGGTGGTGGAATGGAAGAGCTGCGCCTCGCGGCCTTCGTACATGGCGCGGTAGGCCTCGTAGTTCATGAGCTGCGCCTTGCGCACAAAGTCGGCCAGGTTGCGCACCTTGCCATAGCGAGTTTCGAGCTGGCCTTTGTACTTGTCGCCCCACTGCGCGCCCTTGGCGAAATCGTGCTCGGCCCAGTCGTCGGTGATCATCTCCCAGTCCTTCTTCGGCATCATGCCGTGAATGGACTCGAGCGTGGGCACAGAAAGGGAGCCAGTCTCGGTCTTGAAGTAGTCGTCCGTGACGATGTAATACGCGCTTGGCACGCGCCAGTGGTAGGGCCCGTTCGAGCGCACGCCCGCGCCTGACGTGGAACTTGGCTGGTAGCGCCGCGTCGGTTCGAGATCAGCCATCAGCACGCGCAGGCGGTCGTCGATCGCCTTGGGCGGAAAGCCCTCGTTGCGCGCGCACCACACGGCAATCGACGGATGATTGCGGAAGCGCAGGATCTTGTCGCGCACGTTCGCCATGTAGGTGTCGAGATCGGTCGGGTCGGGACCGTCCGCGGGATTCGGCTGGAAGAATTCATCCCACAGCAAAATGCCGTACTTGTCGCACAACTCGTAAAAATCCTCGCCGGTCGATTGGCCTACCCAGTTGCGGATCAGGTTCATATTCGCCAGTGCGTGCAGGTGGATCTCCGCATCGAGCCGTTCGCGCGGAATGCGCTTGAGCATCTCGTCCAGGCCCCAGTCGCCGCCGCGGATGAACACGCGCACGCCGTTCACGCTGATGGTGAGGTATTCAGAATCGGGCACCGAGTAGGTGATCTTGCGAACCCCGAAGGTCACGTCCTGCGCGTCTGAAGCCGCATCGTTCTCTTCGAAGCCCAGGTGCAGCTTGTAGAGGTTCTGCGGGCCGTACCCGTTGGGCCACCACAGGCGCGGATTTTCGATGTGCAGCGCCGGTGTGTTCTTTGCGTCAAACGTGACCTTCTGGGACGAGTGCGCCGCGATCTCGACGGGCTGCTCGAAGTGAATGTTCTCGATCTCACCTTTCAGAACGCCCTTCTGGGGCTGATCGGTCACGTTCTCGACCGTTGCCTGCACCGTCACGTCAGACGAATCGGTGCGCGGCAGCGGCAGGTCGGTGGTGACAAGCGGGTCCTTCACCAGCACTGGCCCCGTCGCCGAGAGATACACCTTCTGCCAGATACCGGTGTCGCGGTCGTGAATGCCGGGTAGCCAGTCCCATCCGATCGTGGAAAGAAACGTGGGCCCGTCGATCGCGGTGATGCCACCGTTCTTGCCCACTCCGTTGGTCAGCGTGTGCTCGTGAATTTCGCCCGGGTGCGGCTGCGGCCACACATGCACCGCGATGACGGCCTGCTGGCCTGGCTTCACATGATCGCTGATGTCGAACTTGCCGCGAATGAACGCGCCGCGCGTGGTGCCGATCTTCGCCCCGTTCACCCAGACTTCGGACGAGTAGTTGATGCCGTCGAAGTTCAGCCAGACATGGTGGCCGGCATAGTCCGCGGGAATGTCGATCGCGGTGCGATACCAGTACGAAGTGCGGTTGAGGCTTTCGGGGATGATCTCGGGGCGATTATTTTCGCCGTACGCCGGGTCGGGATAGACCTTGTCATTCACCAGCGAGGTCAGCACCGTTCCCGGTACTGTGGCGGCGTTCCACTCCTTCGGCTGGTAGGCGGCCGAGGAGATTTTCTCGGCTGAGTCGTGGATCTTCGCCACGTCCTGCAACTGCCATCCGGAAGAAAGAGTGACCGAGGCCGGTGGAACCGATTGCGCGGCGCAAACGCTCAGAAAGCTTATTGGGACCGATATCAGGGCAAGCAACAAAGATGTACGGATACGCAAGGTACTGCCTCACTGATTGAGATTTTTGACGTGCCGATCGAGCCGTGTCTGATGGACTCAGCAATTGTAGTCGCAGGTGGAGGAGCAAGGATCTTTGAGCGCGCACGAAGGGCGGATTCGTCCCGCCGCACCCATTGATAAAATTCGAGCCATCTGGAGGATCGCAGTGACCAGGAACGCCGAATTCTACGATCCATTGGCGGAGTTTTATCCCCTGCTGTTCAAGGATTGGGAAGCCTCCATTGCGCGGCAGGCGAAGGTGCTGAATGGGCTGCTCCGCGCGGAACTGGGAGAGGGCACGCTTCGTATCCTGGATTGTGCGTGCGGCATTGGCACCCAGGCACTGGGCCTGGCGCAGTGCGGACACCATGTAACGGGATCGGACCTGAGTGAGGGCGCGGTAGAGCGGGCGCGGCGAGAGGCCCGCCGGCTGGGACTGGAGGTTCCTTTTCTTGTCGCGGATATGACCGATCTGAGCGCGGTTGCCGATGGGGAGTTCGACGCTGTGGTGGCGCTCGATAACGCACTGCCTCATTTGGAGCGCGAACCGCTGAAAGCCGCCGCACGCGCGATGCGAGCGAAGGTGCGGGCGCGAGGCCTGCTGCTGGCGAGCACGCGCGATTATGACCGAGCTATCATCGAGCGGCCGGTGGTGCAAGGGCCGGAATTCTATGGTCGCGAAGGCGAGCGGCGGATTGTGCACCAGGTTTGGGAATGGACGGACGAGGAAAGGATTCGCATCCATCTGTACATCACTGTGCAGGAAGGCGAAGGCTGGAACAGCCAGCATTTTGTAGGAGAATATCGAGCCGTGCTGCGCTCCGAAATCACCCGATCGCTGGAGGAGGCCAAATTCAGCAACGTGCGATGGCTGATGCCCCAGGAGAGCGGGTTCTTCCAGCCGCTGGTGATGGCGCGCGCAGAATGATGCAGGCCAGCAAGCCGGTGGGCAAGAGCCGGCATCGGATAATTCGGATATGGATTTTCAACGTTCCTCTGGGATCCTGCTGCACGTCAGCTCCCTGCCTTCGTATGGCGGCATTGGCGACCTGGGACCCGCGGCCCATGACTTCGTCCAGTTTCTAGCGGCGGCCAGGCAGCATGTATGGCAGGTGTTGCCGCTTTGCCCCACCGGATACGGCAACTCGCCTTACGCGAGTTCGTCGGCGTTCGCA
>Ga0070684_100002225_pt1 | contig 14292 bp, 12 predicted proteins | sample KBSC723LmetaG_FD_65653 | JGI IMG/M metagenome (GOLD analysis project Ga0070684, IMG submission 65653) | Corn rhizosphere microbial communities from Kellogg Biological Station, Michigan, USA - KBS C7.2-3L metaG | ecosystem: Host-associated > Plants > Roots > Rhizosphere ...
GAAGTGCGCGAAGTCGAATCATTCAGGCGGTACCAGAGAAGGGTGAAGGCGCATACCAGGTGCGCCGGCCTTTGTGCCGCAGCTCACAACCGAGCTGATCCTTTCGGGCGTCACTTGCGCGGTTGACGAACATTCCATGCCGCCGTCACCCGAGTCCCATCGTTCGGTGACTCGAACACCGGCAGGTTCAACCCGGCTGACGCCACGCGAGCGGTCACATTCCTCGGTCGCGCAGGCCTACTGATTCACAGTACTTGGCGTGGATTTGCCTGCCACATAAGTCGAAGCGAAGCAAAGGCTTCGAGTAAACGTCTCGGCTTGACCCGGCGGAACAGCTCGCGACGCTTCGTCGGCTCGAGCTCCGCCGACGCCGTTTTGCTCGCGAGTATCATCGCCGCTTCCCACTCGCTTGCTGGTGCGTGCAGCAGAGTGTGCGAGGAGTTCGCGGAAACAGACGTTGCAATCCGCAAGGAGACATTGATTCTGCGGCAAATTCGCAAAGTCGCCCTCGACGTCATCGAATCTTCGATGGGATTGCGTCGTCGCACCGACATCCAGGTGTATCGCCCATCGTGGACGTTCATCGCTGCGCGCGAATCTTGCGCAGGCTCGCCACGTACCCTCCCCGAGGATTCAATCAATGGCGACAGCATCGAAGTCGTCAGGCAAGAAGACGCGTCGGAAGACCACCGCCGCATCGAAGCGCTCGTCAACGCGCTCCAAGAGTACCGCGAAGGCAGCAACACGTCCGAAGCGAAAGAGCTCGACCAAGGTCAGCGCACGGAAGTCGGCCGCCAAGCGGACCGGAACGCGGGCAGCAAGGAAGCAGTCGCCGGTGACGCGCATCAAACGCGTGGCAACGACGGTGCTCCAACAGGGAGCGACTGCGGCGAAACAGGGCGTTCAGGCCGTCGCAGGCCTCGTCGAAAACGTGAAGGACCGAGTCACCACCTAACGGCAGTTCGAAAATGCCAGGACGAGACGGGACGGCTCGAGCCGCCCCGTCTCGCACTCACGATACTCGCGGTTGCCCGGAGTGATGCGCGGCGCTCGGCACCTTGCCGGAGTGCTTGACGTGAGTCTCCAACCAGTCGGCGACCGCGGCGAACACGGCTTGCCTGCCGTAGTCGACGGTAACGATGTGCCCATTGCCTTCGGTCCAGAGCAGGCGACGGTCGGGTCCTCGGAACAGGTTGAAGGAACGCTCTGCGGCGTCGGGGGGGATGCGATTGTCCTGTCGCGACTGAACGACCAGCGTCGGAGTCGATACCGCCGGAGCGGCCGCACGCGCGCGATCGACGACTCGACGGAGCTCGTACACGAGCCGGGGCGTTGCAAACCCGTAAGCGAGATTCCGCGCGGCCTCGTTCGGGTCCCGAATCGAGCGGTCGCCACCCCCGCGCAAGAAGGGGAAGAGCACGGCCAGAGTGCGATGCACGCTAGCTGCGCGCCGAAGCCTGGTCGGCATACTGAGGTACGGCGCCAGGAGCACGAGCGCACGAACGTCTCGTGCGTCGGCTGCGAGAATCGTGGCGAGCGCTCCGCCCATGGATAGGCCGACGATGGCGACGCTCTCGTATCGTGCTCGAAGCTTCACCAACTCTTCCCGAGCGTAATCGACCCACTGATCGGCACGACTGCTAGCGAATGCGTCGAGCGTTCGCCCGTGGCCCGGCAGCAGTGGTGCGCGCACTGCCCATCCCTGCGCGTGCAGGTGGTCCGCCAGATACCGCAGGGTCTGCGGGGTGTCGCCAAACCCGTGCAGGAGCAGCAGACCGTAGCGCCCGTCGGCAGGCAAATCGATCGGTGACGCACCAGTGACGATGCCGTCCGGGCCAGGCGTTAGGCGAGCACCCACGGTCTGGCGCGCACGGGTCGTCGCGCGGGTCCGCGCGAAGAACACGGCGGCGCCGACTACCAGGAGGGCAATGAGACCGGTCAAGCCGCCTCGGCGCGGGACATCGACACGTTGGTCAGTAGGTCGCGACCGTCGGATCGACGTCGGCGCTCCATCGATCGATCCCTCCCGTCAGGTTCCACACACGCCGGAAACCCCGCTCGACGAGGTGCTCGGCCGCTGTCCTGCTGCGCAAACCGTGGTGGCAATACAGAACCACGTCCCGGTCTGGCGGCATTTCCCGCGCCGCGTTTGCGAACTGCCCGAGCGGGATCAGTCGAGCACCATCAATGCGCGCGATTCGCCACTCGTACGGCTCTCGAACGTCGATGAGATCGATCGGGTCGCCTCGCCGAACTCGTTCAGCGAGATCCCGAGGAGTGATCTCCTGAACGCTCCCGGCGAGCTGGCCGGGTGCCGTTACGTGCGGTGCGCACAGCTCATCGTAGTCGGTCAGCGATTGGATCTCGCGAGTTCCGCAGGCAGCGCAACTCGGGTCTCGACGCAGTCGGATGGTGCGGAAGCTCATCGCCTTTGCGTCGACCAGGAGCAACCGACCCGCGAGCGTATCGCCGATACCCAGAATGATTTTGATCGCTTCGGTCGCCTGAATCGTCCCGACGATCCCCGGAAGGACACCAAGCACTCCGGCTTCGGCGCAGCTGGGCACGAGTCCTGGTGGCGGCGGTTCTGGAAAGAGGCATCGGTAACACGGGCCATCCGAGGTCGCGAAGACCGACGCTTGCCCTTCAAACCGTAGCACGCTGCCGTACACGTTCGGCTTTCCGAGCAGCACGCACGCGTCGTTGGTGAGGTAGCGCGTCTTGAAGTTGTCGGTCCCGTCGATGACCACGTCATACGCAGCGATGATGTCGAGCGCGTTCGCGGTACTGAGCTCGTCGTTGATCGTTTCGACGTGCACCAGCGGATTGACGGCGCCAAGTCTCGCGCGCGCGGAATCTGTTTTTCGTTGACCAACGCTGTTGGTGTCGTGCAGAAGCTGGCGCTGCAGGTTGGTCAGGTCGACCGTATCGAAGTCGGCGATGCCGATCCGTCCCACGCCGGCGGCGGCCAGGTAGAGTGCTGCCGGCGATCCAAGCCCGCCCGCGCCGACAATCAGAACGCTCGCACGCTTCAGCCGGCGTTGACCGGCTTCACCAACTTCGGAGAGCCCGATGTGCCGGCTGTATCTGACGAGCTCTTGCGCCGTGAGCGAAGCGTCGGGAAATGAAACCTCGGCAGGCAGAGGCGTTGGTGTTACGCGGGCCATGGCCTAAGGCGAGTGATGGGAACCGGGAATTCCCAATATACTCGGCCGTACCAACGTCGTCTGTACGCGACGAGCGGTCGAAATGGCGTTGATTCAGTCGCGAACGTCGGCTGCGAGGCGGCCAGTCAAGATGATCGGAACCTCCCCGTCGAGCCTCGCGCCATCGAGGCGTTCCGCGAGCGCACCCACCGGCGAGACGTAAATGGTGGAACCCTCACGTTCCGCCAGACCTTCAGCGACAAGGCGCGTGAGAACCAGCGACACCGACTCGCGTGTCGCTCCCACTAGCTCGCAGAGCAGCTTGTACTGAGCACCCCCGAGCGCGATGCGACCGTCGTCTGTGGTGAACACCCTCGCGCGTGCGAGCTGGACGAGCGACGAGATCAACCGCTGTTCGACGCTGAGGGTCGCTAGCTCACGAAGCTTCTCGAGGAGGGCCGTGCGTTCCTCGACCATCTGCCCGACCAGAACGAGTGCCTGCTGCGGCCTTTCGCGAACAAACTCTCTGAATCTGGAACTGCTGAGGTGCAGCGTGTCTGATTCTTCGTCGGCGCGGGCGTCAGTGGCGTAGCGTGCGTTGGAGCCGAGTCCTTCCCAGCCGAACGTTTCGCCCTCCCGCGCCAGCGCGGGGACAAACGCTCGCCCGGCCTTTACTCGACTCCGCAGCACGACTCGCCCGCGGACGACGATGAACATCCCGTCCGCTTGGGCACCACGTTGATAAACGAGGAATCCTGCAGGCCAGGTCGCCCTCGCAGCGTATGCGGCAACGGCATCCGCAATGTCGCCGGGTAGTCGCCTGTCTCGGTGTCTCAGTGCAGCATCCAGCAACTTTGTAGCTCGCATCCATCAGACAAATGTCGCACGTCTGCAATGTCTGTTCCGTCTGGACACGACGTGTGTTCAGCGCTTGCTTTGAACAGCAACCTATTTCTCATCATGTCCGCGCCTCTTCATTCGGCCGAACGTCGCCTGGCATCGATGGTGGCGATTATCGGCAACGATGCCGTGCTCGAAGCTGCACCGGCCACGCCGGTGCAGCTGGCGCACGCATGTCTTCGTCGAGGGTTCAGCGTTGCGGTCCCCGCGAGCTGGGGTGACGAGCTAGTCGCGACCGAAACTGTGCGTCGGCTCGCATCGAGGGAGCGCGGGCCCGCGGTGATGTGTGTCTGCCCGTTCGTCCGATCGCGTCTCCTCGCACCCGGTCCCGACCTCGCTCCGTTCCTTGTGTCGCTCGTGGCACCTCCGGTGGCAACGGCGCGCTATCTCCGAGCCGCATACGGAGAGCGCGACGTGCACATTACCTACATCGGTGGCTGTCCGAGTGCTGAGGATCCGTCGATCGATGAGCGCCTAACGCCTGACGCGTTTCTCGCCGACCTCGCCGAGCACGGCATCGCACTCGCGGAACAACCGCTCGTCTTCGATTCGATCGTCCCGCCAGACCGTCGCCGTTGGTGCTCACTCCCCGGTGGCACGCCGACCGCCGAAACGCTCTGGAGCGATAGCGACCCGCGCGCCCTCATCGAGATCGACCGCGACGACGTATCGACTGACCTCGCGCAACACCTCATCACGCACGAGCACGTGCTGCTGGACCTTGCTCCGGGTCTGGGGTGTCTGTGTAGCGGCGCCGTCCGATCGTCGCCAGCGCGCGGTGCCCGCGCGGCTGTCACTGCGCTCGAACCGCCTCGAGCGCCCAAATCGGTCGTCGAGCCGGCACCTACGGTCTCGCTCGACGCTCCCGTGGCCGAGCACGTCACGTCGCCTCCGCTGGTCGCGGTAGGGCCGGCCGGAGGACTCGAAGAGCGGTCGTCCCTGGAGAGCGGCTTGGATGAATTGCTGGGGAAACAAATCGATCACTCGTGGACGGAAGTCGAGCCGGAGATCGAGGTCACCGTCGACTTCACGGTCGAGGCCGCGATACTCGGTCTTGGTGCCGCCGAGATGATGGATCGAGCGACCACAACCGAGTCCGCACCACAAGCGCCCGAGGGAAGTGCGGCAGCGGGTGCCGAACTCGCGGAGGCGGTTGGCGACCACCCCACCGGCCCTCGGACGGTGCCTGAGCCCGAGGCTACGGTGTCAACCGTGTCCACGCCGGAGAGCGTCGCTGAACCGGTCGCCGCTGAACCGATCGCCGATGAACCGATTGCCGCTGAACCAGCTGTACCGGCGACATCCGAGCGTCCCCGCGTTAGGCGCCACGCGCCGTCGCCAATGCCTGTGCGGTACCCGACGTCGGCCATCCCCCGAGCGACAGCCAGCGACGGGAAGGCGCTGCCGCGTGCATACGTCGCGAAGCGACGGATCTCATCCGCCGGAACCCCACCGATACACGAGGCTCGAGGAGGAACGGAAGCGGTACTGCCGAAGAGCGAGGGTGAGAACGGAAGCGCTCCACCCATGCCCTTTCCCTCGCCAGCAACCGGGGCCGACATCCAGACGGCAGCACAACCGTCAGCGGGTAGTGAGCCATCGCCGGCGGAAGAAACGTCGGCGATCGATACCGAGCCGGCGCCGGAGAGCACAACCGCCCATGAGTCGGAAACGAGTGAGCTGGTGACACCCGCGCCAAGCACGCCATCGTCCGACGCACCCAGTGGCACGCCGGGCTCGGATCAGTCGTCCCTCTCCGACTCGAACGAGGCGGGCAGCGCGCCTGCCGAGACGGATAGTAGCACCGGCCCGCTCGTCGCACTGCTGGTTGCGCTGCTGCGCGCACTCAAGTGACCCAAGCAGCCACCGTCCGATACCACGGCAGCCCGGCTTCGCCTAACGCCGAAGGATTCTGGTTGCGTCCTCGAGCGCGGACGACGCTGCGTCGAAGCGCCGCGCGAGGTCGTCGATCTCGCGCTGCGTAAGTGCCGGGTCACCTGTTCGAATCGCCTCGTTGACCGACGGGAACACGATGTTTGCGTAGCCGTTGTTCTCGTCGGCTGCGTAGATGAGGTTGCGGTACCACGGACGCGTCCGGAGACCTTCCGGACGCGTGAGCGATCGTTCGACTCGAAGCAACGCGGCGTTCGCGGCCGTACGCGCCTCTCGTGGGAGCGTTCGCGTCAGCGCGGAATCACGCGCTGCGGCATACGCCGTCGCGCTGCGTGCCATGCGGTCGATCGCCGTCGAGAGCGTCGAGGACGACGTTTGCCATTTTTTCGCGCCGATCGATTGGTCGACCGCTGGGACGTAGCGGCGCATCGTCCGCGCAAATTCGATGTAGTCGTATGGCAGGACGTCTGCGTTTGCGAGGCGAAGCACCATTGCGGCGCCGACGCGCGCGGCCGCGGCGTGATACCGATAGCCTGGATCGCCGAACGTTTCCATCCAATGGCGGCTGTCGTACGCCGAGTGGTAGACGCCCCCTGCCCCACCAAACCCCCACTCGGCGTGCGGAATTCCGAGGTGATTGTAGAAGCCCGCGAAGTCCGAGCCGCCACCTGGGTCGCCCATCGGTGGCTCCGCCGTATCCGCGACGGCGGACGCTCGTCGCCACACGTCGTACACGCTTCCCTTCCCACTGGGATCATCGACTGACCGTGCGAGCGACCGAAGCGTAGCGCGCAACGACGGCGACCCGCCTCCACCGAAGCTCGGCCCCTGCGCAGCAACGTCCTGGTTCAGGTAGGCGACTCCACCCCGGAGTAACCGCAGGGTGTCGTCTTCGACATACTCCGTCGATCCCACGAGCCCCCACTCCTCGGCATCCCATGTTGCGAACACGATGGTGCGCTTCGGGCGCATCCCGCGCTTGGCCAGCGCTGCGACCGTACGCGCCGCTTCGAGAACGCTAACCGTTCCGCTCACATTGTCAGCCGCACCTGGGCCCCACGCGTCACGGTGGCCGCCGATGATGATCAGTTCATCGGGGAATTCCGTCCCGCGAATCACTCCGAACGTGTCCCAGATCGTCTTGAATGGTGCGGTGGCCGTGTCGGTCGCCACCGCCACTCGCGCCGTAACCGGCCCGGGACCGACGTGATATCGGAACGGGAGACCACCCTGCCACGACTGAGGAATCGCCGCTCCACGTACGTCGCGGAGTAACTCCGTCGCATTACCATAGGAGATCGGGACGACGGGAATGCGAGAGACGCCGGCCTGCCCCGGTGTGATCCGCGCCGCGCCCGTTCGGCTCGGCGTGCCGGGCGTCGTGGGGTCGCCCGCGCCATTGAACACACTCCCGCGCTGGATCCCGTTCGCGGGCCGCATGGGACCCGCAGGATAGACGTCACCCCGAACGAAGCCGTCATCCTGCGGATCGCTGTAGATGAGCAACGCTGCGGCACCGTGGCGTTCTGCCTCACGCGCCTTGATGCCGCGAAACGAGCGGCCATAGCGCGCCAGGACGATCTTGCCGCGAACCGAGACGCCTAACGAATCGAGCGTCGCGTAGTCCTCGATCAGTCCATAGTTGACATAGACCACCTCGCCGGTCACATCGCCGCCGCCGCCGTACCCGTTGATCGCCGGCACCTCCGGCAATGCAGACGTCGAGTCGACTGAAATCGGCCCCTCGGCAAGCGAGAGCTCGCGGGCGTCCGGCGACACACGCCAAACCCGAACGCTTGTCGGGTGAGGCATCCACACCTGGTACGCGCGAACGCTGGTCTCCAGCCCCCACGAGCGCATTCGCTCGATGACGTAGTCCCGGGTTCGTGCCTGTGCCGGCGTACCCGACATGTGCGGTTCTCGTGACAGCGCTCGGGCATACACCCCCGCGCTCTCGGCCGACGGCAGTGCGATCGCTGCCGCCTCGACTCGGCGCTCGGCGTCGGCGCCGGTCTCCGAGTACCCCGGCATTTTGCTCGGAGATTGAATGCGCGCCGCTGCGACGCCAAGCACGCATGCGCCGGCCAGGAGAGCACGGGATGCATGCCTCAGAAATCCCGAATTGAAGGCCATGAAGAGTCGACCGATTTGTGTTGTGAGGTTTGGCAATGCGACTGTGCGGCGCTGGGCGACGACGTCTCTGCGAGAACTCAGCGCTGATCGTCGTCGAGGCGTTCGATCGCGCGCGCGATAGCCAACTGGAGCGACTCTTCGCGTTCTTCCGCCGTCGCGGCTGGTGGAAGCGCTGCCGCGAGCTGTACGCACTGTCGCTCCATCTCGTCCTGGACGAACCGCAAAGAAGGGTCCCGGATGCCTAACGCTTGGAGTGTTGCGGACGCGAGCACGCGTAACTGATCACGCGTGGTTGGCGACAGCCCATCGAGTGTCGGAGGACTCGCGACAGGCACCGCCTTTGAGACGCCTTGGGGCTCGCGACCCTTCAGCGCCGCCGTCATCGGCAACAACCGCACGGCGAACGAGCCGGGCGAATGCTCGCTATGGTGCTCGACAACGCCTCGAGTTGAGAGAAATGCGAGCAAACGCTGCACGGCCTCGCGCACAACCGGAATGCGCGCGAAGCTGTGATTTCCGCGGCCTGTTACGATGAGGACTTCGCGAGCACCCTCAGCTTGTTTCATGCGGAGCCAGCTTTCCGCTCGCTTCACCGCCTCGGCCGCCGTCGGCAGCGAGGCGCGGAGGTTGAGAGTACCGCTCCTGCCGAAACGGAGCTCATCGAGCGCGTGCTGGAGCGGGCGTCGAATCACGCAGCCTCAGCGCAGTGCCGATCGCAGAATGTGCCCGTCCAGGCGCTCGAGCGGCTGTGTGTTCAGCACCGCGGCAAGCGTCGGTGCCATGTCGACTACTCTCGCGAACTCGTCGTACTTGCCCGGCTTGAATGGAGCGCCGTAGAAGACAACCGGCACGTGAGCGTCGTAGTCGTGCGGCGTACCGTGTGTCGCTATGCCCGGTACCCAGTAGTCGTAGGGACGCAGCGTAACGACCGCTTCGACCGGCAAGTCCGGCGGAGCCATGTGCAGCCAGCGTCGCGCGATCGCGTCTTTCGTCGTATCGGCGTGTGCGAGATCACGCATCAGATCGACCCGGAGAACGCCGGGAATTTTTCGTTCAGCAGCTACGAACGCCGCGACGACGGAATCGGGCGACACGCCCTTTGCCTTGAGCGCCGACCGGTTCACCAACAGGAACGGTGTATCCCAGATGAATTGGGACGAGTCCTTCAACGCCGCGGCTACACGGGCTTCCGCAGCCCAGGCAGTGTCGAGCGCGGCATGAACGAAGCCGGCTCCCGCGTTAGGGTCGTGCGACTTGATCCCCGGATAGGGTGCCATGCCGTGATCCGAGGTGAATGCGACAATGACGCGCGTGGAGTCACGCAGCTTGTACAACGAATCGAAGAACGTGCCGAGATAGCGATCCAGCCTGATGATCTGGTCGTGAAGCTCGCGCGAATCCGGTCCGAACGCGTGGCCCACGGCGTCTGTCGTCGAGAGCGAGATGGCGAGGATGTCCGTTTGCGGCCCGTTCCCCAGCTTCATCGACTGCAGACCGTCCAACGCGAACTGCAGCGTTAGGTCGTCCATCCATGGAAACGCGGGAAAAACAGCCGCGGCTTGCGCGGAATCGGGAGGCGCACCGTGCGGAAACGTCACCCCGCCTCGGCCCGCATTCTCCTGCTGGACGTCATCCGGTTCCGGGTACTGGTCCTCAGGCAGCAACAATGTCCACACCTTGCCGGCGGACTGGGCGGGGATTCGCCGAGCGTTGAACTGCCGCACCCAGGTGGGCAGCGTGTCCGCGTAGTACATGCTCGTCGAGAAGTTGCCGGTTCCGGTATACCAGAACACAGATTGCTTGTTGCGCGCGACGGGTAGAATCGCGCCTCGATCTTTGCGGGAGACCGACAGCGCGCGAGAGCGCGGATCGGTTTTCTGCAACCAGTCGATCAGCGTTGTCCCGCGAAACCGCTTTGGCGAGGCGCCGGGCGCACCGCCGCCGATTACCGGCGCAGTTGGGTCCTCGACACCCGCGGAGTTCTGGACGATTCCCGTGCTCCGCGGGAACCGACCGGACATTGTCGATGCATGGCCTGGTGCGGTTTCCGTGATCCCATGGTCCTGAAAGGCGTTCGTGAAGACCGCTCCGGCCCGGTAGAGTCTGGCCAGGCCACCCGTGAGCTGCGACTCGAACCGGGTGAAGTAGTCGGGGCGCATCTGGTCCACGGTGATGAAGACCAGCAGCGAGGGCGTCGATGACGTCGGCTGCGGTGGCCCTTGCGCGGCCACTACGGCGGGCAACAGTCCGGCGACGAGTTCGATGATGAGCGCGCGAAGCATTCGAAGGGGTGAATGAGGCTCGGTGAATCTATCCGCGAACACCGTCACCGCTATTCCGTGCGGAGCCGTCAAAGGCAGGGGCGTGTCTACCCTCGTCGGAAATCACGCGTGAGAGAATAGCCGTAGTGGCCGCGTTTCCCTTGTTGAGTGTGGCGATCGGGTTCGTTGACGCGTCGGTTTTCACAACGGCCCTCCTGCCAGGATTTGCTGTTGTTGACCCTTGATGAGGATGGATCTCAAAAATGCGAGGCATGATGCTCTTCGCCATCACGGCATTCGCCGCGATGGCTTCTTCCCCGGCGGCAGCACAGGTGCGTATGACCCAACAGGGTTCTAATCGCCCCGTCTCGTTCGCGTTTGGTGGCGGGGCCAGTGTGCCGGTCGGGAGCTACAAGGACGCGTTGAAGGCGGGATGGAACGGGCAGGGCTCGGTGATCTTTCATTTTGCCGGCCTTCCGCTATCCCTCCGTGCTGATCTCAACTACAACAAATTCACCTTCAAGAATGACCTTCCGTTCTCCTCTGGCGGAACGCCTGGAACCGCAAACTCGACGGAAGACATCACGCAACAAATCCTGGGCGGGCTCGCGAACGTCTCGATCCCGTTCCACATGGGCCCGGTCTCCTTATATCACCGCCGGGCTCGCGGGGTTCAACATCAAGACCAACCTGGGCGACGTCGTCCCCGGGGAACAGGACGAAAGCGCTACGAAGTTCGCCGTGAACGGCGGCCTTGGCCTGTCGATGAAGCTCTTCGGCGCATCTGCCTTCGTCGAGGCGAAGCTGAACAACATCTATACAGACGGGAAGGCCATCGGCAGCAAGGAGCTCAAGGACCTTCAGTTCGTTCCGGTCACGTTCGGGTTCGTGTTCTAGCGACGCGCCACACGAGCTCCGCTAAACGAACGCCCGGCATGGAGCTTCTCCGTGCCGGGCGCTTGCCTAACGAAGCGATTTTGTCTCGACCTAGAGCACCTGTTCGAGGATCGCGAGCCCTCGTGCCAGGTCGTCATGAGACGCGATCAGGGGCGGCAGGATCCTGACCGTGTGATCGCCAGCCGTGAGGACGAGCAAGCCCGCCTCACGTGCACGGGCGACGACGTCGCCCGCTGGCTCGCCAACATCGATGCCCCACATGAACCCGACCCCCCGAATGGCCCGCACCCGGTCGGTCCGATCGCTGATCGCGCGAAGCTGCGAAGCCACCCAGCTTCCCTCGGATTTCACGTGCGCCAGCAACGACGGGTCAGCGATCCGGTCGAGCACATGCAATGCGATGGATGCGACGAAGGGGCCGCCGCCGAACGTCGTACCGTGATCGCCCGCGTTCATTGTGGCCGCGATGCGATCATTCATGAGCACCACGCCCATTGGCAAGCCACCCGCGATCGGCTTTGCCAACGTCAGCATGTCAGGCTCGATGCCGATCTGCTCGTACGCGAAGAGCGCACCGGTTCGCCCCATCCCGCATTGAATTTCGTCGAAGATGAGCGCGACCCTTCGCTCACGTGTCAACGCGCGCACTTCGCGAACAAAGCCGTGATCGAGCACGCGTACACCGCCTTCGCCCTGCACCGGCTCGAGTATGAGTGCCGCGACGGTGTCGGCATCGAGTACGATGGCGAGGTCCTCGATGTCACGCTCGACGATCGACACACCGCCCGCGAGCGGGCGGAATGGTGCACGGTAGTTCGGGCGATCGGTGGCCGCCAGCGATGCGAACAACCGCCCGTGGAACGCGCCACGGAGGGCGATGATGTCCGTCTTCGCGGCGCCCTCGGTCGTTCGAGCCCATTTCCGCGCGAACTTGAAGGCTCCCTCGTTCGCCTCGGCGCCAGAGTTACAGAAGAACACCTTGTTCGCGAACGAGAGTTCCACGAGGCGCGCGGCGAGCTGTTCGCCTGGCGACGTTCGGAACAGGTTCGAAACGTGGATGAGGCCGTCGGCGGCCGCGCGCATGGCGTCGCGCAAACCCGGGTCCCCGTAGCCTAACGCGTTGACCGCGATGCCACTCGTGAAATCGAGGTACGCGCGGCCCTCGGCGTCGAACAGCTCCACGCCCTCACCGCGCACCAGCTCAACGGGAGCCCGCTTGTAGAGGCCGAGGAGCGCATCGGCTCCCGCCGGTGCCGTCGTGATCGTGGCCATCGTCAGACCGCCGTTGGAGAGAGAGTGATTGCCGTGCCTGCCGTCGTCGAGCGAATCGCCTCGACGTTGCCAATGCGCACCCGAGCAACGCCCAACTCCACCGCCCGGCGCGCCGCCTGCAGCTTCGCTGCCATACCGTCGCGGGCAGTCCCATTGTCGATGAGCGCGATGGCCTGCTCCACCTCGAGATCCGGAAGGACGACGCCGTCAACGACGACCCCCGGAACATCGGCGACGAGCACGAGCTCATCGGCGGCAATGGCAATCGCGATGGCAGCCGCCGCATCGTCCCCGTTCACGTTCAAGGGCATGCCCGTATCCTCGTCCCGCGCGAGCGGCGAGATGACCGGCACGACGCCGCCAGCCATCAGGAGCTCGAGCAACCGGGCATCGACGCGCGTGGGTGCACCAACCTCGCCTAACGTCTCGCGGGACGTGGCCCGGGCGCGCAGAAGCCCGTCGTCCTCGCCCGAGATGCCCACGGCGCGAACGCGCTCGCTGACGAGCGCCGCCACGAGGCGCTTGTTGGCGCTGCCAGACAGTGCCATCTGCACGAGCTCGAGATCGTCACGCGTCGTCACGCGGCGGCCGCCGTTGAATTTGGGCGTGAGGCCGAGCCGCCGCTGAAGCGCGGACACCTCGTCACCGCCGCCGTGAACGACAACCACGCGGTCATTCGTCGTCGCGGCGCGGATGGCACTTGTGAGACCGGGGTCGGCTTGTGCCCGGCCACCGATCTTGAGGACGCGCGTCATGTCGGTAATCCCATCGGCTCATCCAGGCCTAACACGACGTTGGCGTTTTGCACGGCCTGACCCGCGGCACCTTTAACGAGGTTGTCGATCGCCGACAGGACGAGCAACGTCGGCTGGCGAACTCCGGCGACGTAACGCGCGGAGATCCTCACCACGTTTCGCCGCACCACATCGCGAAGCGAGGGCGGCTCGGCAGTGACTTCGACGAACGGCTCGCCGGCGAACTCATCGCGCCACGGGGAAAGCGGATCCGGTATCGTCTCCGTCACCGGGACGGTGATCGTCGCGAGAATTCCTCGCGCGACTGGAAGCAAGTGCGGCGTGAATATCAGGTCGGCGTCGGCTCCGGCTCCCTCGAGAACGGCCCGCATCTCCGCCAGGTGGCGGTGAGTGTTGGCAATCCCGTATGCCCGGAAGTCCTCAGTCACCTCACCGAACAACAGGTCGGTGCGGGCAGTCAGTCCCGCGCCGGTCACACCGCTTGCTGCCGTGGCGTTTACTGTACCGCCCGATGCTATGAGGCCCCGCTTCGCGAGCGGGACGAGTGCCATGAGGATGGCAGTCGGGTAGCAGCCCGGGTTTGCCACGACGGTGGCATCTCGGAGCTGTCGCCGTACGAGCTCCGTGAGTCCGTACGGGACGTCGCTCGGCCCGTTGCCAGGACGGAGGTCGGCCGAGAGATCGATGGCCCTTGCTCCGGTACCGCGGACGCGCGCGACCCAGGTCGCAGACGCACCGTGTGGAAGCGCCGAGAACACGAGCTCGGCGTCCGACAGCGGCGCGTCATCGTGCGCGACAAAGCGGACGTCGGCGCCGCCGAGCCGCGCCTGCTCGCCGCGTCGCTCGTTCGCGGTTGCGAACACGAGCCGCATCCGCGGGTGTCGCGCAATGAGCGCGCACAGCTCGCGTCCGGCGTAGCCGCTCCCACCGAGGACTCCAACAGGGATTCTATGCACGACGAATGCATATTATTGCATCAGAGGGATGTCAACTGCGGGGGCCCGGGCAGCGTTCGGCCGGAGCGTTGCTCTCGCG
>Ga0070684_100002229_pt1 | contig 14284 bp, 9 predicted proteins | sample KBSC723LmetaG_FD_65653 | JGI IMG/M metagenome (GOLD analysis project Ga0070684, IMG submission 65653) | Corn rhizosphere microbial communities from Kellogg Biological Station, Michigan, USA - KBS C7.2-3L metaG | ecosystem: Host-associated > Plants > Roots > Rhizosphere ...
AGGAGAGCGATGATCGACCCCGTCCACTTCGAGATCCTCCCCTTCGGCAAGGGCGAGGCAGAGGCCGCCGAGCTGCCCGAACGCGTTCGGCTGACCGTGACCTGCTCGCCGAAGCACGGGCTCGACGAGTCGATCGGAACGGCGACGCGGCTTCGCGCCCTGGGCCATTCGGTCACGCTCCACTTGGCCGCGCGCATGGTGCGCGGCCCTGACCACCTCGACGAGCTGCTCGCCCGAATGAAGGAGAACGGCATCGACGACGCCTTCGTGATCGGGGGCGACGCCACTCCCCCCCACGGCCCGTACGCCTCGTCGGTGGAGCTCTTGCCGATCATCCACGACCACCCGCGGCGCCCCGTCACGGTCGGGATCGGCGGCTATCCGGAGGGCCACCCGCTGATCGACGACGCCGCGCTTACCGAGGCCCTCGCGCAGAAGGCGCCGCTGGCCGACTACGTCACCACGCAGCTCTGCTTCGACCCGGGAGCGGTCCTGCGCTGGATCGAGGGGATCAGGGCGACCGGCATCGACCTGCCGGTACTCGCCGGAGTGCCGGGCATCGTCGACCCGACGAAGCTGCTCGAGATCTCGATGCGCGTCGGCGTGGGGCCCTCGCTCTCGTTCCTGCGAAAGCAACGCGGCCTGAGAAATCTCCTGCGCCTCTCCGGCCGCTCCGCCGACCGGCTGTACGACGCCCTGTCGTCGAGCGAGGAGATCGCCGGCTTCCACTTCTACACCTTCAACCGCCTGCGCGACACCTGGGAGTGGCACCAGAGCAAGCGTGCAGGCTCGCATAGGCTTTCCGTACCGACGAAGGAGGTCACCGAGATGGCTCCTACGAGCCTCGAAGACAAACTGCAGGCGGCCGGCAGCGCCGTCGAGCTGGCGCGCAACTCGCAGATCGGGCCGTACGTCTACCCGGCGGTCGCCGCCGAGTTCACGAACTGGCGCGACGAGCAGATCGCGTGGCGCGAGACGGCCGCGCTGTTCGACCAGAGCCATCACATGACCGACCTCTACATCGAGGGGCCGGACGCGATCCGGCTGCTTTCAGACCTCGGCGTCAACTCGTTCGAGAACTTCGCGGTGAACAAGGCCAAGCAGTTCGTCTGCTGCAACCCCGACGGTTACGTGATCGGCGACGCCATCCTCTTCTACCTCGGCGAGAACAGGCTGTCGCTCGTCGGCCGGCCGTCGGCGCACAACTGGGTGCAGTACCACGGCGAGACCGGGGACTACGACATCACCTTCGACCGCGACGAGCGGACCGCCGTCAACCCGACCGGCAAGCGGAAGCTCTACCGCTTCCAGGTGCAGGGGCCGAACGCGATGCAGGTCCTCGAAAAGGCGGTCGGCGCTCCGCTCCCGGAGATCAAGTTCTTCAACATGGACGAGATCACCATCGCGGGCCACACGGTGCGCGCGCTGCACCACGGCATGTCCGGCGTTCCCGGCCGCGAGCTGTTCGGCCCGTGGGAGGACGCCGAGGACGTGCGCGCGGCGATCGTCGAGGCGGGCGAGGAGTTCGGCCTGAAGCAGGTCGGCTCACGCGTCTACGCCACCAACACGCTCGAGTCCGGGTGGATCCCGTGCCCGCTCCCGGCCGTATTCACCGGCGACGACATGAAGGCGTACCGCGAGTGGCTGCCTGCTAACGGCTACGAGGCGACCGGATCGCTCGGCGGCAGCTTCTACGCGGACGACATCTCCGACTACTACCTGACTCCGCACGACCTCGGGTACTGGGGGTTCGTCAAGTTCGACCACGACTTCGTCGGCCGCGAGGCGCTCGAGGCGATGGACGGGGAGGGGCCACGTCGCAAGGTGACGCTCGCGTGGAACGGCGAGGACGTCGCCGCGGCGTTGCAGACCCTGTTCGAGAAGGGCGACCCGGCGAAATACATCGACCTGCCGTTGTCGAACTACTCGACCTGGCCGAACGACAAGCTCCTGCTCGACGGCGAGCAGGTCGGCGTGTCGACCTTCTCCGGCTACAGCTACAACGAGCGCTCGATGCTCTCGCTCGGGGTCGTCAACTCGGACGTCGAGGTCGGCACCGAGGTCGTCCTCGTCTGGGGCGAGGAGGCAGGCGGCTCGGCGAAGCCGGTGGTCGAGCGGCACCGCCAGGTCGAGATCCGGGCGACGGTCAGCCCCGTGCCGTACTCGGAGGTCGCCCGGACGTCGTACGCCGAGGGCTCCTGGCGGCAGAAGGCGACGGTCTAGGCGCCCCGTTTCTACAGGGTCAGACCCCTCCGGGGTCTGACCCTACGACCGTCGACCGAACACGAGGTCGGCGGCGCGCTCGCCGATCATCGTCGTCGGCGCGTGCGTGTTGCCCGCGGTGACGGTCGGCATCACGGACGCGTCTGCGACGCGCAGGCCCTCGACGCCGCGGACGCGGAGCTGCGGGTCGACGACGGATGCCTCGTCGACGCCCATCCGGCACGTCCCGGCCTGGTGGTGGTAGGTGATCGCCGTGTCGCGGACGTAGCGGCGGACGTCCTCGGACGTCGTGATCCCAGGGCCCGGATAGAGCTCCTCGCCGAGCCACTCGGCCAGCGCGTCGGCGCGGCCGATCTCCCGCACCTGCTCGAGCGACCAGTGCAGCGCGTCGACGTCCGACTCCTCCGCAAGGTAGGCAGGGTCGATCACCGGCGGGTCGTCCGGATCGGCGGAGGCCAGCGTCAGACGCCCACGGCTCTGCGGGCGGATCATCCCCGCCATCAGCGTGAAGCCGTCCGGCGGCCCCTCCATCCCCGGCAGGTACGCCGGCACGTGGAAGACGAGCGGCTGCGTGTCGGGAGCGGGCAGGCCGGCTCTGCTCCGCGCGAACAGGTGGGCGTGCAGCGGGGTCGTCCCGGGCACGACCGGCGGCATCGGGCGCGACGACGAGCAGATCACGGGCGAGAGCAGGTGGTCGTGCAGGTTCTCGCCGACGCCGGGGAGGTCGACGGCGGCGTCGATCCCGGCCCGCGCCAGCTCACCGGCAGGCCCGATGCCGGAGAGCATCAGCAGCTTCGGCGATTCGATCACGCCGGCGCAGAGGACGACCTCCTGGTCGGCGCGCACCTCGCGCCCGTCGATCTCGACGCCGACGCAGCGGCCGCCCTCGAGGAGGAGCCGGCGGGCGCGCGTGCCGGTCAGCACTGTCAGGTTGGGCGCGTCCAGCACCGGCCGCAGAAACGCAACGGTCTGGCTCTGACGCACGTTGTCCTCGACCGTCAGCTGGCAGTAGCCGACGCCGTCCTGGATCGGGCCGTTGTGGTCGTCGTTGAACGGGATGCCGACCTCCTGCGCCGCCTCGACCGCGGCGGCGTGGAGCGGGTGCGGCTCGTAGTCGGCGGTCACGCGCAGCGGCCCGCCGGCGCCGTGGTACTCGGACTCGCCGCGGCTGAAGTCCTCGGAGCGCTTGAAGAACGGCAGCACGTCCTCGTAGCCCCACCCTTCGCAGCCGGCGGCGGCCCAGGCGTCGTAGTCGCTCCGGTGGCCGCGGATGTAGATCATCCCGTTCAGGCTGCTCGAGCCGCCGAGCACCTTGCCCCGCGGGATGTCCAGCCGGCGGCCGTTGCACCCGGCCTGCGGGACGGTCGTGTACGCCCAGTCGTCGGGGCCGCCCCAGAGCTCCCAGAGCCGGCCGGGGTCGTGGATCGCCGGGTTCTCGTCGACGCCGCCGGCCTCGATCACGCAGACGCTCGCCCCCGCGTCGACCAGGCGCCGGGCGATGACGGCACCGCCGCTGCCGGAGCCGACCACGACCACGTCGTACGAATCCTTCACCGGCCGATCCTACGGCGCTGCAACCAGCGGCGGCTGGACGACGTCGGCTCCGGCCGCCCGGGCGCGGGCGGGACCGCCCACGACATCGAGCACGATCAGGGTGAGGTTGACCGCCAGCGCAGCGCCGACGATCGTGGTCACGACCGCAAGGAGACCGGCCCCGGCGTGGAACCCGAGGAATGCGCCTGCGAATGCTCCGACGAGCGAGCCGGTGAGGCCGAAAGCATGCGCCACGCTGCGGTCGACCCACGCGAGGTAGACGCCCAGCCCGATCGGCACGCCGATCGAGACGACCGCCAGCAGCACATCGTCGAGCGGCACGGCGGGGAACGCCACCAGAGCAACGACCACGCCGGCGAACCAGCCGCCGAGGCCCAGCACGAGCGTGAACACCGAGCGGAGCAGGAAGCTAGGCGTGCGCCCGAAGCGGCCACGCTTCCGTGAGCGGCGCCACATCACGAGCAGCGAAAGGACGACGATCAGCGGCAGCGCCACCATCGTCGCGGCGAAGCCCTTGCCGAGCGCCGTGTGCGTCACGTCCGGCGTGAAGTCGACCTTGGCGGGCGTGTACCGCGAGCTGTCCACCTTCCCCGTGTCGAAGAACGTGTTCAGCATGTGCTTCTGCGCCTCGGGCTCGTAACCCCAGAACGAGGTGGTGTGACCGAGCCCGGAGATCACGACCTGGTGGCCGTTCCTGAGATGCGGCAGCAGCTGCGTCCTCGCCTTGACGGGCGGCGTCGCGAAGTCGACCGTCCCGCCGACCAGCAAGGTCTCGACGTTCGAGTCGCGGACGGTCGCGTACTCGTTCTCGTCCGGCTGGGCGGGCCAGGCGTCGATCAGCCCGCCGCCCGCGTAGAGAAACTCCGTCGCGGGGTTGCCGAGGACCGAGTCGCTCCGGTCCGGCCCCTTCCCGAAGTACCGCTTGGCGGCGAGGGTGTCGACACGGCTCATCGCGGCGAGCTCGCCCCAGGTGAAGGCCTCGGGGAATGCCATCCTCGCCATCAGCGACAGGAACCAGGCGCCGCTGGCGTCGCCCTTCGCGGTGGAGATCAGCGTGTTCAGGGTGATCGGAGCGGACAGCGGGTCCGCGACCGAGGTCGATTCCATCAGCCCGTAGAACATGGCGATCCGCGCGGCGTTCCGGTCGAACGGGAGACCCCAGAAACGGTCGGGCATGTTCGTCGCCGCCGTGTGCATCGAGGCCGCCAGGTCGTCCGTGCGTCTGCTGCAGTACGAGTCCTTTGCGCACAGCCGCGAGTAGAGCCGGATCTGCGCGTCCGTCGCCTTGGGATCCCAGAGGAAGTTCCCGGGCGGATTGACACCGATCATCACCGAGCGGTGGATGCTCTTCGGGTACCGCCAGGCGTAGATCATCGCGGTGCGGGTGCCCGCGCTCTCGCTGATCAGGTCGATCGGGCCGTAGCCGAGCGCCTTGCGGGCGGCCTCGAGATCGTCGACCAGCGCGGGAATGGAGTAGCCGGCGATGTCGACCCCGTCCGCCCGGAGGCGCGCGGCGCACGAGCGGAAGCCGTCGGTGTACGCGCGGAACGACTTCTGGCCGAGCAGGTCGGTCGACCGCTTCAGGGCCGAGACGACCTCGGGGCACTGCAGTTGCTCGGAGCCGTCGACGCCCCGGTAGCCGACGAGAACGACGTCGTGATCGCCGGCGATCCGGCTCGCCTTCGAGAAGTGCATGTTGCTGATGCCCGGGCCGCCTTCGAGCCGGAAGATCGGCGCGCCGGGATGGGCGGAGAGCGACTTGATGCGAGTGACCGGGAGAGCGATCAGCCGAGAACCGGGCTTGGCCCGGTTCTCGGGGACGACGAGGGTGCCGCAGTCGGCGGCGTAGCTGCCCTGCTCCGTGCCGTACCGGCACGGATGCAGGGTCAGCTGGCCGGCCTTCGCCCCGGCGGGGACGGTCACCTTGTCTCCGCCGGAGGCGATCTTCACGTACGCGAGACCGATCGCCAGGATTGCGATGATCAGCAGACCGGTGATCTTGGCCGCTCCGATCGCCCGCTTCGTCCGAGGCTGTTTCGGCGGTGCCGGTGCGGCCTCGGGCTCGTCCACGATCTCCAGCTCGCCGTGGTCGAAATGGGGCAGCCACTCGAGCCACGACGGCAGGTACCAGTTCCGCTCGCCGAGCAGCTTCATCGATGCCGGCAGCAGGACGCCGCGGACGATCGTCGCGTCGATCAGGATCGCGGACGCGAGCCCGACGCCGAACTGCTTGAAGAACACCAGCGAGAGGGTCGCGAAGACTCCGAAGACGCAGACCATCACGATCGCCGCGCTGGTGACCACACCCGCCGTCGAGCGGATGCCCTCGCTGATCGACTCGTCCATCGTGGCGCCCTTCTGGAACCGCTCGCGGATCCGGCTGACGATGAACACGTGGTAGTCCATCGAGAGGCCGAAGAGGATCACGAACAGCAGCAGCGGGATGACCGCCGAGACGCCGCCGGTCGACGGGAAGCCGAGCAGACCCTGGCCGACGCCATGCTGGAAGACGAGCACCAGGATCCCGTACGCCGCGGCGACCGACAGGCAGTTGAGGACGATCGCCTTGATCGCGATCACGATCGAGCGGAACGCGACCAGCATCAGCCCGAACGCGAAGACGAGCACGAAGGCGACGACGAGGGGCAGTGCCGAGCGGATCTCGTCACTGGAGTCCTTCCACTGAGCGGTCAGCCCGGTGACCCCGGCCTCGACGTTCGGCACCTGACCGACCGTCTGCGGGATCAGCGTCGTTCGCAGGAGCTTCAGTGACTCGTTCGATGCCTTGTTCGTGCCGTTGCCGTCGATCGGGATCGTGATGTTCGCGACCGTGCGGGCCGAGTTGACGTCCATCGTGATGGGCTCGTGCATGCGGCCGCTCGCGAGCGCCCGCTGCTCGAGCTTCGCGATCGCCGCCTTCACGGCCGGGGCGTCGATGTTCGGCGCCTTGACGATCAGGCTCGCGGGCAGCGCCGTGCCCGGGAACGCCACCTGCATGCGCTTGTAGGTCTTGATCACGTCGAGGTGCGCCGGGTACGTGTCCGGCGACGCCTCGGCCATCCGCATCTGGAACGCGGGCAGCGCGAGGAGCAGGAGCAGCCCGCCGGCGATCGCCGCGGACAGCGCCGGCCGCTTCAGGACACGGTCGACGATCCAGCCCCACATGCGGCCCTGGCCGCTGTTCGGCCGCCGCCGCCGGAAGCGGCCGCGGTCGACGCCGTCGCCGAGCCGCGAGAGCAGCGCCGGCAGGACGGTCAGCGACCCGAGCATCGCCACCGCGACGACCATCATCGTCGCGATGCCGAACGCGGCGAACGTCTTGTCGCCGCTGACGAGCATGCCCGCCATGGCGACCATCACGGTGAGGCCGGAGATCAGCACCGACCGGCCGGAGGTGGCGGCCGCCGCCTCGAGCGCGGCCCGCTCGCTGCGGCCCTTCGCGCGTTCCTCACGCTCGCGGCGGAGATAGAACATCGTGTAGTCCACTCCGACCGCCAGCCCGATCAGGAGCACGAGCGCCGGCATCTCCATGGGCATCGGAAGCAGGTGGCTCGGGATCGCGACGAGGCCGAACGTGGCGAACACGGCAGTGAGCGCGAGCAGCAGCGGGATCCCCGCGGCGACGAGCGCCCCGAACGTGACGAGCAGGATTAGGAGCGTGATCGGCAGGGAGAGCATCCCCGCCTTGGCGAGATCCTTGCCGTACTGGCCGTCGACCGCCTTCGCAGCGCTGGCTTCGCCCATCTCGCCGACGAAGAAGCCGGGGTGAGCGGCCTGGGCCGCAGCCACGGCGTCGGTGACCGGCTTGATCTTGTCCGGCGACTTGTCCTTCGGGCCGGCGATCTTGAAGTCGACGAGCACGGCATGCCCGTCCTTCGAGACCTTCGGCGACTCGATGCTCTGCACGACCGGCACCCTGGAGATGCGCGCGGCGGCGTCCTGCACCACCGCGTCGAACTCGGGCGTCCCGGCCTTCACCTTCGTGCTCTGGATGAACACGCTCTCGGCGGCGCGCGGCTTGAAGCCGGCGTCGAGGATGCGGTCCATCCGCCCCGACTCGCCCGGACCGGACGTGTTCGGGTTGGGGTTCTTCGTGCCGATCATGCCGCCGATGCCGAAGGCGACGACGACCATGAGCAGCCAGCCGAACGTGGCTGTCTTCCAGTGGCTCGCGCTCCAGCGGCCCATGCGGGCGGCCAGGTTGCGAGTTTGCCTGCTGTTGGTGGTGCGTGACATCTCGTTCTCTCCTCTCGTGGCTACGCCGCGTGGGCGAACGGGTGGTAGAAGGCGTCGAGGGCCTGATCGGGCGGGATCGCAAACTCGAAGCGGTCGCCGACCATGGCGTCCTCGACGGACACGGTCACGGCGTTCTCGCGCGGGTGCCAGAGCAGCCGCACCGCGATGCCGTGGTTCTCGCGAGCAGCGAGTTCGCGCGGGGCTACGGGGGACATGACGCCTCCTTTGGGGTGTGGGCCGGCGAGCGCGATCACGGGATCTGCACCTCGCTGACGTTCGTTGCGGTGGTGCGCTCGGCGACGTAGTCGGGAAGCAGCCCGAGCGCCTCTTCTGCGGTCGCCGCTTCGACCGCCCACCAGATCGCGTGACCGCCGGAGCGGCACGAGGCGAGGGTGGACTGGTGCCGGAGCGGGCTGCGATGCCCCCGGAAGGAGGCGAACACGACGCCGCATTCGTGCGGCTCGTGGCTGTGGTGGAGCAGGTAACGGGTCATGGGTCGAGCTTGCGCTCGGCCCGCCTTCACGACATCAGGGGGGCACCCTGAACCGGCACCCTGATTTCGTCTTCCGCCGACCCTGATCTATCCTGGGCCGTGGCCCCGAATTCCGGCCATTTCATCGGGAGAATCGAGGAAATCGAGGCGATCGACGGCTGCCTCGACGGCCTCGACCAGGGTCGGTCGACCGCCCTGCTCCTGGTCGGCGAGCCGGGCATCGGGAAGACGCGTCTGCTGGCCGAGCTGGGTGCCCGTGCCGACGAGCGCGGACATCTCGTGCTCACCGGCTCAGCATCCGAGCTCGAGCAGGATCTGCCTTTCTCGGTATTCGTCGATTCGCTCGACGAGTACCTGCGCGGGCTTGGGCGCGACAGCCTCGAGAGCCTGGACAGAGACGTCCGCACGGAGCTCGCGCACGTCTTTCCGTCGCTCACCGCTCTGGCGAGCGAGCACGAGGTCGCGCTCCAGCACGAGCGTTACCGGAGCCACCGAGCGGTTCGGGAGCTGCTCGAGCTCCTGGCACGTGTCCACCCCCTCGTCGTCGTCCTCGACGACCTCCACTGGGCCGACTCGGCCTCGATCGAGCTGCTCGGAGCGCTGCTCCGCCGACCGGCCGCCACCCCCGTGCTGCTCGCGCTGGCAGTGCGACCCCGGCAGATGCCGGAACGGCTGCTGACGGCGCTCGAGCGGGCGGGCCGCGACGATACGCTCGTTCGCGTCGAGCTCGGCGCGCTGAGCGCCGACGAGGCGCGGGAGCTGCTCGGCGACCGGGCCGATGCCGGCGTGCTCTACGAGGAGAGCGGTGGCAACCCCTTCTACCTCGAGCAGCTCGCGCGCGTCGCCGGGACGACGCCCGCCGCCGGCGAGACGCCTCTGGCCGGGATCGAGGTTCCGTCGACGGTCGCAGCCGCTCTCACCGAGGAACTGGGCCTGCTCTCCGAGCCGGCGCGGCTCACGCTGGAGAGTGCGGCCGTGGTCGGCGATCCGTTCGAGCCCGAGCTTGCGGCTGCCGCCGCCCAGCTGCCCGAGGCGGCCGTGATGGAGGCGGTGGACGAGCTCCTGCAGTTCGACCTGCTCCGCACGACCGACGTCCCCCGGCGCTTCCGCTTCCGTCATCCACTCGTCCGTCGTGCGGTCTACGAGGCGACCGCCGCCGGCTGGCGGCTCGGCGCCCACGAGCGTTGCGCCGAGGCGCTCGCCGGGCGCGGGGCATCGGCCGCGACCCGCGCCCATCACGTCGAGCGCTCGGCCCGTGCGGGTGATGCGGCAGCGGCAGCGGTCCTCCGTGAGGCGGGCGAGGAGGCGCTGCGACTGGCGCCGGCGAGCGCAGCGCACTGGTTCGCCGAGGCGCTCCGCCTTCTGCCCCCGTCGGCCGCGGCGCCGGAGCGGGTCGGGCTGCTGCTCGAACGGGCCGGGGCGCTTACCGCGGTCGGCCGCTTCGCCGACAGCCATTCGGTGCTTCTCGAGGCGGCCGCCCTCGCCCCGAACGATCCGCGCGTTGCCCGGGCCTGCGCGGCGGCCGAGTTCCTCCTCGGACGCCAGGAGGACGCCGGGGCCCGCCTCGCCGCTGCACTCGAACGCCTGCCCGACCCGGGCTCGGCCGACGCAGTCGCGCTGATGATCGAGCTCACCGCGAACGCCTTCTGGCGCACCGCGTTCGACCAGATGCAGAGCTGGGGACTACGGGCGGTCGAGGCGGCCCGACGCCTGGACGAACGAGGACTGCTCGCCGGAGGTCTCGCGTCCCTTGCGATCGCCGAATCCGTCATGGGGTCGCCAGAGCGGGCCGAATCCGACCACGAGGAGGCGACCACGATCATCGACACGCTCTCCGACGACGAGCTCGCCGCGCACATCGGGGCGGCAGCGTGGCTCGCGGGCGGGGAGCTCTACCTCGACCGGTACGCGGAGGGGGACCTGCATGCAGCCCGGGCGCTGGCCGTGGCGCGCGCGACCGGTCAGGGCGAGCACGTCCTGCTCCTGGTACAGATCCTCGGCGGGATCTGGCGCCAACGCGGCAAGCTGGTCGAGGCAGGCGAACTGCTCGACGGCGGAATCGAATCCGCCCGGCTGCTGGACAACACGAACGCACTGGTCTGGAGCCTCTCCGGCCGCTCGTCGACCGCGCTCCGGCAGGGAGACGTCGAACTGGCGCTCGCCACCGCCCAAGAGAGCGTAGAGCTGAGCCGGAACGCCGGCGGGAGCTTCCACTCCTCCGAGGCATCTGCCGATCTCGCAGCCGCGCTCCTCGAGAGCGGACAGCCGGAGAGAGCCGCTGAGCTGCTCATCGGCGCTGCCGGAGGCGAGGATCTGGCCCTCATCGCCGGCAGTCCGAGAGCCCGCTACCTCGAGGTGCTCACCCGCTGCCGGCTCGTGCTCGGCAGGCAGGACGATGCACGCCGTTCAGCGGCGACCGCAGAAGCCTGGGCCGCGGCCGTGCAGCTGCCCATGGCCGCCACCTGGGCCGGCCGGGCGTCGGCGGCGGTCGCCCTGGACGCCGGCGACCCTCGGGGCGCGGCCGAGCGTGCACTGGCATCGGCCGCAGCTGCGGACGGGCTCGGGGCGCCGGTCGAGGCGGCGCTCTCACGCCTGCTCGCAGGCTCGGCCCTGGCCGCGGCCGGACGGGACGACGAGGCGACCGCGGAGCTCCGGCGGGCCGCTGCCACCTTCGAGGCGGCCGGCGCGCTCCGCTACCGCGATGAGACGGAACACGAGCTGCGCAAGCTCGGGCACCACGTCCACCGACGCACGCGGCCCGGCTCCACCGAAACCGCCGGGCTCGACGCGCTGACCGGGCGCGAGCTCGAGATCGCCCGACTGGTGGTCGACCGGAAGACGAACCCGGAGATCGCCGGGGAGCTCTTCCTCAGCCAGAAAACGATCGAGAGCCACCTGCGCAACATCTTCCGCAAGGTCGGCGTCTCCTCGCGGGTGGAGCTTGCGCGGGCGGTCGAGCGGACCGACCGCGCCGAATAGCCCCGGGCGCGATTACCCGACGCGCTTGTACGAGCCGTCAGACTGGATCTGGAAGATGCCGAACCGGCCGTAGCGAAGCTCGCCGTTCTTCTGGAAGACGATCCGGAACCCGAGCACCGACAGAGGCGCCGGAATGTTCGTCTTGGCGATCTGGCTGCGGACCTCTGCACGGGTCGCCTTGCCGTCCTTGCACGCCCGGGTGATCGCGCCGACGACCACCTGCGTCGCGGCATACGACGGCGCCCCGAAGTACTCGCCGTCTCCGCCGTGCGCGGCCGCGTACGCCTTCACGACCGGGTTGTTCGTGTCGACCGGGAAGAAGGAGTCGTACGACCCCGTGATCTTCCAGGTCGCCGGGTCGAAGAGACCGTCGGAGCCGAACAGCGTGATGTTCTTGCCCGCGCCCTTCAACTGCTGCCCGAACGCCTGAGCACGTGGCGAGAGCTGCCACGGAATGTAGATCACGTCCGTCGAGCTCGGGATCTTCGCGATCAGCGAGGAGAAGTCCGTCGTATCCTGGCTGACCGACTCGCGGGTGACGTTGATGCCCTTGGCCTTGAGAGCGGCCTGCACCGTGTCGGAGAGACCCTGTGAGTAGGCCTCCTGGTCGTCGATGACAACGACCCGCTGGGCCTTGAGCTTCAGGCGGATGTAGTTCGCCACCGTCGGGCCCTGGACGTTGTCGTTCGGCACCGTCCGGAAGAAGAACCCCTGCCGGTTGACGCCGTCCGTGTGGCCGTCGGTCAGCGAGACGCGCGTGGCCGAACCGGTCACGAAGCCGAGCCCCGCACCCCGGAGCGCAGACGTCGAGGCGACGACCTCCTGGCTCCCGGCAGGACCGACGACGCCGAGCACCTTCGAGTTGGACGCGAACGACTGCGCGACCTTCACGGCGAACGCCGTGTCGACGCCCAGCTGCGTGTCTCCCTGGACGATCGCGATCTTCTGCTTCGCGTTCGCCTTGACCGCGTTCCAACGCTTGACGTAGAACTGTGCCCAGCGCAGCTGCTGCTGGCCGATCGATGCAGCCGGACCGGTGATCGGCGCGGCCACTCCGATCGTACGGGTCGGCCCGCAGGCGATCGCCGCTGAACCGAGGGCGGCCTTGGCTGCCTTCCCATCGGAGCCGGCGAAAGCCGCGGCGACGACGACGAGCGCTAGGGCCGCCACCGCCACGAACGTGATCCTCAACTTCATACCCTCAACCTCCTGTCGATCTGTTGTGGTTCTCCGCGCTTCACGCTCGATCACTCAGAGGCCCGTGAAGCGGGATCTCCCTGTGGATGGAAGACGCCCAACACGCGCATCGGGTTAGCGCCGGTGTTCTCGAGGCAGTGCTCGACCAGCGGCGGTAGGTGGATGCACGTCCCTCGTCCGATCGGCGTCTCTTCGCCGCCGATGTGCAGCACGCCCTCCCCGTCGAGCACGTAGACGACCTCGTCGTAGACGTGGCTGTGCATCCCGGCGCGTCCGGGCGGGATCGTCCCGACGAACTGGGTGACGTCGGGACAGCCGATGTCCTGGTTGACGAGATAGCGGAACTCGCGGTTCGGGCTGGCCGGTAGCACCGGCCGGTCCGCGTAGCGCACGGTGATGCCGTGCTCGCCTGCCACGGGGCCTTCCTGTGGTGCGGTCACGGAGATCGCGAGCAGCTCCTCGGGGCCGTCGTTCTGGATCGAGTAGCGGTCGCCCGGAGTCAGGAACACGCCCATCTCCGGTTCGAGCGCGTGCTCGTCGCCGTTGACGTGCAGCGTTCCGCTGCCCTCGGCGACGTAGAGCACCTCCTGCCTGCCTTCGAGTGTCCGCTCCTGCGAGCGGCCGGGCCCGAACCGGATCACCTGCTGCTCGAGCCGCTCACAGCCGCAGGACGCGTCGATGGCGAGGCGACTCGAGGCGGTGTCGCCCTCGGTCGTCCGCGCCGCAACGGCGTCCTGGTCGATCACGTAGCCGGTCATACGGGGGAACGCGGGATTGTCTCAGCCAGCGCCGGGTTCGTCCACCGGGTGCGGCGCCGCTCAGGCCTCGACGGCCTCGAGCACCTCTTGCGGATGTCCGCCGGCGTCCTCCACGTCCCAGACCTGCTGCACCAGGCCGTCACCGTCGAGGAGATACGTCACGCGCCGCGCGAAGGTGCCGTACTCGCCGTACTCCTTCATCAGGTCGAGCTCGGTGGTCAGCGACGCGTCCTCGTCCGAGACGAGCGGGAAGTCGAGCCCGCACTCCGACCGGAACTCGTCGTTCTTCGCGGTCTGGTCGATGCTGACGCCGACCACCTCGTAGCCGGCGTCGCGGAAACGCTGGTAGCGGTCGTTGAAGCCCTTCGCCTCCATCGTGCAGCCCGGCGTGAGGGCGGCCGGGTAGAAGAACACGACCGCGGGGCCGTGCGGCGGCGTCGACAGCTTCTCGACGGGAAAGCGATCGCCGACTTCGAGCATCCCTCGATGCTACCTGGGCGTCTCGCCCGCGAGGATGCGACTGAGGACGGCGGCGTCGATGTTCCCGCCGGAGACGATGCACGCGATCCTCCCGACGCCGGCGCGGCCGGACCGCCCGACCGCGAGCGCGAGCGCCCCGGCGCCCTCGGCGATCACGCGGACGCGCTCGGCGAGGAGGCGAACGGCATCGGCGGTCTCCTCGAGCGAGGCGACGTACGCCCCGTCGAGCGCGGTGCTCACGTACGGCCACATCGACTCGAGCACGCCGCGGCTGCCGGATCCGTCCACGAACGACGGGACGTGCTCGACCGGCGCGGGCCCGTCCTGCGCGAAGGCGGTGCTCAGCGCCGGACCTGTCTCGGGG
>Ga0070684_100002230_pt1 | contig 14279 bp, 10 predicted proteins | sample KBSC723LmetaG_FD_65653 | JGI IMG/M metagenome (GOLD analysis project Ga0070684, IMG submission 65653) | Corn rhizosphere microbial communities from Kellogg Biological Station, Michigan, USA - KBS C7.2-3L metaG | ecosystem: Host-associated > Plants > Roots > Rhizosphere ...
CGCCGCGCACCCAAAAGTCCTAATCCAAGCTCGCATCGACCCTCCCGTCCGCAGTCCGTCGCGACGATCATCGTACGCTCCCCCGCGCGCACGCCGCAAGAGATTGCTCTTGTCAACGTGTCGACGTTGATGTCGGACGCGGGCGCAGCAGCTCGCCCTTCACCGGGAAGCCGGTACCTGGATGCCAAGCCTCATCGCCAAGGGCGGGACCCGCGCGCTCGTAGTCCGAGAGGCGCATCGGGCGCGTGGTGATCGGATCGATCGCGGACAGGAAGCCGATGTGCAGGTGGGGCATGCCGGCGTTGCCGGAGTTGCCGCAGCGGCCGATCACGTCGCCGCGCCGCACGCGCGCGCCGACCGCCAGCTTGACCGAGTCGGCCGCGAGGTGACGGAACTCGGTGTATTCGCCGGGCGCGTGCTGGAGGATGACATAGTTGCCCGGATCGCTGCCCTTCTGGTAGGCGGGCCAGTCGCGCGCGTCGCCGTTGGCGCGAACGACGGTTCCGTCGGCGGGCGCGAGCACGGGGCGGCCGTAGCAGGCGAAGGCGGTCAGCGGCGCGCCGGGCTTCGGCGCCGGCGTCGTCTTTGGCTGGGCCGGGACGAAATCCAGCGCGAACGCGGCGTACCGGACGTGCGTCTCGCCGCTGTCGAACCCCTGGATGATTCCCCAGATCCCCTGGAACGGCAGGGACAGGCGCGTCACCTGCACCGGCGTCGCCGCGATCGCGATCAGCGTCGCGAGCACGCCGATCATTCGGCCGCGCTCCGCCCACCGCTCCGTCCACCGCTCTTGGTCCGTCCCGCCGGCTTGCGCAGCCCCTGTAGCGTCCGTTCCCAGAACGTGTACGCGAGCCGCTCGCCGTCGCGGTCGGCGCCCAGATGGCGAACCGCCGACAGGTGCAGCAGCGTCGGGAGCAAGCGCGTGCGGGCGCCGGCGGGGAGGGCGCGCCCGGCGTGTGCGGTGCGGGCGCGGTGGGCGGCGAGCTTTGCGTCGACGTCGGCGGCGGCGCCCCCTGGCTCGACGTCGGCGGCGAGCGCCGCGCGCAGCCCCCGGCCCGCCCGGCGGAAGGCCGCGTCGGCGCGCGCGCGATCGTCGTCGTCCAGCGCGGCCGACGTCTCGGCGGCGCGCCGCCGAGCGACCGCGACCGCGTGGCGCGCGTCGACCGACAGCCCCAGGCCCGTCGCGAGCGCGTCCAGCGCGCGCACGAGCAGGCTGATGCGCTCCAGCGGATCGGCGGGGGCCGGGAGCAGCGCGCACGTGAGCTCGCTGTCGGACTCGAAGATGCCGTGCACGGCGTCGAGCTCCTCGGCCCGGAACCGGCCCAGCTCCGGCCGATACTCGTCGATCTCGACGCCGGTGACGATCGCGCCGGCGCGCGCGTCGCCCAGGCGCTCACGCAGTCGGTCCTCGAACCCGTGCGCCGCAGCGCCGTCGGGCGCGTGGACGCGGACACGCAGGTGGTGCCGGCTGCCGGGCCCTTCGATGTAGCGCTGGAAGAACCAGCGATCGATCTCGCCGGCGTGCTGGGCGGCGCGGATCGTGGGCAGCAGGCGCGCGAGCAGGTCGTCCTGGCGGCTCTGCGCGCCGAACAGCTTGAACGTCCGCCAGCCGTCTTCGACCGGGACGACGCGCGCCGGCGGCGGAACCGTCCCGGCGGACCGGATCGCCGCCGCGCGTTGGGCGTGCACCGCGGCGTCGGTCGCGTCCGGCTCCTCGATCAGCATGACCACGGCCTCGAGACGGCGCCCCTCGCGATCGACGGTCTCGTCCAGCGGCGGCCAGATCTCGAACACGCGCTCGTGATCGCCGAGATCGGCGGCGGCGGTCGCCGCGGTCAGGTCGACGGGCAGCAGCTCGTCCCCTTCGCCGACCTGCACGTGGCGGGGGACCGACGCCGCCTGGCGCCAGCGTCGGATGGCCGCGGGCGTGCGCGCGTCGCGCGGCAGCCGCCAGCTGGCGGGGGCGATGACGAATCCGTCGAGGCACAGCCGGGGAACGAACGCGAGCTCGGCCAGCGGGCCGAGGGGAAGGGCCCAGGCGGCGTGCTGGCGCCAGAGGCTCCAGCCGACCAGCAGCCGCGCGATGCCCGCGGGGGCGGTCCGGGAGCGGAGACGGGAGAACGATGCGGGGACGATCGGGAGGCCCGTCACCCGCTCGCGCAGCGCGAGCGCATCGGGTTCGTCCGGATCGGCGACCAGATCCAGGAGGGCGGGCGCCACCTCGCTGTCGTCGGCGTCGCCCCAGCGCGTGAGGGCGAGCGTGCGGCGCGACGTGCGCGGCCGCGCCGCGAGATCGGTCAGCGACGGCGTCGGCGCGAAGGCGACGTCGACCGACGTCTCGTACGGGCGCGCGCGGCGCTCGGCCGTGTCCAGCTCCGCGATCGCGTCGATCGCGGCGTCCCCCAGCGCATGGCCGAAGCGCCCCAGCGAGGCGGCCGCCGGCGCGTGCAGGCCCAGCAGCCAGCCGGTGCCCGGCGGTTTGCCGGGCCGCCGCGGCACGGGCGCCACGAAGAGCTCGGCGCTGCAGGGCAGCCGGGGACCCGCGACGTCGTGCAGCGCCGCCTCCACGGACGCCGCGTCCAGCGTCGCCTCGGCGCGACGACCTCGGGCAGCGTCGGCGATCGCGTCGAGCAGCAGCGTCAGGACGGCCGTGTCGGGGGCGCGCGGCGCCGGATCGTCATCGTCGCCGCCGCGCAGCTCGACGCCGTAGTCACCCGCGGCCAGCGCCGCCACGTCGAAGGCGCCGCCGCCGAACAGCTCGGTCGCGGCGTCCAGCGCGTCGGCCAGCGCCGGCTGCGCAAAGCGCTCGGCGGCCGGCGGCGCCAGCGCGTCCTGCAGGCGCACCAGCAGCGGCACCAACCGGGCCGCGCGCTCGACCGCGGCGCGTTCCAGCGTGGGCGGCCGACGGGGGAGGTGAACCAGGACCGCGTGGATGCCCGCGTCGTCGTCGCCTCCGGGCAGGGCCGAGAGCCCGGCGGCGCCCCGCGCGATGTCGCCGGCGGCGAGCGCCGCGCTCGCCTGATCCAGCGCCCGGGCCGCGTCGCCCTCGCCCAGCGCGTCCAGCCGCGCGCGCATGAACGCGCCCGCCGCGGCGCCCACGATCGGCGGCGACAGATCGCTGTGCAGCAACCCGTCGTCGACGAGCGTCAGCAAAAGCTCGTCGACGTCGTCGGGCTCGTCGGTCGCGCTCGCGGCGACGCGCACGTCGGCCCACGCTGTCCATTGCGCCGCCGCCGCCAGGATGGCGGGCAGCGGGTCGACCAGCTCGGCCTCGTGGACCTCGTCGAACGGATCGTCGGGGCGCACGGCCTGGACGTCGGTCGGCGCGCGCAGATCGTCGGGCGTCGCCGCCGCGCCGGGACCCAGCCACCTGACGACGCCGACGCCGCACAGCGCCGACGGGGCGACGCGTAGGCGCGTGCGAGCGCGCAGATCGGGATCGTCCAGCAACGCCCGCGCGAGCGCGGCGATCCGCGCCCAGGTCGGCGCGAGGTGCGCGCCCGGCGCGCCCGTCGCTATCGCCGTTCGATCCGCGAGCGTCCCCATGCACACGCCGGCGAGCAGCCCGTGCGGCGTGGCCCGGAACGCCGCGCGCCGCGCGTAGCGTTCCAGCGCGCGGTCCCTGCGCGCGCCGGCCGCCGCCCGCGCCAGCGACGGGCTGGCCAGCTGGACGGCGCTGGCGCCCAGGGGGTGGCGCAGCAACGCGCGCGGCCCGCGCCACACCGCTGAAACCGGCAGCAAAGGCGCCCGCAGCAGGAAGCGGGGCAGGGGGCGATACACGCCCGCAGAGTAACGCAGTGGCCGGCGATTACGCGACCACCCGGCGGCGGTCAGACGTCAGCGGTAAGGGCTGGCTTCGCCGGGGCGATCGATGTCGCGACCGGGCGATGGCGGCTGCGTCGGGTCCCAGACCGCGTCCGCGCCCGGTGTCTCTTCCTTGATGCGGCCCACCGAAACCCTGTCCAGCGTGTCGCCCATGCACTCCTCGATCTCCGAGGCGAGCTCGACGACCCGGTTGCGCGCCTGCTGCAACACGAGGAAGTGCTGCCGCATCACCAGATCGTCCGACGTCAGGCGCGGGAACGCGAGCAAGCGCGGCGCGCTGACGATCATGATCTGCTTCATCTGCGTCAGCTTGTCGTCGATGCAGGTCATCCTGATGATGTCGCGCGAGCGATACGCCTGGATGCGCGTCGACTCGGCGTGCTCGTAGGCCACCTTCGACTCGGTGTCGTACTTCCCGACCAGGTCCAGCATCTGCTCGGGCGTCAGCTTCACCTTCTGGTTCTGGATGTCCGGGGGCGTGGCGAGCGCGCCTTCCCTCACCCGCTGTTCGGTGATTGTCTTGCTGAGGTCGTCGGGTGGCGCCGTCACCTGATCCGCGGCGTACACCGCGCCGGCAAGCCCGAGGGTCGCCACCGCGCCGCGCAGGATCCAGACAGGTCGCCTGGCTCGCTTGCCCTTCATGCCCCGTTCCATCGGCGGGGCTTCGACGCGAGTTGAGAAAATGCACGGGGTGCCACAAACGTGACGCCACTGCGGAGGCTGCACCTCGCAATCGCCCCAACCCCTCTCCCGCTTCGCGGGCGAGGGGACTTCTTCAGCGCATCTGGCTGCTCTTCGCGCCGGCCGCGGGCAGATAGCAGCTGTTCGCGTAGTCGATCACCATGCGGTCGGTGTTGAAGCGCCAGCCCAGCGTGCGGATCGTCCGCTTCATCCGGTCGATCCAGCCGCGCGGCAGACCGTGGTCGTCGCGCTCGTAGTAGATCGGGACGATCTGGTTCTCGATCGCTTCGTACAGCGAGGCCGCGTCGCGGCGGTCCTGCTCCTCGACGTTGACGTGCGTGATGCCGTCGCCGATCGCGAAGCCGTTCAGGCCGTCATAGGCCTCGGCCCACCAGCCGTCCAGCACGGAGAAGTTGAGGCCGCCGTTCAGCAGCACCTTCTGGCCGCTGGTGCCGCTGGCCTCCTGCGGTCGGCGCGGGTTGTTCAGCCACACGTCGACGCCCTGGACGAGGTGCCGGCCGACGTTGATGTCGTAGTCCTCGACGAAGACGATGCGGTTCTTCAGGTCGCCGTCGAACGCCGCCTCGTGGACCTGGCGCAGCACCTCCTGGCCGGGACGATCCGCGGGGTGGGCCTTGCCCGAGAACACGATCTGCACCGGCCGCGAGGCGCTGGTGAGGATCCGCTTGAGGCGCGCGATGTCGTGGAACAGCAGGCTGGCGCGCTTGTACGTCGCGAACCGTCGCGCGAAGCCGATCGTCAGCGCCTCGGGATCCAGCGCCTCGTTCGCCGACGCGATCAGATCCTCGGCGTACTCGTTCCGGCGCCGCTGGTCGGTGATGCGCCGGCGCACGAAGCGCACCAGCGCGGCCTTCAGCACGCGGTGGGTCTCCCACAGCTCCGCGTCGGGGACGTTGTCGACGTGCGCCCACATGCGCGGATCCGCCAGGTGCTCGCGCCAGTCGGCGCCCATGTACTTCGCGTACAGGTCCTGCATCGCCGGCGCGAGCCACGTACGGACGTGGACGCCGTTGGTGATGTGCCCGACCGGGACCTCGTCCTCGCGGTGGTGCGGCCACAGCACCTGCCACGACTTGCGCGTGATGCGCCCGTGCAGGGCCGACACGCCGTTCGCGTAGCGCGACATCTTGAACGCGAGCACGGTCATGCACAGCGCTTCGCGGTGGTCCTCCGGACGGATGCGCCCGAGGCCCAGGAACTCGTGCTGGGCCAGGCCCAGCGAGCGGCGCAGCGGCTCCAGGTGATCGTCGACCAGCTCGGGCGGGAAGCGATCGTGGCCCGCGTCGACCGGCGTGTGCGTCGTGAACACCGTGCTCTGCGCGACTTCCTGCGCGCAGGTCCGGAAGTCCGCGCCGGTCAGCTCCATCAGCAGGCGCGTGTACTCCAGGGTCGCGAACGCGCTGTGGCCTTCATTCAGGTGCAAGCCGCCCCAGTGGATGCCGGCCGCGCGCAGCGCGCGCACGCCGCCCACGCCCAGCAGCAGCTCCTGGCGGATGCGGATCCGCTGATCGCCGAAGTAGAGGCGGGCGGCGAGCTGGCGGTTCTCCTCCGAGTTGCCGTCGACGTCGGTGTCCAGCAGGAAAAGCTTGTTGCGGCCGACCGCGATCTCCCAGACCTGCGCGCGAAGCGTCTCGCGCGACAGCGGGACCTCGATGACGATCGGCTGGCCGGCAGGCGTCAGCGCGGGCTGGGCGGGCAGCATCTCCACCGGCGACCGCACGTACTCGGCGTGCTGCCAGCCGTCGCGGCCGATGCGCTGCCGGAAATACGACTCCCGGTAGAAGAGGCCGACCGCCACCAGCGGCAGCCCGAGGTCGGACGCGCTCTTCAGGTGATCGCCCGCCAGCACGCCCAGGCCGCCCGAGTAGATGGGCAGCGATTCGTGGATGCCGAACTCGGCGGAGAAGTAGGCGACCGGACGGACGCGCAGCGGCCCGGCGTGGACCGAACCCCAGGTCCGCGCGGCGCCCAGGTAGTCGCGCAATTCACGGAACGCGCTGTCGACGCGCGTACGCAGCATGGCATCGTGCGACAGCTCTTCGAAGCGATCGAGGGAGAAGCTCGCGAGCACCGAGACCGGATTGTGGTTCGCGGCCCGGAAGCCGTCCGGATCGAGATCCCGGAACAATTTGATGATGTGCGGGTTCCACGCCCACCACAGGTTCCGGGACAGCTCGGTGAGCTGACTTTTGAGCTTCTCTCCGGTCGTCATGAGGGCACGGACACTATCACGTTCGCCGGTCGCGCTCACCGGCGGGAAATGTGGTTATAGTTCCGCCTCTCCCGAGAAACAGATCCCAAATGGACGGACAGCAGAGATTCATTTCACTGGTGATGGCAGGCGGAAAGGGCTCGCGTCTGTTCCCGCTGACACTCGATCGCGCGAAGCCCGCGGTCCCCTTCGGCGGCCGCTACCGGATCATAGATTTCGTGCTCTCGAACCTGGCGAACTCGGGCATTCGCTCGGTCTACGTGCTGACCCAGTACAAGTCGCAGTCGCTCGCCGAGCACGTGCAACGCACGTGGGGCTCGCGCAGCGCGCTCGATAACTTCGTGACGGTCGTGCCCGCGCAGATGCGCATGGGCGAGTCCTGGTACCGCGGCACTGCCGATTCGGTGTTCCAGAACCTGCACCTCATCGAGGAGTACCGCGCGGATGCGGTGCTCGTGTTCGGCGCCGACCACATCTACAAGATGAACATCCGCCAGATGACCGACTTCCACTTCCAGAAGGGGGCGATCGCGACCGTCGCGTGCCTGCCGATCAAGAAGTCGGAGGCGTCGCAGTTCGGGATCGTCCAGGTCGATCAGGACTGGCGCATCATCGGCTTCCAGGAAAAGCCGGAGCACGATCCGATCACGATCCCCGGCGATCCGGACCATTGCCTCGGGTCGATGGGCAACTACGTCTTCTCGCCCGGGCCGCTGATCGAGGAGCTGCGCGCCGACTCCGAGCGCCAGTCGCACCACGACTTCGGCCGCAACATCCTGCCGGAGATGCTCAAGAGCCGGCGCGTGTTCGCGTACAACTTCGGCCTGAACCGGATCCGCGGCGTCTCCGACGAGGTCGAGAACGCCTACTGGCGCGACGTCGGGACCGTGGACGCGTACTTCGACGCGAACATGGACCTCAAGAACGTCGTCCCCAGCCTGAACCTCTATAACTGGGACTGGCCGATCATCACGGCCAACTATCCGGATCCGCCCGCGAAGCTGGTGTTCGACGACGACACCCGCCGCGGCGTCGCGCTGCAGTCGGTCCTGTGCGGCGGCTGCATCATCGCGGGCGGCTTCGTGAAGGACTCCGTGCTCGGGCGCAACGTGTTCGTCGATTCGGGCGCGCGCGTCGAGCAATCGGTGCTGTTCGACAACGTCTACGTCGGGCGTGGGGCACGTGTTCAGCGGGCGATCATCGACAAGAACGTGCGCATTCCCGACGGCGATCACATCGGCCACGACCTGGCCCGTGACTCGCTTCGCTACACGGTCAGTGAGGGCGGCGTGACGGTGGTTCAGAAGGCGAAAGACACCTTGCTCACCCGCTCCCGAAACTTTTGAGCCAGCCGCCGCCGCCTTCGATCGCCCTCTGCTTCCACGGCCACTTTTACCAGCCGCCGCGCGAGAACCCATGGACTGACCGCGTGCCGCGCGAGCCGTCGGCCGCGCCGTTTCACGACTGGAACGCCCGCATTCACTCGGAGTGCTACCGGGCGAACGCGTTCGCGCGCATCAACGACAGCGCCGGCCACATCGAGGCGATCGTCGACAACTACGAGCGGATGTCGTTCAACTTCGGGCCGACGCTGGCGCGCTGGCTGGGGCGGCACGATCCGGCGGTCGAGGCGCGGCTGCGCGACGCCGACGCCACACAGAGGAAGCGGCTGGGCGCCGGCGGCGCGATCGCGCAGGCGTACGCGCACCCGATCGTGCCGCTGTCGACGCCGCGTGACGCGCGCACCCAGCTGGTGTGGGGGCTGCACGACTTCAACCGGCGCTTCGGGCACGGCGCCGAGGGGCTGTGGCTCCCCGAGACGGCCGTGTCGCCCGAGACGCTGGAGACGCTCATCGAGCTGGGCGTCCGTTACACGATCCTGGCGCCCGAGCAGATCAACGGCGTGCGGCCGCGCGGCGCGCAGGACTGGACGGCGGTCGATCGCGATACGCTGGACACCGGGCGCGGGTACTTCTGGCGGCACCGCGACGGTTCGGGCCGGATGATCGCGATCGGCGTGTTCGACGGGCCGCTGTCGCGCGCGGTCGCGTTCGGCGAGACCGCGAACCACGCCGACCGCTTGCTGGAGGCGGTGCAGACGTCGGCCGATCGGTCGAAGGTCGCGGGCACGCGGCTGGTGCTGTGCGCATCGGACGGCGAGCTGTGGGGCCACCACAAGAAGTTCGCGGACCTGACGCTGGCGTTCGCGACCCGCTACGCCGCCCAGCGCCGCGGGATGGAGGTGACGAACCTGGGCGCGTACCTGGCCCACCATCCGCCCAACTGGGAGGCGCGCCTCTCGGAAGGCCCGGAGGGCGAGGGCACCGCGTGGAGCTGCGGGCACGGCCTCGGCCGCTGGAAGCGCGACTGCGGGTGCAACATGGGCGGGGACAACGCCGGCAATCAGGCGTGGCGCGGTCCTTTGCGGAAGGCGCTGGACGTGGTGCGCGACGCGGCGGCTCGCCTATATGAGGACGCGGCGGGCGATCTGTTCCGCGATCCGTGGGCGGCGCGCGACGGTTACGGTGCGGTCGTCGACGATCCGCCCCCCGTGCGGGACCGCGCGCTGACCGTGTTCGCGCTGCCGCGCTGGGTGAAAGGTGGCGAGAAAGCGCGGCTCGAGGCGCGGCGCTTGCTCGAGCTGCAGCGCGCGACGCTGCTGATGTACGCGAGCTGCGGCTGGTTCTTCGACGACGTCGCCGGGCTGGAAGGCGCGCTGGTGATCCGGATGGGCGCGCACGCGCTGGATCTGCTGGCGGGCCTCGGCGGTCGGGCGCCGACGCGGCAGGTGCTGGACATCCTCGCCGAGGCGAAGAGCAATCGCCGCGAGCTGGGCACGGGGGCTGACGTGTTTCGCCGGGTCGCGCGCGATCGCGTCACCGTCGCGCACGCGGTGGCGGGTGCGGCGCTGGCGGATGTCGTCGACGCGCCGCGGGTCGACGTCGGCTGGGACGTCGTGCTCTCGCCGGCGAAGGCCGGGAAGGGCGCGGTGCGATCGCGCGCGGCGCGCGGGTCAGCCACGGCGGCGCACGTGCGCTCGGGCGCGGTGGACACGATGCCCTACGCGGCGCAGGCGGGATCGGGCGGCGGGATGGTGGCGAAGGCCGGCGGCGAACAGCTGACCATGGCTGACCTGGACGCGGAGACGCGCGCGGCTTTGGTCATGGCGGAGCTTCCATCGCTGCTCTCTGTTGTACGGGATGCCAAGGTTCTGGCGCTCACGGTCGAGGCCGCGCGTGAGCTGCCGCCCGACGGGGAGACGCCCGAGGGCGTCGCGCGGCGCTCTGCGCTGACGCGCGTGCTGCTGGCCGCGCTGGACGGGACGCCTTCGGTGGCGAACCTGAGGCTTGCCGCCGAATTGATCGACATCATCGACCTGCCCGATACGGCGCCCGACCGCCGTCTGATCGAGGAGCGCGTGTGGATGCTGTGCGCCCACGGCCGGCCGAGCGCGCCGCTGCGGGCGCTCTCCGAAAAAGTCGGGATCGCCGCGTCGAAGTCGCACTGATCTCGTCGGCCGATCTCCGGGGGGATTTTCCGCGGGATTTCGGATTGTCGGACATGGTCAGTAGGTTATGCTGACGTGCCGGACGATGAGCCCCCGCCGGTCGAAATTGTCCCCGTTGTTGTGGTTGGCGGTCGCGGCGACAGGGTGTGGCAGCGGCGGATCCCTGAAGGTCACGAAGATCTCGGCGGCCGCGGACCAGCCTGCGAACGTTGCCGTGTATCTCGACGTGAAGGACAAGCTGGGGCGGCCGATCCCCGGCCTCGCCGAGAAGAACTTCCGCGTCTACGAGGACGGAAAGCTCGTGACGACGAGCAAGGGCAAGCGCGCCTTGCTGGAACCGAAGCTGTTCGACACGCGCTACGTGCTGCTGCTCGTCGACATGAGCGGACCGATCGTCGATTCGGAGGACTTCCCGGAGCTGACCAACACGATCGGCGCCTTCGTCGACCACGTCGGCGCCACGCACGAGATCGCGGTCGGCGCCTTCGACGGCAACGACGAGGTCGTGCCGTTCCTGGGCTACGCGGGCACCGCCGAGACAAAGAAGGTCGTGCAGGCGATGCAGAAGTTCCGCCCGCGCAGCCGGAACGCGAACCTGAACGGCGCCGTTTACCAGGGGCTGCACTCGCTGCGCGACCGCTTGAAGGAAGCGTCGGCGGCGCAGAAGTCGGCGATCCTCGTCATCTTCACCGATCGCGGCGAGCTGGCGCACAGCGTGAGCCCCGAGACGCTGAAGCAGGGCCTGAAGGAGACGCCCGCGCAGATCTACGTGATCGGCGTCGGCGAGAGCGTGCACCGCGACGAGCTGACCGCGCTGGGCCGCAGCGGAACGTACGTGTCGTTCAACCCGAAGAACTTCAAGGAAGGCTTCGCCGACATCGCGAAGAAGCTGACCGCCGACGCCGACGGCCGCTACGTCTTCTCGTACTGCTCGCCCAAGCGCCGCGGTAGCCACCGGGTCGAGGTCGAGGCCGTGACGCCGAAGGATCGCGGCCGCCTCATGTTCAAGTTCAACGCCGACGGCTTCACGACCGGCTGCACGCCCAAGAAGCAGATGGACCTCACCCCCAAGACGGCCGACAAGAAGAAGGAAGACGAAGGTCGCGACGAAGACGAAAGCTGACCTTCGTCCGCCGTGAGGACGGACCCCTCCCTAACCCCTCTGCCCGCTGCGCGGGGCGAGGGGACCGGAGGCAGACCCCTCTCCCTAACCCTCTCCCCGCTCCGCGGGGCGAGGGCAAACAGCTTCAGCTGATCGCGCCTGATCGATCCCGTTGGGGTTCTGGTTCCCTCTCGCCGCGGCTACTTCTGGTTCCCTCTCGCCGCGGCCACTTCCTGTTCCCTCTCCCCGCGGAGCGGGGAGAGGGTTAGGGTGAGGGGTCCGATCATGCCGACCCAACCATCCCGCCTTCGCCTCCGCCCCTTCTTACCCGAAGATCTCCTCGCGCTGATCGAGGGCGTCCCCCAGTGCGAAGCCCGCATGGGCCTCCGCCTGGCCGAAGGCCTCCGCGACTTCTTCGTCTCCGGCGAGGTGTCGGCTGCGTGGCTGGAACGACTTCGCTCCGCGAAGGTCGCCGATCCGTGGACGCACGGCTTCGCCGTCATCGAAGAGTCGAGCCAAACGGTCATCGGGAGCGCCGGCTTCAAGGGCCCGCCCGACGACGACGGCGGCGTCGAGATCGCGTACGCGATCGTGCCGGTGAAGGAAGGCCGTGGCTACGCGACCGAGGCGGCGGCGGCGCTGGTCGCCTTCGCCTTCAGCGATCCGCGCGTGCGTCTCATCCGGGCCCACACGCTGCCGACAGCCAACGCGTCGACGCGCGTCCTCACGAAGTGCGCTTTCACGCGCACGGGCGAGATCGTCGACCCCGACGACGGCCCCGTCTGGCGCTGGCAACGCGCGCGCGAATAATCTGTCAGCGGGCGCCGGGCGAAGCGGCCGGCGCCGTCTTGACTGCGCGCTCCAGCGCCGTTCGTGCTTCGGCCTTGTGCCAGCCGCGCGGGGCGAGCTCGAGATAGCGCTGGTACGCGGCGCGGGCTTCCGCCTGGCGCCCGCTCTCGACGTCGGCGCGCGCGATGAGCACGTACGCCTCCGCCATGGCGGGATCGAGCGTCAGCGCACGCGTCGCCCACTGCGCGGACTCGGTGAAATGACCGCGCACATGCTCGGCGTGCGCGATCGCGAGCGCCAGCCGCGGGTCCGTCGGATTCGCGTCGAACACCGGCGCGCACGCCTCGGGCGACAGCCGCCACGGGGCGCTGCGGATCAGCGCCGTGTCGCAGCCGCTCTCGGGCGCGGCTGCGTGCTGCGCCAGGGCCGGCGCCGCGGCGGGCGCGATCGCTGTCGTCGGCGCGGGGCCCGGCGTGGGAGCCACCTCGGGGCTGGCGGCTGCCTTCGCGGCCATCGTCGCCACCGCCGTCACAGGCGTTGGGGTCGACGGCGCGGTCCGTTCGGACGCTGTCGTCGCGGGATGCGCCGCCGGCGCCGCGTGCACCCCGCCGTGCCGCCAGCGCGCCACGCGCGGAGCGAGCGTGAAGCCAACCGCCGCGAGCATCGCGAGCGACGCTGCGAACCAGACCCGGGTCGTCAGGGTCTGCTGGCGGGCGCGGACGCGCGCCGCGTCCTGGGCCACGCGCACCGCCTGCAGCGACGCGCGCACCTCGTTCGAGAGCACGAGCTTGGGCGGCACGGGCGAGGGGCCGAGACCCTCCGGGGCGTCTGTCTGGTGGTCCATGTGACGATTCAGCCACCAGCCGGGCCCCACCGCAAAAAAAGAGCCACATTTCGGCGGCTTTTTTGCAGCCCGGGGCAGTATCCGGAACCCACTGCCTCGGGCGGGGGTGGAGGCGAGGTCCGAAGGACCCGCCGCCGCCCGCCCGAGAAAGTTGCGACCGCCCCCCGGAACGGTCATCCAAGTCGGCGCCATGATTGCGGCCTCGTATCGATCCCCGAAGACCATCGTCCGCCGGAGCGGCACCCACGGGCGGGGCCTGTTCGCCCGGAAGGCGATCCGCAAAGGCGAGATCGTCTCGATCCGGGGCGGGCACATCCTGCCGGCGGGCCCGTTGAAGGGACGGCGAAAACCGCCCGGTTACTGGGGCTATCCGATCGCCGACGGGTTCGTCCTCGGGCCGCTCACCAGGCGCGAGACCGAGAGCGTGATGATGTTCCTCAACCACTCGTGCGCGCCGAACGTGGGCATCCTGGGACAGATCGTCTTCGTCGCGATGCGGAGCATCCGCGCGGGCGAAGAGCTGACCATCGACTACGCGATGTTCGGCGGCGACCCGAAGCCGATGCGCTGCCACTGTGAGGCGCCCGCCTGCCGCGGTCTCGTCACCGCCAACGACTGGCGGCGCAAGGACTTGCAGCGGAAGTACCGCGGCTACTTCTCGAGCTACCTGCTCCGCAGCTCGTGAGACACTCGGCCGCGCGAGGCGAGATGAAGGTCGCGGCGCACAAGCTGTACCCGCACGGTGATCTGGAGTCGCCGGTCGACGGCATCTGGATCGTCACGGGCCGCAGCGCGTTCCCGCTGCACCGGCGGATGACCATCTGGAAGCTGCCCGACGGTTCGCTGGTCGCGCACAGCGCGATCGCCATGGACGACGCCGGCATGGCGAAGCTGGACGCGCTGGGCCGAGTCGCGATCATTCTCGTCCCGAACGGCGGTCACCGCCTGGACGCCCGCTTTTACAAGCAGCGCTACCCGCACGCGCGCGTGGTCGCGCCGGCCGCGTCGCGCACGAAAGTGGAGGAGGTGATCGCGGTCGATGCAGTCGCCGAGGACGAGCTGCCGAAGCACGGGATCACGATCCACGCGCTGCCCGGCTGGAAGCACGGCGAGCTGGGCTACGAGATCGCGCTGCCCGGTGGCGGCCGCGCGCTGGTGCTTTGCGATGTCCTGACCAACGCGAACCCGGTGCCGGGCTTCGGCGGCTGGGTCAGCAGCAAGATCACGACGGCCGTGAAGGGGCCGCTGGGCGTCGCCCGGATCATGAAGCTCTTGATGATCAAGGACCGGACGGCCG
>Ga0070684_100002234_pt1 | contig 14268 bp, 5 predicted proteins | sample KBSC723LmetaG_FD_65653 | JGI IMG/M metagenome (GOLD analysis project Ga0070684, IMG submission 65653) | Corn rhizosphere microbial communities from Kellogg Biological Station, Michigan, USA - KBS C7.2-3L metaG | ecosystem: Host-associated > Plants > Roots > Rhizosphere ...
GACTACCTTTACAGGGCGACCGGATTAGGCAGGGATGACGGTAACGAGCTTTATCAGAAACAGTCTTCTAACCAGGCAGATTTGTTCCTGACTATTGGTATGAATGACATCAACCGGACAAATGCCGATAAGGCATCAGCGATAGACGATCATAATTTTGTGATGTGGTCGGATGACAATAAAGGAATGTCATTTACAGTAGATAGGGGATTGGATATTCTTGAGAGAAATTGGGAGATCAGTTTCACAGGAAACAATATCCCAAAGGACAATTATACAGTAAGAGTTAATAAAAATACTGTTAATCCAAGATCATTGCCGCTGAATTACTGGATGCTTTTCAAGAAAGATAATGGTGAATGGGTGAGAATCCAGGGTGCGGAGAACGAAGGGTTTGTAACATTCAGTAAAGTTGACTTTAAGAAGGCATTAAATTCCATACAGACAGCTCATTTTACTTTCGCGGTAAGTCCGTTAAACAATAAGGAAGGTGGAAATTCTGGCTCCGTAATAAATTCAGAAATCTCGGCTGATCAGCTGTCTCTGGATATCAGCAAAATAAACCTGTATCCTAATCCTGTTAAGAAAGACCAGAACTTTACCATTGTATTCCCTCCTATGGAAAACCTATCCGTATCAGTATATGACGGTGGCGGCAGGCTGGTGGTTCTGGATAAGGTAGACAGGAATGCCAGGTCTTATGTAAACCATCTCGGAATTCAGAGCTCTTATCTGATTATCCTTACCCAGAACGGAAAAATCCTTAAAACATTTAAACTAATCGTAGATTAAAACATAACCATGAAAATAAAAGATATTCGGTTTCCTTTTACCAAGAAGTCATGCCTCCTTGTGTGTTTCTTTGCCTGTATGTTTGTGTTTGCAAGCTTTACAAGGCAGGATAAACTAAAAGTCAGGGAATTTAAAAAAGAGCTGATAGACGAGTGGAAGGATGAAAAAGACATCAGCAAATCGGAAAACACTGTGGAAGAAAAGGCTTCTGCGGAGGATTCAGATGTTAAGAAAAAAGAAGTTTCCTCAGGAATAAAAGATAGCTTAGCTTCAAATCTGCAGGACTCAGCTAACGAAAGTAATAAAACTTCCTATAATACTTTCTTCTCTGGGAATAGTATAGCCTACGATTCAGCAGAAAAGCAAGGGATTATCGGAACATTTTCAGATCAGGAAGAAGATCAGATTTCAGATAATTTTTTTACGGTTAATGTTCCTGCAAAATCGGGAAATACGGCTGTTTATTTGGAATATGATCTTTTTGGTCTGGCTTCCCATGAGTCTGTTCCCAGATCCATTAATCATAATATTGCCATCGGAGGCAGTATTGTGGTAGCCAATACTGTATGGACGCATCAGAGAGAGAAAATTGGTGCAGAGTTTATTAAACATGGTAGTAATACGATCCTTTTTACATCACCGGCAGCAGGGGTAAAATACAAAGTTAAGAACCTCAGGCTTGTTTTTGAAAAAGACAAAAAAGCGACAGGTATGAATATCAGTTCTGCCGCATCCGGTCAGACGCTCTATGTAAAAGGGAGTAATGTTTTGTCAGCTTCAGTCATAGTGAACAACGAAACGGTTTTTGTAAAAAACGGAGAGTTTGAAAAAACTTTTGAGATGACTGGTAATGACCAGTTGTCGGGAGCATACACCGTTACTTCAGGGGGCGCTGTAAATGTTTACAAAATTCCTGAGAAAAAGGATGCTTTCAAGGTTATCCATTCTGAATATCCGGTTTCAAGAACTGTGGAAATTTCAAAAGATAAAGAGTATGCTGTAAGTTATGGTGATATAAAAGCCACCATCGAAAAAGAAACATCTTCATCGGCGTCTGTTGAATTTTCTAAGTTAAGAGAAAAAGACTTTCCGGTGGTGTCCGGCGGTATAAAAAATATTAGTGCAGATCAGGCAGCTTACAGGGTATCCGTAGTGGCCGGAAAACTTGATAAGAAGATCAAAATAACAATTCCTTATGATCAGAAAAGGTTAGGGTTAATATCCCCAAAGGATATCAGGGTGTTTTATTTTGATTATAGTAAAAGACAATGGGTAATAGAAAAATCTGCAGTCGTTGATGAGAAATCAAAAACGGTTACTTTGGAAACCAAAGGGGATAATGATTACATCAATGGTATTATTTCAGTACCTGAATCCCCTCAGACCAATGCTTTTTCACCCACAAGCATGAGCGGATTAAAAGCAGGAGATCCAACCGCTGCAACACAGTTTATATCTCCGCCTACGGCAAACCAGAAAGGAGATGCCAATGTTTCCTACCCGATCGTAATTCCTTCCGGAAGAAAAGGAATGCAGCCCGGCTTGTCTATTGCCTACAGCAGCAGCAGCGGAAACGGATGGATGGGAGAAGGATGGGATGTAAGCGGCCTTTCCTCAATCAATATTGATACAAGATGGGGGAGCCCAACATTTGATTCAGCCAATGAAACTGAACTTTATTCTTTGAATGGCGAAATGCTGGTATACGATGGCAGCTACCTTCCTCACAGGCATAATGATATTGATGAAACAAGTGGTGTCTATACGACCAATAAACAAAAGAGAAACGAACTTTTTGCAAACAACAAGAAAGTGTTTTTCCTGAGGAGAAATCACAATTTTATAAAAATCGAACGTTATGGAGCCACGACAAAAGAATACCGTTGGGTGATAACTTCCACAGATGGTACAAAAACCTACTATGGAGGTGATGAAAGCAGTGTGAACTCCCAGTCTGTCGTAACAACACCTGCAGGAGATATTGTACAGTGGGCTATCTGGAAGGTAGAGGATACCCATAAGAATAATATTATTTATTATTATGAAAATGCAAATCAGAATGGTTTCAGCGGAGACAATGCCAACCTTAATAACGGAAATGTTTTTCATATCCAGCGTATTGTATATACAGGAAAAGATGGGGCAGATGGACTTTATTCTGTAGAATTTGAAAGGGAAGCATCGGTAACCAGGCAGGATATCAGCATCAATGCCAAGCAGGGAGTGAAAAGGATTGAGCCATACAAACTGAATAAGATTTATGTAAAATATAACGGGCAGACGATCAGAAGTTACCAGTTGAATTATGCTACAGGAGAGTTTTTCAAAACGCTTCTCCAAAGCATTTATGAATTGGATAAGAACGGAAGCCAGGCATCCCGCTATGACCTGGAATATTACAATGATATATTGAGCAATGGGAGTAATTTTTCGGCCGACAGCAGTGTAAATGCCAGTGTAGCCAATGCATTTCCGGTATTACCCGCATCGCTTTCCCCGTCAAAGATCAGTGCCAATTATACTTTTGAATGGGGTGTTCACGGTAGGGTTCCGGGTATAGGAATCAGTATTCTGTGGCCTACCCAGAATCCCTTCGGACATGCGCAGGGATCATTCAATCTCGGGATGTCTAATGCTGATGCCAAAAAAGCCCAGCAGCTTGTTGATTTTGACGGAGACGGAATTCAGGATATCATTTACAGAAAACCCAATACAGGTCTTTTTGTAAGTTCCGGATCTCTTGATTCCGGGTCACTCATCTTTGGAAGCCCAAAACAGATATCCAATCTTCAAAGTAACTTTTCCCAGACATCGACAAAAACCGATAATATAGGATACGATGTGGGAATGAAGGTATTTGGAATAGGGTTTAATTTTTCACAAATGTGGTCTACCAGTAAAAGCAATACCCCTGTTTATCTTACGGATGCTAATTCCGACGGCTTAATGGATGTGGTGAAAGACGGGGAAGTCTGGTTCAATAAACTTAGCGGAGGCGTCAATCAGATGACCAAATTCAGTGATCAGACCGAAAATATGGTTGTGGTTGCCGATGCTGCTGTGGAGCATGCTTCCCCTATGGAAGGATGGCACACCATTTCGAAAAATGATGTGGTGAAGATGTGGGTAGCCCCAAAAGATGGGAATATTAAAATCACAGATGAGATTGAAGTTGAAAATGTGACCGGAGCAAAAGCTGTATATTCCATAGAGATGCTTTCCCCATCAATTCCCGGTAAAAACAGCAGGATGTATTTAACTGAGCTGACTACCGGAGTACATCAAAATATCGTCATTACGAATTATAACACCTTCTTCAGCCAAATTCAGATGATGCCGCCGGCTACTACCAATCACCTGGGTAGCGATAATACCGGACGTCTGTTTGTAAAATCCGGTGATAAGGTTTTTGTAAGGCTTCATAAAAGAGAAGATAAAAACTTCAGGGTTTTTACCAATCCTAAAGTCGAATATGTAGATAATATAACCGGAACCGTTATACCGAACAACGAAGAAGAAGAGCAAAGCGGATTTTACATGAATAACGGGACCTATTCAGATAACTTCCTTCTGAATAATAACTCTAAGCCGCTTACATTCAGTGAAAACGGAACTGTAAATATTGCTGTACCAACGGTATCTTTCCCGAAGTCTACGGACGATATGGTTTTCAAAATATCCAAACTGAACACCGTTACCGATGCAGAAACTCCTTTATACACATCCAATACATATGTTCAGTCTAACATTCCATTTGTAACTCCGGCTGTAACCTTAAATAATGTGAATATCAGTGCAGATGAAGTATTGCAGTTTAAGGTAGTTACGGATTCTCATATGGTTTTTAAAAACAGCAACTGGAACAATATTGATGTTACGTTTACGCCGCAAGCCGGCGGACCTGTTAAAAACTATAAAGGTATTGCAGAATACCCGTCTTTCCACATTAAGGAAATGGGTAAGAAAGTCAATATAAAAGATCTTGCAACCTCTTTCCCTGCAGGCAATGTTACCTATGGAATCTCTTTTAATAAGAGTATTCCGATCGGAACTTCAGGGATCAACCCGGGAACGTTCTATTATATTATTAAGAAAGGAAATACCGTACTCGGTAAAAGGCGAATAGCCATTACTGTAAATAATGGCGTAAATGTCATTGAAACTGACATGACCAATAACCAGACGGTTTCCGGGATTGTACCCATTCCAGTTTACACCGGAGATCTGCAGAACAATACGATTCCTGTGGATCAGAGAATCACCATTCAGGTATATTATAACAGGAAACAGGATTATGACCTCTACAAAGCTTATCTGCCTTACAATACATTTAAAATATATTACGGTTCAAACAATACCGTACTAGCCGGAGTTAACCATACCTCACTCAATTCTACATCATTAAATCAGGTAGGCCAGTTTTACAACAACTGGACGCAGTTCCTGTATAATGAAGGTGCGGATGTTATTCAGGTAAAAGAAGGAGAAGATGGTTACAACTACAATCTGAACACCCCTTATGATAATTACGGAAGATTGATCAATATTGATAAATTTTCAGAAGTTAACCTGCCCGTTAATCTCAATTATTCCACATGCAATAATATTCCTACCAATACTGCCGACTATCAGAATGTGGTGGCCCAGTGTATGGCGGATCAGATTAATAACAGTAATTTCTACCAGTCTTCAAACACAGTACAGATGCAGCCGATAAAATCCATGGATCCTATTAAGGTAGGCAATGTGGAGAAATGGGTAGGTTACGGGCCGGAACAGTATTCTATGGCAGATTCCTTTAAGGATGATGAAACTGTAAGTGATTTCTACAATCCTCAGACCGTAGACCCCGATCTTTCGGATACAGTGGTTCAGGGGAATGTTGATACCAAAATGTATGCGATCAACAAGAAGCATTACAGCAAATCTCTTACTTCAACCCTAAGCGGAAGTTTATTTGTTACCGTAAGCAATTCCAAATCCAAACTGGTTGGAATGGGAAGTGTAGACCTTCAGGACTATATGGATATGAACGGCGACGGTTATCCTGATATAGTGTATACAGACAAAATGCAGGTAACCAACTCTACGGGAGGACTCGGAGGACTTGTTAATTCTTATGTTAATGGATACCTAACCAATACCAAGAGCTATCAGAACAGCGTTTCTGCACAGTACTCTCCGGTAAGCCATAAAACTGTGGGAGCCATGTACAGGGGCGGAATTATGAATATTCCCGGAGTGACGGGATTTTCAGGTATTGTCATCAATGTGCCGGGAACTGCGACTACAGATGTTTCTTCACCATGGTCTACAGGTGTTACGGCAAGTTATGATGCCAAAGATGCCAATGAGGCTTATTGGATGGATCTTAATGGGGATGGCCTTGCAGACCGTATTACTGCAGCAGATTCCAACATGAAATATTTCCTGAATACCGGTAATGGAATCAGTGCCAATGCAGAGACCTTCGCTAACTTCAGCACTTTTGCCTCCCATCCGGTTGGATCAGCATCCATAGGGTTTGATACCTCATCCGTATCAAGCTTCCCGGTAAGTGTGGGAGCCAGTGCTTCAGCCTCTTTCGGATCATCCAATACTACATTTGAAGATATCAACGGAGATGGGTTGCTGGATGTACTAATTATAGGAAGCAATTCAACCAGAGTAAGATATAATCTGGGAAATAAATTTTCACAGGAGGTTACCCTCTCTAAAAACGGAGGAGGAGTAGATTTCAACAATGAGTCTAAAACATACAACGGATCTGCTAACCTGGGTGTACATTTTTATAAAAATATACCTATTGTATGGTTATTCATTCCACCTTTTATCATTCTTCCGCTGATTTATTTTAAAATAGGATTCGATGTCAGCACCAATGCCGGTATCTCTATTTCAGAAGTGGATAAGACATTCAAAGATATGAATGGTGACGGATTTGCCGATCTTGTAATTTCCAAAGCAGACGGTTTAACGGTTAACTATTCCAATATCGGAAAAACCAATAAGCTGAAAAGTGCAACCAGTATTTATAACCGTATGCCGCTGAACAAATTCATGATTGATTATGAATTCAAAAAAGCAAATTACAGCAATCCCCATGGAAAAATGGTGATGAGTAAAGTTACGGTGATTAATCCTGATGTAAATTCCGGAAACTATCTTGTGTCTACACCGGGTAAGGACATGCAAACGCAGTTTGAATACGGAACATCTAGATATGACAGAAGAGAAAGAGATTACTTTGGATTTGATACGGTAACGACGAAGGAAATAGATGGAAGCAATAATGTGTACCGGTCTTCAAAGCAAACTTTCTATAACAACAGTTATTTTTCCAATGGTATATTAAGAAAAACCGAAATTTTCGGAGGGACATCCAGTTTGCTGTCCATGAAGGAAGATACCTATAAATTCTACAAGTTTAAAAATAACAATACTCAGATTGATATCACCCAGACTTCTCCTATCACCGATTCATTTGATACCGGAGGAAAAGAGGGCCGGAAAATGGCAACGGTCTTACTGGACACTTCTAAAAACTGGGTATACGAAAACGGAGGCAGTATCCTCACCACAACAAGAATGGCTTATAATGCCAAAGGCCAGGTTACGGGATATATATATCAGAGTCCGTCCACCGCTTATAATACTAAAATTACGTATCATACTACCTTATTAAATAATATTATTGATGTACCCAAGTCGATCGATGTATACAACGGAACCTCCGGAACTATATTGCTAAGGCACAGGGAAACACAGGCTGACGCCAATACGGGGAATATTGAAAGGGTCACCGTAAAACTTAATGCAGGCGAAAATGCGGATACCAAGATAAAATATGATGCATATGGCAATATTGCTCAGGTTACCTATCCTCCGAATGAAAATAATCAGAACTATGTGCTGACCTATCAGTATGATGCTACACAGAATAAATATGTTGTTCAGGTAACGGACAGTTTTAATGTGAAATCCAGTTCAATCTATGATCCTTGGTTTGATGTACTGACACAGTCTAAAGATATTACAGGTAACATCATGACGTATCAGTATGATACAAGAGGAAGAATTACCTCGATCCTGGCTCCTAATGAGGCCGCGGACGGACTTCCTTATACTGTAAATTATGAGTATTTCATGTCTCCTTTCAGCGCAGCCAATAATACCCAAAGATATCTGTTTGGCGCCATCACAAGAAATTATGATCCGCAGCATCCGCAAAACCCTATTGAAACAATAAATATTGCAGACGGTCTGGGAAGGGTAGTGCAGTCTAAAAAGGATATAGAAGTTGATGCGGAAGAAAGGATGAGCATTTCAGGAACTACTTTGTACGACCTGTATGGAAGGGCTGTGAAGCAGTATCACCCTACATATGAAGGTAAGGACCCTTCAGCAATCAGCAGTGGTACTAACTATAATATTAAATTCAACACAGGCGTTGCGGGATATTATACTTCTACCGTGTATGATGTGAGGAACAGGGCTGTTCAGCAGATCGATGAAGACAATCATGCTATAGACTTTGAGTACGGGATGATAGGGTCTTTACTGAAAACCACAGTAAAGGAAATGCAGAACTCTCTCGTTCAGCTTAAATCCGAGACGTATAAGAATGCTGAAGGACAAACAGTACAGAATACTAATTATCTGAATGCCCAGGCACAGGATACTTTCTACAGATATGACCTGTTGGGACAGCTTACGGGAGTAATAGATCCACAGAGTATTCAAATTAATTATGAATATGATTTAGCAGGAAGGAGAACAAGGAATATCCATCCGGATCATGGAGCAACGAGGCTTGAATATGATAAAGCGAGTAACTTAATCCGATATTTTACGTCGAATCTCCTGGGGGACCCTTCTATTTCAACACCCTATGTTAAATACAATTATTCCTACAACAGGCTTGCATCCATACGGTACCCCGATCTTGCCAACGGCAGTGGAAACCCTTCTAACGTAAAGTATGTATACGGTGCTGCGGGTACAGGAAATGGTACGGCAAGAGTCATAAGAAAGTATGACAGTTCCGGAGACACACAGTTCAAATATGGAAGACTGGGCGAAGTGGTTGAAGAAAACAGATCCGTATATCCGTATAACGCGCCGGCAATGGGCTTTGTAACGCAGTATACTTATGACAGCTGGAGCCGTATCAGGAATATTATGTATCCTGACGGAGAAAATGTAAGCTATGAATACGATCTTGGAGGGAATCTCAGAAAATTCTTCAATGCCGGTGGTTATGAATATGTCAAAAATATAACCTATGATCATTACGGCCAGCGCCTGTCCATAGATTTCGGAAATGATACCCGATCTGAATTCCAGTACCTGCCGACGAACAGAAGACTTGATTCCCATATATTAAAGAATAATGCAGGAAATGATCTTCTAGCTAATGGATACCAATATGATTTTGTAGGAAATATCACTGATATTTATAATAAAGCGCCAAAGTCACCAAATGAAATGGGTGGTTTATACAGTCACCGGTATTCGTACGATCAACTCAATAGGCTTAACAGGGCTGAAGGTACATTTGGTGAAAAGGATGGTTCTCCCTATTCAGTTAGCCAGTCCGATTTCGGTTTGAGATTAGACTATAACCTGTCAGGTGGGATTTTATCCAAACGTCAGAGCCATTATCAGGATGGGATGAACAATGCTTCCAATACGTATGATCATTCATATCAGTATATCAAAGGAACGCATATGGTGGAAACAGTTACCAATCAGCAGAACGGGAGTTCAGAAGCTTTTACGTATGATTTCAACGGAAATCCTGTGTTTCACAATACTAAAACCGAAGGTGGTAAGACCATGTTCTGGGATGAACAGGATAGGCTGAAGGCGTATTATGCTCCGGAGCAGGGTGTGTTCCAGTACCATACCTATGATGATAAAAGCGACAGGATTATCAAGTACAACCTGAAAGAAAAATCTGACCTTTATCAAAACGGATCGCTGATCAGTTCAGGGCTTGCTGTTGATGCGTATAAACTTTATCCTAATGCTTACATCTCTGTAACTTCAGATGACCGGTATACCAAGCATTATTATGCAGGTGAACAACGGGTAGCCAGCAGGGTAATGAACGGGACCAGTATTTTTGTGATGGGGGCAACACCTTACCGCACTCAGCAGGATAAAGATAAAGAACAGGTAAATCCGGAGACAGATTTTAAATCCTATCTTAAGAAAGCAGGATTGGATAGCAGTCAGGTAGCGTTAGAACTGGCAAAAGGTCCGGGTTCACAGTCGGACGTGTATTATCTCCACGGAGACCATCTGGGTACCGCAACCTATGTTACCAATTCCAATGCAGAAACCACCCAGTTTTTCTTAAATTTACCATTCGGAGAAACTATGGCGGAGCAGATGACCGGAGCTTATGACAATCCTTATAAGTTTAATGCCAAAGAACTCGATATGGAGACAGGGCTGTATTACTATGGCGCGAGGTATTATAATCCGAGGTTGAGTATCTGGTATGCGGTGGATCCGCTAGCGGTGTATAACCCTGTAATGGAAACGCAGTTTTATGGGGATGGTCAACATAATGGCGGGGTATTTTATTGTGGAAATCTTAATCCTTATATTTATACATATCAAAATCCTATTAAATATATTGATCCAAATGGGAAGCAAACATTTTTCATGCAAACCAGAAGTTTTGCTCCATTTAATACATTTGGAGGTGGGTTTGAAGGAGATGGTGATAATAGAAAATTTTCAACAAACCTATCCAATACATACAGAATTGCTGCAACTGCTAAGGTTAATTTGGATAATAAAAATATGACCATTACTCCTCATACAACTCATTCAGATTGGCTGGGAACCAAATTTAGCAGTGCTACATCGCCTACAAATGTTGAAGGAAGTAATGCTTATAGTGGAAACAAACAATCATTTTATGTGCATATGTTTGGAAAAAATAAAGCATTGCTATGGGGACTTGTATCTCCAGATATTGATGCAAGTGTAAGTTTCAATGTTTCAAAAATTGTTAAAGGGCAAAGTTTTGATATTGAAGGACAGGTATTTGGAGATAAATTCCCCTCAAATGAAACGTTTATTACAGATTTAAATGGAAATTCTATATTTTTAGGCGTATCTGGTGCAGATGGTTCTCCATTTACTTCATTGGCAGGAGATAATTATAGACCCATGTCTAGTTTTAAATTCAAAGTCTTATTAAACTCAAATGACACATTTAAGGGAGTTAATTATAGAGGGAAAAATTATACTCTAAATCAGTGGAATTCACAATTTCAAAAATTAAATCCTCAAGATGGAAGTGTTCAATCAGGAAAAGCTGCAAAATAAATTATATGAAAAATAATGTTCTTAAAATATTCATCATAAGCATTATAACACTGTCAGTAATTGCATATTTTTTGGGACTCACTGATAGTGCATTTCAGAAGGTTTATATATCTAAAAACTTTCTATCTTATATAATTAATTCCATAAAGTATTTTGTTTTTTGGGTTTTACCATACTGGTGGATACTTATTTTAGGAATATCTTTTTTGGTAAGCATTTTATATTGGTTGTTAAGTATGTTATTTAAAAATAATAGAAATCGATAATAATTTTTGCATGACTTTTAAAATAATAATTTCTAAAATTCACTTAGAAACGTTTATTACGATTTGAATGTATTTTGGTAAACTGTATTGATAACTAGCAATTTAGTGATACTCAAATAATAATATTTTTGATATATAAGTAAATTGATAATATTTTATTTATTTATAAAACAAATAAACAGGCGACTTTTATAGTCGCCTGTTTATGTATATTACTCACCACTAAGGCTGCCCACTTCCCCCCGCAGCGCCATACACCTGTCCCGTAGCATAACTCGCATCCGAAGCAGCAAGCTGGACAAATATAGAGGCTAATTCAGCAGGCTGTCCGGGTCTGCCGAGAGGAGTGTCTTTCCCGAAAACCTGTACATTGTCCTGGGTTTGACCGCCGCAGACCTGAAGCGGAGTCCATACCGGTCCGGGTGCTACACCGTTGACACGGATACCTTTTGGTCCGAGCTGCTTGGCCAGAGACTTTACGTAGCTGGTGGTTGCTGCTTTGGTTTGTGCATAATCGTAGAGGTTTTCTGACGGGTCATACGCCTGGACAGACGAAGTCCCGATGATGCAAGAACCCGGTTTCAGATGAGGTAACGCAGCTTTGGTAATCCAGAATGGAGCATAAATATTTGTCTTAATGGTCCTGTCGAATTCCTCAGTGCTGATGTCAAGAATCGAATCATGGCTTTGCTGGTAACCCGCGTTGTTAACAAGGATATCAAGTCCTCCGAGCTGTTGAACAGTCTGGGCAATCAGCTGTGCGCAGAAAGCTTCATTACGGATGTCTCCAGGTATTGCAACCGCCTTACGTCCGGCTTTCTGAATTAATGCAATCACTTCTCTTGCATCGGATTCTTCTTCCGGAAGATAGTTGATCGCAACATCGGCGCCTTCGCGGGCATATGCTATGGCGGCAGCTCTTCCGATTCCTGAGTCGCCTCCGGTAACCAGGGCTTTCCTTCCCATAAGCCTTCCTGAACCTACATAGCTTTCTTCACCGTGATCGGGCACAGGCGTCATTTTGCTCCCGAGGCCCGGAAACGGCTGAGGCTGCTTCTTAAACGGGGGTCTCGGATATTTGGTGGTAGGATCGGTAAGTCCCGGTCCTGAACCGTTTTTAGGGGTGGTTTTACTCGATTGGGCCATCGCTGCCGGAGCAACTGCTGCAAAGGCCAGGGTAGTGGCTAATTTGCCAATGGCATTTCTTCTGGTAATCTGCTTTTCCATATGTATAAATAATTTGGTGTTTGGTGTTGTTTGGTAATAATAACCCCGAAGATAGTAGCAAGCAGCATTCCAATGTATGATTTGCATCAATTTAAAGTAGTTTTAGCATCAGATTCTGTTTTATGATGTAAGAGGTAAAATAATTACATTGATGTTGAAAAAATGAAGATATGTTCAGTTGAATGAAAGCTTTTGTAGTGAGTAAATCAACATTATTGCATTTAAATTTTGATTTAAATGCAATATCGGCCTAGCATAACTTAGGTATCTTTGCACAAGATATATGTATGATCAGCTTATTTATCTTATCTGAAACCTATTTAAATGATACCGTTAGAGCATTTAGGAACAAGAATCTGTATTATCGGGCCCAGTTCAGGGGGAAAATCTACCCTGGCAAGAGCACTGGGAGAAAAATTACAGATTGAGGTCTGCCATCTCGATCAGCTGGCGCATCTGCCGGGAACGGATTGGAAGCCCAGGGACCGGGATCTGTTCAGGAAAGATCATAACCGGTTTCTGTCAGAAAATGATGCATGGATCATGGAAGGAAATTACAGTTTTTTGATGCAGGAGCGTTTGGCTGCTGCCACAGCGGTTATATGGCTGGATTTTAAAGTGACCGGTTCTGTAGTACGGTATATTATACGTTCATTGAAAAATTCTCATTCGCGGCCGGGAAACCTTGAAGGGGCAACCCGGCAGTTCAGCTGGTCGCTGATCCGGTATATCATGTTCAGGGCGCCTAAAAATCGAGGGAAATACAGAGAGCTGATAACAAGCAGCAACGTCCGGTTGCTGTATTTAAATTCGTTCCGGGAACTGAAGGACTATTACCGTTTCTGGAAATTAAAAAGATAACGATCAGATCGTAGAATTCCGTTACCGGAAAATCCTCAGGCATATCGTTTTCAACGCTATTTTTTATTTTGTTTTAGAATAAGTGTCAACAAATGCGTTAAATTCTGCTCTGTAATTCCTTCCTACAGGGATCGTATAATTACCCATAACAATGTCAGCATTGGTATAGCCGGTAACATACCTCGGGTTAAACAGGAACGAACGGTGGATCCTTATAAAACCTTCGACAGAAAGCCGTTCTGCCAAATCCGTAATTGTATTTTTAGTCAGGTAAGCTGTATGGGTCAGGTATAATTTTACATCATTACCCTGGCTTTCAATGAATATAATATCATCCGTTCTGATCTTTCTGTTAATTCCCTCAGATCTGATCATGATCGCACTTTCAGGCTTTTCAATGGTGGTATTTCTTACTACTTTGTCAACAGCCCTGAAAAACCGTTCAAAAGTAATCGGTTTAAGAATATAATCTACGGCTTCAAGCTCGAAACCTTCAACAGCAAATTCCCTGAAAGCAGTGGTGAAAATTACCTTCGGTTTCACAGCCAGCGATTTCATCAGGTCGATCCCGCTTAAATGAGGCATCTGGATATCCAGGAATATAAGGTCTACAGGCTGTTCCCGGAGAATTGCACGCGCTTCTATGGCATTCCTGGCTTTCCCGACCAGCTGGAGCGTATCAATTTTTTTCAGATGGCTTTCCAATAGCTCGATAGCCAGCGGCTCGTCATCAACGATGATGCATGTAATCATATTTCGCAGGGGTTATTATTTC
>Ga0070684_100002235_pt1 | contig 14266 bp, 15 predicted proteins | sample KBSC723LmetaG_FD_65653 | JGI IMG/M metagenome (GOLD analysis project Ga0070684, IMG submission 65653) | Corn rhizosphere microbial communities from Kellogg Biological Station, Michigan, USA - KBS C7.2-3L metaG | ecosystem: Host-associated > Plants > Roots > Rhizosphere ...
CGCTGGGTCGCCGCGATGAGCATGGCACCGCGCATACAGCTTCAAAGCCAGAGATGTGGGTGTGATGTTCGCTTCGTCAATCAGCGAGAAGAACTTCCACTTGACTGTCTGTTCCAGCAGTCCGAGCCATGAGAGATGCTGGATGTCTCGCTCGATGTGTGCTCGATCATGAACCCCTGAGATGCGAATAAGCTCGTCGGCTGAACGGGCCAGCTTGCCGGCAGCGATTACACCATACGAATCGACGTGCTTGGAGGCGCAGTCGCATGCAGCCGCGAAGATCCGTGCCTGAATTGTAGTGAATTGACTCAGCAGGTCGGGAAGTTCGAAGTCCGGTGTGCAAGTACGCTCACCCGTGGTGCAGCAGCTGATCAGGAGCCCTGACCAGTAGTGCCGTATCCAGTCGACCTCAGGCCAGGATCCGTCCTCCAGAATGCGGAGGACGACGTCAGGATGGGCACTCAAATGAGCGCCTCTGGGGGAGAGGGCAAGAAGTTCCTCGGCGTGCAGCGCGACCTCGAGCGCGCCTTCCAGGCGATGGCTGCTCAACCCACGACGAAGCAAACGCGTCGCGCGTTCAGTTGCCTCGGGAGCAATGCGCCGAACGAAGGCTATCGCTGCAGCGGTCCGGAACTCGCGGACAACATCCTCTGGCTCCGCCTGCGGATTTTCCGCCTTGATGCTCGGCTCCCATAGCCGCAACTCGGTGTCCTTCGGCAGGAGATACGTCACACCGACTCCGTTCCCATCGCGACGAATCGCCTTGACCTGCAGGGTGAAGCGGAAGCGGGCCGAGTCCTGAAGGGTTCCTCTTCGCTGGAAAGTGAGCGAGAGAATTTCACCGGGTTTCCAGTTTTCGCCGGTGAGAACGTATGCGCCGCTGTTACTCAGATTCGCGACAGCGTTCTGCCGAGGCGTATGTCCATCCCAATGAATAGCTACGAGGGCGGGCGACTCATACCGATCGGCGCGGGACCGGTACACGAATGGCAGACGGAACCAGTCTCTGGATGAACTCAACATGCCTCTCCCAGGAATCCGCAGAACTCATCGGAGTGCTTGCCCGGAGAACGTTCATACGCAGCGTGTCCCGAGGGCTTGCACTTCGATAAGCGGCATTCTATGGAGTGTGCAGTTTTCGGTTTTGTGTCTCATGTCACACTTGTGTGTGAAAACAATGAGCCGGATGAGATTTCGGGTAGGAAATTTGCCGATTTGGGACCAGCCTCGATTCGAGCACGGGCACACGCGGTTCGCTTCGGGAGCGACGTCGCGTCGACAGGGTTGAAGAGACTATTTGTCTAGCGCCAAAGCTGCTGCAGAGCTGACTGGCATTCCGTAAAACTTCTGCGCTGTGCCGCGATGACCATTGCAACGGGCATATAGTTGCAGACCAAGATCCGTGAGAGCGATTGTGGTGTCCGTCATCTGCTGGAAGAAGGCGGACTTTTCACGCGGAGCGATTATTCCGATGTCGGCCATGTAGTTGAGTTCGCGGTCCAGTTTGATGAGGTCTGACGATCCGGAGTATTTCATCAGCTCAGAAGCGTTCCATTTCAACGGACGCGAGGACATGTTGCCGGATCCACCGGAGACCTTGGCAGATTTTGCAGATACAGCCGAAAGAATACGCATGTGAAGCACTTTCAGCTGGCTGAGAAGCTCAACAAAAGCGAGGGCGGATTTGTCATTCCCATCGGAACTGCAAGAGGCAGCCAGGAGGCCGGCCCAAAACTGGAGCATCCATTTGTCGTCTGACGACCAGGACCCGGCTTCCACAATGCGCATGACGACGTCAGGAAGCGAGCCGAGATGATCTCCCTCCACAGCAGCGCCGAGCATTCTTTCGGCTTTCAGGACGATCTCAATCGCGTTATCGAGGCGGTAGTTGCTCAGCTCTTCATGAAGAAGTCGACTTGCGGGGACACTGGTATCCGGTGAAATGCGAGTCAGGAAAGAGATTGTCTGAGCGACGCGGAATTCGCGCAGGATATCTTCAGGCTCGTTCTGGAGATCAGCGCTCTTGAGGGGGCTCTGCCAGAGGCGAAGATCGGCGCCGTGAGGCAGCATAAAGGATACGGCCACGCCCTGATCGTCCCAGCGAACAGCCTTTGCCTGCACGGCGAAGCCATTTTCCTTCTCAGGGGGGCCGCTCCGTTGAAGAGTAAGAGAGACGACCTCACCGGGCTCCCAGCGCTCCTGCGTTAGCAGAAACGCACCTGTGGAGCTGATGTCGCGAATCGAGTTCAGGCGCGGGTAGGGCCCCTTCCAGTGGTATGCGGCAAGAGACGGTGAAGTGCGCCTTTCGGCGCGTTGACCCTGTCCAGTTGACTGTCCATCGAAGCGGGAAGTGGGATGTGTCATGCGACCTCTCAAGGCATCAAACGGCGTAAACGAATGATTCTGAATATGTAAACTCCTGCGCCAGACTACGCCGCGGCAGCGGGTCAGTCCCGCTCAACTGACAATCTTACTCCCGAATATCCCACCTTTGTGGGATCCATTTTCGTTACTTTCGGTACATACCTGTAGTTTTCGAGCGTAGACGGAATAGGGTACGTTGGATAATAGAAACAAATCCAGACCGTTGAACCTGATCGTTGGAGCATACGGCGAAATTGCTGTGAGGTTGCTGTGTCCATACTCCTGCTCACTGAGATCCTTGCGGCGTGCAGCCTGTTAAGCGCTGCCTGCTGTTGCCTGTTCGAGATAGCCATGGTTGCCGAGATCCGTCGCGGCCTCACCGGCTGGGAAACACCCCAGCTCCAGCGAGATATCGTGGTCACATTTCGCAGCCACCGCAGGTTCTGCCCTTCAAGCCCTCTTCGGAGAGCCTTCGTCGCGTCCTCAGTTGTGCTGGGGTTCTGCATCGCCGGGCTGGTGATGATTCATCGTGCGACACATGGGCTGTGATAGCTGAACGCGATAAAGCCGCGGCGGCCCTACTCAATTTTCTGTCGGTAGTTCCACATGATCAATGACCAGCACATCGACTGGGGCCTTGCCTGACTTCAACTCCAGGCCAAGTTGTTCTCTGAGGGCCGTGGGGACGGATGGTCCACGGTCGTCGACACTGGAATTTGTGCCTCTACCAGGCGATGACGACGAGTCTTCCGCGGAGAAGCGCAGGCCGACTGTGAAATTGCCCTTGAGTCCGGTCTGATCGACAACTACCCGACCAACATAACGGGGCAGAATCTCGGCGAGATCGGTGATTGCACGAGAACTGCTGCCGATCTTGATTGTTGCGATGCCGTTATGCGTGCCTGAGTCGATGGTTGAGCCGTCATTCTTCGCTGCCACCAACTTCGGTCCCCCCTTGGCGACAATGAGAATGTAGACCGGCAGATCGTGCTTCTCCCTATGTGCGGCCAGATGGAATCGATCCTTTAGCAGCGTCTGGACCATTTCCAGCAGCTTCGCTTTGGCAGACTCAGACGAGAGGCCAGCCAGCTGATCGACCAGCACTGGATCGGACTTTCCCTCGATGTCGTATTTGCTGGATCGGGCCCATTCCGGGATGGCGAGAATTCGGGAGTCGGGCAGGGCGTACGCGTATTGCATCAGTTGCAATGGCGTAGCGTTGATTGCGATGAAATGCCCTTCCTTGGAATACGAGTAGATGTGGGTTCTAGCCGTGTGGTCTGCGTTATCGGGGTGGATGGAAGCGACGTCGAATGACGGATGCTCAATCTGATCTCTGCCCGTCGGCTGTGGCAACGCGCCAGGCGAATCTGAGTGTTGCGCATCTGCGCGACTGCCACCGGCAACCGTGAGCAACGCAAACCAGATGATCGGACAGGTAACTGCGGATATGACTCGCCAGGGTGAGAAATGTACACGGGAACCGCTCATGGATTAGCCTCAAAGCTCCACCTGTTACAACGAGACTGCCACCATGAAGACGAGCCTATCGCAAATGACGCTCGACGGTTTGTTGAGAGATGCGGCGCTTGCTGCGGAGAAGTCCTATTCGCCTTACTCGGGATTCAAAGTCGGAGCCGCGCTTTTGCTCAGTGATGGACAGGTGGTGACGGGCACGAACGTTGAGAACGTGAGCTTTGGGCTGACCATTTGCGCCGAACGTTCCGCCCTGGTGAGAGCGGTAAGCGAATTTGGGCCAGATCTCCGAATTGCTGCGGTCGCTGTGGCAAACCTGAACGGGGCAGCCAGCCCGCCATGTGGTGCCTGTCGGCAGATGCTCGCAGAGTTTGCCAGACCTGAGACCGCAATTGTATTTCCCGCCGCCGCGGGAACCACGACGATGCGCTTCGACGAGGTGCTTCCGCTCGGGTTCGATATGAAGTTGAAGCAGCACCCCGACAGAGGGTAAAAGAAGTTCAACAGTCAATTTTCTACCAAAGAGTTCGCCGGGAGATCGAAGATGCGTACGTGGCTTGGATTGGGAGTTCTTGTGGTGCTCGTGATTGTGCTTGTCAGTGCGGTGCAGAGGTCTGAACGTAAAGACGCTGAAGTCCGCTTCCAGAACACGCTGGCGTCCTATCGATCCGCGCTTAAATCCGGCACATCCCGGGAGCAAGTAGAGAACTACCTGCACCAGCAAAACACTGCTTTCACCAGAAGCTGTTGCGAGCCGGGAATTTTTTCTGATCGGACAGATCTCGGAGATGAACCGAGAAATCTCTTTTGTCAGCCGTGGAAGGTGTCGGCCGAGTTCCAATTTAAGAATGCCGAACCACCCGCCGACGCGGCCAAGGGCTCTGACCTCTTGACCAACATTGATCTCCATCGAGAAGGCGTCTGCTTCTAGGGTTGGGAATCACAGTGCACGTTCGCCGGATGCGGTAGTCTCAAAGCTTCTTGAGACCGAGGTTGGGCTTCATGCCTGAACAAAGAGATGCAAGTACCGGCGCACCCTTGCAGATGGTCGATCTGATCCGCAAGATGCGGGACGGCCGTGATCTGGATGAAAACGAAATCGGGTTCATTGTTGAAGGGGCCGCGAAAGAATCTATCCCCATCGAACAGCTCTCGGCATGGCTGATGGCCGCGTGGATGAACGGGCTTTCGATCAATGAAACGCGCGCACTTGCAATCGCGATGCGAGATTCGGGAGAGAAGCTCGATTCCTCGCATCTTGGGAAGACCGCGGTCGACAAGCACTCGACAGGCGGCGTAGGCGACAAGACAACCTTCCTCGCAGCACCGCTTGCTGCCGCGTGCGGAGTTGCCGTTCCGATGATCAGCGGCCGAGCGCTGGGCCACACAGGTGGCACTCTCGACAAGCTCGATTCGATTCCGGGCTTTCGGTCTGCGCTTTCGCTGGCCGAGTTCGAAGCGGTCGTCCAGAGATGTGGATTGGCGATCGTAAGCCAGACTCCGAGCCTTGTTCCAGCCGATCGAGTTCTCTATGCACTACGCGATCGCACCGGAACAGTCGAAGATCCGGGACTCATCTGCGCGTCCATCCTCAGTAAGAAACTGGCTGCAGGCCTTCGCGCTCTCGTCCTGGATGTGAAGACAGGATCGGGAGCTTTTTTGAGAGATCGCGACGATGCTGAATTTCTGGCTGCGCTCATGGTCGCAACGGCTGAGAGTGCCGGGACCCGAACGGTCGCACTGATGACGGATATGGGTCAGCCACTGGGCCGGACTGCCGGCAACTGGATCGAATTGGCCGAATGCGTCGAATTGCTTCGCGGAGAGATAGCAAGAGACAACGACGATCTACGTGATTTGTCGTTACGCCTCGCCGGATGGATGATTCATCTCGGCGGGCAGGCAGAGACCGCCGAGCAGGGATACCGGGCTGCGGCAGGCGTCCTAGCCGACGGAAGAGGCCTCAATGTCTTCCTTGAAATGATCAGCGCACAGGGGGGCGATGTCTCGGTGTTCGACGATCTCAAGGCGGCACACAGACCGGCCGTAACATTCGAGCTCGAATCATGGGAGACGGGGTATGTCTCCGAAATGGACACGATGGAACTGGGCTGGGCCGTGCAGAGGCTTGGTGCCGGTCGCGTGAAGGCCGGAGAACCGGTCGATCCGCATGCGGGAATCGAGTTCCACGCCCGCCGTGGAGCCCGGGTAGAGAAGGGGCAGCATTTTGCCACGCTCTACGCGACAAACGAGGCACTCCTCGCGGAGCCGGTGGCCCGTATCAAGGCAGCCGTCAAGTTCTCGAGTGAGCCTCCGGAAGAGGTGCCGCTGGTCAGCCACATCTTCACCAGGGAAAATGCGGAAGCTTACCTGAAGGATGCGATAAGGTAAGTGAAACAGGTTGATTCAAGGCTCTTTCAGTGCGAGAACACGTGCGGTGTATCTGGCGTCACTGGCTGCCCGCGGTCCGGAATGCGAGAAAAGCTGAGGGCTGAGAGGCTTTCTTTCAAGGAGCAACTGATTGCAACGCTTTACCGGTGTGTTGGGGATCCTGGCCGTTCTTCTTGCGGCGTGGTTGTTTTCGACTGACAGGCGGCGGATCCGCTGGCGCACGGTCGTCTGGGGGCTGAGTCTCCAGCTTTTGTTCGCGTTTTTTGTTCTTCGTTTTGACTTCGGACAGCGCGCGATGTTCTGGGCAGGCGGCGTGGTCACGAAGATGCTGAGTGCTACGGCTGCCGGCACTGCGGTTCTTTTTGGAAAACTCGGGACACCGGATACTTCGCTGGGTTCCATCTTTGCGTTCCAGGTTCTTCCAACCATCATTTTCATCTCGGCTTTTTTTGCAGTGATGTATCACATCGGATTGATGCAGATCATCATTCGCGCGCTGGCCTGGGTCATGCTGAAGACGATGCGCATATCGGGCGCCGAGAGCATGAACGTGGCGGCCTCGATATTTATGGGCCAGACCGAGGCTCCGCTGACGATCCGGCCGTTCCTGGCTGGAGCCACGCGCAGCGAATTAATGACGATTATGACGAGCGGCATGGCCCACGTTTCAGGCGGCATCATGGCCATGTACATCTCGCAAGGCATCGAAGCGCGACACTTGCTTTCGGCTGTGATTATGACTTCGCCGGGCACGATCCTGATGGCAAAGATGCTGGTGCCTGAGACCGAAGTTCCCGCCACGGAAGGCAAGGTGATCATTCCGAAAAGCGAAGAGCATGAGGACGAGAATTTGATCGGAGCGATCGCGCGAGGCACAATCGACGGTGGCAAGCTGGCGTTAAATGTTGCGATTATGTTGATCAGTTTCCTCGCGCTCGTGGCGCTGCTCGACATGCTGCTGGGTTGGGTCCACTTGCACGCGGGGTTTCACTGGGTTCCGGGAAGTCTGGGCGAGATTCTTGGTTACATTTTCTGGCCAGTCGCGTGGCTGATTGGAGTGCCGGCGCAGGACTGCAGCGTGATCGGAAATTTGCTCGGAACGCGCATGGCGTTGAATGAGGTGATCGCCTACATCGCTCTCGGTGTGCACAAGGCGACGATTCTGCCCCGGTCGTTCACGATCGCGACGTTCGCGCTTTGCGGATTTGCGAATCTCGGTTCGATTGGAATGCAGATTGGCGGGATCGGGGCCCTCGTGCCCGAGAGGCGGAACGATCTTGCGCGGCTTGGCGTTCGGGCCATGCTGGCTGGAACCATGGCCAACCTGATTTCGGCTTCGATTGCGGGGATGTTTCTCGGTTAGACGGAGCTGCGCCACTCCCAGCCAATCCACAGGGCAACGGCCTCAATGTTTTGAGCTTCCAAGATGCAGGCTTGCGGGCCGGTATGGCTAATTTTCTGAGATCCGCCGCAGCTCAGCGGCATTCTTCTGTTTCGATATTTTCAATTCGTTCTTTGCGTTCAGGTCTCATAGATTATGGCTCACTCATCGATAGCTCACGCGGTGGCTCCTGAAAGAACGCCGAAAAAGAGTCATAAGATTCGCAAGCGGGTGCGGAGCATCTGGCAGGAAGCTCCGCTATGGGTGCATATCTCAATCGTCGCCGCAGGCGCCCTGCTTGCGATTGCCGTAGTGCTTATCAGTGCGAACTGGCCGTACAGGCATCGCAAGATACACGCAATGCTTGAAGACGTCCTTACCAGCGACGTCAAGTTCACTGGCTATCACCGCATTTACTTCCCTCGCCCGGGTTTCGAAGCCACCGGAATCACGATTCGACGCAAGACGGCGCCGGCCGGCCTTCGTCCCCTCGGGCACATCGATTCGATGAGAGTCGTGGGCACCTGGACCGATCTCGTCATGCTTCGCCAACGCGTGGAACTGGTGAATATCACCGGATTTCATGTTGTCATTCCGGCAATCGGCGGAAATGAGAACCGACTGAGTTTCCCAGCGGGAAGCGCCAAGGAATTCAGCGGTCCCGACACGATGATCGAGAGGCTTGTGGTACACAACAGCATGCTTGAAGTTCTACGCCAGAGCGCCAAACCTCTGTTGTTTCCGATCAAGCAGGTGGAGATCACAAACCTGCACAAGGGCGAAGCATTCACTTACGCCATCGACATACAGAATGCGATTCCTCGGGGACGAATCATCGCTCGAGGCAGCATGGGACCGATTCGTGGCCGCGACTTCGATGCCACTCCCTTGAGCGGCAACTTTGCGTTTACCGGAGTCAATCTGCATGATGTGGGTGAAATCAGCGGCACTCTCGACTCGCGGGGCGAGTTCAAAGGCGCGATTCGGCAAATGCGGGTGGAAGCTTCCGAGACAACTCCGAATTTCGCTGTAAAGGAAGGCAAACCGACGCGTGTGGATGGCACACTGCAAGCCTCACTCAGTGGGGTGAATGGCGACCTCGAAGTGCATTCGATCGACGTGAAGATTGGGGCAACGATGATTCACGCTGCAGGCTCGATCGCAGGTGCTCCCAAGAAGACCAACCTCGACATCAGCGTAGATCGCGGGCGCGCCGAGGACGTGATGCGCCCGTTTATCCACGACACTGTTCCAATCGCTGGACCGGTATCTCTGAAAAGCCACGCGTATCTCGGGCCCCCGGGAGATGGATTCATCGCCCGCTTGAGAGTCAATGGAAGTTTTAATGTGCCTGCAGAAAAAATCGCGGACCACGATACACAAAAAAGCCTTTCGGCGTTCAGCCAGAGGGCGCAGGGGAAGCAGAAGAATACCGGACTCGCAGCGGACCCCAGCGCTCCCTTACCGGGTACGGACGTCCTGTCATCGGTTGATGGTGTTACCAAGATCGAAAATGGGGTCGCCACTACTCCGCGCCTCAGATTCCGCGTGCCGGGGGCCGAGGCCGCACTTGCCGGAAGTTATCGCTTTCACGATGAGGCGGTACACCTTACGGGAAATCTAAAAATGGATACAGACATCTCGCATACGTCAACTGGGTTCAAATCCCTGCTGCTGAAGCCGCTCGCGCCATTTTTCAAGAAGAAGAATGCAGGGGCAGTGATCCCGATCGCGGTGACGGGGTTGCCCGGTAAGTACAAGGTTTCGCAGAATCTTGCACATGACAAGTAGCTGTATTCCTCAGCGTAAAACCTTGAAATGAATGGCATTCATCACAAACTAGCCCCGAACGACAACTCACGACCAACTGTGGTTCCGGCGGCTGGCATCAGACCTAAGAGGAGGCTCTTCTGTCAGTGCCGGTATCGCGGAAATTGCGTGTCGCTGCTTGCCTGCTGGCCACTGGACTGGCCTCAGGACTCGTGGCATTCCGGAGTAATCCAGAGCCTGCAGAGTCGGCGCCCGTCGCGGTTCCCATGTCTCCTGGACCGGAATTGAAGCCGGCACCCTCAACGCCTATCGCCGAAGAAAAAGCCGTCCTCGGAGACGATGACACCTGGCGTTCGGAGTGGGATGCAACGATCGAAAGGGCGCTGCCGGAGGAATTAGTCTCTCCGAAGATGGGGCACAAGGTAGCACAGTTCTGTCCCCGATTCAGCGGCATCGCAGAACCAGACCGGCGGGCATTCTGGGCGTACTTCTTTCAGGCGCTGGCTGGCGCTGAGGCTGGATTGCAGGCGACGGCGGATGTTCAACACACCGAACCTCAGGTCGCCGTGGTTGATGGAGTGAGCCATCGCATGGTTCGCGCAGCAGGACTTCTGCAACTGACTTATGAGGATTCTCGGCGCTATGGATGCGACTTCGATTGGAGCGCGGACAAGCATCTACCCCCGCACGATCCGCGAAAGACGATTCTCCAGCCGGACAACAACTTGCTTTGCGGCGTGAGCATTCTTGAAAATCAGCTCGTTGACCAGAAGAAGCCCCTGATGTCCGTGTCGAGTTATTGGTCGACGCTGAGGCCGGGATGGCCAGGTAATCGGGTCTTCCTCAAGCAAATGCGCAATGTTCCGGCAGCTTGCGGACGTCCCCGCCTGACGGCGCCGAAACGGATTGCGCCCTCACTTCCGCTGCCCGCCTCTGAAGCTGGCGATTGAGTCAGTGACCACTGATTGAAGCGCTGGCCCCTTTTGCGGGGTCGGGGCTCAGCTGCAGCAGCTCCTGGTTGGCCTGTTGCAGTGATGTTCCCTGATCGATCTGCTTGAAGTGGGATTTCACATCGTCTTCATTTTCAGAGATTGTCTTGAAGATAAGTGCATGGCCCTGGATGTGGACGTGTGTCTCGACAATCTCCCACACCGTTGGTGTGAGTTCGCGGCGCTCAACGTCGAAGGTGCCGCCGGCCTTCAGCTCTCCCAAAATGCCAAAACCGATCTTCACGTCATGAATGAGGTGGCCTTTCAACGTGGCGATGCGATGCTGCCGGCGATCAATCGCCATCTCGCCTTCCATGGCAGCGAAGACTCGAGCTTCCAAGTCGGGCGGATGAAACTGGGGATCAGGCCTGAAGTGCAGGAGCGTCTCGGTTCCCTTTTCTCCTTCGATGTTCCAGATGAAGGCATCCGGAAGTATTTCCAGGAGCTCCGCCGCCTGTTCGTCGTCGTGCTGACCGCTTTTGCGCTTCTTGTTCTGTGCGCCGGGATCGTTGATGAACGAGTTCATCTCCTGACGCTGCTGATAGTCGGGCAGAGGCTGGCCGTCTCTCTCAACCACGCGCTCCAGACTGACGGAGTGAGCCTCGGCAACCCACCGCTTCACGGTCTTGTCGGGTTTGCGATCGAAGTCGAAATACAGCCAATGAGAATGGTCGTTACGAGAGGATGCGAGTTCCGTCTGGACTGCTTGTCTGACTAGGTCGCGCGGGCTCTGAGCCGCTGCAAACGCGGCTGACAGCAAGAAGTAAATCGCCAGAATGGGTCGGGTGCGGGTCACGGAGAACCTCCGGGTGCCTCACAGACAATGGCTTAGATGCTGTGCGCTCCCCGAGAGGGTTTTCTGGGCGAAGTAGAAGTATGGTGGACTGCGATTTAGGTGGCCCTGGGTGTTCCGGGGCCGCTTAGCCGACGCATCCGGTAGAAGATGGTCAGGCCCGTTACTGAACCGCAAGTCAGGAGGCTTGCGGCCATGCCGATGATCAGCGACGGATCGCGCTGATAAAGGCCGTGGATTGTCCCAATTACCTGCAGAACGCTGAAGCCGCCGAAGGTGATGAGCGATATGCCTTCATCGCTTTTCTTGCGCCAGACCGCGATGACCTGCGGAACAAAGAGCAAGGCATTGCCGAGCAGGCCGAGGCCGAAGATCACCGCTACGATCTCTTTCATTGGCTTAAGTTCCTGGGGAATCTTTCTTCGTTGCGCAGGCGCGCTTTGGCTGCTTCTTCTTCACGATTGCGAGTTGGGGCTGTGGTCTCGAGTGCAGCCAGGAGCCGGGCCGAAGCGGCGGAGACCTCTTCGATGGCCGTCATGAATGCAGTCTCGTTGGCCTTGGAGGGCTTGTTGAATCCGCTGATTTTGCGCACGAATTGAAGAGACGCAGCGCGGATCTCCTCGTCCGTGACAGGGGGATCGAAATTGAAGAGCGGTTTGATGTTCCGGCACATGGGAACCTCCGGTGCGGTGGCGATCGCGTCACGCGAGAGCCATCATGTTCAGTTGTAGAATCGCAGCAACGGAACTTATTCGCAAAATATGAGTTATTTCGACGATGTCATGAAAGCCGCGCAGTATGTCCGTACGAAGATTGGACGTCTGCAGCCCCACCTGGGAATCGTACTGGGATCGGGACTTGGAGCTGCGGCCGAATCGGTGATGAACCCGGTAATGATTCCTTACGAAGAGATTCCCAATTTCCCAAGGTCGACGGTGGAGGGGCACTCGGGGCGGCTGGTGGCGGGAACGTTGGGGGGATCTCCGGTAATCGTAATGCAGGGCCGGGTCCATTTCTATGAAGGCCATCGGGCGGAAGCGGTCACGTTTCCGATGCGTGTTATAGGGGCGCTGGGGATTCGGGCCGTGATTCTTACAAACGCAGCTGGAGGAATCTCGGACAAGTATCACATCGGGCAACTTGTGCTGATCTCGGATCACATCAACATGATGGGTTGGAACCCACTGGTTGGCCCAAATGAAGCGCGCTTTGCTTTTGAGAGGGCTGGATACGGTCTGCGCTTCTTCGACATGTCGGAGGCGTATTCGAGCCGGCTGCGCGAGCTCGCGATCCGTGCTGCAGGACTGGAGGGCGAAAAGCTGGACGAGGGCGTTTACCTGGCGGTGAGCGGTCCCAGCTTCGAGACGCCCGCGGAGATCCGCGCCTATCGCACGATGGGGGCCACCCTGGTGGGCATGTCGACTGTGCCGGAGACGATTGTGGCGCGACATATGGGGATGGAGGTTTTGGGCATCTCCTGCGTGACAAACCTTGCGTCCGGTCTAAGTGCCACGCCGTTGAGCCATGCCGAAGTGTTTGAGGCGGGACGGCAGGTGGAGCGCAAGCTGGCAGACCTGCTGGAGCGACTGTCGATGTGGATGGCGGCGCTGGTGGATGCAGAGTCGTGAGCGAAGACGGGTCTGGCGATTCGACATCATTCCCGAGGCTGCCCTTTCCTCCGGTAGTGATGGCGATCGCGGGCGCGTCGGGCTCGGGTAAGACGACGCTGGCGGCGGAACTGGCGCGGGAGCTCGATGGCGTTTACTTCCCGATCGACAACTACTATCGCGACCTGAGTCATCTGCCATTCTCAGAACGGGTGAAGCAGAACTTCGACGATCCGGCACTGATTGAGAGCTCGCTGCTCGCGGAGCACGTAGCGGCCCTCGCGCGGGGCGAGGTGATCGAACGCCCACTCTATGATTTTGCGACTCACACCCGTGTGGCTGGACGTACCGAGGCGATGCAGGCGGGATCGTTCGTGCTGGTCGAGGGACTGTTCGCGCTCTACTATCCCGAGCTGCTACCGCTTTACCAGTTCCGGGTTTACGTCGATACCCCGGATGACATTTGCTTCGAGCGCCGGATGAGACGCGACACGGTGGAGCGCGGGCGGACCCCTGAGTCGGTTCGGCTGCAGTACGAGGGCACAGTCCGGCCATCCAGCATTCGATTTGTCCGTCCTTCCGGCGCCCATGCCGATCTCATCATCGATGGAACAGCCGCGCTCGACTGGAAAGTGGAGCAGGTTCTGGCTGAAATGCGGAAGCGGGGGCTTCTGCGCCTGCCGGGATGATTCTCATGGCTGCAGATTGACACTTTGGATGGGATTTCTGCGCCTAAAGTGGGAGGTCTTTTTGTGGATAAAGCGGCCTACGCTTGTGGTTACAAGTGAAACGGAACCGGTGTCCTGTGCACTATTGGTTCAGTTCACGGAAGATTTACGCAACATCTAATCGGGAACAGGATTCGTGCCGATAGCGTAGGAACAGAGATGAGCAGATCACTGAGAGCGATGCGATTGAAGGTCGAGAGCTGGCTTAGCCAGGGCATCTCGCCGGAGCGCCTGGCTCTGACGCTCGCGCTCGGATTCGCGATCGGTTGTCTGCCGATGATCGGAATCCCCACCGCACTCTGTGTGGTGATCGCGCTGGGGCTGCGTCTGAATGTTCCGGCGATTCAGGCAGCGAACTACGCGGCCATGCCGCTGCAGATCGCGCTGATTTTTCCGTTTGTGCGACTTGGCGGGTGGCTGTTCACCTCCGGCAACCATGTCGCTATGGACCAGGGAATGCTGGGTCACACTTCTCCGCTGAAGATGATGTGGGCTTCCGGCAGCATGGCCGGCCAGGCTTTTGGCGCCTGGTTTGTCACCGCGGTGCCAATGGTGCTGCTGATGACACTGGCGTTGACCGCTCTGCTGCGTAGGGTGCCTGCACTGGCTAAGGCGGAAGCGGGCGATTGAAGCTTCCGTATTCAGTTTTCAGCTCTCAGCCACAGCACTTCGCTTCTAGCCGAGTCACACTGCGTCCGGAATGAATTAACCTCCGGAATTCGGCCGTTGCGGCTCGGGATTGGCGCTCTGCAGCCACGCGGAGTAGA
>Ga0070684_100002236_pt1 | contig 14251 bp, 12 predicted proteins | sample KBSC723LmetaG_FD_65653 | JGI IMG/M metagenome (GOLD analysis project Ga0070684, IMG submission 65653) | Corn rhizosphere microbial communities from Kellogg Biological Station, Michigan, USA - KBS C7.2-3L metaG | ecosystem: Host-associated > Plants > Roots > Rhizosphere ...
GGCGGCCATGCTGCTATCGCCGCCGGGATGGGTCGTGCCGGCGTTGAATCGGGGCCGGTGCCAGAAGGCGATCCGGCAGGTGCCCGGCCTGGCGACCTTGCGCCGGAGCCAGCGCAGCTGCGGCGATCGCGGCGAGTGGTCGATCTCGGAGTCGAGGCTGATGATCGTCCAGCCGGCGATCCGGAACGAGTAGTAGCTCGGTGGGGTGCGGCCGTGGACGGCCCGCCAGTAGGGGTCGTAGCCGACCTCACGGTTGGCCGCCTCGTGGTTGCCTACGGTCGGCGCGGTGATCGAGGCGAGGCGTCCGTACGTGGGCTCGTACCTGGTCGCGAAGTCGGCGGCGGTACCGGTCGGGTAGACGTCGCCGAGATAGAGGAAGCGATCGGGGTCGGAACGGGCGATCATCCTCGCGACGGCGTAGCTCTCGGGGCTCCCGTCGGCGCCGTCGCCAACCGCCCAGATCTCAGCGCGGCGCGTGCTCGAGGAATCCACGAAGGCATTCCCGGCGGCCGACTGGGCGGTGCCGGAGGTGAACGCCGCCGCGGTCACCGCGACGGCGAGCGTGACGCTGACCGTGAGAATGCCACCGCTGAGCTCGCTCATCGCCCGTCCTGTCGCCTCTCCACCAACGTCGGCCCACGGTAATGATCGGCGCCGCGGCGCGCGGCGATCAGCATGGTCGGCGCGACGGCCTTGGGCCGCTGCCGGCCGTGGGTAGGCTTCGCCGCATGAGCGATGTGATCAGCGCCGGAGCCGGCGTCTACGAGGTCCCCGAAGAGCTGCGCGACTTCCGCGAGCTCGTCCGCAGGCTGGCGCAGGAGCGGATCGCTCCCCGCGCCGCCGAGATCGACGAGACCGGCGAGTACCCCTGGGACATCCGCGAGCTGCTCGCCGAGCACGACATCCTCGGCCTGCCGTTCCCGACCGAGTTCGGCGGGACCGGCACGGGGACGCTGATGCAGCAGATCGCCGTCGAGGAGATCGCGAAGGCCTGCGCATCGAGCGCGCTGATCCTGATGGTCCAGGAGCTCGGCACGCTGCCGATCCAGCTCTTCGGCACCGACGAGCTCAAGCAGCGGCTGCTGCCGCGGTGCGCCGCCGGCGAGTGGTCGCCGGCGTTCGCGCTCAGCGAGCCCGAGGCCGGCTCCGATCCGGCGGCGATGCGGACCACCGCCGTGCGCGACGGGGACGAGTGGGTGATCAACGGCGCCAAGAACTGGATCACCAACTCCGGGATCGCCGACTTCTACGTCGTCTTCGCCGTCACCGACCGCGAGAGCCGGCGGATCACCGCCTTCGTCGTCGAGAAGGACCGTCCCGGCTTCTCGATCGCCGGCCTCGAGCACAAGCTCGGGATCAAGGGGTCGCCGACCGGCTCGCCGGTGTTCGAGGACGTGCGGGTCCCCGATCAGAACGTGATCGGTGAGGTCGGGCGCGGGCTGTCGGTCGCGCTCGGAACGCTGGAACGGACCCGGCTCGGGGCCGCCGCCCAGGCGGTCGGCATCGCCCAGGGCGCGATCGACTACGCCGTCGGCTACGCGAAGGAGCGGGTCGCGTTCGGCAAGCCGATCATCGAGCTGCAGGGCATCCAGTTCAAGCTCGCCGACATGGCCACCCGGACGGCCGCGGCCCGTGAACTCCTTTACACGGCCTGCGCGAAGATCGATCGCGGCGATCCCGATCGCGGGCAGTACAGCTCGATGGCGAAGCTGTTCGCCTCCGACACCGCCATGGACGTCACGGTCGAGGGCGTTCAGGTGCTCGGCGGCTACGGATACGTCACCGAGTACCCGCTCGAGCGGATGATGCGCGACGCGAAGATCACCCAGATCTACGAGGGGACGAACGAGATCCAGCGCGTCGTCATCGCGAGGTCCCTGAGCCGTTGACCCGTTGAACGCGGCGCCGCCGGCGCCCGCATAGACTGCGCGCCGATGCGGATCTACGTCTGCTGGGACACCCGCACCGTGCACCCGCTGCTCGGCGAGCATCCATGCGGCATCGCCTACGAGGCGGTTCGCGAAGCCGGGTGGGACCCGGAGGTCGTCAAGGCCTACGGCTGGGTGAAGCTGCCGCGGGCTCTGAACATGACCCCCGGGCGCAAGCAGGTCCGCGAGCTGACCGGCGGCGACGAGGTCCCGGTCCTCGTCCTCGACGACGGCGAGGTAGTCGCGGGGTCGGCCGAGATCGTCGCCTGGGCGAAGGCCAACCCGGCGGCGGCCCCGGCGGGCTGACGGCCGCAGAGCCGGGCCCTCCGTGGTCGCCGACGCGCTCGGAACCTACGTCACCGCGATCGGGCTGATCGCGATCGCCACGGCGCTCGGGGCGGGAATCCTCGCCCTCGCGGGCGCGCGCAGGCTCTCCCCGGTCGCCCCGGTCGTCGGCCTCGCTGCCGCGAGCGCGATCGCCTGGTGGGCGGTCCGGCTGCCCGGCCATGGATCGACGGCACTGCTGGCCCTGATCGTCATCGCGGTGCTCGCCGGCGCCTTCGCCGCGATCCGGCTCGAAGGGGTCGCGGCGACGCTCCGGCGGATCGCGCCGACCGCGCTCGCCGCGCTCGCCGCCGTCTCCATCCCGTTCGTCGTCGAGGGGCATTTCGGCGTCCTCGGCACCGGCTTCAACGTCGACATGTCACAGCACCTGTTCGCCGCCGACTGGCTGGCGAACCCCGAGGGACTGAGCCCGAGCCTGATCCGCAGCGGCTATCCGCTCGGCCCGCACGCGCTCGCGGTCGCGGCCAACGAGGTGACCGGCGAGCTCAGCATCGCTTTCACGGGAGTGACGATCGCGGTCCCGGTCATCGCTGCGGTCGCCGCCCTCGCGGCGCTCGATCGACTCTCGGCGCTGCGCGGGCTGCTCGTCGCCGTGCTGACCGGGCTCGCCTACCTCGTCGCCACCTATCTCGCCCAGGGCGCCTTCAAGGAGCTCTTCGAGGCGGCCTTCCTGCTCGGCTTCGCGCTCTGGCTCCGCGACATCACCCGGGCGCGGGAGCGGGCGGCGGGCGGCCTCCTCGCCTTCGTGCCCGGCGCCGTGATCGCAGCCGGGACGCTCTACGTCTACAGCTGGCCGGGCCTGGCCTGGCTCGCCGCCACCTTCGCGCTCTGGGCAGCCGCCGAGCTGTTCCGCCGCACCCCCGGCGCCGGTGCGGTGATCCGCCGCACCGTCCCGGCGGCGCTCGCCGGCCTGATCCTGATCCTCGTCGTCGCCGCGCCCGAGCTCGACCGGATCGGCAAGTTCGGGACGAGCGTCGGAGCCGTCACCGAGCGGACCCCGCGCCCGGTGGGGGGTGGGGGCCCGAACGGGTCCGGTGGCGGCAAGCCGGGCAGCGGCCCGGCGAAGCCGGAGCGGCCCAAGTACGACAACGACCTCGGCAACCTGTTCGGCCAGGTCGATCCCGCGTCGGTGCTCGGGATCTGGCCGAGCGGCGATTTCCGTGTCAATCCCGGCGACGGGGCGGTGCCGGCGCCGGTCTTCTGGCTCGGTGCGCTGCTCGGCGCCGTCGCCCTCGCGCTCGGGATCGTCGCCGCCTGGCGGCAGGCCGAGACGGCGATCCTCGCCGCTCTCGCGGCGGCGGCGGCGATCTGGCTCGCGGCCCGCGTCGGCAGTACCCCGTACACGAACGCCAAGGCGCTGCAGATGCTGGCCCCGCTGGTGATGCTGGTCGCGGCCCGTGGCGTCCTCGATCCGCTCGCGCCGCTGCCCCTGCGCGGCCGTAGCCCACGCGCCGTCGCGTTCCTCGGCGTCACGTTCGTGGCGGCAGCGGCGGCGTCGAGTGCGCTGGCCCTGGCCAACGCCCCCGTCGGCCCCGACGACTACTCACCGGGGGTCCGCAAGCTCGCCAACCGCTTCGCCGGCGAGCCGACCCTGCTCCTCGCCCCGGCCGACGTGATCGCCGACCAGCACGGCGCCGAGTTCTACGGCTGGGAGCTGCGCGGGGCGTCGTCGGCGACCGTCGAGTCGCTACCCGGCGGCGGCACCGCTCCGGCCGGGATCACGCGCGTCCTCGTCGTCGGCGGCGATCAGCTCGCGCCCTTCGACGACGTCAAACGGATCGGCAGCTCCAACCGCGTCGTTCTCTGGCGGGTGCTCGAAGGCGGTCAATAGCATGGCCGCGATGGCAACGATCACCGTGAAACTGCCCGACGGATCGCCGCTCGAGCTCGACGAGGGGGCGAGCGGAGCCGATGCCGCGGCCGCGATCGGGCCCGGGCTCGCCAAGGCCGCGCTGGCGATCCGCACCGGCGACGAGCTCCGCGACCTGGCCGCGCCGCTTCGCGACGGGGAGGGCATCGAGATCGTCACCGAGAAGAGCGACGGGGCACTCGACCTGATCCGCCACGACGCCGCTCACGTGATGGCGACGGCCGTCTGCGAGCTCTGGCCGGGGACGAAGGTCTCGATCGGGCCGCCGATCGAGAACGGCTTCTACTACGACTTCGAGTTCCCCGAAGGCGTCACCGTCTCCGAATCCGACCTCGGCCGGATCGAGGAGCGGATGGCCGAACACATCGCCGCCGACGAGAGCTTCGAGCGCACCGACATCGAAGTCGCCGAGGCGCTCGAGCGCTTCCGGGCCGAGGATCAGCCCTACAAGGTCGAGCTGATCGAGGACCTCGTCGCCGACGAGGGCGTCGAGACCGTCTCGCTGTACAGGAACGGCCCCTTCACCGACCTCTGCCGGGGCCCGCATGCCCCCTCGACGGGAAGGGTCAAGGCCGTGAAGCTGAACTCGGTGGCCGGGGCCTACTGGCGCGGCGACGAGACCCGGCAGATGCTGACCCGGATCTACGGGACCGCGTTCTTCTCGCGCAGGGACCTCGACGAGCATCTCGAGCGGATCGAGCAGGCGAAGGCCCGCGATCACCGCCGGCTCGGTCCCGAGCTCGGCCTGTTCATGTTCAGCGAGGAGTCGCCGGGGATGCCGTTCTGGCTTCCGCAGGGCACCGTGCTGCTCGACCTGATCGTGGCGCAGGTTCGCGAGCAGCTCGACAAGCACGACTACGTCCGGATCGAGACCCCGGAGATCCTCGACGAGGAGCTCTGGCACCGCTCCGGCCATTACGACAACTACCGCGAGAACATGTTCTTCACAGAGCCGGCCGAGCGCGACCGCGACGAGCACGCCCGCCGCTATGCGGTCCGGCCGATGAACTGCCCCGGCGCCTGCCTGGTCTTCGCGAACGGCCGCCACTCCTACCGGGAGCTGCCACTGCGGATGGCCGAGTTCGGCCGCGTCTCCCGCTACGAGCGCGAGGGGGTGCTCCACGGTCTGCTTCGCGTCCGGGCCTTCACCCAGGACGATGCGCACGTCTACTGCACCCGCGAACAGGCCGCCGACGAGGTCGTCGCGATCGTCGCTGCGATCGACGAGCTCTATGCGAGGTTCGGCTTCGACGACGTCGATGTCGAGCTCTCGACCCGGCCGGAGAAGTCCATCGGCAGCGACGAGGAGTGGGACGAGGCGGAGGGGATGCTGAGGACCGCCCTCGAGCGGACCGGCCGCGACTATCGCGTCAATCCCGGCGACGGCGCCTTCTACGGACCGAAGATCGACTTCCACGTGACCGACGCGCTTGGCCGATCCTGGCAGCTCGGAACCTGCCAGCTCGACTTCTTCATGCCCGAGCGCTTCGACCTCAGCTACCAGGGGGCGGACAACCAGGACCACCGGCCGCTGATGATCCATCGCGCCCTGCTCGGCTCGATGGAGCGCTTCGCAGGGATCCTGATCGAGCACTACGCGGGCCGGTTCCCGGACTGGCTGGCCCCGACGCAGGCGGCGATCCTTCCCGTCGCCGACCGCCACAACGAGGCGGCCGCCGCGATGCTGGATCGTCTCGGCGAGCTCGGGGTGCGGGCCCGGCTCGATGATCGCAGCGAGTCCGTCGGCCGGAAGATCCGCGACGCCGAGCTCGCCAAGCTGCCCTACATGCTCGTGATCGGCGATCGCGAGCTCGAGGCCGGCGGGGCTTCCGTCCGCTCCCACGCCGACGGCGACCTCGGAGTGATCGACGCCGCCGCCTTCGCCGCCCGGATCGGCTCCCCGCAGGGTTGACGCGGGCCCGGTGGCAATCTCCGGTTCGCTGTCTATACTGCGCCGCGATGCCAGTCACCGAGACCACGTCGCGCCGCTCCTGAGCGCCCGTGCACTTGCGCATCCCTCGTCCCGACCACTTCATGCCGACGGCTTGACCCTGATCAGGCCCGCCTCCTAGTGCCGGTCCCGCGACGCTTCGATCGGCGTCCCCCCGACCGGGATCCGACCCGCATCAACGAGCGCATCCGCGTTCCGAAGGTGCGCCTGATCGGCGCCGACGGCGAGCAGATCGGCGTCGTCGACACCGACGAGGCGCGGCGGATCGCCCGCGAGGCCGACCTCGACCTCGTCGAGGTCGCGCCGGACTCGCGGCCGCCCGTATGCCGCCTGCTCGACTACTCGAAGTACAAGTACGAGCAGGAGCAGAAGGCCAAGCAGGCGCGCAAGCACCAGCAGCAGGTCAACGTCCGCGAGATCAAGCTGCGCCCGAAGATCGCCGACCACGACTACGAGACGAAGAAGGGTCACGTCGAGCGCTTCCTCAACAAGAAGGACAAGGTCAAGGTGACGATCATGTTCCGCGGCCGTGAACAGGCCCACCCCGAGCGCGGCCGGGCGCTGCTCGACCGCCTCAACGAGGACCTCGGCGACCTCGCCACGGTCGAGCAGGCGCCACAGCAGGAGGGCCGCAACATGCACATGGTCCTCGCTCCCGGCAAGGTCGCCGGAACCGCGTAGCCCGGCGACCGGCCGGCCGCTGCCGGCTCACCGACTCCGCGCGGTCGTCCGCGCGCGCATCTCTGCTTCAATACCCCGTCCGATGCCGAAGACGAAGACCCACTCCGGCGCCAAGAAGCGCTTCAAGAAGACGTCCACGGGCAAGCTCCGCGGCCGTCGCGCCTACTCGAGCCACATCCTCGAGAAGAAGTCGCCGAAGCGGAAGCGGCGGATGGCGCGGCCGGTCGCGATCGCCCCGGCCGACACCTCGCGCGTCAACAAGCTGCTCGGGAAGAAGCGCTAGCCGATGCCGCGGGCAACCAACGCAGTCGCCAGGCGCCGCCGTCGCAAGAAGACCCTCGCCCAGGCGAAGGGCTATTACGGGCGCAAGCATTCGAGCTACCGGTTCGCGAACGAGCAGGTCATGCGGTCGGGCCAGTACGCCTACCGCGACCGCCGCAACCGCAAGCGCGAGTTCCGGCGGCTCTGGATCACCCGCATCAACGCCGCCGCCCGGCGCAACGAGATGAGCTACTCGGAGTTCATGCACGGCCTCAACGCCGCCGGCGTCGAGGTGAACCGGAAGATGCTGGCCGACATCGCGGTCAACGACCCCGAGGCGTTCCGCCGATTTGCCGAGGTGGCCCGGGAGGCCGTGGCGTAGCCGCGGCGCACAGCGACGATCTCCCGGGCGGTCCATGGTTGGGCCGCCCTTTTTCGTTCAGGAAGGAGCAGACAGCAGGCAGCAGTGATCACGAGCAGCGACAACGAGCGACTGAAGCTGGTCCGGAAGCTGCGCGACCGCAAGTGGCGCGAGCGTGAAGGCCTGTTCGCGACCGAGGGCGAGGACCTGCTCGCCGCCGGGCTCGATTCCGGCCGCGCGCCGGTCGAGGTGCTCGTCGCCGCCGGCGCCGGGATCGCGGGGGTCGAGGTCGAGCCGGCGCTCCTCGACGCCGCCTCGGCGCTCGGGTCCGGGACGCGCGTGATCGCAGTCTGGGAGCTGCCGTCGGAGGACCCGCCGGGCGAGCCGTGCGTGTACCTGCACGGCGTTGCCGACCCCGGCAACGTCGGAACGATCATCCGCACCGCGGCGGCGCTGACCGGCGACCGCGTCGTCCTCGGGCCGGGCTGCGCCGACGCCTACTCGCCGAAGGCGGTCCGGGCGAGCATGGGATCGCTGTTCGCGGCGCCGCCGGTTCGCGCCGGGGTAGGGGAGACCGCCGCACCGCGGCTCGGCCTCGCCGCCCACGACGGCATGTCGATCGACGCGGCGCTCGCAGCGCTCGGTCGCCGGCCGACGCTCTGTCTCGGGGCGGAGCGGGCGGGGATCTCCGCCGACGTGGCGGCGGCATGTGACGTGACGGCGACGATCCCGCTTCACGACGGCACCGAATCGCTGAACGTCGCGGCGGCTGCGGCGATCGGCCTGCAGCGGATATCGTCGCTCGCCGCGGCGGGGGCCGACGAGTGATGCTGGAACGGATCGATCGCATACGGGACGAGGCCCGCGCGGCGATCGCGGACGCGGGCGACGCGGCTGCGGTCGAGGAGGCCCGGGTCCGCTTCCTCGGCCGGAAGGCCGAGCTGACGACGATCCTGCGCGGCATCGGGGAGCTGCCGCCCGAGCAGCGCGGGCCGGTGGGCAAAGCCGGCAACGAGGTCCGCACCGAGCTCGAGGCGCTGCTCGAGGAGGCCCGCGAGCGTCACGAGCGGGCCGAGCTCGACGACCGCCTCGCCGCGGAGCGGATCGACGTGACGCTGCCGGGCACGCCGCCGGTCCGGCTCGGTCACCTCCATCCGCTGACGCGGACGCGGCGCGAGATCGAGGACATCTTCGTCGGCCTCGGCTACCGGGTCACGGAGGGTCCCGAGATCGAGCACGACTACTACAACTTCACGGCCCTCAACTATCCGCCCGGCCACCCGGCGCGGATGCTCCAGGACACCTTCTACGTCGATCCGGCGTCGCTCGGCGCCGATCCGGCTCTCGTCGGCTCCGACGGTGAGCCGCTGACCGTGCCCCCCGGCCCGCGCGACGTCCTCCTCCGTACCCACACCTCGCCGATGCAGATCCGCGGCATGGAGGATCGGGAGCCGCCGATCTTCATCGTCGTCCCGGGCCGGGTCTACCGGCGGGACTCCGATGCCACACACACGCCGATGTTCAACCAGGTCGAGGGGCTCGCGGTCGGCGAGGACATCACCCTCGCCGACCTCCACGGAACGCTGCTGACCTTCGCGCGGTCGATCTTCGGTGCGGAGCGCGAGGTCCGGATCCGACCGCACTTCTTCCCGTTCACCGAGCCGAGCGTCGAGGTCGACGTCTCCTGCTTCCGCTGCGGCGGCACCGGCGTCCTCGACGGCGAGCGCTGCAACCTCTGCAAGGGGACCGGCTGGCTCGAGATCCTCGGCGCGGGGATGGTCGACCCGAACGTCTTCGGGTTCGTCCGCGAGCGCGGCTACGACCCCGAGCGCGTCCAGGGCTTCGCCTTCGGGATGGGCATCGAGCGGATCGCCATGCTCAAGCACGGCGTCCCCGACCTGCGGATGTTCTTCGACAACGACGTGCGGATGCTGGAACAGTTCCGATGAAGGTCCCCGTCTCCTGGCTCCACGAGCATTGCGACCCCGGCCTGACGCCGGAGCTGCTCGCCGAGCGGCTGTCGATGACCGGCACCGAGGTCGAGCGGATCACCCCCGTCGGCGCCCGCTCCGGCGACGGATTCGTCGTCGGCCGCGTCCTTGCCGCCGACTCGCACCCGAACGCCGACCGGCTGCGGGTGTGCCTGGTCGACGTAGGCGAGGGGGAGGAGCGGACGATCGTCTGCGGGGCTCCCAACGTCGCCGCCGGGCAGGCCGTCGCGGTCGCCCTTCCCGGAGCCGTGCTCGGCGACGGCACGAAGCTCCGCAAGGCGAAGCTGCGCGGCGTCGCGTCGGCGGGGATGATCCTCTCCGAGGAGGAGATGGAGATCGGCGCCGAGTCCGACGGGATCGCCGTCCTCGACACCGACGCCGCGCCCGGCACCGCCCTCGCCGAGGTGCTTCCGATCGCCGAGACCGTTCTCGACCTCGAGATCACCCCGAACCGGCCCGACTGCCTGGGTATCCACGGGGTGGCCCGCGAGGTCCACGCGATCAGCGGCGCCCCGTTGGCGCCGCCGCCGTGGGACGAGGACGCCGAGGCGACGGGGGAGGGCGAGGTCGCAGCGCTCGCGTCGGTCGCCGTCGAGGTGCCCGATCTCTGCCCGCGGTTCACCGCCCGGGCCTTCACCGACGTCACGATCGGGCCCTCTCCACTCTGGCTCAAGGCGCGGCTCACCGCCGCCGGCCAGCGGCCGATCAACAACGTCGTCGACATCACCAACTACGTGATGCTCCTGACCGGTCAGCCGCTCCACGCGTTCGACCTCGACGAGGTCCCGGGCGGGGAGATCATCGTCCGCGCCGCGTCCGGGGGCGAGCGGATGACGACGCTCGACGGCATCGAACGCCGCCTCGACGGTGAGACCGTGGTCGTCTGCGACCGTGAGGGGCCGACCTCGATCGCGGGGATCATGGGCGGACAGGTCTCCGAGGTGTCGGAGAAGACGACCCGGGTATTGCTCGAGGTCGCGACCTGGAACGGCAACAACATCCTCCGCACCTCGAACCTGCTCGGTCTCCGCTCCGAGGCATCGACCCGCTTCGAGAAGCAGCTCCACCCCGATCTCGCGATGCGGGCCCAGCGCGTCGCGTCGAAGCTGTTGGTCGAGCTCTGCGGGGCGCGGCTGGTGCCCGGCACGCTCGACGTCGACTCGCGGCCGGCTTCGATGGCGCCGTTCGACCTCAGCTACCGGCCCGCCCGCAGCGATGCGCTGCTCGGGATGGTCGTCGAGCCCGAACGCGCCTCCGCCTACCTCGAACGGCTCGGCTTCGACGTTCACGGCGCCGCAAGCGAGCTCGGCGGGAAGGCGATCGCCGTCACCGTGCCGGCGGACCGCCATTTCGACGTCACCCGCGAGGTCGACCTGATCGAGGAGGTCGCCCGCGTCCACGGCCTCGACGAGCACCTCCCGGCGACGCTGCCCGGCCGCGGCGGCGCGATCGGCGGCCTGCCGCGCCATCAGGTCCTGCTCCGCCGCGTCGAGGACCTGCTCCGCGACGCGGGCCTCGACGAGGCGATCACGTGGAGCTTCGTCGACCCGCCTCGCGGCGGGATCGGCGGGCTCGACACGATCGCGCCGGTCGTCGTTCACAACCCGCTCTCGGAAGAGCAGTCGGTGATGCGGACCGACCTGATCGGCGGGCTCGTCGGAGCCGCCGCTCACAACCTCGCCCGCGGCGCCGAGCGGGTCGCGATCTTCGAGTCGGGTCGCGTCTACCTGCCGCAGCCGCCGCCGGCGTCCGGCGGCGCCCTCGGTGGCCGCTTCGCGGGGATCCGGCCGGCGCCGATCGCCGAGCCGCACCGGATCGCCGCAGTCCTGATCGGCGAGCTGGCCGGCGGTGGCTGGCGCGACGGCTCCCGCTCCGCCGACTTCTACGACGCGAAGGGCCTCGTCGAGCTGCTTGCGGCGGCGCTCGGCGTCGAGGTCGAGCTCGCCGCTGCAGGGCGCCCGTTCCTGCACCCGGCCCGGGCCGCGGAGGTCTCGGTCGCGGGCGCGCCCGCGGGCTGGGTCGGCGAGCTCCACCCGGCTCTCGCCGAGTCGATCGATGCCCGCTCCGGGGCCGCATTCGAGGTCGACCTCGAGCCGTTCCTGGCGGCCTCCGAGCGCGGCGAGGAAGTCTACGAGGACGTGACTACGCACCCAGCGGTGTCCGAGGACATCGCCGTCGTCGCCGATCGCGAGCTCGGCGCCGAGACGATCAGGGGCACGATCCTCGGCGCCGGCGGCGAGCTGCTCGCGCGGGCATCCGTCTTCGACGTCTACGAGGGCGAACAGGTGCCGCCCGGCAAGCGCAGCCTGGCGCTCCGGCTCGAGTTCCGGGCTCCCGACAGGACCCTGACCGACGCCGAGGTGGCGACCGTCCGGAAGGAGATCGTCGCCGCCCTGGAGGGGATCGGGGCGGAGCTCCGTGGCTGACCGGGAGCAGCCGCTGAGCGGCGAGACCGCCGCCCGCGTCCTCGTCGCCGGCGCCTCCGGCTTCGCCGGCGCGCTCGCGGCCGAGATCGTCTGGCGTCATCCGCGGCTCGAGCTCCGTGAGGCGACGTCCCGCTCCGACGCCGGCGCCGCCGTCAGCGACCTCTACCCGCGCTACGGCGTCCCGGTCGTCATGACCGAGCTCGACGTCGATGCGGTCGAGGAGTGCGAGGCGGCGATCGTCGCCTACCCGCACCACGCCTCGGCGCCGGTCGTCGCGGCGCTTCGCGAGCTCGGCTTGCTCGTCGTCGATCTCTCCGCCGACTTCCGGCTCCACGACCCCTACGTCTACCGCGAGTGGTACGGCGAGCTCGCCGCGCCGGACCTGCTCGGCGATGCCGTCTACGGGCTCACCGAGCTCCACCGCGACCGCATCCGCGAGGCCGAGCTGGTCGCCAACCCGGGTTGCTACCCGACCGCGACGGTGCTCGGGCTGGCTCCGCTCGCCGCGGCGGGGCTGATCGCGGACGTCGTCGTCGATGCGAAGTCGGGCGTCTCCGGCGCCGGTCGCGGCGGCGGGGATCGGCTCAGCTTCGTGAGCCAGACCGAGAACGCGACGCCCTACGGGGTCGGGGGCCACCGGCACGAGCCCGAGATCGCCCAGGAGCTCGCCGAGCTCGCCGGCGGCACGGCGCCCCCGCTGACGTTCGTCCCCCACCTGCTGCCGCTCGACCAGGGCGAGCTGGTCAGCTGCTACGTCAGCCCGACCCGCGACGTCGATACTGCCGAGGTGCGTGAGCTCTATGCCGCCCGTTACGCGGAGGAGCCGTTCGTCGAGGTCGTCGACCGCCCGCCGGGGGTCCGCGAGGTCCGTGACACGAACGTCTGCCGGATCCACGTCGACCGCGACGCCGGCGGCAGGATCCTCGTCTTCAGCGTGATCGACAACCTCTGGAAGGGCGCTGCCGGCCAGGCCGTGCAGAACCTGAACCTGATGCTCGGGCTGGATGAGCGCGAGGGACTGAGCTGACGGCGGGCAGCGGACAGCGGACGGCGGACAGGGCCGAATCCGCCCGGTTCTTCAGGTCGCGCTGGGTCGACGTTCCCGGCGGGGTGGTCGAGGCCGAGCCGACTGCGCTGGCGCCGGGCTTCCGCGCGGCGGGGGTCGCCTGCGGGCTCAAGTCCGACGGCGGCACCGACGTCGGCATCGTCGCCTGCGACGCGGCCGCCGAGATCGGCTCGGCGCTGCTCTTGACCCGGAACGCCGCCGCCGCCGCGCCGGTTCGCGTCTGCCGCGAGCGCTGCGACGGCGCCTCGATCCGGGCCGCGGTCGTCAACTCCGGCAACGCCAACGCCGCGACCGGCGAGCAGGGATACGCCGACGCCGTCGCGATGCAGGAACGTTGTGCCGCGGCGATCGGGGTCGAGGCGGCCGCCGTCGCGGTCGCCGAGACCGGGACGATCGGGGTCCCGCTCGACGTCGATCGCGTCCTCGACGGAATCGACCGCGCGGCCGCGTCCACAGGCCCCGCCGGCGGGGCCGACTTCTCGGCGGCGATCATGACGACCGACGCCGGCCCGAAGCGCTGCTGCATCACCGCTGGCGGCGTGACCGTCTCCGCCCAGGCGAAGGGAGCGGGGATGATCGAGCCCGGCTACGCGACGATGCTCTGTTTCGTGCAGACCGACGCCGTCGTCAGCGATCCCGACCGCACCCTGCGCGGCGCCGTTGCCGAGTCCTTCGAGCGGATCACCGTCGACGGGCAGATGAGCACGAACGACACCGTGCTCCTGCAGGCAACCGGGGCGTCCGGGCTGCCGCTGCCCGACGGGGTGCTCGAGGCCGTGCTGCTGCAGCTCGCGCTCGCGATCGTCGCCGACGGCGAGGGGGCCTCCCGGGTCGGGCGGATCGAGGTCCGCGGCGCCGCCGAACCCGGCGAGGCCGAGCGGGTCGCGCGGGCCGTCGCCAACTCGCCGCTCGTCAAGACCGCGCTCTACGGTCGCGACCCGAACTGGGGCCGGATCGCGCAGGCAGCCGGACAGGCGCTCGCCGGCGCTGACATCGGCGAGCTCGGCCCGGAGCGGGTCGATGCCGACGAGCTCGGCGGCGATGGGCCCGAAGCCGGCCTTTCGATCGATCTCGGCCGCGGCGGCGCGAGCGCTCACGTCTTCTTCAGCGACCTCACCCACGACTACATCAGGATCAACGCGGAGTACACGACGTGAGGGACCTGATCAGCGCCGAGGAGCGCGCCCGGGCGGCGGCCGGCAGCGTCGAGACGCTTCTCGAGGCGCTGCCCTACATCCGCGAGTTCCACGGCCGCACGGTCGTGATCAAGTACGGCGGCGCGGCGATGCGCGACGCTGCGATCCGCGACGAGTTCGCACGCGACGTCGTCCTCCTCAAGTACGTCGGCCTCAACCCGGTGATCGTCCACGG
>Ga0070684_100002237_pt1 | contig 14247 bp, 10 predicted proteins | sample KBSC723LmetaG_FD_65653 | JGI IMG/M metagenome (GOLD analysis project Ga0070684, IMG submission 65653) | Corn rhizosphere microbial communities from Kellogg Biological Station, Michigan, USA - KBS C7.2-3L metaG | ecosystem: Host-associated > Plants > Roots > Rhizosphere ...
CCGGATTGCCAGTCAACGCGATTCCAATTCTTCCGGCCGTTGCGCGGCCGGCTCGTGTCATCGCGATTGGTACGTCGACCGGTGGTCCGGCCGCGCTCCATAGAATACTCATCGACCTTCCCCGCGACTTTCCCGCGCCAATCGTCGTCGTTCAGCACATGGCGCGCGGGTTCATCGACGGTCTCGCGCGATGGCTGAGCGCGAATGTCGCGGTGAAGGTCGTCGTCGCGGCAGACGGCGACCCACTCTTGCCTGGGACCGTTTACCTCGGGCCCGACAATCAACACGTCGGCGTCGTAGACGGGCGTATCGCGCTCAACAATTCAGCGCCGCAGAATGGATTCCGTCCGTCGATCGACCACCTGTTCGATTCGTGCGCCCGGGCGTACGGTCCGTCAGCGGTCGCAGTGATCCTGACTGGAATGGGGCAGGACGGCGTCGAAGGACTCCAAACGATAAAGGCGCGCGGCGGCCGTGTGCTCGCGCAGGATGAAGAGTCGTCGGTCGTGTTCGGAATGGCGAACGTCGCGATTGAGCGAGGCCTCGTGGACGAGATATCTCCCCTTGACCTCATCGGACGGCGCCTCAAAGATCTCGTGGAGCTCGTACCGGAATGAGCACATCCGCACGCGGCACGCCGCGAAAAATCCTCGTCGTCGAGGACAGCCGCACGCAGGCTGAAGCCCTTCGCGCGCAACTCGCCGCCAACGGGTACGACGTCCACGTCGCGAAGTCCGGAGTCGAAGCCCTCGCCGAGCTTCGTCGATGGAACGCCGAGCTGGTGATCAGCGACGTGATCATGCCGGAGATGACCGGACTCGAGCTGTGTCGAGCACTGCGCAATGACCCCGCGCTTCGCGGAATGCCGTTCATTCTTCTCACGAGCCTCGTCGATCCGCTCGATGTCCTTCGAGGACTGGAATGCGGCGCCGACAACTATCTCACGAAACCGTACGAGCTCGATCAGCTGCTGCATCGCATCGAACGCACGCTGGAAAGCCGGCAGAAGCGTGCGACGCGCTCGGCGAACGATAGCATCGAGATCACCTTCCTCGGCAGCACGTTCACCATTCGCTCGAGCCGCGAGCAAGTCCTCGACGTTCTCGTGTCGAGCTTCGAAGACGTCGTTCGCGCCAACACCGCATTGCGCGCCGCCGAAGAGGAGCGAGCGCGTTTGTACGAACAGGAGAAGCAAGCGCGGCTCGACGCGGAAGAAGCCAAGGCCAGAGCAGAAGAGGCCAATCGCGCGAAGTCTGAATTCCTCGCGATGATGAGCCACGACCTCCGCACACCACTCAACGCGATCGGCGGCTATTCGGAGCTGCTGGCGATGGGCGTTCGCGGTCCCGTCAACGAAACGCAGCTGTCCGACCTCGAGCGAATTCGCCGAAATCAACGACATCTCTTGTCGCTCGTGAACGACGTGTTGAGCTTTGCGCGCCTGGAGACCGGCGAAATCCCACTACACATCGATCGCGTCAATCTCGACGCGACGGTGCGGCCGCTGCGCGCCGTCATCGAACCGCAAGCGACCCAACGGGGTGTAACGTACGAGTTCGTCGGCTGCGCTCCCGAGGTCATAGTCATGGCCGACTCGGAACGCCTCGAGCAAATCCTCATCAACCTCCTCGGCAACGCGATCAAGTTCACGTCGACCGGCGGCAAGATCACTGTCACGTGTGCGTCGAAAGGCGGACAGGGCGTCGTCGAGGTCAGCGACACCGGAATCGGGATACCGCCGTCGAAGTTGTCGTCGATCTTCGACGCTTTCGTTCAGGTCGACAGCAATCAGGGCCGGCGCGACGGCGTCGGGCTGGGACTCGCGATCAGCCGCAAGCTCGCCAACGCGATGCACGGCGATATCACAGTCCGGAGCGTCCTCGGAGAAGGCTCGACATTCAGCGTGACGCTCCCCCTCGCCGACTGATCGCGGGCCGTTAAGCGGTCTGTAAGCGGGTCTGGATAGTCTTGCTCCCGTCATCCTGCTTCGGCGATTCCTGCTCGGCGTATTCGTATCAGGATGACGGAATGCGACACCAAGCCTTCATCCACCATGACTGTTCGAAAAATTCTCCGAGGCATCGGCTACAGCGTCGCCGGGCTCGTCGGCCTCGTCGTCCTCGCCGGCGCGGCGACCTACGGCCTCTCCGAATCGCGAATGGCGCGCACCTTCGCCGTCCCCGATCACGCACTCACTCCCAGTACTGATTCCGCGTCACTCGCCAGCGGTGCGAGACTCGTCAAAGTCAAAGGATGCGTCGACTGCCACGGCGCGAACCTCGGCGGCAGTGTCATGATCGACAACGCCGCACTCGGCCGTCTCGCGGCGCCGAACCTCACGGTTGGCGGACGCGGCGCGGAGCTCGAGCCGAAGGACTGGGAGCGCGCCATCCGACACGGCGTGCGACGCGACGGCTCACCGCTGCGTGTCATGCCGGCGAATGAATTCACGGGCATCGCGGACGACGAGCTGGAGGCGATGGTCGGCTACATTCGCAGCCAACCGGCCGTCGCGACGAGACAGCCGCCGGTGCGAGTCGGCCCGGTGATTCGCGCGATGTTTGTCGCGCATCAGTTCGACCTTCTGCCAGCCGAATTGATCGACCATTCGAAAGCCCACATCGCGCATATCGATGCCGAGCCAACGCCGAAGTACGGCGAGTACGTGGCCGCGGGATGCAAGGGTTGTCACGGGCCGGGCATGTCGGGCGGCAAGATCCCCGGCGCGCCGCCGGACTGGAAAGCCGCGGCGAACCTCACTCCGACGGGCATTGGTCGTTACTCGGAGAGCGACTTCATCAAAATTCTTCGAACCGGCACGCGCCCCGACGGATCGATGGTCGACACGCTGATGCCCTATCGATTGACGAAGGAGATGACCGACGTCGAGCTGAAGGCGCTGTTTTCTTATCTGAAGACGCTTCCCCCCAAGGAGTTCGGCAACCGGTGAGGAAGCGTCTGTAAGGAAAGCCAAACGCCCAGTCCTTCGCCGCCCCCGTGGTGGACTGGGCTGAGACGATGCATCATCGATGGGACGAAGAACATTCACAATCCCAGACAGCCCGGTGATGCACTCCATTTCGAGATTCGGTCGATCGATCGCCACGCTGGCGATCGTTTTCCTTCCCGCGACGGCGGAGGCACAAGGGGCCCCCCTCGACCCCCGCCTTCTCTCCTCGATCTCCCTTCGAAACCTCGGCCCGTTTCGAGCCGGTCGAGTCGCCGCAGTATCAGGTGCCGTCGGACAACCGGGCACCTTCTACATCGGCCTCCCCTCTGCCGGCGTTTGGAAGACGACCAACGCCGGTGCGACGTGGTATCCGATCTTCGACTCCGTGAAAGTCATCTCGTCGATCGGCTCCGTCGAGGTCGCACCGTCGGATCCGAATGTCATCTACGTCGGCGGCGGCGACATCATCACCGGTGGCGCGATCAACGAAGCCAACGGTGTCTACAAGTCGACGGACGCAGGGCGCACCTGGCGACACGTTGGGCTTGATGCAACGAAGCAAATCCCATCGATGTCGGCCGACCCGCACGACGCGAACACGCTTCTCGTCGGCGCGCAGGGCGACGTTCACGTGAAGAGCAAAGATCGCGGCATCTTCCGGACGACCGACGGCGGCACGACATGGTCCCAAACTCTGTTCGTCGACGACAGCACCGGGATCTCGAGGATCTCACGCGCGTACGACACGCCGAACGTCGTCTTCGCGACGACGACGGCGCATTACACGCCACCGCCGAGCAACGCCCCGGGAGCTGGACGCGGCAGCGGCCGAGGCGGTGCGCAAACCGGCCCGACGAGCACGAAAGTATTCAAGTCTTCTGATGGCGGCGCGACGTGGAAGGAAGTCGCCGGCAACGGCCTGCCCGAACGTCTGACTGGCAAGCTGTGGGTCGCCGTCGCGAACAATACGCAGGGTCAGCGGGTCTACGTCATCGGCGACGCCGGCCTCTTCCGCTCCGACGACGGCGGCGCCACGTGGAAGCAGATGGCCGCCGACGATCAGAGAATTCGAAACGGCCAAGGCGGCTACAATTGCGGGGTCTACGTCGACCCGCAGAATCCGGACATCGTCTACACGCTGAACACGGCGAGCTACAAGTCGGTCGACGGCGGCCGCACGTTCACCGGCTTCAAAGGCGCACCGGGCGGTGACGATCCGCAACAGATGTGGATCGATCCGACCAACGGCAAACGCATTCTCTTCGGCTACGATCAGGGCGCGATCGTCTCACTCGACGGCGGCGCGACATGGAGCTCGTGGTACAACCAATCGACCGAGCAGATCTATCATCTCTCCGTCGACAATTCGTTCCCGTACTGGGTCTACGGCACACAGCAGGACGCCGGCGCCATTCGCACGCGCTCACGCGGCAACCTGGGGGCCATCACACCGCTCGACTGGAATCCCGTGCCTGGTTGGGAATGGGGCACCATCGTTCCCGATCCGCTCGACAACAACACCGTCTTCGCGAGCGGCAGCGGCATCGTGAAGATCTCGTATCCGAGCGAAGAATGGATCAACGTCAGCCCGTCGGCCGATCCGACGCGCCAACTGCGCACCACGAGCTCGCAACCGATCATCTTCGCGCCGTGGAATAAGAAAATGCTCATCGCGGCATTCCAATCGGTGTGGACGACCGTCGACGCCGGCGCACATTGGACCGCGATCAGCCCGGACCTCACGACATTCCCCGGCGACGCGCCGCCGACGCCTGGCGGTGGTCGTGGTGGCGCCCCGCCTGCGAACGGCTCGATCGAATCGATTCGCGCGTCGACCATGATGCCGGGAATGATCTGGGTCGGTACGAACAACGGACAGATCAAGGTGACGCGCAACGGCGGCAAGACCTGGGAAGCCGCCGCGATTCCCGACATTCCGAATGTCCGTCGCGCTGAGGTCGACGCAGTCGAGCCGTCGCACTTCGATGCGGCCGAGGCGTACGCCGTCTACGATCTGCATCGGGTCGGCGACTATACGCCGTACGTCTTCCGCACACGCGACTATGGTAAGACGTGGACGCCGATCGTGAACGGGCTTCCGACGAAGCAGGTCAGCGGAAGCTTCGGGCGCGTCGTCCGCAACGACACGAAGAAGAAGGGATTGTTGTTCGCCGGCACGGAGAGCGGCGCATTTGTGTCGTTCGATGACGGCGACAACTGGCAGCCGATCGCGCCGGAAGTTCTGACGACGTCGTATCGCGACATGGTGATCAAGGACAACGACCTCGTCGCCGCGACATACGGCCGCGGCTTCTTCGTCCTCGACGACATCTCGATGCTTCGCCAAGCGTCATCGGCGACGCTGGCCGAGAGTGCGCATCTCTTCAAGCCGGGTGATGCAGTTCGCGTTCGACGCAATGTCGGTGCGGATACGCCGTTCCCGCCCGAGGTCCCGCACGCGCTCAATCCGCCGGATGGCGTCATCGTGGACTACTGGCTCGGGTCGGCTCCCTCCCGGGACATCACACTCGACGTGCTGGATGCGTCGGGCGCGGTTGTTCGCCACATGACGAGCGCGCCCGGCGAGGCCGTGGCCGAGGCCGCGCGTCCCCCGCATCCGAATTTCTGGGTCGCGCCGCCCGTCTCGCTGCCGAAGAATGCCGGCGGGAACCGCATGAACTGGGATCTGCGCTACGACTCCCCACACGCGTTCTCGCATTCATTCGAGATCAACGCGAATCCGGGACAGACGCCGGCATCTCCGCTGGGTCCTGTCGTTCCGCCGGGGACGTATACGCTGAAGCTCACCGTCGACGGAAAGAGCTACTCCCAGACGGTCGCCGTGAAACCTGACCCGCGCTCGCCCGCGACGCCCGCGGCCATTGCGACGCAGGCTGCGCTCGAGAAAAAGATCTGGCAGGGCATCGAAGCAGCCTACGAAGGCAATCGCGTCGCGATCGCGTTGAGAGATCTCGCACGAGGCGTGACCGTTCCGGAAGTCTCTCAGCGGACCGCGTCACTCGCCGCGCAGCTCGATACGGTTGCAGGATTGGATCAGAGCCGAGGCCGCGGCGGTGGCCGCGGTGGTCAGCCGGCTCGGCCGACGTTCCGCGCGATCAACGCCGCGCTCGTGTCGCAGCTCGACGCACAAGAGAACGGCGACATGGCCCCGACATCGTCGGCGCTTGCGGCGTTCGCCGCAACCTGCAAAGAGCTCACGAACCTTGCCGCGACATGGCAAAAGCTCAGCGTCACGGAGCTCGGCGGCATCAACGCGATCTTGAAGCAGAAGGGTCAAAACGTCATCACGACGCCGGTCGGGAACATCAAACTCCCGACGTGCTGATTCAAACGATCGTGATGGATGTCGGACGCGCGGCCGCGACGACGAAGCCCTGGGCTTCCTCGTCGCGGAGATCGTGTCGCTATCGGATATAGCCAGATCCGAAGCGGCGAATTCCTGTCGTTCCACCATCCGACCGATCCGAGTCAATCCGACAAATCCGCGTTGTGGGTTTTTGAGGGGCGAAAAAGCGGGTCCTCCGCTCGCTGCGCTCGCATCAGGATGACATCGAGTTCCTATCCCTCCCCGTTCGCTGGTAGTTTCTCGGCTTCGCCTCCAGCCCCAGACTAATGCGCATCCTCGCTTCACTGGCCGCACTTCCTCTCGTCGCAGCGACACTCGGCGCCCAACAGGTCTCGGTCGTCGAAGCGAATATCCGCGACGTGCGTGCCGCGCTCGAGCAGAAGCGCGTCACGTCCCGACAGCTCGTCGAGCAATCGTTGATGCGCATCGCGAAGTATGAAGACAAGCTGCACGCCGTCATCACGGTGAATCCACGCGCGCTCGAGATCGCCGACTCCCTCGATCGTGAGCGGGCCGCCGGACGAATTCACGGTCCGCTTCACGGCATTCCGATCGCGTTGAAGGACAACATTCATACGACCGACATGCGGACGACGGGTGGCGCGCTCGCGTTCGCGGATCTCGTTCCTCCGTATGACGCGACCCTGACGAAGAATCTCAAAGACGCCGGCGCGATCATCATCGCGAAGACGCAGCTCACCGAGTTGGCCAATTGGGTCGCGAGTGGAATGCCCGGGAACTACAACGGCCTCAATGGCTACGGGATGAATCCGTGGGACCCGCGACGCGACCCGCGCGACGCGTTCTTCGACGGACGCCCGGTGCTCAGCACCGGCGGCTCGAGCTCGGGCGTCGGAACGAACGTGAGCTTTTGGTTTGGGAACGTCGGCACTGAGACCTCGGGATCGATTCTCAGCCCATCGAATCAGAATATGCTCGTCGGCATCAAGCCGACGGTCGGCCGAGTGAGCCGGTACGGCGTCATTCCGATCACGGCCGATCAGGACACGCCCGGGCCGATGACGCGTTCCGTCGCTGACGCGGCAATCATGCTCGGCGCGATGGAAAATCCGCGTCCGGATCCGAACGACACGGCGACCCGAAAGTGTCCGCCGCCGCCGCAGCGCGACTATACGAGATTTCTAAACGCCGGCGCGCTCAAAGGAATGCGAATTGGTATTCCTCGCGCCTACTTCTATGACGCGTCGACCGCCGGCGGTCGTACGCCGCGAGGCGGCCTGACGGACGAGCAGCGCAAAGTGATGACCGAGGTGATCGCGGTGCTCAAGCAGCAGGGCGCGATCGTCGTCGATCCGGCCGACATCCCGAGTGTCGTCGACACGAGCGCTGTGAACAACTTCATCAACTGGAATCCCTGCAGCGGTCTCGAGAACGCGAGGGGTCTCGACATCTCGTGCTCGGTCGCGTTCAAATACGGAATGAAGCGAGACTTCAACGCGTGGCTCAAATCACTCGGCGACAAGGCGCCGGTCAAATCGTTGACTGCACTCCGCGAGTGGAACATCAACCATCAGAGAGCAGGCTCGATCAAGTATGGCCAGGCGAATCTGGACGTCTCGGACGAGATGGATCTCCAGGCCGATCGCGCCCGCTACGAGTCAGATCGACGGAAGGACATCTACCTCTCGGCGACGAACGGCATCGACGCCGCGCTGAAGAAGGACCGACTCGACGCGCTGTTGTTTCCGGGTGTGTCGAGCGCGGGCCTCGCCGCGCGACCAGGGTACCCGACAGTCACGGTTCCGTATGCGCTCGTGCCGGTGATCGTCCCGCCGGGCCAGCCACCGTTTCCGGCAGGCTTCGAGCCGAGTCCGGCACCGTTCAACGTGAGCTTCACGGGAACGGCGTGCAGTGAACCCAAGCTGATTGCGCTTGCGTATGCATTCGAGCAAGCGACGAAAAAGAGAACGGCGCCGCCGCTCTTTCCATAGGCGGCGTCGAGGTCTGTTGCAGGAAAGTGCTTGGGTGTGGTAGCACAGACTGGACGGGACTGGACCGACGGGACAGACAAAAGCAAATCGGAATCTCGTTTGTCCGTCTCGTCAGTAAAGTCCGTCTAGTCTGTGCTAAAGTCACGGTTGGCATCCCGACGACGAAAGAACGGCACGATTCGGGGATTCTCTGCGTCGGAACGGTGCTGGTCCACGAAATGTGGCGCGCAGCATTAGAAATCGCTTCGGTGTTGTAGCACAGACTGGACGGGACTGGACCGACGGGACAGACAAAAGCAAATCGGAATCTCGTTTGTCCGTCTCGTCAGTAAAGTCCGTCTAGTCTGTGCTAAAATCACGATTGGCGTCCCGACGACGAAAGAACGGCACGATTCGGGGATTTTCTGCGTCGGAACGGTGCTGGTCCGCGAAGCGTGGCGCGCAGACTACTGGATGGCTCCGGAACTTCTCGAAAGCGAACGATCCTACTCCATCATCGGAGCATTTCTCGAAGTATTCCACTATTTCGGACCCGGGCTGCCCGAGATCATTTACTCGAAGGCTCTCGAATCCGAGCTCAGAGATAGAGGCCACAAGGTCGTACGCGAATTCGCAGTAGAAATCTTGTACAAGGAGCTTCGGATCGGTCGCAAGCGCTTGGACATGGTCGTTGACGATCGGATCGTCGTCGAACTAAAGGCCACCGAAAAACTGACCGAGTATTCCGAGCTGCAAATCAAAACGTATTTGAAGGTCAGCGAATTCGAAGTCGGCCTCCTACTGCACGCCGGCCCGATCGCCAACTGGAAACGCTTCATCGATTCACCCAAGCGACAACATCGCCGCGCTCCTCTGGCGATCGCGGCGCCGTAACGGAGGTAAATGTCCGCATGTCCTCATCCCGACGATTCGTTGCTGCCCTGATCCGACTCACGCTCGTCGTCCTCGCCCTCCTACTCGTCGGACGCTACTTCAAGAACAAATTCTTCGCGAGTCACGGCACCGTTCACGTTCAACGCGAAGCACCGCCAGCCACCGAAGCACTCGGCCCCGGCGACATGCGCATTTACAGCGCCGACAGCTCCGTCGACCTCGTCCTCAGCGGCAACAACATCCTCGCCGGTCTCTCACCGAAGACCGTCGATAAAGTCAAAGACGAAATGCAGAAGGAAACCGACAGCGACACGTCGGGGTTTGCGGGCAGCATCAGCAAGATCGTGAAGTCATCCGTCGCCGGCGCGATCGGGACGCATGCCGTCTTCCCGCTCTCTGATATTCGCGACATCCGCGTCGACGACGGGCACATCGTGTTCGACGCGAAGGATGGCAAGCAGCACGATCTCTTCGGGAACACGAAGGTCAACGGCAACAAAGTCTCGAACTCGTTCCGCCCCGACGACGCTCAGAAATTCGTCGAGGCGGTACGAACGAGAATGGGACTTCCGGCGGCGCGCTGAACGCGACGCCGGCAGCGTCGCTTACTTCGCCGCCTTCGAGTGCACCGCGAACGCGGCGCCCTGGGGATCGAGAATGACCGCGATGCGATCGCCGCCCGGGACTTCCATCGGACCCATGATGACCGTGCCGCCACCTTTCTTCGCGCGCTCGGCCGCTGCATCGGCAGTGTCAGCAACCGACACATAGTGCAGCCAGCTCGGAGGCGGCATCTCGGCGCTGCGCTGCATCATCCCGCCGTACGTGAAGCGATCGCGCCCGAACATGTGGTACACACCCATCTGTCCCATGTCGAACTCGCTCTGCTTCTTCCAGCCGAACAGCGTCTCGTAGAACTTGATCGATGACTGGAGATCATTCGACGTCACCTCGTGCCACGAGAATGTCATAGGCGTCGGATCAGTCTCCGGCGCGATGGCCGTCGCGCTCGTGATGACGCAGAAGACTGCGCCCTGCGGATCCTGAAGCACCGCGAATCGGCCGACGCCCGGGATGTCGGTCGCGGGGACGAGCGTCCTTCCGCCCAGTGATTCCGCCTGCTTGATCGTCTCGTCCGCGCTCGGAACTTCGATGTAGCAAGTCCAGTTCGGCGGCGCACCCATCGCCAATGCGTTCGGCATCATCGGGATGAGGCCTGCCATCGGAATCTCGCCGGCGGTGAACATCGTGTACTTCATCCCCGGCATGTCCGATTCTGTCGTACCCCAGCCGACGACATCGCCGTAGAACTTGGCCGCTGCAGCCGGGTCAGTCGTCATGAGCTCGTGCCAGACGAATCGTCCGCGCGTATCGCTCGCGTTCATCGTTCCCGTCGCGGGAGTCGCTGTGGTAGACATGGTTCTCTCCTCACACCAAGGCGTTGATCGTTTCAAAAGCGGGGGGGGAGAAGATATACCGAAGGGTCAATTCGCGCCAAGGTATTTTGCACAACCGTTGCAAATAGGGGCGTGACGCGGACAAACGTCTGTTCCTCGCCGCGCGGGCCGAACGTGTTCGCCGAATCGCAACGCTTATTTCCCTTTCGGGCCGGTCCATTTATAGATGACGCCCCCGCGCATCACGAACACGACGCGCTTGACCGTCGAGATGTCCTTCGAGGGGTCGCCGTCAACCGCGATGACGTCGGCGTCGTAGCCGACCTTGAGCGAACCAATGCGATCGCCCAGCCCGATTGCGTCGGCCGCAATCGAATTCGCGGAAACCAGGGCGGACATCGGCGTCTGACCGCAATGCTGTACACGCCCGATGAATTCGTCGGCGTTGCGACCGTGCGCACCCGCAGTCGCGTCGGTCGAGAAAACGACTTTCGCGTTTGGCGTGTGCACCGCGAGCGTGCAGATCTCGAAGTCGCGCGGTAGATCGCGCTCCATGATGTTCATTCCCTCGTCGGTAAGACCTCCGGGAACGACGTAGCGCGCGCGATTCTCGAGATAATTCTGAACGACGAGTCCAACTTGCGGACTAATGAACGCGCCCGCCTTCACTGCCGCGTCGATATCCGCCTGAGCTCCGTACGTCACGTGCTCGATCTCGCGACATCCCGCGCGCGCCGCCGCACCCGCCTGCGATCGATACGCGTGCACCATGCTTCTCAATCCAACGGCCGAGGCTTCTCCGCAAAGCGCGCGAAGTTGTTCGTCGGTGAACGTCGGCCCCGCGCCAACTCGCTGACTCTTCGACGCGAAGATCTTGATGAGATCCGCGCCCTGCTCCTTCCGACGACGTACCATCGCGCGCAGCGAGTCGATCGAAATCGTGCTGTCGCCCTGAATGGGGTTGAGCGACGTCAGCACGCGCGGTCCGGGAAATCCACGATCTCGAATCATGTCTCGAAGCGGACCTTCGGAGTTCGCTCCGACGGACTGCACAGTCGTGAACCCCGCCATGAGCGTCAACCACGCATTGTTCGCCATGGCAAGCGTCGCTTCGGCCGGGGGCTCCGATCGCGGGGCGATGCGTCCGGTCTTGTCGAAATGCGAATCGAGATGGACGTGGGTGTCGATCCATCCTGGCAGCACAGTGTATCCGCGAAGATCGATGACGTTCGCACCGCGCGTCGTCTCGGCGCTCAATGACGTGATCCTTCCGTCGACTACGGCAATACGCGCGTTCGACAGCACGCCGCCCCGTCCGTCCAATGCGCGATCCGTCAGCAGAATCGCGGGCGCGGGGACCAGAGGAGTCGGAGGCGCCGGCACTTGCGCGACGAGGGCTCGACCGAGAGCAACCAGCACGACAGGAGAGACGATTCGCATTTTCTCATTCACGGTTGTGGCGCTGTCGCGCTACGCGTTCGACGACTTCTTTGCCTGGTCTGATTCCCAGTGGAATCTGTGAACGACTCGATGCACGACCGGCGTCAGCAAGATCGCCGTGCGGACGAGGAAGATCAGCCCCGAGTAGAGCGCGAACAGCGCCGCGAAAATCTTGCCGCCATTCGGGCGAAGGTCTCCGACCGGCCCCATTCCGCCGAGCAGCATGCAGGCGTTGAGAAACGAGTCGATCCAGGCGAGATCGCCGAACCAGTGATATCCGATCGTCCCGACGAATACCGATCCGGCGACGATCAACGCCGCGACGCCGCCGTGCCGCGCGAGGCGGCGGAGAAAGAGGCGGCGTGAAATCGGACGCTGTCCCCGGTGTTCAAACGGTGTGAGGAGCTCCATCGAGAATGGAAGTGAGAGTCAGCAGTGCGCCCAGACCTTTCAGCGACAACCTCCAGCGTCGATCTCGACCCGGAGGATACACGATTGTCAGCGATGGCGGCGATCGCTATCCCCTCGGGCATCTTCGACGGAAAGAATCGTCAGTTGGGACAGGAACGGCCCATGCGAGCTTGAGGCATCGTTCTTGACTCGGATAACCGCCGTGGCAGCAATCCGTGGCGCACTTGTCGTGCTCGCAACCTTCACGCTCGGCGCGTGTGGGTTCTTGCCCATTACTCGACTGTCGTCGGCCGGCACTGACGTCCTCGTTCAGGCTCCAAAGCCGGCACCGGTCGACTCGGATTATCACGCCTGCGGCCCGAGCGGTTCGCAACCCGACTATGCGCTGAATCGGCGGAAGAATCGCGTCGACACCGCGTCACAGTACATCCCGATCTCGTGGCAAACACTCGCTCGACTGCCGTTTCCACGCCGCGTCGGATATCGATTTCGAAATCAATGGACGTCGGGCGAGACCGCGGACGTTGCGCGATTGGAAGGGGCGGCGATCGAAGTCGAGGGCTACATCGCCAGCCTCAAGCTCGAGACGCCGGAACCGCCGAACTGCTACTCGATGGACCCGCGCGATCGAGACTACCATCTCTGGCTCACCGAGCAGCCGCATCAGGGAAAACGTGAGAGCGTCGTCGTCGAGATCACGCCGCGAGTTCGCGTGTCGCACAACGGCTGGTCGGAAGACCGCCTTCGCGCGTTGATCGAGACACAAGTCCGTGTGCGTCTTCGCGGTTGGCTGATGCTCGATCAAATGCATCCCGAGAGCATGCCCTGGACGCGCTTCACACTGTGGGAGATGCACCCGATCATGAGGATCGAATGGAAGTCGGAGCGCGGCGACTGGATTCCGCTGGACAGCTTGTCGCCCGGAGCAGAGCGGCCGTAGGTTAGGCCGCCAATGCATCTCACTCAGCTCTTCGACCTCTCGTTTCGCGGGCGTACCGAACGAGTTGGACTCGAATACACCGACAGCTCGGGCGCGCTTCGAACGCTGACCTTCGGCGCGATCGACGCGCGCGCGAATCAAATGGCGGCCGAGCTGTCGTCTCGAGGCATCGGGCGCGGCGATCGTCTCGCGGTGCATCTCGCCAACCGCATCGACTTCATCGACATCTATCTCGCCTGCACTCGGCTCGGCGTCATTTTTGTACCGATGAACGTGCTGTATCGCGAGCGAGAGTTGCGCCACATCGTCAGTGATTCGGAGCCGAAAGCGGTTGTCGTCGACAAGAAGTCTGATGCGACATATCCGTCTGATGCGACGCTGTGGGATGTCGACGAGCTTTCTGCCGCGGCGGCAGCGCGTCGGGACGCAAAGCGTCCCGAGGTTCGTGTAGACGGCGACGATCCGGTTCTCATCGTCTACACATCCGGCACGACCGGCGTGGCGAAGGGCGCGGTTCTGTCGCACAACAATCTCGCGGCGAACGGCATCACGCTCACAGCGGTTTGGCGGATCACCGACGCCGATCGCTACATCGCAATGTTGCCGCTGTTTCACGTCCATGGACTCGGCAACGGTATCCACAGTTGGCTCATCAGTGGTTGCCGAATGCGGCTGCTCGAGCGATTCGATCAGCGCACGACTCCAGCGGTGATGGCCGAGTTCAAGCCGTCGCTCGTTTTTGGTGTGCCGACGGTCTACATCCGGTTGCTCGACGCGTCGATTGTCGATGACGCGACCGCGAAGACGATCGGTGAGAACGCGCGTCTGTTTGTTTGCGGATCCGCGCCGCTCCCCGCGCACGTCCACGAAGCGTTTCGACATCGCTACGGCCAGACGATTCTCGAGCGCTACGGCAT
>Ga0070684_100002239_pt1 | contig 14227 bp, 12 predicted proteins | sample KBSC723LmetaG_FD_65653 | JGI IMG/M metagenome (GOLD analysis project Ga0070684, IMG submission 65653) | Corn rhizosphere microbial communities from Kellogg Biological Station, Michigan, USA - KBS C7.2-3L metaG | ecosystem: Host-associated > Plants > Roots > Rhizosphere ...
CGTCGCCGTTGCGCGGCGCCAGCGAGACAAGCAGGCCGCCATCCTCGTCGTAGGCGGGGAACAGGTCGACCCGCACCGGCTTCACCCGGCCCGACCGGTGGCGCAGTTCGAGCGGCTGGTCGAGCTTGCGGACGCCCCATTCCAGCACCACGTCGACCGGGCTTGCGCCGGCCTCGAAGCCACCCAGCCCGAGCGCCTCAACCACGGGCTTTCCCAGCAGGTCGCCTTCGCTGTAGCCGGTCAGCTCGAACACCCCATTCCCGGCCGAGATGATGCGGGCTTCGCGGTCGCAGGCGATCATGCCGGCGTTGGCGGGCGGGAAGAAGTCCTCGAGGAGCTCGAACAGAAAGCCAAACCCACACCGCTCGCAGCCGACGGCCTGGTAGCTGAGCGTGGCCAGACCGTCCTGATCGACGGCCCGTGCCCGGCAGTTCGGACAGATGAAGTAGCGCATACCTGGAAGGGTAGTGACGCCAGGTGTGGATCGGATTCAGGCGGCTTCGGACGCGTCGACCGGCACCTTGTCCTGCGCCCGCTTGGTCAGCCACCGCTCGGCGTCCAGCGCGGCCATGCAGCCCATCCCGGCGGCCGTGACGGCCTGGCGGTAGACGTGGTCGACGACGTCGCCGGCGGCGAACACGCCGTCGACGTTGGTGGCGGTGGAGCCCGGCTTGGTCAGCAGATACCCGGCGTCGTCCATGTCGAGGATGTCCCGGAACAGCGCCGTGTTGGGGTCGTGGCCGATGGCGACGAACACGCCGTCGACGTTCAGGTCGGTGCGGTCGCCGGTGTTGACGTCGCGCACGCGCACGCCCGTCACCTTGCCGTCCTTCTCGCCCAGCACCTCGTCGACCACCGCGTTGGTCACGAAGTCGACATTGTCCTTCGATCGGGCGTAGTCGATCATGATCTTGGAGGCCCGGAAATCGTCGCGGCGGTGCACCAGCTTGACGTCGCTGGCGAACTTCGCCAGGAACGAGGCCTCCTCCATCGCCGAGTCGCCGCCACCGACAACGGCCACGTTCTTGTCACGGAAGAAGGCCGCGTCGCAGACCGCGCAGTAGCTGACCCCGCGGCCCTGGAGAGCGATCTCCGTCGACAGCCCCAGCTGGCGGGCCGTCGCTCCGGTGGCCACGATCACCGAGTCCGCGGTGTGCTCCTCGTCGCCCACATAGACTCGCAGCGGCTGTTCCGAGAAATCGACCCGGGTGACGTCGTCGGTGACCAGCTCGGCGCCGAAGCGCTCGGCCTGGGCGCGCATCGTGGCCATCAGCTCGGGGCCCATGATGCCGTCCCGAAAACCCGGATAGTTCTCGACGTCGCTGGTGATCATCAGCTGACCGCCGTAGGCGAAGCCCTCGAACACGAGCGGCCGCAGGTTCGCGCGGGCTGCGTACAGCGCGGCCGTATACCCTGCCGGGCCGCCTCCGATGATGATGACGTCACGGGTCTCGCTCATGGTGCTCCTCGTTCGCAAGCTGCAAAGGGTGATCTTCGCCGTTCAGGGCGCGGGGGCCGAATCGGCCCCCTCATTCAATTCAACGTCGACCACCTTGAAACATTCCCCGCAGCGGTCGCAGCACACACCTCCGCCCTCGACCCGGGCGCCGAAGAAGGAACCGAGGGGCTGGCCGCAGAAGGGACAGAATCGCACTGCAGGAGGAGCCTCACCGGGTTCCAACATCGCTGGGCCAGTCTATAGTCAGGCGCCGTGAGTCAACGACAGAAACAGGCCACCAATCAGAAACGGGCCAGCCGTCTGGGCACGGGCGAGGGCATCGCCCGCGACAAGCGCTCCTCTCGCGGAGGAGGCGGCGGCGGTCGCCCCGGCCGGGGAGTCTCCAGCTGGGTCTGGTGGGCCGTGGGTCTGGTGGGTGTCGCCGCGGTCGTCATCGGCATCGGCCTGACGGTGTTCGGAGGAGGCTCGGACGGAGGTGCCGGGAATCGCAGCGCGGTCGTCACCGATCGGCTGGCGACAGACCGGATCGACTTCACGTCCGAGGGTACCTGGCAACCGAACGGCACTCAGTTGGGCGCTGTGATCGCCGCGCTGGGCCTGCCCGCCGCGAGCGACCTGGTTGAGCATTACCACTCCCACCTGACGCTGGTGGTGGACGGGCATGAGGTGCCGATCCCGGCGAACCTCGGCATCGACCTGGCCTCGAACACGGTCGCCCCGATCCATACCCACGACGAGCGGGGCGTGATCCACACCGAGGCGGATCAGCGTGGATTCCGCTCCACCCTGCAGGAGGTGTTCGACCTCTGGGGCGTGCGGCTGACGTCGAGTTGCGTCGCCGGCTACTGCGACGGCGTCAAGATCTGGGTCAACGGGACGCCGGTAAGCGACGACCCCTCGAAGATCGTTCTCAAGCCGCACGACGCGGTGACCGTGCTCGAGGGAGCCGCGCCCAAGAACTTCACGCCGGACAAGACCTTCAAGTTCGCCAACGGCGAATAGCGTCAGCCAGGCACCGGCCCGCGGTAGCGGTGGCAGCCGACCACATGGTCGTCGACCAGCCCGGCCGCCTGCATGAAGGCGTAGCAGATGGTCGATCCGACGAAGGTGAAGCCGCGTTCTCGGAGCGCGCGCGAGAGGCCGTCCGAAACGGGCGTGCACGCCGGCAGGTTCGCCATCGTGCGCGGCTGGGAGGGAAGCTGGGGCCGGCCGTCGACGAAGCTCCATATCCAGGCCGCGAAGTCTCCCTCCCGCTCGGTCAGCTGCAGGTATGCCTGGGCGTTCCTGACCGTGCCCGCGATCTTGAGGCGGTTGCGGACGATCCCCGGGTCGGCCATCAGATCGGCCAGCTTGGCGTCGCCGTAGCCGGCGATGCGCTGGGGATCGAAGCCGTCCAGCACCTCGCGGTACCGGGCCCGCTTGTGAAGGATCGTGCGCCACGACAGCCCGGCCTGGAACCCCTCCAGCAGCAGCAGCTCGAACAGCCGCCGGCTGTCGTGCTGGGGCGCGCCCCATTCGTCGTCGTGGTAGGCAACCATCAGCTCGTCGTCGCCCGTCCACGGACAGCGCACGATCGTCATCGGTCGCCGGCCGGAGCGATCAGGTCGCCGACCCGGATCCGACCCTCCTGCACGACATCGGCGTAGACCCCGAAGCAGACCTCGGAACTCTCGGGCGGCCGGTAGGCGGCGATCATCCGCAGCGTGTCGAGGTCGCGCTGGCCGGTGTCGGGGTTGAGCGTCGTCAGCACGCAGCGGGTGTCCTTCTCGGCCACCCTCACCACCGCCTCGCCCACCCGCACGTGCCTCCCGATCCAGGCGTCCTCGGCATGCGGCCCGGCCCCCTCGATCAGGATCGACGGCCGGAACCGGCGGGGGTCCGGGGCGTCGCAGCCGTTGCGGTCGCCCAGCTCGGTGCATGACTCGGTGGAGAGCAGAGAGACCGGGTAGGCGTCCTGGCCGTGGGAACGGTCGTCGACCTCCATCAGCTCGACGTCTCGCCCGACCAGCTCGGACAGCGCAGCCGCCCAGGGGCCGTCGACCAGGTGCCCGGTCACGTCACGGCCCCACATCTGCAAGCTGTGCGCCGCCCCGCGCCGCGGCTCCCCGGTCAGCGGCTCCTGGCCGTCGATCGTGATCGACAGCCGGCCCGCGACCGGGTCGTACGCGGCGGCGGCGCGGGCGAGCCGGCCGGCACGTCGCATGGTGAGGAACGGAGCGCGTTGGTCATCGGGGCGAACGAGCACGAAGGCACGGTCGCCGGGGATCCCCCGCCGGGTCAGCGTCGCCTCATCGAGCGTGGACAGGCGGAGGGACTTCACCGGCGACATGTGGATCGCGCGGACTCGGGCCTGCATGCGCTCAGCGTACCTGCGTGACCCGTGCCGCAGCGCGGGCCGCTAGCCGAGCACCGCGCTCGGCGGCTCGAGCTTCTGCACGATCCAATAGCCGTGAGCTTCCTCGATCACTCGCTCCAGGTCCGGGTAGACGTGTTCGGGGGCGACCACGAACTGATCCTCCCGACCGTGCGCAGCCTCCCACGCCTCCGCGGTGATGTCGATCGCCATGAAGCAGTCCTCGTTCCCGCATTCGCAGACCAGCGGGATCGGCTCGTGTGTGTGCCCGAGCTCGAAGTTGGCGCGCCGCTGGTTGTACGCCCGAAACGCGACCTCGTTCTTGATCACCCGTTCCTTGCGGCGATCCTGCTCACTCCCCGCAGACATCGGGGCGATACTAGCGGGCCTCGGCTCGTCTGACCATTCGCCGGCCGGTTCGTTGACGGGAGCGCTGGCTTGGCCGTCCAACGCTCCCGTCACGGGAGCTCTCGCGTCCAGACGCAGCGCCGGGCCGGGATCTTCCAAGCCGGCGAATGCAGGTGGCGCGGCGGGGCGGCGCCGTCCGGGTCCTCGCCAGAGGATGGCCGCGACCGACGCGCCGCCCACAATCCGCAATCGCTGCTCCGCTCTCCCCCGGTGAAAGGGTTGGAGCCTTTCGGCGGAGCACTTCCAGTTTCTCCGAACCCCGCAGCCTGTCAACCGGCGTTCATGTAAGGGCTCGGGCGAGCTCGGCGGCGAGCGCCCGTGCCACCAACCGTGAATAGGTCGCGGTGAGATGGTGATGGTCGCGATACGTGATCACGTTGCCGACAACCGCGGGGCAGCTACCGGATGCGCACAGCCACTGCAGGGTGGGCAGGTAGCCGGCGCCGGCGTCGTGGGCGGCGACCCGGACGGCGGCATAGGTCTCGGCCTGCTTCTGGGTGATCGGAAACGCGCACGATCTGAGCGTCGCACCGCGGGCGAGCAGACATTCGACGGCCGCCCTGGGCCGCGACGCCGTGTCCTCCACCACCACGATCTGCTGCGTCAGGCCGGACAGCGCTGCCATCTCCTTACGGAGCGCCCGGGCGCCCCAGCTCGACCAGTACTGGGACAGGATGACGGCGCGCGGGTGCAGCCGGCCGACCCGTTCGAGCACCCAGGCATACCACTGACGGCAGTCACCGCCCCCCATCGCCGAAGGCACGCAACCGTCCTTGATCAGCGGTACCACCTGCCAGCGATGGTCGCGCGCGAAGCGGACGAAGCCTGGCATCCACATCTGGCCGTGCGAGTCGCCGATCACGATCAGCATCCGCGTCGAGCGCGCCGTGCCCCAGTGGCAGATGCGTGAGCTGGTGTGCCTACCGGCGTCGCATCCGCGAAGGTCGACGGTGTCGCGTCGCACCCGGTCGATCGAGGGCGCGAGCGCGTCCGGGATCGGGGATCGAAGGCGCCGCGGAGTCACGCTGGCGGCGACCGCTGTCCGCAGCATGCGGGACGTCGGCCCGGCGCCGGGGGATCCGCCGCCACCCGCTGCATAGACGGCATTCCCGCCGAGCTCGAGTGAGGGCAGAGCCGAACGGTGGGTCGCCAGCGACGCCGCCGTCACGGACGCCACCCCCACGACCGCGAGCACCGTCACCGGCCACAGGCAGAGCGCGAAGCGGGGCACGCGCAGCGAGCGCGCGTGGCGGAGCGGATTCTCGTACAGCCGGTACGTGACGTAGCTGAGCCCGAAGGCTACCGTCATCAGCGCCAGGTTGGCGACCACCGACAGCTCGTGCCCGACGTAGCCGGCCACGATCACCAGCACCGGCCAGTGCCAGAGGTAGAACGAGTACGAGACGTCCCCCACCAGCCTCAGCGGCCGGCGTCCGAGCACGACCACGGCGCCGCGCAGCGGGGCCGCGCGCACGCCGCCGGCGATCACAAGGCCGGTCGAGAGCACGGGCAGGAGAGCCGCATACCCGGGGAACGCCGTGCCGGCGTCGTAGGCGATGGCGGCCAGCAGGATGCCGAACAGCCCCAGCCACGTGCACAGGGCTCTCGACCACACCGGGATCCGGGAGATGAAGGGCGCCGCCACCGCGATCAGGACGCCCACTCCGAGCTCCCAGCTCCGTGCCAGCGCCGAGAAATACGCGGCGTTGGGATCGCGGGCGGTCAGGCTGATCGACCACACCAGCGACCCGGCCACACCCAGCCCGACCACCACCGCCAACCGCCGCAAGAGCGCCGGGTCGAACCTGTCGCCGAGGCCCCGGGTCGGCGACCGCATGACCACGAGCGCCGCGAACAGCACCACCGGCCAGACCAGGTAGAACTGCTCCTCGATGGCCAGCGTCCAGAAGTGCTGGATCGGCGACGGCGGCTCGTCGCGGGCGAAGTAGTCGGCGCCGACGTCGGTGAAGTGGACGTTCGCTGCAAAGGCCGCCGCCCACACCGCATCGTGGATCGCCGATAGCGCACGCACCGAGTTGAGCAGATGAGCACTGGCCACGCAGGTGGCGGCCAGGGTGAGAGCTGCGGCCGGCAGGATCCGGCGCGCCCGAGTGGCGTAGAACTCGCCGAAGGGCACCCTGTGGGTTTCCGCTGCCCGTCGCAGCAGCCAGCCGGTGATCAGGAATCCGGAGATCACGAAGAAGACGTCGACACCGACGTAACCGCCGGCCATGTGGGGAACGCCGGAGTGGCACAGCACCACCAGGGTGACGGCAATCGCCCGGAGGCCCTGGATGTCGGGCCGGAAACCGCCCCCTCCCTGTGCCCTCCGCCGGTCGCCGGCGGTCACCGGTGGTCGCTTCGGCGGTCACCGGTGCAGGCGAGGCCTGGCCTATACGGTTGGAACCATAAGGCTGCCATTGGGCGACTCTACACACCGGACCCGACGGCGCACCCGCGGCCTCGGCGTCGTCACCCGCAAACACCTTACAAAGCCCTTCCAGATAGCTGCATTTGCGACCCGTACACTCGCATCTGCCGGCCGGGATCGATCAGGCCGGCTGGAAGAAGCGGCGACGCGACCCGCCTGCTTGGAGCCCAGGCGGGTCGCTGCCCTTCCAGTCCACCGCCGGGCCGAACGCTGCGGGATGTTTCGGCCGTCGCCACCGGGGCACCAGTCGCACCGAACGGTCGCACCCACCGGGAAGGACGACTGATGAGCCACGACGACGAGCGGCGGGAGCCACCGCCCAACCGGCAGGAGCCGACGCCCGCGCACCCCACCCCGACCGCGGACGACCAGGACGTCGACGACCCGGGGAAGGACACCAGCGAGGGGGACGGCAGCCCCGGCGGCTAGCGCGCGACCGGCGTTCAGGTCGTTGCCGGGGCGGCTGCTCCCTCGGTCTGGGCGGCTCTCCTGCTTGGCGCCGCACGGCGGGCGACGCCCAGCGCGGGCCGCTCGATCAGCCGGAAGGACAGCTCGGCCGCGGCCACCGATGCGGCCAGCAGGGCGACCGTCGCCGGTACCGTCTGGACGCCGTGGCCCCTGTCGATCAGGCCGATGCCGAGCGCCAGGTATGCGAGTGGAAGATGGTAGAGGTAGATGCCGTAGGACAGCCGGCCCAGATGCCTCAGCGGCCGGCTGGACAGAAGCCGGCAGAGCGCACCGACGTCGGCCTCCAGGTGCAGGATGACCAGAGCGAAGGCCACGGCGGCCAACTCGTAGCGAAACCTGGTCAGCTCGCCCATGCCGGCCGCGAATGCCACCGCGGCCAGGATCAGGGGCAGCCATACGGGACGGCGGTCGGGGCGCAGGATCACTGTCAGCCCGGCCAGGCCACCCAGCGCAAAGGCGTCAAGAAAGCTCGGTAGGGTCAGCCCCAGCTGGTGGCGCTGGAGCAGCGGGATTGCCCCCGCGTGGTACGCCCAGGCGGCGGCCACGGCGGCGGACAGCCCGACGGCGATCACCGCGGCCCGCAGCGGCCGGCCCAGGCGGCGCAGCAGCGGCGCCAGCCCCAGCGCAGCCAACGGTGCGGCAAGGTAGAAGCTGGCCTCGATGCTCAGCGTCCAGCCGTGGGGCACGACGGAATGGCCCAGGCCGGCGTAGTTCTGCGTCAGCGTCACGAACGAGACCAGCTTCAGCGGCTGCTGGATCAGCCATTGGGCGTTCACGGCCACCATCAGCGTCAGGATCGCCCACCACGCCGGGAGGATGCGGAGGCAGCGGTGGACGGCGTAGCGGCGAATGCTGGGCCTGCCGGTGTCGCCCAGAAGCCAGCGCAGGAACGGCTGGCCGAGCAGAAACGCTGACAGCACGAAGAAGCAGGTCACGCAGGATGTGCCCAGGCTGGTCAGCGTGAAGCGGATCGCGGCCGGCCAGTCACGCCGGCTGAGATCGGGGACGGTGACGTTGTAGACGTGGAAGCAGACCACGCCGGTGCACGCCAGCCCGCGCAGGCCGTCGAGCGACGCCATCCGGCCGATCAGCGGCGAGCACCCCGCCGGGGACGGCAGCTCGCGGCTGGAAGCCGGGGTCTGGCGCACGGCGGTGCTGCGCCGGGGGGCGGCGACTGCAGCCATCGCCAGGGGTATTCCCCAAACGCCGTCACGTCAGACCGATCCTCCTCTGATGTCCGATTTCGGACATAACGAGAACCACAAATCACAAATCTTGTAAAAGATATTGCAATACAAAAAAATCGATTGTAGGATCGCACCGCGGCGATTGCCGTCTAGCTCCAGTCGAGTTTGGGAGGGGTTCCTATGGGTGCCAGGCCTTGGAGGTCTCGGCGTGGCCTTGCCATGGCGTGTGGGATAGCGGCGGTGCTGCCGCTGGCCGCTGTGGCGATGGCCGCGGATACGGTGTTTGTCGACGGCGACACGGCAAGTCCGGCGCCGAATCTGAGTTACGGCGGCGGCGGACGAGACTGCTCGACGCTCGGTGGACAGGTGAGCGGGCAGATCGTCGTCAACTACAACGGCGGCGGAACGTCACATTTCCAGGCGGGCGAGTCTCTCGCGGTGGGCGTCACCGACCCCGCCGGCGTCACGACCGCGCTGGGAGTGGTTCCCAATGTGCCCGCCAACTGGAACAGCAACGACGACCAGTTCACGATCCCGTTTTCGACCACGGTCTCGAGTTCCATCGCCGACGGCGCATACCAGGTGCTGATGACCGTGACCGGGAATTCCTCCGGCTACGCGGCCGGCTCCGGCTCGGGCGATGGCAGACCGCTGTACGTGGTGAACGTCTCGTGCGGGGGCGGCACCGGCGGCCCCGTCAACCAGTCGCCCAGCGTGACCGTCAACAGTGCGGCCGCGATCGTGGACGAGGGTTCCGAAGTGACCAACAGCGGCACCTACAGCGATCCCGATGCCGGGGACAGCGTGACACTGTCGGCAAGCCGGGGAACGATCGTCCAGGATCCCAACGGCAGCGCGGGTACCTGGAGCTGGTCGGAGACACCCGACGACGGGCCGGGCGGAAGCCCGTACACCGTGACCGTCACGGCGACCGACTCCCACACCGCATCGGGAACGGCATCGTTCTCGCTGACGGTGAACAACGTGCCGCCGACGATCACCTCGATCACACCGAACGTGGCCACGGTGCTCACCGGGCAGAACGTCACGTTCACAGGTCAGGCGACCGACCCGTCCTCCGCCGACACCACCTGGGGATTCAACTGGGCATGGAACGGCGGCAGCTTCGGAGCGGCCGGCGCGAACACGTTCACCACCGCGTTTTTGACCTGCGGCCCGAACAGCGTCACGGCACAGGCCAGGGATAAGGACGGCGGCGTCTCCGCGTCAGCCACGTCGAGTGCGGTGGCGGCCTACACCGGCCACTTCCTGCCCCCACTCAACGAGGGCATCTACAACGCCGTGCAGAAGGGTCAGGTTGTGCCCGTCAAGATCAGCGTCGGCTGCAACGGTGCCAACCTGACGGGGTTGACCCCAAAGATCCAGCTGCTCAGTGGCGATATCGATCCGGCCACCGATCCCGGCGACAGCACGTTGAACGTCGCCACCGCCTCGGTGTCCAATGCCGACACCACGGGCCAGATGCGCGCGATCGACGGCGGCTACATCTACAACCTGGCCGTGCCTGGGAATGCGACGGCGAACACCCTGTTCACGATCCGGGTGACGCCTTTCGGAACTGCTGGCGGCGGCTCGATGTACGTCGTCATCAAGATCCGTAAGTAGGTCGGCGTATGACAGGAGCCGGGTCGGGAAACCGGCCCGGCTCCTCCCTCGGCAGGCCCAGCGCAGCATGGACGACCGACCCCATGCTCGCACGCTGAACCCGGCAACGACCGCTGATCGCGCTCTCAGCGGCCCTTGGCCAACGCCGGTGTACGATCGGCTTGGCCCGAGACAGACCCGACCGCCGCGTTCGGCTGCGGCGGCGTGAGCCGTTCCGCCACCACGTACGCGACCACGACCGCGACGATCACCAGTGGTGACAGCGCGATGCCGTCTGCGCTCATGAAGAGCGTCGCGAGAAGCACGGCCGTCAACGGCAGCCCGAGCATGACGGCGGTCATCGCGCCGATGCCCATTGCGGCGCCGGCGATCATCGGCAGGCCAGGGAGGTGTGAGAGGGCGATCCCGCCAACAGCGCCGATGAACATGGCGGGGAACACGGGCCCGCCGCGGAAGCAGCTGAGCGCGAGGGCATAGGCCAGTCCCTTGCAGATCACGAGCATGATCAGCGCTCCGGCAGTCCATCCGGCACTCCCTTGGATGAGGCTGGGGAGCGCATCCTGTCCCGAGAACAGCACCTCGGACGACCGGTGATCCGTGGCTTCCGCAAAGATCACGGCGAGCAAGCCGATGCCGAGGCCGACGATCGGCATCAGCACGACGGCCCGGCGCTCCACGACCGGTTGAAGTGCGAGCGCGCCGCGGCGGATCGACGTGCCGAGGACTGCCGCGGCCAGACCGATGGCGATCGCCCAGAGGAACTCCCCTATGGTTGGCGAGCTGAACTGGGGGATGTCGGGGATGGCCAGCGAGAAGGTGCCATAGCCGGTCCAGTTGTCGAGCCCGACGAAGATCAACGTGCCGACGCCCGCGGCGAGCAGCCCCGGCAGCAGCACGACCCCCATCATCCCGCCGCCGATGCCGGCCGCCTCCATCAGCAGGAAGGCTCCGATGATCGGAGATCCGAGCAGCGTGCTCACGGCCGCGAAGCTCCCCGCAGCGCCGATCACCATCACCGCCGTCTCGGGGGCATCACGGTTGAGCATTCGGACCGCGAGCACTCCCAAGCCCGCGCCCATGGCGATCAACGGCGCCTCTGGGCCAAGCACGACTCCAAGGCTCAGCGTCAGGAACGCGGCGAGCGTGATGCCGGGCAGGTCGGCTGGATCGACGCCACCGCCCGCCTTGAATCCCTCAGCGGGCTTGTGCCCGCCGGTGCCGGGCAGGTAGCGAAGCGTCAACGCGACCAGAAGACCCGCGACCGCGACCGGGACGAGCGGCCACAACGTCGGCTCGCCGTCGAAGCCGAGGTCGCCGGGCAGTGTGGTGAACACCCATTCCTGGGCCGCGGCGACGGCCTTCAGAAAGAAGTAGGCCGCCACGGCCACCGGCGCGCCGATCAGGGCGCCGAGAACGAGCACCCTCACGTAGCTGCGACTTCGCAGCAGCTGCGCGGGATCGGTCGTCGCAATGGACTTTCGGGGCGTGGAACTGGGCGTGCCCCAGTCAGGAGCATCGGAACGCCCGGTGCATCACCCGGATCGGATGAGCGTTTGCCCGCGGGTTGACAATGACGTTGCGGCCGGCGGATTGTCCCGGGCATGCAGGTGCCGGTGGTGCGAGGCAGTACTAGTGGTAGACAGAGAAGCAGGGAGGTGGCTGGTGGTCGAGGCACAGGACTGGCGACTGGAACAACCGGCCTCGCGTACTGTGCAGGGTTTCCGCTTGGCGCTGAAGCGCGTCAACTGCGCATCCGTGACGGTGGATCCGCCGCTGATCACCGGATATGCAGGACCCCGCGCAGACCGTCCGGCCGCGAAGTGGGCGCTGCGATTTGGAACACTCGATGGCGTTGGCACCTGTCGCGTTTCACTGGACACTGAAGCCGGCTGCCATCAAGCGCTCTTCGACGACCTCCGGCGAGCGTTTGATACGGCCATCCTGGAAGTCCCGTCACAGCCACCGCCGATGCCACTCTGGCTGACTCTGACCGTCGCGCTTGCATCGATACCGTTCGTCGCCTTCCTCCTGCTCTTCTCATTCGGGGATGGCGGAGCTTCAGTCGCCGTGACAATCACAGCGACCGTTCTTGGTACCTTGGCGACGGTGCTTACCGTCCTCTGGGGCGGCTGGTTCCACTGGCGAGCCACCCGGTATCTCGAACACCGACGCACGGCCGACGGCGTGCAGCGGTAATCGTGGCCGGCTAGACGGGTCGGAGCCCGAACGTGCCAAGCCAATAGCGAGCGGCAGAATCGTCGCCATCGCCCTACCCTCGGGGACGAACATGCCCGGAGCCATCGGGTACGGGCATCGCCTCCCCGGAGGGTTCCCCGGTGGGTCGATCGGCTCGTCCTCAGAGCGAGAGGCCGGCCTGTCCGGGGGATCCGGTGTGTACGCTTTGTCGAGGCACCGGCAAGGCGCATTAGCCGCCAGACGGTGGCTGCCAAGCCAACACCGTGCTACGCGCGCTCCGTACACTCCGCGGCGAAGGCCTGCTCGAGTTTCGCCGCGGCCGCGGCATCACAGTCGCCGGCACCCCCGACCGAAGCGACATGATCGCCCGCGTCCACGACCTCGTCCGCTACGCCCGCCAACACGGCTACCGAAAAGACGAACTCCTCACCACCATCGAAAGCGTCGACGTCAGCGCGCTCATCCCCGGGTGTATGGTCGCCTGTGGCAACTCGACGGCTCTCGGCCGTCGTGGGCCGCTACCAAGAGGAGGGCGTGATGCACACGGTCATCCGAAGCTACACCGACCCAGACCTGGCGGACATGCTGGCGAGCAACAAAGACGAGGTCGAGGCGTTGATCGCCGGCGTGCCAGGCGTCCACAGCTACTTCCTGATCCGCACCCCCGAGGGGTGCACGAGCATCACGGTAGGCGAGGACGAAACAGCCACCTCGGCTTCGAGCAAGACCGCCGCCGACTATCTCCGCAGCAAGGGCGCCACCGCCTCTCCACCGACCATCACAAGCGGCGAGGTGCTAGCGCACGTAGGCACCGGCGTCACCGCGTAAGAGGATCAAACCGAGCGGCACGTGGTGGCGACCGGCCAGTCGGCCGACCACCCACGTGCCGCTCCAATCGACGCACGCATACGAGCGCAGCGCAGCCCCGGACGTAGCCGGACACTGGGCTCGCATGGTCACACCGCCTACTCACCGAGAACGCCAAGCTGCCTCGCAGAAACCCGCCCACCTTCCGGATAGCCTGCGCTGCTCGGCGAGACACCACGCCAGCGCGTCGACGCGCCACTCCCGCGTGCCGGCGAGTGGGTGCTCCCACGCGCCCTGATCGTGCGTCTAGGCTAGGCGTACCACTCGGCAACCGCGACGCTGAGCTGGCGTCGACGCGTCAACCGTTCGGAAGATCGCTTGGACAGCTCGTCGACCGTGGCGCGTGAGCGGGCGAAGGCCCAGAAACACTCAAAGGACTGGCGTGATGCCCACGTCGCTCACGGCGCCATGGATTCGGGCTCGCCGAGGGCTAGGCGAGCTGCCTGCACCCGGCCCAGCCGGACTGTGAGTCCCTTACGCTTGTACCTGCGCTCCGCCTCTCGCAGCGCGTCGCTTGCCTCGGCGACTCTGCCCTGCGCAGTTAGCGCCTCGCCAAGCTCAAGCCAGGCGTCTGCTTGGCACCAGATCAGGTCAGACAACTCGGCCCGTTCGGCTGCAGCCCTCGCCAACTGCTCAGCCCGGGCCAGGTGACCCGACATCCGTTCGATCAGGGCCTGCGACGTCATTGCCCGGACGGTGGACTCAGTGTCGACGACGGGCCCGCGGGTTTCCAGCACTGCCAGCGCCTCCGGGAGTCGGCCCTGAAAGGCTAGCGCCCGGGCTAGGTCGACCGCCGCCAGCGGAGCGAACCAGCCGTCTCGTGTTTCCAGTAGGCCGTCGAGGGCGCTGCGCAGGTGGGACTCCGCGCGAACGGCGTCGCCGGCCAGCAGCTCGATGCCGCCCGCGTACAGCTCCCACTGCGTTCCCCAGTACGCGTGTCCCAGGTCACGACAGGCAGTTATCGCCGTCCGGATGTTGCTGCGTGCGCGATCAAACTGTCCGAGCTCGGCCTCCAGACACGCGATAGAGCCAAGGCCGATCGTCTGGGCGACGGGGTCGCCCGACTGTTGCCCGATAAGTGCCCGGCTGCGCCGCATCGCCTCCTCCAGGGGCATCGACCCGTTCAGCAGCAACCAGCCGAGAACTCCGCACTGCATCGCGCGGGCCAGTTCCGGCCGCCGGCCGCTGCGTCTGGCGTGCTCCACTGCCCGAAACCCGTTCTCGCCACGGCC
>Ga0070684_100002240_pt1 | contig 14227 bp, 14 predicted proteins | sample KBSC723LmetaG_FD_65653 | JGI IMG/M metagenome (GOLD analysis project Ga0070684, IMG submission 65653) | Corn rhizosphere microbial communities from Kellogg Biological Station, Michigan, USA - KBS C7.2-3L metaG | ecosystem: Host-associated > Plants > Roots > Rhizosphere ...
CCGGGCGACGTACAGCTGCTCGATGCCGGGGTAGGAGATGCCGACCATGCCCACCTTGTGGAACTTCGCCCACGGCTGCGCGGCGATGGTCTCGATCGCGTCGTACCCGTCGAGGCTCTGCACCGGCTCGAACGGCAGGAACGAGCCCCCGGAGCAGCCGGTGCCGCGGATGTTCACACCGACGTAGGCGAAGCCCAGGGTGTTGAAGAGCCGGGCGAACGTCGTGTCGCCGGGGTTGCTCGGGTCGTAGCCGCTGTACTCCACGACGGTCGGGTACGGCGGGGAGCCGAAGGCCGGGAACGACACGTCGGCCGACAGTGTCGTGCCGTCACGGGTCGTGATGAAGCCGAAGCCGTTGTCGAGGGTCTGTGCCCGGTAGAACGACTCCGGCGGCGGCGCTGCGTGCATGCCGGTCACGTGCACCGGCCCCGAGGTCACCCCCTGGTTGGTGGTCTGCACGGAGTAGCTGCCGGGGCGCAGCCGGCGCCACATCAGGCTGCCCTGGGCGTCGACCGTCCCGTGGGCGACCGGCGTGGCCCCGTGCAACAGGCGCAGGCGGAGCCCGGGAGTCGCATCGAGCACCTCGACCTGGTTGGTGCCCGGTCGCACCACCCACGAGGGCGGCGCGGTCGCGGAGGCCGTCTGGCCGAGCGTGACGGTGGTCAGAGCCAGGGCGAGCGCCGCGAGGATCGCGAGCAGGGCACGCACGACCGGCGTACGAGGGGGCATGCTCCGGATCGTGCCACGGGGTGACGACGTCCGCACCCGACGTTCGCCGCGCTCAAGGATCTCCGGGCGCTGTGCGGGAATCGTCCGCCACCTGCTCCCGTTGCCGAGACATGACCGAGAAGCAGGTCCTCATCCCGGGTCCGGACCACCCGATCACCGTGACGCCCTCGGGCCAGACCGTCACGGTCAGGTTCGGCGATCGGATCATCGCCAAGACCGACCAGGCGCTGGTGCTGCAGGAGTCGACGTACCGGCCCGTCCACTACCTCCCCCTCGACGCGGTCGATGCCGACGTGCTGGAGCCGACCTCGCACGCGACCTACTGCCCCTACAAGGGCGACGCCTCCTACTACTCGCTGGCCGACGGCGAGACCGTCGCCGAGAACGCGGTGTGGTGCTACGTCTCGCCGTACGACGCGGTGTCCGAGATCGCGGGCCGCGTTGCCTTCTACCCGCACCTCGTGGAGATCACGATCGGCTGACCGGCTCGCCCGAGGACGTCGGTCTCGTGCGGTTGCCCCGTGCTCCGGCACGTGCAGAATGCGGGAGTGAGCGAGCACGCGCGTCGACGCACGTGGTGGTGGGCCTACCTCGCGGCCGTCCTGATGGTGGGCTACGTGTGGGCGGGCTACGCCGAGGGATGGACGTGGACAGGGCTGTCCCCGCAGGTGACGCTCTGGGACTGGCTGGAGGGCTTGGCTCTTCCGGTCACGGTGGCTCTCGTGCCGCTCCTGCTCCGTCACCGTGAGCATCTCGGCCGCACCCACCGGGTGACGGGAGTGACGTTGCTGGTCGCGTTCGCGGGCCTGGTGATGGCCGGCTATCTCGTGCCGTGGGACTGGACCGGCTTCACCGGCAACACGTTGTGGGACTGGCTGAGCCTCGCTCTGCTCCCGCTGGTGCTCGCCACCGCCACCCTGTGGCGCCCGCCGCCGCGCTGGACCCCGCGGCACTCGGTGCTCGTCACCATGAGCGGGACGGTCGCGCTCGTGCTGGTGTTCGCCGGCTACCTGGTGCCCTGGGCGTGGACCGGCTTCACCGGCAACACCGCGTGGGACTGGTTCAAGCTGCTGCTGCTGCCGGTGCTGCTGCCCACCCTCGTCCTGCCGCGGCTGCTCGACGCGGCCGAGGAGTGGATGTCGGCCGGCCACCCGCCGGAGTCCGGGGCCCAGGTGCCCGCGCCGAACCCCTCCACGCCCCAGCGCTGAGGGCGAGCACGGCGCTCTTCGCCGGTCGAGGTCTTCCGCGTCACGGCACTCGGGTCTATGTTCGGTTCGCCGCGCGCCCCTCTCGGCGGAGGCGGGCGGGGCTCAGTCGGGGCTGGGCCAGGACTGATGTGCCGCGAGCCGGGTGGCCGCGGCCCGACCTCCGGAGCGTCCCGTGAGCCCTGCTGCCCACAATCCCGAGACCGACACCGACGACGCCAGGCTCGCGAGCCTCGGCTACCAGCCCCAGCTCCACCGGGTCCTGGGACTGTTCGCCAACTTCTCGGTCGCGTTCACCTACCTCTCCCCGATGGTGGGGATCTACTCCCTGTTCGTGCTCGGCCTCGGCACGGGCGGTCCGGCCTACATCTGGCTGAACTTCATCCCGATCATCGGAATGCTGTTCGTCGCGCTGGTCTTCGGCGAGCTCGCCAGCCACTATCCCGTCGCGGGTGCGCTCTACCAGTACTCGAAGTTCTCCGTGGGTCCCGGCTACGGCTGGTTCGTCGGCTGGTTCTACGGTTTCGCGCTGCTGATCACCGTCGCCGCGGTGGACACCGGGGTCGTCGGCTACTTCGCCGCACTGACGCACAACTGGTTCGGGTGGAACCTCGACCCGACCGATCACTTCACGATCTTGTGGATCACGGTGCTGCTCCTGCTGATCCAGACCATCCTCAACATCACCGGTGCCCAGGTGATGGGGCGCGTCGCCCAGTTCGGCGTGTACGTCGAGATCGTCGGCACCTTCGGCATCGCGCTCATCCTGGCGATCCACGGCTTCCACCACGGACTCGGCTACCTCTTCACCACGCAGGGCGCGCAGCACGCTGCGTCCAACCCGCTCGGCCTGGACTTCCACGGCAGCTGGCTGGCAGCCGCGCTGATCGCGGTGCTGGCGCCGGTCTACATCTACTACGGCTTCGAGTCGGCCGGTGACATCTCGGAGGAGACCAAGGACGCCGGCCGCCAGGTCCCGCGGGCCATGCGCCTGGCCGTGATCTGGGGCGGGATCGGCTCGATCGTGCTGACCGGGGCACTCCTGCTGGCCGTGCCTGGCGACGGTGCCGCGGGCGTCAGCGACGCCGTCGGAGGCGGCGTCCCGTTCATCCTCGGGCAGCTGCCCTCGGGCGTGCAGGACTTCCTGCTGCTGATGATCATCTTCGCCTTCTTCTCGTGCGGGACCTCCATCCAGGGCGCCGGCAGCCGACTGGCGTTCTCCTACGCGCGCGACGAGGCACTGCCGGGTTCGTCGTGGATCGCCCGGATCCACGACCGCTTCGGTACGCCGGTCAACGCGCTGGTGGGCGGCGCCCTCGTCACGGTCCTGTTCGTGCTGCTGGTGTTCGCCTCACCCGCCCAGGACAAGCACTTCCTGTTCATCACCTACCCCGGCGGTGTCAACGCGCTGGTGGCCCTGGTGTCCTTCGGCGTCAGCGGCATCTACCTGTCCTTCCTGCTGACGGTGATCGGCGCCTGGGTGGCTCGGGCACGCGGCTGGGTCCCCGAGGGCCGGTTCCAGCTCGGGCGCTGGGGCATGGCCGTGACCGTGGTGGCCACCCTCTACCTCGGGCTGATGCTCATCAACGTGGTGCTGCCGACCGGCCTGTCATCGCCGCGGGCGTACTTCAACCTGGACTGGATCACCCTGGTGGTCATGTTCGTGATCGCGGTCGTCGGGGCGGCGTACTTCTTCCTCGCTCGACCCGACCGCGGCGTCCGCCATCACGTGCACGACGACCTCGAGCCCACCGGCTCCGAGCGGGCACATCGGCCCGACACCTCGGCGCCCGACACACCGGCGCCCGACACCCCGGCGCCCGACACACCGGCGTAGGGACGCGCTCGTGTCCGGGCCCGTCGAGACCGTCGTCCGCAGCATGCAGGCACGGCTCGACGGGCTCGCGCCCGAGCAGGCCCATCTCCGCGAGTTCCTCGGCACCTACCAGCGCACGACGCTCGCGGTCGGCAAGGCGGTCGACGCCGGCGAGTTCGAGGACCCGGAGTGGGTCGAGCGATGGGACGTCGCGTTCGCGGAGCTGTACGTCGTGGCGCTCGACGCCCACCTCTCGGGTGGCACGCCGACCCGTCCCTGGCGGCTCGCCTTCGATGCGCCGCCCGACCTGCCGGCGCTGCGGCACGTCCTCCTCGGCATCAACGCCCACGTCAACTACGACCTGCCGCAGGCACTGCTGGCCGTCATCTCGGACGACGACTTCGCCGACGCGTCCCTGATGGCGTCGCGTCGTCGCGACCACGAGCGGATCGACGGCGTGCTCTCGTCCCGGGTGGCCGCCGAGGACGCCGAGCTGGCCGTGCACGGCCGGTCGTTCACCGACCGGGTGCTGCAGCCGCTGAACCGGATCTCGTCCAAGCGGTTCCTGCGCGAGTCGCGGATGAAGGTCTGGCACAACACGACCGAGCTGCAGGCCGCCCGCCTCTCCGGCGCCGCGTCGTACGACGTACGGCTGGGCGAGCTGGAGGTGCTGAGCGCCGCCCGGATCGCCGACCTCCTCGCGCCGGGGCAGGTGCTGCTGCGTCTGGCCGTCGCGGGGTTCGGGGTGACCCTGCCTCCAGCCGGCTAGGCGTCCCTAGGCCGCGCGCCGGCCGAGCTCGTCGAGACCGCGCGGGCCGCGGACGGGTCGCGGATGGTGCTCGTAGGTCAGCCAGAGGTACGCCGACCCGGCCAGCATCAGCAGGCTGCCGAGGAGCAGGGGCCAGGCCAGGGCGTGACTCCTGATCAGCTCGTCCCGGGCGCGCACGGCGGCGATCAGCATGAGCACCAGCATCAGGATCTCGACCTGGAGCATGACCCGCATCGAGGTCCAGCGCGGGTCGAACCAGACGCCGACACCCGCCCCGCCGAGGCAGAACGTCGCCCCGATGACGCGGGCCGTCAGCGGCGTCAGCGGCCACGGCCAGAGGTCGTTCATCGGGCCCGGCGCCAGGAAGAGGGCGAGGCCGGTGGCCAGGGCGAGGAGCCCGACCGCGACGACGAGCCGACGTTCCAGCGGGCGCAGCACGACGTCTCCTGCGGTCGGGGGCGCGGCGTACCGGCGGTTGGCCAGCCAGGCGCCGATGACCAGGAACGGCGCGGTGAAGTACAGGCCCGCCCAGAGCCAGAACGCCACGTGGTCGTGGAGGAACGTGTCCCAGTGCAGGAGCGTGGCGACCCCGAGCAGGCTTGCGAACGCGGTGACCGCCAGGAAGCCTGTGCCGACCTCGTGCCAGTGCCGGGAGCGGGCGACGCGGAGGAAGAAGTACGCGCCGCCGAGGTACGCCGACGCCAGCACCATCGACGTCATCGAGATCGCGACGTGCCAGGACCACAGCCGCGCCGTGTGCCCCGGGAAGAGGTAGAGGATGACGAAGGCGACCAGGAGGAAGGGCACGATGAACAGCGAGAGTCCGCGGGAGTAGGCCAGAACCCGGTCGTCCCGCTCCCCGTCGACTGTGCCCATCACGACCTCCCAGGCGCGCCCGAGTCGTTCGAAGGCAGTGTCCTCCGGCGAGGCGATCCTCGGCAACGAGTGATCGGCGCAGAGGTGGGTACCGCACCGGTATGGCTGTGACGACCTTCCAGGACCTGCCCCTGGCCGACCGAGATCGCTCGTGGGACGGCGATGCCGCGGAGAAGCGCGTGCGCGCCTGGGCCGACGCCGAGGACGAGCCGAACCAGAGGTACCGCGACGCCCACGTCTGGTACGACGCGGACAGCACGGAGAACTTCACGGGGTACAAGCTGCTGATCGCGGATGTGATCGACGGCCGGCTGAAGGCGGTGCCCCGCGGCGTGATGGCCGCCGGGAACGTGATGGCCGGCGGCCGCGGCGGCGTCGACCTGCCCCGCGACGACATCGACCGGGTGAAGAGCCATCTCGCCAAGTACTACGCGAAGATGGGCGAGGACGCGCCTTGGGATCGCGACTGACCGTGCCCCGTCGGTCGCGGGTCGGCCGTCACCCGGCCACGCTGGCCTCGGGGGACCGACTCGTCGCCCACACGTCGTACGCCGACGCCAGCATCCGCTGGAGCTCGGGCTTCTCGGGGTGCGGCTCGTCGGTCACCAGGTCCCAGTAGCCGACCTTCGTGCCGTCGGCGAGTGCGACGTACAGACGGTCCATGCCGTACTTGCGCCATCGGGCGATGGTCACGTCGGGCGACACCTGCGCCATGGGAACCCCCGTTCCGTGAGGGTCTTTCTAGTGCTCCGCGCGCGCCATGTCATCGGAATCGCCCGAAGTCCGGCCGAACGGCCCGCGAACTCGTCCGCACGGGCCTGGGGTGCCGGACGGCATCATGGGGCGCATGACCGATCCCGCGCTCGAGCTCAACGTCCTCGGCGGTCCGCTGGAGCCGTGCGGCACCGACCCGGTGACCGGGTTCTACCGCGACGGGAGGTGCTCGTGTGGCGACGAGGACATCGGGTTGCACGCCGTCTGCACGGTGGTGACCGAGGAGTTCCTCGAGCAGCAGCGGTCGGTCGGCAACGACCTGATGACCCCGGTGCCCGAGTACGATTTCCCCGGCCTGCGGGCCGGCGACCGCTGGTGCGTGGTGGCCGTGCGGTGGCTGGAGGCGTACCGCGAGGGCGTCGCGGCGCCCGTCGTCCTGGCGTCGACCAACGCGCGTGCGCTCGAGGTGATCCCGCTGTCGGTACTGGAGGAGCACGCGGTCGACGTACCGCCGGATGTCAGCGGCTTGATGTAGGAAATCGCCGGACGTGGCGTGGCGGGGCTTACGCCGAGGGTGGGTGGTGAGCAGGCCGGAGCAGCCGGCCGGGAACGAGAGGGACGGCCATGTCCGCCACGACCACGACCCCACAGCACCACCACCAGCACCGAGTGCCCCTCGCCGCGACTCTCGCGGTGGCCGGCGTGATCGCCGCCGCCGGAGTCGTCGGCGTCGCCTGGCAGCAGTCCGACGGCGACTCCGCAGCACCCGCCGCCCAGGCACCGGCCCAGGCACAGGCACTGACCCCGCGCACCCCCACGCTGCGGGACTACATGCGGTACCACTACTACCACGGCCAGAACGCCCCGGACGCCCCGCACCGGACGACGTTCCGCGGTGGCGGTCAGGTGCAGATGGGGCAGTGAGCCGGGGCAAGCCATCCCGGAGCCCACACGAACCACCGACCGCGCGGCAGCGCTCTGCGCCATGACCGCGACGCCGCACGCCCCGAGCTCGCAACGCGGCCGACCGTCAGCACCCCAACGCGGCGTGCGCGAACTCGCGGACCTCGTCGGCGCTCTCGAGGCTCAGGGCCTGCTTGGCCACCACCTGGCACTGCTCGAGATCGAGCGCGCGCACGCGCTCCTTCACCCGGGGTACGGCGTGCGGTCCGACGCTCAGCTCCCGCACGCCGAGTCCCACCAGCAGGGCGACGGCGGCGGTGTCCGCGGCCACTTCGCCGCACACGGCTACGTCGACCCGGCCACGTGACGCCTGGCAGACCCGGTCGATGAGCTGGAGGACGGCCGGGTCGAGGGCGTCGGCGAGACCGGCAACGGCCGGATTGCCGCGCTCGGCCGCCAGGGCGTACTGGGTCAGGTCGTTGGTGCCGATGCTGACGAAGTCGAGCAACGGCAGGAACGACTCGATCTTGAGGGCCGCGGCCGGCACCTCGACCATCATCCCGACGCGCAGGTCTCCGGGCACTCCTGACGGACCGGCCGCCGCATCCAACGCGGCCCGCGCCGCCCGCAGCTCTGCGGCCGTGGACACCATCGGGAACATCAGGCTGGTCGGCGTACGGCGCGCCGCCCGGCAGACCGCGACGAGCTGGTCGTGCAGCAGGGCCGGTCTGGCCAGGGCGAGCCGGAGGCCCCTCAGCCCCAGGAACGGATTGTCCTCCCGGACCACGGGCAGGTACGGAAGCGGCTTGTCGCCCCCGACGTCGAGGCTGCGCAGGGTGACCCGGCGGCCCCCCAGGGCCTCGCCGATGGCGACGTACTCCTGCTCCTGCTCCTCGACGCCCGGGGCCTCGGACCGTCCCAGGAAGAGGAACTCGGTGCGGACCAGTCCTGCCTCGTCGGCCCCGCCGGCACGTGCTGCGCGGGCATCGGCGAGCGAGCCGAGGTTGGCCGCGACCAGGATCCGGGTGCCGTCGAGCGTGGTCGCGGGTTCGCCGGCCAGCGCGAGCTCCCGGGTACGCCGTTCGGCGAGGTCGGCGGCCCGGCGGCGGTAGTCGTCGACCACCGCCGGCTGCGGGTCGACGTGGATCTCTCCGGTGCTGCCGTCGATGACGATCGGGGTCCCCTCGGGGACGGTGAGCACGTCACGTCCGGCGGAGACGACCAGCGGGATGTCGCGGGAGCGGGCCAGGATCGCAGCGTGCGAGAGGGCACTCCCGGCCGCCAGCACGATCCCACGTACCGACGACGTGTCGAGGCCGGCGGTCTGGGCGGGCGTCAGGTCGCGGGCGACCAGGACTCCCTCCCCTCCGGTCTGCTGGGCCGCGGCCCCGGCGAGCACGCGGCGTACCTGGTCACCCACGGCGCGGACGTCGGCCGCGCGCTCGCGAAGGTAGCTGTCGGGCAGCTCGGACCACTGCCGCTCGATGTCGGCCATGGAGGCGGTCCAGGCGGTGAACGCACCGAGTCCCGCGCCGATCCGCTCCTTCACGTCCGCGAGCATCTCGGCGTCGGCGAGCAGGCTGAGGTGCGCGTCGAAGATGGCGGCCTCGGCCTCACCCACCTCGCGAACCGTGAGGGCGCGCAGGTGCTCGATGTCGCGGCGTACCTCGGCGACGGCCTCGACCAGGCGCCTCCACTCGCCAGCGGGGTCGCCGACCTCACGGTCGTCGACCTCGACCGGGGCGACGTCGAGCCGGCGTACCGGGCCGATCGCGATGCCGGGCGAGGCGGCGACCGGACCCGCGGTCGGCGCGAGCTCCGGCAGGACCGGCGTCTCGGTCGTCTCGTCGAAGGACCGCGCGGCGAGCGCGAGCACGTGCTCGACGGCCTCCTGTGCCTGCGGTCCGGAGGCTCGGACCTCGACCCGGTGGCCCTCCTGGGCGCCCAGCGTCGCGACCCGGCTGAGGCTCGCGGCGGGCACCGGGCCGGTCCCGGTCGTGAGGTTGGTGAGGGTCACCGCAGCGTCGAGCCCGCTGACCTCGCCGACCAGTCGGGCCGCCGGTCGCGCGTGCAGACCGTGCCGGTTGGCGACCGCGAACACGCCGACGACCTCGTCGCCGACCGGCGTCGACGCGACCTCGGCCGCGTCCTGGTCGGGAACGGACAGGTGCGCCGCCTTGCCGAGCAGGGCGTTGCGCGCCTCGGTGGCGACCTCGGACCGGCTCGCTCCACCGGACGCCGCCACCGCGGCGACCACCAGGCCCTCCACGATCGGGGCGGACGAGAGGATCACCCGCTCGCGGATCGCCGGATCCTCCAGCAGGTCCAGCGCCAGCTCGGCACTGAGCACGGCGCTGCCGAGATCCATCAGGACGACGACGCCGTCGGGCCCGTCGACCTTCTCGATCGCGTGCTTGACCTGTACGGCGTCGGTGCCGAACGTCGTCTCGTCGAGGCCGGCCGCGATCTCGATCCGTACCCTGCGGCCGTGGAGCATCTCACTCGCGAGTGCCAGCGCAGCCCTGGCCAGTGCCCGGCTGTGGGAGACGACGACGATGCCGACGCCTGGCCCGGAAGTCATGGTCATAGCCCCTTTCGTCAGCTCAGCCCAGAGCGTCGGCGGCGGCCGCGATCAGCAGGGTGACGCTGGTCGCGCCGGGGTCCTGGTGCCCGACGCTGCGCTCGCCGAGGTAGCTGGCGCGTCCCTTCCGGGCGAGCATCGGGATCGTCGCGTCGCGTCCTGCCTCCGCGGACGCGCGGGCCCGGGTCAGCGCATCGCCCAGCCCCAGGCCGTCGGACAGGGCGGCCTCCAGCGCGTCCAGGGCCGGAGCCAGCGCGTCGTACATCGTCTTGTCGTCGGCCTGCGCCTTGCCTCGTGCGACGACGCCCTCGAGCCCCGCGCGGAACGCGGCGGCGACCTGCTCGGGCGTCGTCCGGGGGACGTCGCCGAGCGTCGAGCCCATGCGCAGGAACAGCGTCCCGTACAGCGGCCCGCTCGCACCTCCCACCGTCGACACCAACGTCATCCCGACCTTGGTCAGCAGGGGGCCGGCGGAGCTGGGCTGCTGCTCGTCCAACGCGGCCACGGCGGCCTTCATCCCCCGGTCGAGGTTGGTCCCGTGGTCGGCATCGCCGATCGCGGAGTCCAGCTCTGTCAGGTGGTCACGCTCCTGGGCGACGAGCTCGGCGAATCGCCTCACCCAGGCGCCGAAGGCCGCCGTGGTCACGTCATCAGACATCGATCAGATCCCCCACCGCAGTGCCGGAGTCCTGACCGGAGCGTCCCACAGCCCGAGCAGCTCGTCGTCGGCCTTGAGCAGCGTGACCGACGAGCCCGCCATCTCCAGCGACGTGATGTAGGAGCCGACCAGCGATCGGGCCACGCTCACGCCGTGCCCCGCCAGGATCTTGTGCACCTCGTTGTACATCACATAGAGCTCGATCAGCGGCGTCCCACCCAAGCCGTTGACGAACGCGATCACGCCGTCCCCCGACTCGAACGGCAGGTCGGACAGGATCGGCTCCACCAGCATCTCGGCGATCTCCTTGGCCGGGGCCAGGGGGACGCGCGTCCGCCCGGGCTCGCCGTGGATGCCGACCCCGAGCTCCATCTCGTCCTCGCCGAGCTCGAACGTCGGGCTGCCGGCAGCGGGCACGGTGCACGACGTCAGCGCGACGCCCATGCTTCGGCCCTGGGCGTTGACCCTGCGGGCGATGTCCGCGACGCCATCGAGGTCGCGACCCTGCTCGGCCGCGGCGCCGGCGATCTTCTCCAGCAGCACGGTGACGCCGACGCCGCGTCGACCGGCGGTCCAGGTGCTGTCCTGCACCGCGACGTCGTCATCGGTGACCACCGAGACGACCTTCGCGCCGGTCTCGGCGGCCGCCATCTCGGCTGCCATCTCGAAGTTCATGACGTCGCCGGTGTAGTTCTTCACGACGTGCAGCACGCCGATCCCGCCGTCGACGAGCTTGGTCGCGGCCAGCATCTGGTCGGGCACCGGCGAGGTGAAGACCTCACCGGCACAGGCGGCGTCCAGCATCCCGAGGCCGACGAAGCCGCCGTGCAGCGGTTCGTGGCCCGAGCCGCCGCCGGAGATGATCCCGACCTTGCCGGGCTTCGGGGTGTCGCCGCGGTAGATGATCTTGTTCGCGTGGTCGACCCGGAGGTCGGGGTGGGCGGCCTCGACACCGAGCAGGGCCTCGACCACGACGTCGTTCGGGTCGTTGATGAGCTTCTTCATGACTCTTCTTCCTGTTCGTCGGTGGTCAGACGGTCGCGTTCGAGGTGACCGAGGCGTCCTCAGGATCCGCGAGGTCGATCCCCGGGGCAACGGCTGCGCGATCGGCCGGGGTGTGCGCGATGAACCCATAGGCGAGCGCCGCGGCGATGCCGGCGAGGAGCTCCGCAGCCAGGTAGACCGGCAGCTGCTCCCACTTGACCGTGCCGCCCGCGATCTGCTGCACGAGCATCGGGCCGATGGTGCGGGCCGGGTTGATCGAGGCCCCTGTCGCCGGCGCGACCGGGATGATCGCGGCGAACACCACCAGGCCGATCGCGACGCCGGCGAAGCCGGCCGCGGCCTTGCGGTAGATCACGCCGAAGATCGTGAACACCAGGATGAACGTCCCCACGAACTCGGCGGTGAAGGCCTGCGTCCAGCTGATGCCGTTGTACGACGCGACGCCGAGGCCGACATCGCTGGCCTTGTGGCCCAGCACGCCGATGATGGCGGTCGCACCGACGGTCGCGCCGACGACCTGGGCCGCGAGGTACGCCGGCACCTGCGACCAGGGGAACTTGCCCGAGACGGCCAGGCCGACCGTGACGGCCGGGTTGATGTGGTTGCCCCCGACGTGGCCGAGCGCGTAGACCGTGGCGATCACGACCGTCCCGAAGGCCAGCGAGATCATGCCGAGGTCGGCCATGGTGAAGGGGGCGTCGCCGTTGACGATCAGGGTGGCGGGGACCGAGCCGACACCGATGAAGACCAGGAACGCCGTGCCGATCGCTTCGGCGGCGAGCTTCTGGACCGTGGTGGTCTCGTCGAGCATGTCGATTCCTCTCTGGTTCGAATCTTGTCGAACGCCATTCGGTATAGTCGAACGATGGTCGGACATTACACTGGTGATTCCCGTCACATCAAGACCCTTCGGCATACTTTGTGCCTGCTCGCTCACCGACCTCGGAGGCCGTGACCCGTGATCCAGTCCGTCGACCGCGCGATCCGCGTGCTCACCGCGCTCCAGGGGGCGCGCCGGATGAGCCTGTCGGAGCTGTCCGCACGCCTCGACCTGGCGCCCTCGACCACCCATGGGATCGTCCGGACCCTGGTCGAGCACGGGATGGTGGTGCAGGAGCGGGGGTCGAGCCGCTACCAGCTCGGTCCGGCCGTGCTCCGGCTCGGCAACGTCTATCTCGACACCCTCGAGCTGCGGTCGAAGGCGATCCCCTGGGCCGAGGACCTGGCGCGGCGCTCCGGCCTCGCCGTGCGCACCGGCGTCCTGCTCATCGACGACGTGGTGATCATCCACCACGAGCCGCGGCCCGACGGCAGCCGACAGATGCCCGAGGTGGGGATCGTGATCCCGGCCCACGCGACCGCGCTGGGCAAGGCGATGCTGGCGTTCCGGCCCGAGGAGACCGAGCGGATGCTCGCCGCCGGCGAGCTGCGCAGCATGACCGGCGAGACGCTGTCCTCGCCCGACGACGTCCGCCGCCAGCTCGAGCAGGTGAGAGCGACCGGCATCGCGCGCGAGCAGGACGAGGCCGTGCTCGGCGAGGGCGCCGTCGCGTCGCCGGTCTTCGACTCCTGGGGCGACGTCGTCGGCGCCATCGGCGTCGTACTCTCCGGCGCGGCCGACGGCGACGTCGGCGACCAGGTGCGCGAGACGGCGCGGGCGCTCTCCCGTGAGCTCGGCGCACCGAGCTGGCCGCCTCCACCCCGCGACTGAGCACCCGTGCCAGGATCGGGTGGTGCCCCACGAACCCGCCGTCTACCGCGATCTCGCCGAGCGTTCCTGGTCGTGGGTCCTCGGCCAGGTGCGGGCGAACGACGACGGCCTCTGGCTGCCCGAGCACCCCGAGCAGCTCGAGCCCGGTGAGTACCCCTACGGCATGCACTCCGGAGTCGGTGGGCTTGCCCACGTCCTGTCGGAGATCGGGCTGACCCGGGAGCTGAGCTCGCAGGAGCTGCTGCTCGGGGACGGCATCGCGGAGACGTTGGTAGGCCGCATCGCCGAGGAGACCGAGTACGACTACTTCGACGGCCTCACCAGCACCCTGGGGATCCTCACCTCGCTCGGCGCCCAGGGCGGCGAGCTGGCGGTCGCGCGGCTGAGCGAGCTCGCCACCCCGGACGGCTGGCAGCCCTCGTGGCTCGGACCTCCACGCGCGGTGGCGGAGGGGCGCTGCAACGACGCCACGCTCGGTACCGGCGCCGTCCTGCTCGGCGCCCTCTGGGCGACTCGGTACGGCGTGCCCGGGGCGCCCGAGCTCGCCGAGCACGCGGCCGGCGTGCTGATCGCCGAGAGGGTGGCGGTGCCGACCGGTCTGGACTGGGAGTTCGTCCCGGGTCGCTTCGTGCTCGAGCCACGTGGCCAGATGCCCAACTGGTCGCACGGCCTGGCCGGCATCGCCGGGTCGCTGGCCGCGGCCGGGATGGTCCTCGGCCGCCCCGACCTGGTCGACGCGGCGCGACTGGGGGCCGACCACCTGGTGACGCTCGCCGACACCGGCGACGGCGGGATGCGCGTCCCCCACGTCATCCCGGGTCCGGAGGACCTCGACACCTTCACCTACTCGTGGTGCCACGGACCGACCGGCACGTCCCTGCTCTTCGCCGCGCTCGACCGAGCCGGCGTGCCGGAGGTCGGGGGGCGCGCGCCGTACGACTGGGAGCGATCGTGCCTGCACTCGCTCCGCGTCTCAGGCATCCCCGAGCGGCTCCACCCGGGCTTCTGGGACAACGACGGGCGGTGCTGCGGTACGGCGGGCGTCGGCGACGTGGTCCTCAACGTCTGGCAGCGACACGGCCTCGACGACGACCTGGCCTTCGCGGTGACGCTGGGCGACGCGCTGGTCGAGCGCGCGATCGACGACGGCGACCACGCCTACTGGCGCTTCGTCGAGCACCGCAACGAGGATCCGCTCCTCCCACCGAGCCCCGGCTGGATGCAGGGTGCCGCCGGCATCGCGGCGTACCTCTTCCGCCT
>Ga0070684_100002244_pt1 | contig 14210 bp, 13 predicted proteins | sample KBSC723LmetaG_FD_65653 | JGI IMG/M metagenome (GOLD analysis project Ga0070684, IMG submission 65653) | Corn rhizosphere microbial communities from Kellogg Biological Station, Michigan, USA - KBS C7.2-3L metaG | ecosystem: Host-associated > Plants > Roots > Rhizosphere ...
CCCGAGGGGTACGAGGGAGCGGATCCACCCTCCCGCCGACGCGTCAGCCTGCGCCGGTGCAGGAGTGGTCACGAGTGCAGGACGTTACACCGCTTACTGACCGCGCTTCCCGGCCCACCCGCCGCCGGTGATTGTCGACACTCCGAAGCGCGAGGCGAGGTCGCCGATCCGGTGAGAACGGTGCTCCGGCCGCATCCGGCCGGCGCGCTCGAGCAGGCTCATGCCGTGCAGGGCGCTCCACAGCACCTCGGTCGCCGTTCCGTCCTCGCCATCGCCGAGCGCCGCGGCCAGCGCGTCGAAGCCGGAGCGCAGCTCGGCCTCCGCGTCGTCCTGGGCGAAGCGCGCATCGATCGGCAGCTGGAACATCGCCTCGTAGAGCGCCGGGTGCGCGGCCGCGAAGTCAAGGTAGGCGCCGGCCACCGCCGTGACGGCCCGCGCGCCCGTCTTGCGCCCCACGGCTGCCCGCATCGCCGCCGCAAGCTCGGCGAATCCGGCGAGCGCCACGGTACGCATGATCTCGGTCTTCCCGTCGGGAAAGTGCGCATACAGCACGGGCTGCGTGTAGCCGATCGCGTCGGCGAGACGCCGCGACGTGACGGCGGCCCAGCCGTCCGCCTCGGCCACGGCCCGGGCCGCGTCGAGGATCTGCTGCCTGCGCTCGGCCGCTCGCCGCGCGCGGGTACTCGAGTCGGCCATCGTTCCTCCCCTTGCGCTCGGGACGGTTCCGACCTATGTTAGCACCGCTAGGAAACCTAGCACCGCTAACCGGGAGGTCATCATGCTCAACGCACTCGCGGTCGTCGCCGCGACCGTCCTCGGAACCATGGTCGGTGTCGAATTCGCCGTCGCCGTCTTCGTCAACCCGAACCTGCGGCGGCTGCCGGCCGGCCCGTCGCTACAGGCGCGGGCCGACGGCGCGCGCGTCGGCGGGCGCGTCATGCCGTTCTGGTACTTCGCGTCGCTGCTCCTGACCGCCGGGCTGGCCGCCGCCACCTGGGGCACCGCGGCGGCCGGCGCCGCCATCGCGGCCGTCGTCCTGCTCGCCGTGAGTGTCGTCATGTCGATCGCCCTGCTCGTACCCATCAACAACCGCACCGCCACCTGGACGGCCGACGACCACCCTGACGACTGGCGCGAGCAGCAGCAGCGCTGGGACCGCCTGCACTACGCGCGGGTGGCCGTCGTCCTCGCCGCGTTTGTGCTCACCCTCGTCGCCGCGACCACCGGCTGAGTCGCTGGGGAGGACGTCAGCGCGGTGTTGAGCGGAAGCGGGCTTGGCTGCCCGGCCGGACGGATCGCGGTCGCGAGGAGTCCAGCTGGGGCCAGACGGTCTCTCGGAGGTGTGGTAGCCGCTCGCGCGCGGCTCGCCGCCGGCCCTCGTCCCCGGACGCGTGCCCCGGTGTCTTCGCGGGGCCGCGAAAGAGAAGGAACACCGCGCCGCACAGGATCGCTCCGTTGATCACCGCCATCATCGCGAGCGTGATCAGCGGGCCGGACTGGTTGGCCGCGAACAGGAACGGCGCGTACGAGATGTACATCGTGAACTGCAGGAGAACCGCCGAGGCGATGAAGAACAACCGTCTCGTGACGATCGCGAACACGGCGGCGAAGACCTCGGCCAGGAAGAAGTAGCGTTCGTGCATGTTGGGCAGGAAGAACGGGATCACCATGACGATGGCGAACGGGAACATGAAGTTCTCCTGCACGGCCGACCGCGTCGTTCGCACCAGGTTGGCCAGGGTCATGATGATCACCAGCGCGACGGTGAAGACGACGGCGCCGGAGGAGAGCGTAAAGGGGTTGGCCCCGACGAGCTGCCAGACGTTCGCGGCGTTGGCCACCATGTGATCCGCGTTCCTGGTGAACGCCGAGTTCACCGAGAAATACCTGCCGAGCAGAGACGGTAGGCGTCCACCCGTGAGCAGCGCGGGCACCAGGCCGAGGAAGAAGGCCGCCACCGCCGCGAGGGGCGACAGGCAGCTCAGCTTTTCCCGTCGGGACAGTCGTCTCCACCCGGCCATGGTGAAGACGAGACGGTAAATCAAGACGGGCAGGAAGAAGACCGCCTGGATCTTGAAGGAGATCGCGACACCGAAGAAGCCCCATGCCCACCATGGCTTCCTTGTGGTGAGAGCCCACCAACTCAGGAGACAGAACGCCGAATAGGTGATGTCACACTGGCCCCACACGGCGCCGTTCAGGACGATGCTCGGCAGGAAGAGCAGGCTCACCGACGCGACCGCGGAGTGCAGGCGGCTGAACCCGTACCCGCGCAGGATGAGGACCACGGTGGCCGAGAAGACCAGCTCGAACAGGAACGTGACCAGCTTGACGGTGGCGACGGTGGAGACCGGCAACTTCGCCGCCAGCCACAGCAGATAGAAGTAGGTAACATTGTAGTTGGCCTTGATCGTGACAACCCCGTGGAATCCGTGGGATCGCAGCCACTCGACCCATGGGGTGCCGTTCTGCTTTGTGTCCCCGGATACGTACGTGATGACTTTGTAGCGGAGCGACGCGGCCAACACGAGGAGCAGGACCGCGCCCGAGGCGGTCAATACCGCCCTCGCGCGCGGTGTCAGTGCGGGATAGGCACTCCTGGGGTCGTCCTGTCGGATGCCCACATCCTGCGCTCCCAGCTTGGCGGCCACGGCCTGATAGTCGCTGAGGAGACACCCTCAGGTCCCGCTTCGCCGTCACCCGCTCAACCTCGGTCATCCGGCCACGGCGTTCGGCAGGTGATCCTCCGCCTGGACCCGCCGTCCGGTGTCCGACAGCGCGGCGTGGTATTCGCGCCGTCCGGTCCCGCGTCTGGACTCCGCACGCACCTCCCGTAACCGCGAAGGAGTTCTCATGCAGACTGAACCGAAGGAGTGCGCGGGGCGCGACACAAGGCGTCGCATGGGCGCAGACCTGATGAAGCGGCGGCAAGCCGCGCTCGTGGCGATGGCGCTTCTGGCGGCGCTGTTCGCGACCGTCAACCTGGGTGCGCAACCGGCGGCAGCGGCCGCGCCGGGCACCGCGGCCGTCCACGTCATCCTGTACGACGCCGCGAACTGGGACAGCACCCAGGCCACGCTGACCATCTCCAACTCCAACCCGGACCTCAGGCAGATCGGGTGGTCGGGCCGGATCTCGTCGCTCCGGATCCAGGGCGGCATCAGCATCGCAGTGTATTCGCTGCCGAACTACAGCGGAACCTGCGACACGTTCGTCGGGCACGATCCGTGGCTCGGGAACAACCGGATCGGCAACGACCACATCGCATCCGTACGGTTGTATGCCAACTGTTCCGGGTTCGTGGTCGACCCGGTGGTCACGGACATGACCGCGGTCACGGGCTCCTCCGACCAGATCCAGTGCCCGTCCGACTACGTCAAGCGGGACACCGACCTCAACGCGGGCGCGGGCGGCGACTTCATCTACCTCTGCCTGCACTACGCGTCCAAAGCAACGGCGGGCGACAGCACGCTGACCGGGCTGGACGACTACGTCGGCCCCCTCCCACCGGTGTTCGCGTGCAGCAATACCTCGTCGGGTCCGACCCAGGTGCCGGTTGACCTCAACGCGGGCGCCGGCGGCGACTACGTCTACCTCTGCTACTACACCAAGGCCGTCAACGATCCGATGCCCGATGGCGAGCGGGCCGCACTGCGGGATGTGGACTTCGTCGTCAGCGATTCCGTGCTGGGGCTGGGCACCGAGGGCGTGCAGGAAGCGTGCGACGACGTGTTCCAGGATGTCTCCGACGGCACGGTCTCCGGTGTCGTCGACTCCTTCCCGGACGACATGAACACCCTCGCGGGTGGTGAATACATCTACCCCTGCACCCTGAATTATGACTACGCGCTGGCCGCGCCGCCGGACCTGACACCGCCGACGATCAGCTTCACCGGCACCACACCGGCGGCCAACAGCGCCGGCTGGAACACCACACCGGTAACCCTGCGGTGGATCTGCTCGGACGACGTCGACGGGTCCTGGACGATCGCGGGGACCGTGTCAACCGGCGGCGCGAACCAGTCGGCGACGGGTACCTGCCGGGACACCGCCGGGAACACCAGCTCCGATACCCGTACCGGAATCAACATCGACAGCACCCCGCCGGTCATCACCTTCGCCAACCGGACACCGCCGAACGCGAACGGCTGGAACGCGCAAGACGTGCCGGTCAGGTGGAACTGCGCCGATGCGCTCTCCGGGGTGGTGCAATCAGTCGCCGTCGTGACCGTCACGACGGAAGGCGCCAACCAGTCGGCGACCGGAACGTGCACCGACCGCGCCGGCAACACCGTGTCGAATACCCAGACCGGCATCAACGTCGACAAGACCGCGCCCAGCCTCGTTCCCTCACTCGCCCCGCCGAACAGCTACGGCTGGTACCGGGGAGATGTGACCGTGTCCTGGAGTTGCGCCGACATCGGTGGTTCCGGCCTGGCCGGCAGCTGCCCGGCGGACAGCACGATCACCGGCGAGGGCAGCCTCCTGTCGGTTCTCCAGTCGATCAGTGACCGGGCCGGAAACCAACAGTTCGCCTCCGTGGCGTTGGGCATCGACCGTACGCCACCGCAGATAACCGCACCAAGCCTGGCGCCGGCACCCAACGCCAACGGCTGGAACAATGGCGATGTCGGGGTCACCTGGACCTGCTCGGATGCCTTGTCGGGGGTCGTCTCACGGTCCACCACGCAGTTCGTCACCGGTGAGGGAGACAACCTCTCGGCGACCGGTACCTGCAACGACAAGGCGGACAACACGGCCTCGGCCACCGCCACCGGCATCAAGATTGACCGGACCCCGCCGGTCATCACCGTCTCCGCGGCCACCGAGGACGGAACGCCCTACACCCCGGGGACGTGGACCAACCAGAACGTGATCGTGACGTTCAGCTGCACCGACGCGCTCTCCGGCGTCGCGAGCGTGACCCCGCCGTATTCGTTCGGTACCGGCGGCGCCGGTCAGGGCATCGTCGGCGACTGCGTGGACAACGCCGGCAACCACGCGACGGTCGGCTACGGCGGCATCGACGTCGACCAGGCGGCACCGGTCCTGACATGTACCGCCAACCCGGCAAGCCTCACGGTGTCGGCCAAACACCAGCTGGCGCCGGTGAGCGTCACCGTGCAGCTCACCGATGACCAGTCCGGGCCGGGCACGTTCACGCTCGTCTCGGTCACCAGCAACGAACCGGACAGCGGTCTCGGCGCCGGCGACCTGGCGGACGACATTCAGGGATTCCAGGTCGGTACGGCCGACACCGACGGGCTCCTGCGCGCCGAGAGCTTCACCGTCAAGGGCGGCCGGACCTACACGCTCACCTACCAGGGAACCGACGCGGTCGGGAACACCGCCACCTGCCAGGCGACCGTCACCGTTCCGTTCAAGCCAGCGTCCTGAGCGATCCTGGCGTCCTGCACTACCGGCGCACCCGACCCTTGGCCGGGTGCGCCGGTGCGGTCAGCCACGCGGGGGTTTCTGGCCTTGAAATGGTTGATCGAGCTGTGTAAATCTATTGAGGCGAGACGTTTGGAATGACCGATAACCGAGCAGGAGGATCGGTGATCACATGGACGATGGTCGTCTCATCGACTTCGCGTGGGCAGAGGTCGTCACCCCGATGATCTATCCGCCGAAGCCACGACTGGTTGTCAGGGGCATCAAGCCGCACCCCGACATGGAGGTGTCGCTCGTCCCGTTGGCCTATGTCAGCCGGCCGCCCTACTACGGCATCCAGGTCGTCGGCGCCATCACCGCCGACGGACCGCATGTGTCGCAGCCGATTGCGAACGTTCCCTACTACGCCGAACTCGACCTGCAGGGCATCAACGGCAGCGAGGGCGTCGAGGTGATCGGGGACACCAGGACCGAGCAGCTCCCGGTCTCGACCGGGGTCGCCGTGGTCCCCGAACAGCCGTCCGCCGCGACCGAACCAGCCGCAACGGAACCAGCCGCATCGGAACCGGCCGCATCGGAACCGGCCGCGGCGCCCGCGGCGGACACCGAGCCTTCTGCGGAAGCGAGGACAATCGATGGCTAATGCAGGCTGGCCCGAGGTGAAGGTCGGCGATAGCGGCGACGCCGTCCGCCAGGCGCAGCGCGGGTTGCGACGCACACCCAACACCTCGCTCGCCGTGGACGGTGAGTTCGGACCGTTGACCGAGACCGCGACAAAGGAGTTCCAGCAGTCGGTCGGCCTGTCGCCGACCGGCGTCGTCGACGAAGCCACCTGGAAGCTGCTGCCCAACGGCAGCCCCATGCCCACCCTGCAAGAGGGCTCGACCGGCGACGCGGTGATGGCGCTCCAGGAGGTCCTCACCCGCAGCGCCTTCGGGCTGTGGGAGGTGACCCCGAAGGGCATCGACGGCAAGTTCGGACCGAACACGGCCGCGTCGGTGCGCGCTTTCCAGAAGTGGGCCCGGCTCGAACAGGACGCCGTCGTCGGCCAGAAGACCTGGGACGCAGCGACATCGCTCGAGTTCATGGTGGGCCTGCAGCACGCGCGTCCCGTCGGGGCCGCGTAACCGACGCGGGTCCGCATGCCCGCCCGACGCGAGCCGCCTCAAAGTCCTTTGTGGACGCGGGGCGGCTCGCGCCGGTTTCGGGCGGATTACGAGCAGGGTGCCGAGCCGACGTCGACCTCTCGCGCCGCCGCGAGACCGCTGGCGCTGGCCAGCGCGGTCAGGCGCACGAAGCGAACCTTCGTCGGCGTCCACGACACCGTCTTCGTGGCCATCGTCGCAGCCCACTCTCCCGCGGCCACCTCCTGGAAGGTCACGCCGTCCTGGCTCACCGCTACCGCATAGCGGGTGATGTCCTCGTCGTCCAGGGCCCGCCGGTCGAAGGGCGGCCGGTAGGCCAGCAGGCAGACCTTCTCCGACGAGCCCAGGTCGAGCGTGAGCGACTGCGGCAGGCCGATGCCGGCCTCGGTGAGCCAGCCGCTCTCCACCCGGTCGTCGATCGCGGCGGCGGCCGGGTAGCGGTGGTACTCCACGAGTGACGTGTTCTGGCTCGTCGCGGTCGCCGCCATCCGCGCATGAGGGATGAACGTCGGCGTCGGGCCGTTCGGTACCACGGACAGGTTGTCGAACTGCGCGTTCTGGTACGGGCTGACGCCGAGCCCGACCTGACCCGTGGTGTGGTTGGCATCGGTGAACTCGGTGAGCTTCGTGTCACCCAGGTACGCGGCGACGCGGTCACCGTGGAAGCTCAGCGCGAGCTGGTGCCACGTGCCGACACCCAACGGCGTCGTCGAGCCCTGGGCGAGTGTCACCTCGTTGCCCTGCTGGTCCTCGGTGAAGACGGTCCACGTCCCGGAGTCGGACACCTCAAAGTGGTACCCGGACACCGAGGCACCGTCGTAGTTCTCCACCCGCCCGATCAGGTCCACATACCCGGGCTGCTCCAACAGCGCGTCGACGCTCACGCGGTAGTCGCCCCACCAGCGCGGGTCGCCGACGACCGTCACCGGATCCATCCGGGTGCGGTGCCATGGGACCGGCGCCGCGGACACCACCTGGCGGTAGCACGTCCCGCCGCGACCGCCGCCACATGATGTCGCCTCAAAGGCGCCCTGCACCGTCTGGAAGTACCGGGCCTGCGTCGCCGGTCGCACGTCGTCGAAGTTCTCCGAGAAGGGGATCCGGAGCTGCTGGGCAAGGGCCGCGCCGGTACCCGCGTGGTGCGCTGCGGTCCCCTCGTACTGGCCGGTCGTCGTGGAGAGGGTGTAGACCCGACCGGGCTGCAGGGTGACCTCGACCGCGCCCGACTGCGGGGTGGGCGCTGCCTGGTGCACGAACCAGTCCCCCGGCTCCGAGGACGACAGGTTTGTCGACCACAGTTGTACGGGCGCGGTCGACAACCCGCTGGTCTCGAACCGCACGGTCTGCGGAGCGGTCGCCTCGGTCGTCTCGACGACGATGGTGTAGTCGTCGGTGCTGCCGCTGCGCAGCGTCACGTAGCTCGCGCCGGTGCTCAGGTATCCGGACGCGCTGTCGATGTACCGCCAGCCCGGGGCGGTGAACTGCGTCGTCTGCGCGTCCACCCACACGTCCGGGGTCACGGTGTAGGCACCCGACCACGGAGTATCGGTGAGGATCAGCCCGGTACCCGCGGTGGCGGTGTCGGGGTACATTCCCGCCGTCAGGCCCCAGTTGATGTTCGCGGTGACCCGGGCGTCGATGTAGTCGCGGTTCATCGCGCGGGCCAGCGCGTCGGCGCCGTCACCGTCGATGGCGCTGCTCTGCTCCGAGACCCACAACGGCTTACCCGAGTTGAGCGCGTCCTGGCTGACGTTGCAGTGGTCGTAGGTGGACAGCCACACGCACACGTCGTGTTCCCCGAGGATGTCGACCGCGCCCGAGAAGGCCGGACTGGTCTTCATCCAGGTGGCCGCGCGCCAGTAGTCGGGCGGGTTGTGCTCGTCGCTCGCGACGATCTTCGTGTCCGGGAACGACGCCTGCTGAGCCTTGCGGAGCATGGCGTACAACGCGGTCATCGTCCCGGCGGCGACGCCGCGTTCGTTCGCCCCGCCGAGGTAGTCGATGTGCAGACCGTTCTGCCGGGCACACCCCATCCAGGTGGTGAGGTAGTCGACCTGAGCCTGCGAGTACAGCTGACCCAACCATGCGGGGCCGCCCCACATCAGGCCGTAGAGCTTGATGTCGGGGTTGCGCCGCTTGGCCTCCCGCATCAGCCACCACTCGTAGCCGCGGGTGCAGTCGACCTGACCCTTCACCCGCTCGTGGCTCGGCTCGGCCGTCGTCGTGGAGTTCGTGTCGCCGCCGATCTCCACCTTGAGGATGTCCAGCGATGCCGCGTAGTTGGGCGTGAACAGGTCGTCGAGGATCGCCGTGCGCTGCGGCTCGGGGTAGTCGTAGAGGAGCTTCGACGAGCTGGCGCTCACACCCCCGACACCGTCGAACGTCCGACCCGCTCCCGCGCCGTCGACCCGTACCTCCTGCTCGGCCGCCTGCGTTACGGCCGGCGGCGCGCTGTCCGCCGGGGCCGCGGTCGCGGCCGGCGCCAGCGCCACCACGGAGAGGATCGCCGCGGCGGTACCGACGAACGAGCGCGCGCGCCGGGTTCCTCGTGTCATCGCATACGCTCCTGGTAAGTGGTCTGACCTCCGGCCAGGTTCGCCTACCCTATTCGCACGTCGTATGGATGTCAACGACTACCTGATCCTCTTTACAGCGATCCGTACGACGATGTAGAACCGGGGGGCGGCGAACAAGACGGTTGGGCCGGGCCGCGACGGGACTCATTCTGGTCGCCGGCCTCAGTCAGCTCTGGGGCGGCGGCACTGCCGACGCGACGGACAGCGCCACGACCGCGGCGGTCGGGTTGGCGAACGCGATCGACGGTGACCCGCAGACCTTCTGGCATTCGGCGGCGGCCGCGCGCAAGCCGTTGCCCGCCACGCTCACGCTGGACCTGGGCAGCAGCCAGCAGGTGGCCGGCCTGACCTACCTGCCCCGCCAGGACCGCGCGATCCCCGGGTTCATCACCGGGTACAACGTTCTGGTCAGCGTCGACGGGACGGACTTCACGACGGTGGCCACCGGTACCTGGCTGCCCGACGCCAAACTCAAGGCGGCGAGCTGGCCGGCTGTCACCGCACGGTACGTACGACGCGAGGCGACGTCGGGTGTCAACGGTGTCGCCTCGGCCGCTGAGGTCAACGTCGCCTCCGCTGGTACGGGCTGACCGACCGGTCGCACCCCGATCCCTCGGGGGGTCGGGGGCGCCCGGTCATGCGGTTTCATCCACGGGCGTATGACATCGAGCCGTCGTCGGGGCTATCCGCGGTTCGCCCGGTCGTACCGGTGCAGGCCGACTCTCCAGGTGCCTTCGAGGAACGGCTCGATGTCGGTCACCCGGCGCAGCGTCAAGTCCTCCGGGGCCAGCCCGGCGCAGATGACCAGCAGGCCGGGGATTCCGTCACGCAGGCCGTACCAGCCGCGCGGCCGCGCACGGCCGAGGGGCTCGTCCGGCCAGATGTCGAAGGCGTACGGGGCGCCGTCCACCGGGATCTCCGTCCGCGTGGTCGCCGGTGTGGCGGCCGCACTCATGACTTGCTGGTGGGTCTCCGCGTCCAGCGGCGGCGCGGATTCGAACCCGACGGCCGCACGGAGACTGGTCAGGTGCGCGTCGGCCGGTCCGGCGGTGGTGACGACCTCTATCCACGGGTAGTCCTCGAACGGATCCCCGTAGGCCAGACCGGCGCAGGCCAACGTGCCGTTCTCCCAGCCCCACTGGCCGGCCATCCGCGTGCCGGACCAGTCGGTCGGACCGTAGAGCGGCAGCACATCTGCGTCCCGCCGGATGTCGGCGACTTTGCGCTCGATCAACGCGGCAAAGGCCAGCCGGCCCAATTTCCCCCGAGACTTCATGGAGCCAGCGTGACCCGTCCCCGCCGGCCAAGCAATGACGGCTGGGAAGCTCGTCGACCCAGTGGGCGACTTCGCGGAAGTCCGGCACCGCAAGGCTGCTCACCGGGCTAGGTTGGTCATGAAGGTAGCGGATGTGGGCGGCAGGGAGTGATTCGAGCATGAAGGTCGTCGTCATCGGCGGCAGTGGACTGATCGGCTCCAAGCTCGTTGCCCGGCTCAAGGAGCAGGGCCACGAGGCAGTGGCGGCGTCCCCCAAGACCGGCGTGAACACGCTGACCGGCGAAGGTCTGGCCGATGTGCTCGACTCCGCCGACGTGGTTGCCGACGTCTCGAATTCCCCGTCGCTTGAGGACGCCGCCGCGCTCGAGTTCTTCCAGACCTCCACGCACAATCTCCTGGCCGCCGAAGCCACCGCCGGCGTCGGGCATCACGTTGCCTTGTCCATAGTCGGTTGCGACCGCCTACCCGATAGCGGGTACCTGCGGGCGAAGGTCGCCCAGGAGAAGCTCATCACCGACGCCACGGTCCCATACACCGTCGTACGCGCGACTCCGTTCTTCGAGTTCGTGGCGAGCATCATCGACGCCGGTACGGACGGCAATGTCGTGCGTCTCGCGCCCGTCCTCTTCGAACCGATCGCGGCCGACGATGTCGCGACCGCGGTCGCCGACGTCGCCGTCAACGCGCCGGTGAACGGCACGGTCGAGGTCGCCGGCCCCGACCGGTTCCGGCTCGACGAACTGGCCCGGGCTACTCTCGCCGAGCGCCACGATTCCCGCGAAGTCGTGACCGACTCCGCCGCACGGTACTTCGGCGCCGCACTGAGCGAAGACTCGCTGGTACCCGCCGGCGGCGCCCGGATCGCCGCCACGCAGCTGGCGGACTGGCGGAAACAGGCTACCGACAAGAAGTAGCCGATCAGGCGGGGCAGGTGCCGGGCGGCGGCACGGGCGTGCCGTGCTGCGCGATCGCCTGGTTGACCTCGGGAGGAGTGGGAACCTTCACGAAGCTCGCACCGAGAAGCACGTCCACCGACGCGCCCTGCTGGGTGGCTACGTAGTCCGTCCGCGCGTCCAGGAAGTACGCGCGCAGCAACCAGGCCGCCCCGAGCCCTTCCGGGCCGTGCCGCAGGAGCGTCTGCGGGTACGGGCGATCCGCGCTCGCGACCTTCAGGACCTTGAACCCGCGTGCGGTCAGCTCCTCCGCGACGTTGTTCGCCAGGCCCGGCCGCGATGCTCCATTGTAGACAGTCACCGAGACGTCGGTCCGCTCCGGGAGCCTCGTTCGCACCTGTAGGCAGGTCGGCGACGGCGACGGCGATGGCGATGGCGACGGCAACTGCGACGGCACGGCCACCGGCACGATGACCGGGACCTGCCCTGGCAGGCAGCCCGTGACGCCGAGCACCGCCAACGCGACCGGGACGGAGATCAGCCATCTACGCATGGCGACATCCTGCCGTGCCGACCGTCCTTCGCGCAGTCCTGCCCGTCGACCGCGTAGACCGCGTCGCCCAACGAAGCAGGCCGTGCTCAGGCCAGGCCGTGCTCGTAGGCGAACACGACGATCTGCACCCGGTCGCGCAGCCCGAGCTTGCGGAGGATCCCGCCCACGTGGGTCTTCACCGTCGACTCGCTGGCGAACACCAGAGCCGAGATCTCCGTGTTGGACAGGCCGCGTACCACCGCGGCGAAGACCTCACGCTCCTTGTCGGTGAGCGAGCCGAACGCCTCCGGCGGCCGGGCCGGTGCGCGGAACTCGTGGTCCAGCAGGTTGGTGAGATCCCGCGGGGCGAGTACGGCGTTGCCGGCGTACACCGTGCGGATGGCGTCGCGCAGCTGCGTCGGAGTGGTGTCCTTGAGCAGGAATCCGCTCGCCCCGTACCGGATGGCCGCGGCCGCCCGGTCGTCGAGATTGAACGTGGTCAGCACGATCACCCGTACCGGCTTGTCCCGTCGCGCGATCCGCTCGGCTGCGAAGATCTGCCGGGTCGCCTCGACTCCGTCCATCTCCGGCATGCGGATGTCCATGAGTACAACATCGGGAGCGAGGTCGTCGACGAGCTGCACCGCCTCGCGGCCGTCCCCCGCCGTACCCACGACCCGCATCCCCGGCTGGGCGTCGACGATGACCCGTACCCCCTCGCGGAAGAGCTCCTGGTCGTCGATGAGCGCGACGTCGATGTCGGTCATGCCGCTTCTCCGGCCGACGGCGGGCGGACCGGCACGAACGCGACGGCCGTGAAGCTGGGATCGTCGGGCCGGTCGGAGCGCGACACGTCGAGCCAGCCACCCACCGACTCCAGCCGCCGTCGCATGCCCGGGATGCCCTGCCCGCCGCCCGGGCCACCATCCGCCGCGGCGCCGGCCCCGGCGGCGAACTCGACCGTGGCCGACACGTCGACCGCGTTGCGCACCAGGATGCGCAGCATGCGGTCCCCGCTGGAGCGCTCCGGCCAGCGCCGCTCGACCAGTACCGTCCGGTCGCGGCGGCCGTGCTTGATGGCATTGGTGAGCAGCTCCTGCAGCACCCGGTAGGCGACCGTCTCGAGTTCGGGCGGCAGCGGGCGGACCTCGCCGACCTCGGTCGCGACGATCGGGTGGCCACTCGCGCGTACCGTCTCGATGAGCTCGTCCAGCCCGCCGGGGCGCGCGGCGGCCGGCTCCGGTCCCGGCGTGAGCACCTGTCGCACGTCCTGCAACGAGGTCCGGGCCGAGGCGGCGATGGTCTGCATGGTCTGTTTCAGCCTATCGGGATCCTCGATGAACTGCGCCGACTCCGCCTGCGCCAGGATGACGGTGAGCGAATGCCCGACCACGTCGTGCACGTCGCGGGCGAGCCGGTTCTGCGCGTCCCGCAGCCGGGCGATCTCGTGCGCCTGATGGGCATCGCGCTCCGCGACCTGGCGGGCCGCCTGCGCGGTCTGCGCCCGGGACAGGAAGCGCAGCGCCAGACCGGCCAGGAACGGGAGGCCCAGCAACAGAATGCCGAGCGGCAGGAGCAGGCCCCACAGCCGCAGCGGGGGCGGCCCGGCCGAAGTCAGCAGCCTGATCAGCACCCTCCCGGCGAGGCCGGTGTCGATCGTGCCGGTCCGGAGCCACAGCAGAGCCAGGCCCGGGATGAGACCCACCGAGACCGCGGCGGCGAACACCGTGAGCGTGCGCCCCCAGCGCGCGGCGGCGAACAGCACCACCGCCAGCGACACTTCGGCGAGCAGGATCGGTACGCCACCGAGCAGTTGCACGAAGCCGGCCGTCCAGGCGACACCCAACGCGGGACCGGGCACCCAGCGGGCGGCACCCACCGCGCCGGCGACCAGCAACACGAAAAGCACCCCGGACCCCGGCGAAGCCGCGCCGATCCGGGTGAGCTCGGCCAGTCCGACCGCGACGACCGCCAACGCGATCGCCGTGGCCGCGGCCCAATCCCGGCTCTTCATCCGGCCGGCACCGGCGCCGGACCCCGCCGCGCGTCGTGGGCGGCCAGGGCGTCGACGATCAACAGCTCCAACAATTGTGGGTACGGGGTGCCAGCCGCCGCGAACATTCGCGGTACCTGCGAGTGGCCGGTGAATCCGGGTGTGGTGTTGGCTTCGTTCAGCACCGGACCGTCCTCGGTGAGGAAGAAGTCGACGCGCGCCACGCCGGCGCAGCCGAGCGCGTCGTACATCGCGACGGCCGCCCGGTGCAGCTGCCCGGACTGCGCGGCGGACAGCGGAGCGGGTACGACGAACCGCGCGGAGCCGTCGTACTTGGTGGTGTGGTCGAAGATGCCGGCCGCCGGGGTGACGATCTCCAGTGCCGGAGCCACCATCCGGGT
>Ga0070684_100002246_pt1 | contig 14206 bp, 15 predicted proteins | sample KBSC723LmetaG_FD_65653 | JGI IMG/M metagenome (GOLD analysis project Ga0070684, IMG submission 65653) | Corn rhizosphere microbial communities from Kellogg Biological Station, Michigan, USA - KBS C7.2-3L metaG | ecosystem: Host-associated > Plants > Roots > Rhizosphere ...
TAGAAGAGGTCGCGCGGCAGGCCGTGGCGCGCGAGCACCTTGTCGAACACGTCGCGGTAGCGTCCCGCGCGGCGCAGCCAGTTCGACATCACCGAACGTCCCTTCGGATCGTTCTTGAAGTAGTCGAGGTAGCGCAGCACCTGGGCGTCCCAGCGAATCGGGAAGTCGGGCAGCTTCAGCGCGCGTAGCCAGTCAGAATCGGGCGGCGGCGTCGCGCCGCTGCCGAGCGGCGGCGCGGGCGAACGTAGCTCGGGCGGCACGTCGCCGCTGCCGCCCCAGCTTCCCGGAAGCGACGGCGCGGGCAGTGAACCGTCGGCCGCGGGCGGCGGCGTCACGCCGGCGCGCGGGAACGCCTGCTCTTCGAAGCGTCGCAGCTCGCGCAGCTCGGGCGTCTCGGGCACGGCCGCGTCGTCGACGGGGGAGCCCCGGACGGCACGACGTTCAGTCAGGCTCTCTTCGCCGGGCGCGCGATCAGATGGCGGCGCCGCGGTCCGTTGAGTTTTGGTCGCGGGCGCCGTTGCAGCTGCGTGCGCCGCCGGTCCGGCCGCTGCGACGGCCGAGGCGGTGGCGAGCACGACGAACACGCGCGGCACGCGCACTTTATTGAGCCGATTGACCTTCATCGCGGAACGCACACTCCATCTACGGACAAGCCGGGCGATCGTATCGGATCACCGGAGTTATCCAAAATATCCGAGCGTTGAAAGACCCAGGGTGCTATAGATGGCGCAGCTTCGAAGGAGCGAACATGTCTGACGACGGACTGTCTCTCATGCTGATCGGCTCGCTGGGCCTGCCCGAGCTGGTGATCATCCTGATCATCGTCGTCGTCGTTTTCGGAGCGACGAAGCTGCCGCAACTCGGCGACGGCCTCGGTCGGGCAATCAAGAATTTCAAGCGCGCGGTTAACGCGCAGAGCGAAATCGACGTGTCGCCCGGCGCCAAGGACAAGAAGGGCGAGCTTGGCGACGACGCCGAGCCGTCGAAGCAGTCGAAGTAGCGCCCGGAAGCCGCTCGACGAAGTCGTCGATCCGAGTCAACCGCGCGGTCGCGCGAGGGTTTTCGGCCGATGTCCTACGGCCGAGGTGTAAGCGTTTGGATTGCTTGGGCATTTCACCAATCAACGAATTGGTTGGTTGCATTACACGATTGACCTGTTTTTTCACTTATGACACCTTAGGACAATGACCACAGCACGCACCATCAAGCGCTACGCGAACAGAAAGCTCTACGACACTCGAGACAGCCGCTACGTGACGCTGGATCACATCGCTGCGATGGTGCGCGCCGGAGACGACGTGCGCGTTGTCGAGAACACGACCCGCGCCGACCTGACGACCGCCACGCTGGCGCAGATCATCTTCGAGGAAGAGAAGAAGGCGCCTCGGCTGTCGGTCGCCGGACTTCGCAAGATCATCCAGGGCGGCATGCCCGCCGCGACGCCCTCGGCCGCCCCGGCCGCCGGCACCCCGGTTCCTCCCGCTGCCGGTTCGGCTGGCTCGGGCGGCATCGGCGGCGCTGCCGCGTAACGACGTCGATAGGCGTCAGTAGGGGGTGGTCGGCCGGGCCGACCTAGAAGTCGAAGCCCGCCGACAGCGAGTACGTCTGCTGCGTGCTGCTGCGGTCGACCGCGCCCATGGCCTGTGAGCTGTCGCGGCTGGTGCCCGCGAGCGCAAACTCGACCTGGGCGGCGACGAACACGACGGACAGCTTCAGCTTGAAGCCGCCGAAGAAGCGCTGCCGCGTGATGATGTCCTGCTTCGGGAACGTGAAGTTGGCGTTCAGGTCGTCGCCGCCGCCCGGCGCCTGCGAGGCGGCGCACTGCGGGGTCGACGGCGGTCCGCCCGGGGACGCGAAGGCGTCGCAGCCCGGCGTGCCGTCGATGACGCCGCTGCGCGCGCTGATGAACAGCATGCTCCATCCGACGATCGGCTCGATGCGCGCGGTGCCGCCGATGTCGAACGCCTTCGATGCGAGGACGTCGACGCTGTAGACAGTCAGATCGACCTCGGACGTGCCCAGCAGCTGCGACGCCGCGCCACGGACGGCGAACGAAGGCAGCCACCAGCCGTGGAAACCTTCCTGCAGCGCCAGCTTCGCGTACCCCTGCAGGGCGTACATGTGCGATCCGATGATGTTCAGCGCACCGGCGCCGAACTCGAACGCCGGCAGCGGGAGCCACAGGCCCTTGCGCACGAACGCGCCGACGGTGGTGAGCTGCGACGGCGGACGCATCGCCGCCGGGTTCGTCGGCTCGACGCCGGCGATGCCGTCCCAGTAGGCGCGATCGCCGACCTGGCGGTTCGGATTGATCGTGGTGACGCCAAGCTCGGCGGAGAACTGGAAGCCCGCGAACCCGAGCGTATCGGCCGGCGTCATCAGGCGCGGCGCGATCGCGAAGCCCAGCTCGGACATCTGGCTGCGAAAGCGCGACTGCCCGTCGAGGTCGGGCACCGTCGCCGTCACGCGCCCGCTGGCGTCGCGCTGAACCCAGCTGCACTCGTTCGTGTTGGGATCGGGCGGGCAGAGGTTCAGCAGGCGCAGATCATTTTTGCCGGCGCGCGCGCGCCCTTGCCCAGCCAGCGCGGCAACCCCGACTGCACACAGAAAGAGGGGCAGGCGCCGCGCCCTTGGGAAGGCCATTGCCGTGTACGGTACGGGTTGGCCTCGAAGGGTGTCAAGGAAGCACGCGTGGGGGCCGGCGGGCTCTGCCCGCCGCGTACACGTCGCGGGAGGGTTCGGGAACCCTTTCAGGGTTTCCGAGACAGCTGTCGTGCCGGCGCGCGCGGCGCGCGTCGAGAAGAACTGCTAACGTGCCGCCCAGACATGGACCCGGCCGGCTGGCGCGTCATCAGCAAGATCCTCCTGCGCGTGCTCGCCTCACTGACGATTGTCGCGCTCGTGGGCGTCTCCCGCTTCGCCCCGGGGGCGAGGTTGTCGGACGGGATGCGCTGGACCCTGCTGGCGATCGCCGTCGCGCTCGGCCTCGGGTGGGTCCTCAGCGAGCTATTGAAGTTGAGCCTCGAACGCCTGGTCGGCTTCCGCTACTTGCACCGCGGCCGACGATCTCCGTGGGCGTCGATCGGTCTGGCGGCCGGGCTGGCCATGGTCGCCGTCGGCTTCGTGATGTTTGCGCTCGCGCACAACCGGGCGCGCGGCGTCGAGACGGTTGCCGTCACCTGCATCATGTCGGGCGGGCTGCTGGCCGTCGTGTGCTTCCTGCTCCGCGTCTTCTCGGTCTTCACCACCGTGTCGACGATGGGCGTCGTGCTGGGCGTGCAAGCGCTGGTCGTCGTGTTCGGTGTGACCAGCGGGTTCGAACGCGAGTTCCAGGACAAGGTGCTCGCGCTGAACGCGCACCTGATCGTCCAGGCCTACGGCGACGCCGACTTTCAAGAGATGGACGACATCCAGCGCCGCCTCGCCGGCATGCCCGGCGTGGTGCGGATGGCGCCTTTCCTGTTCTCGGCGGGCGAAGTGATGATCGGACGCATCGGGGCGAACCTGAAAGGGATCGACCTGAAGACGGGCGCCGACGAGCTCCGCCACGCGCTCGTGAAAGGATCCGTCGAGGACTTGGCCAAGCCGGCCAGCTGCGACCTGCCGTCGACCACGCCGCGCAAGACGTCGATCGACGTCGGGCGCATCGCGATCGGCGCCGAGCTCGCACACAAGCTGCGCGTCGGCATCGGCGACTGCATCTCGATCATGGTCCCGTTCAGCTCGGGCGCCACCGACGCCCCGGTCTCGTATCAGTTCAAGGTCACCGGTATCTTCCGCATGGGCTTCAACGAGTACGACACGCGCCTCGCCTACGTGAGCATCCCGGACGCGCTGCGCCTGGCGAGCGTGCGCCGCCTGGTGTCGGGCGTCGAGCTGCGCTTCGCCGACCCGATGCAGGCGCTGACGGCCAGCAAGGAGGTGCAGACGCGCCTCGGCAGCCCGCACCACCTGGTCGACTGGAAAGAGCTGAACGGGAACCTGTTCCGCGCGCTGCTGCTGCAGAAGGTTTTCATCGCGCTCATCCTCGTGATCATCGTCGTCGTCGCCGCGTTCAACATCGTGTCGTCGCTGACGATGATCGTGCTGTCGAAGGTGCCCGAGATCGCGATCCTCAAATCGATGGGCGCTTCGTCGCCGATGGTCGCGCGCATCTTCCTGATCGGCGGAACGACGGTCGGCCTGATCGGTACGGGCCTCGGGATCGCCTACGGCCTGCTCGTCTGCGTGCTGGCGCGCCTCTACGGATACCCGCTGGATCCGAAGGTGTATCTGATCGGCGAGCTGCCCGTGCAGATCCGCGCCGAAGAGCTGGTGGGCGTCGCGCTGGCGACGATCGCGATCTCGTGGCTGGCGACGCTGTACCCGTCGATGCGCGCCAGTCGCCTCGAGGCCGTCGAAGGCCTGCGCTACACGTAGCGGCCGCCGCCGCTACAGCTTGATCTGCGGGGCGCCGTTGCCTGCCTGCTGCTGGCGTTCCTTCTTGTCCTGCTTGTCCATGTCGTCGGCGTTGTACTTCGACGGGCACTTCGCCATGATCCCGTCGGGGATGATCGCGACCTGGTTGTCCGCGGTCAGCGAGCCCTGTACGACCACCTCGGCGCCGCTCTTGAACGTGTCCGGGACCAGCCCCTCGTAGGTGGCCATGATGGCCGCGGGCGGGCGGTCGGGCTTGCTCTGGATCTTGAAGCGGTACTGCAGCGTGCCCTTCACTTGCTCGATCGATCCGTCCGCGACGATGCCGTGGACCTTCAGCTTCTTGCCGCGGAATCCGTCGGTGTTCGACACGACCTCGTCGACGAACTTGTAGTACTGGCTGCCGCTGGAGATCGATGCGGTGAGCAACAGCGTGACCGCGGCGCCGATCCCGAGGACCGTCGCGACGACCTTGATGGCACCCTTGCGAGACGGCGCAGCGTTAGCTTCAGCTTGGTCGCTCATGGATCGAAAGCGTACCCCCTCTGAGGGCGGATTCAATCCTTACCGCCCGGCGGCGCGGCCCCGGGCGGCGATCTCGCTGAAATACCGGCAAAAAAGCTCCATGCCGCCGCTTGCCTGGCCCCAGTCGAAGTTTTCGTTGATCGCGTGGTAGCCGTGCTCGGGAAGCGACAGGCCCAGGAACGTGACGGGCGCCTTCAACGTGTTGCGCATGGTCAGCACCGCGCCGATCGAGCCGCCCTCGCGCACGAACGCCGGCTGCTTGCCGAAAGTCGCGCGCGCCGCGGCCGCCGCCGCGTCGTTCATGCCGCCGTCCATCGGCGCGAGGTACGGTTCCAGCGACGCCTCATGCGTGACCTCGGCGTCGGGCAGGCGCTTCTTGATGAAGCGCTTGATGAGGGTGAACACCTTGTCCGGCTTCTGATCGGGAACGAGGCGCGTCGACAGCTTGGCCTCGGCCCGGTGGGGGACGATCGTCTTGATGCCCGGGCCCGAATAGCCGCCGACGATCCCGTGCACCTCGAGCGTCGGCGCCGCGGTCAGCGCGACCAGCCCGCCCAGGTCGTCCTTGATCGGACGCAGCGACTTCAGCTCGTGCGCGGCGGCGAACTTCTTGCGCGAGAAGCGGGCGCGCCCGAACGCCTTCCGCTCCGCGGCCGACAGCTTGCGGACGTCGTCGTAGAAGCCCGGGATCTTCACCTTGCCGGTGCGCGCGTCGTAACACTCCGCGACCAGCGCCGCGAGCTCGCCGATCGGATTGCGCGCGAGGCCGCCCGTCGTCCCCGAGTGCACGTCCTTCGCGCCGGTCTCCAGCGCGACCGTGAAGCCCATCAGCCCGCGCAAGCCGTACGAGATCGAGGGCTGGCCGGCCGCGATCCAGATCGTGTCCGACACGACGACCGAATCCGTCGCCAGCGGCGCGCGCCCGGCGGCTGCGTCGCCCGCCACCGCCGCCGCCAGCCCGGCGGCGAAGTGCGGGCTGCCGATCTCTTCCTCCAGCTCCCACAGGAACTGGATGTTCGCGCGCACGCCGTTCTCGATCGCCAGGCGCGCGCCGTACAGCGCGGCCAGCGCCGGACCTTTGTCGTCGGTGGCGCCGCGCGCGAACCAGCGCGCCGGTCCGCCGTCGGTGCCGCGCGGATCGCGCGTCAGCTTGAAGGGCGGCGTGTGCCAGCCCTCGCCGTCGGCGGGCTGCACGTCCAGGTGGTTGTAGACGGTCACCGTCGGGAGGGCGGGGTCCTGGATGAAGCGGCCGATCACGAGCGGGTAGCCGCCCGTGTCGACGGTGTCGACTCGCGCGCCCGCCTCGCGCAGCAGGTCGGCGCCCATCTTCGCGCACGCGCCCATCTCGGCGCGGCGGCCGGGATCCATGCTGACGCTCGGGATCCCGCAGAGCGCGCTCAGCTGTTCCTCGAACGCGGGGGCCAGTTCGGCGATCCGTTGCTTGATGCGCGCGCCGTCGATCATCCGCCGATTTGTACCATCGCCTTGCGGGGTCCGCCGAGCCCGATGAGCTGGAATGTGTGACCCGGGCGCTTGCCCGCGAGCGCGCCGCGGATCGCGCGGGCGACCGCATCGTCGCCGCCGGCGTGCAGCGGCCCGCGCAGGTCGACCGCGTCGTCGTACGCGAGGCACGCGTGCAGCGCGCCCGACGTCGACAGACGCAGTCGGTTGCAGGTCGTGCAGAAGTGCTCGGTCATCGGCGAGATGATCCCGAAGCGGCGCACGTCTGCCGCGGCGCCGCCCTCCAGCCGGAAGTAGCGCGCCGGCCCGGCGCCGCGCGACCGATCCGGATCGTCCGCGACAACGTGCGTCCCCGGCCACCCCGCCGCGATGCGGTCCCGAATCTCGGCGGCCGCCACCTGCGCGCCCGCCTGGTAGGCGCGGCCGTCGGCCATCGGCATCTCCTCGATGAAGCGCGGGACCAGTCCGCGCTCCCACGCCCAGTCGCAGATGCGGGCGAATTCGTCGTCGTTGCCGCCGCGGATCGCGACCGTGTTCAACTTGATCGACGAGAAGCCGGCGGCGCGCGCGGCGTCGATGCCGGCGAGCACGCGCGCCAGATCGCCTCGCCGCGTGATCTGGCGGAAGCGCTCCGCGTCGAGAGAGTCGACACTGATGTTCAAACGATCGACGCCCGCCTCGCGCAACGGGGCCGCCAGCTCGGGCAGCCGGTGCCCGTTGGTCGACAGCGCGATGTCGTCGATGCCGGGGACCGCGCGCAGCAGGCGCACCAGCGCGACGAGATCGCGGCGCACCGTCGGCTCGCCGCCCGTGAGGCGCACACGGCGCACACCCAGCGTCGCGAACACGCGCACCAGCGCGGCGATCTCCTCGAACGACAGCACGTCGGCGCGTTCGGTGTGCTCGACGCCGTCGCCGGGGATGCAGTAGACGCAGCCGTAGTTGCAACGATCCGTCACCGACACGCGCAGGTAGTCGATCACCCGCGCCTGGGGATCCACCAGGCGTTCCGGGTCGATCCCGACGGCAGCTTCAGCGCTCATGGTGACCGTGCCCGTGATGATGGTGCTGATCGCGTGGATCGGCAGGGGCCTGGCGGCGGAGCTGACCGACCGCGTGGGCCAGCTCGGGCGCGATCAGACGGCGCACCGCCAGGTCGACGGCCGCCGGCGAACCCGGCAGCAAGAACACGACCGCGCGGCCGACGACCCCGGCGTCGGCACGCGACAGCATCGCGGCCGGGCCGATCTCCTGGAACGAGAGCATCCGGAACAGCTCGCCGAAGCCGGGCAGACGGCGGTCGAACAGCCCGCCGATAGCGTCGGGCGTGCGATCGCGCGGGCCGATGCCGGTGCCGCCCGTGACGATGACCGCGTCGTTTTCGCCCGCAAGCCGCGCGACGGCGTCGCGCAGCGCCGCCGGCTCCTCGGCGAGCAAGACCTCCGCCGCCACCGTGAACCCCGCCTCCTCGATCAGGCGGCGCAGCACGCGGCCGCCCTCGTTCGTGTCGGGCGTGCGGCTGTCGGACGCGGTCACCAGCCCGACGCGCAGTGACCCGGCGGATGGCGCCAGTCCCTTGTGCTCGTCGACGGGCCCGGGCGAGGTCATCACGCGACCCCGGTCAGAGGACGAGAAGCCCGGCGACGAGGCCGATCACGCCGGCGCCCGCCAGCCCGAGCGATGGGGCGCCCCAGCCACGCGCCACCAGCCGGCCGGCGCACCACGCGAGCGCGAACCCCACCAACGCCGGCGGCAGCATCAGCGTCACATACCCGACGCCGCTGAGGATCATCCAGCGCGGCGCCGCCGAGAGGTGCCACAGCTTCAGGACGCTCGCGAGGCCGAGCAACCACCCGAGCAAGAACGTTCCGGCGACGAACACAGAGGACGCCCCCTTCGGGGTTCCGATTTGTCGAATCGCCGCGCGGGCGAGCACGGTGCCCAGCATGGCGCGCGGGCTGCGTTGACGCAAGCGTGCCTGCGTGGCACAAACGACAGATGTCGATGCTCGCCTCGGTGAAAGACGCGGTGCTCGGGCGCGCGATGCGGATGATGAGCGATCCGCGGGTGTCGCGCGTCATGGGCGATCCCCGCGTCATGAACGTCGCGATGCGCGCCGTCGGCATCGGCGGCGCCATCAAGACCGAGCTCGACCGCGCCAGCCGCTTCGCCGCCGGCCTGTTCGGGCTGGCGACGCAGGAGGAGGTCTCCGCGCTGCGTTCGACCGTACAGAGCCTCGAGGACAACCTGCCCACGCGGGATCCCCAGTCCGGCGGCTCAGGCGCTTAACCCGCCGCGACGCGGCCGGGTCCTAGCCCACGGGTTTGTCAGATGCCGACTTCGACAGAGATTGCCCCGCGGCTGGTTCTGGTTCGCATGGCAGAGGCCGACGACACCCCTGACGAAGAGCTGGTCAAGCGCGCCCAGCACGGCGATCGGGCGGCGCTCGATCGTCTCGTGCGGCGGCACCAGCGGGCGCTGTTCGCCCTGTGCATGCGCTACGTTCGCGACGCGGACGAGGCGGCGGATCTGGTGCAGCGGTCGTTCGTGCGCGCGATGGGCAAGCTGGCCGAGCTGCGCGACGCGGGCGTGTTTCGGTCCTGGATCCTGCGCATCGGCGCGCACCTCGCGCTGAACCACATTCGCGATCACGCACGCTTCGTCGCCGACGACGGCGAGATCGAGGCGGGCTTCAGCGACGACCGCGCGCTGTCCGCGTCCGACCGCCTCGAGGCGGCGGAGGCGTCGTCGGCGCTGCGCGCAGCGGTCAACGAGCTGCCGACCAAGCAGCGCATGACGCTGGAGCTCCGCATCTACGAGGACCTGCCTTTTCGCGACATCGGCGTGGCGCTCGGGATCAGCGAGGGGGCCGCGAAGGTCAACTTCCACTATGCCGTGCGCAAGCTGCGGACCGCGTTCGCGCCCGCCGACGGCGCGGGGGCTCATCGGGGGAAGCTCAAATGACGGCCGAAGAGAAGCCCGAAGAGAAGCTGGCGCCGATCTGCCGGCAAGTGTGGGAGCGGGCGGTGGAAGGGCGCGACGTCGTCGATGATCCGACGCTCACGGCTCACGTCGGGTCGTGCGTGACCTGTTTCCGAACGCTCAGCGAGATGCGCGACGTGCCGCGGCTGGCGGCGGCGCTGCGCGCGGGCACGCCGGCGGTCGACGTGTCGGAACGGTTCTGGGACGACCTGGCGGCGCGCACGGCCGGCGCGGCGGCGGCGGAGGTGCGGCGCCCGGCCCGGCGACGTGTCGCGCGCGTGGTCGGCTTCGGCGCGCTCGCGGCGGCTGCGGCGGCGGCGCTGGTGCTCGTGGCGGGCCGCGCGCCGATCGCGCCGCACGGTGCGGGGGCACGGGCGGTCGCGACGGCGACCAACGGAACGAGGACCGCCGGACCGGACGACGAGTCGGCCTCCGACGACGCAGTGGACGTCGCCGATCTGGACGAGTCTGCGCTGCGCCGGTTGCTCGATCGGCTGCGCGCGCACGCGCCGGGCAAGGTCACCTCGCTCGCGGCGGCGGCTGACGCGCGTGAGGCGCCGGACGTCGCGTTCGATGACGACGGACAGATGAACGACGAGCTCGCCGAGCTGGATGAGACGGCGCTGCTGCGGCTGGAACGCTCGCTCACGAGGCCGGAGCTGTGAAGCGGCTGGCCGCGGGCTTGCTGGTGGCCGCGGCGGTGGCCGCCGCCGGTCCGGGCCGCGCGTCGGCGCAGACGGCACACCGGCCACCGGCGCCCGCCGCCGCCGGTCACGACAAGCGCTCACCGGAACAGCTGCGCAAGGAGGTGCTGGAACGGATGCGCGCGCTGCGGGCGTGGCGGATCGTCGAGGAGCTGAAGCTCGACGAGACCACGTCGGCGCGCCTGTTCCCGATCCTCGCCAAGTACGACGAGCAGGAGCTGACGCTCGCCGCCGAGCGCCGCGACATCGCGCACGAGCTGCGCGCCTTGCTGAACGCGCCCCGGCCCGACGACGCGAAGCTGACCGCCGCGATCAACCGCATGCTCGCCAACCGCGCCAAGAAGCACGCGATGCGCGACGAACGCATCAACGAGCTGCGCAAGGTGCTGACGCCCGTTCAGCAGGCGACGCTGGTGCTGCTTCTCCCGCAACTCGAACGCGAGTTCGCGCAGTTCATTCGCGACGTCGCGGGTCAGCGCGACGACGGCCAGTAATACCGGGCGCGCCTCAGAACGTGTAGCCGACGGCGCCGCCCAGGAAGAAGGCGTCGTAGAAGCCGCCTTCGATGCGCGCTTCCCAGCCGCGCACCTGCGGCAGCCGGAAGTTCACACCGACGACGATGTTCACGATCGGCAGCACCGGCGGCTTGTTCTTGTCGACGAACTGGTGCGGCTGCTGGGGCGTGTCCGGGGTCTCGGTCCGGGGCGTCGTCAGGTTCGACGGCAGCGGCAGCGTGCTGGATCCGTTCGGCATCACGCCCACCGGGTAGCACTGGTTGATGTTGCCGGCGGTCATCTCGGTGCACCCGACGCTGTCGCTGATGCGCAGGATGTCGCCGCGAACCCAGGCGATGCCGATGCCCGCGCCGTAATGGATGCCGAACCACTCGGTGAAGTTCGTGTGCCACACGAACGACAGGTCGGTGCTCAGCAGGGACAGGTTGTCGAACACGACGTAGTCAGTGTCGACCTCTGCGGGGTGCTCCTTACCTTTGCCCAGCCAGTTACCCGGCGGCGGCGACATGTTCTGGTAGCTGAACGACAGAATCAGATCGAAGTTGGCCTTGCGCCGGAAGAACTCGATGCCCGTACCCCAGGACGACAGCGGGACGTTCTGCTTCGTGAAGCTGTTGAGCAGCCATCCCGGAACCGAGACCCAGCGCAGGCGCGCGGCGACGCCCCATGACAGGTCGGCGATGCGCTGGGTCGGGGCTTCTTCGGCCAGCGCGCCTGCCGGGACGACGGGGCCCGCTGGCCCCGTTCCCGGGGCCGCGTTCTCGGCCGGCGGCGGCATCGCGGCGGGGGGCGGATTCTCGGTGGGCGCGGGCATGCCACCCGCCGGCGGCTCATTCTGCGCGCGCGCGACCGAGGCAAAGCCCGACAGCACGAGCAGGCAACACAGCAGGCGGGTCATGGGCGTCTCCGGGGTTGGGGGGGTCGTGAGGCGCGCGCGATTATACACATCGCGGTCGAGCTTCCAGGACGCGGGGCGCCGCGCCGCTCAAGTGACGCGCCGCGGGCTCCGATGTTCTGCTTTGCGGCATTTTTGCCGCGAAGCCGAGTGAGCATATTGACAATCGCGATCTATACAGCCCGCCGGAGGTGATCGCGTGTCGACGACGACGAACAAGGTGCCGAAGACGCCCGGTTCGTTGCGGCCGGGCGAGGATCTGTCGGCCGTCATAGGCGCCCTGCGCGGGCGCGGGGAGCCGATGGCGCCCGCGCTCGCGGTGCTGGTGGCGCGCGAGGTGGCGCGCGCTCTCCACCACGCCCAGACGCACCCGCCGGCGGACGCTCCGCACGCCGCCGCCTCGCATGGCGGGGTGACGCCGACGAACATCATTTTGCTGAAGGCGGGCGGCGTGAAGCTCCTGCACGTCCGCGGCACCGGCAGCAATCCGGCCGTTGGCGACGCTGCCTATCGCGCGCCCGAGCTGGTGCGCGGCGCGGCGGCCGATCAACGGTCGGACATCTTCTCGCTGGGGGTCGTGCTCTGGGAGATGGTCGCGGGACAGCGCTTGTTCGGCGGTGAGACCGAGAGCGACATCCTTCAGAACGTGCTCATGCAGTCGATCGCCGAGCCGTCGCGGCGCCGCGACGGCATCCCCGCGACGCTGGACGCGATCGTCGCCCGCGCCGTGGATCGCGAGCCCGCGAATCGATACGAGAACGCGGAGGCCTTCGCCGCGGATCTCGATCGCTTCCTCGTCGAGACGCCGGTGGCGGACCAGGCGATCCCGCAGCTGCTCGACGATCTGTTCACCGCGCCGGTGCCGCCGAAGCGCGAGGACGGGCGCGACGACCGGTCCGGCCCGACGGCGTCCGGTCCGACCCCTGCGCACCGGCCCAAGACCACGGCGCGCACCAGCCGCATCTATCGCACGATGCCGCCGCCGCAGCCGCCGGGGATTCCGCTGCCCGCGCTGATCGGGATCTTTCTGATTGTGACCGCCGTCGTCGTGACGGTCGGCCGGGTCGTCCTCCGGCACCAGGCGCCGGCAAGTCAGTCCAGCTCGGCCAAATCCGTCTCGACGAGCAAGTAAAGAGACCGCAGGAACGTCAGCAGCTCTTCGCGGTCGCCGAACTGATTCATCCATTCGCGCAGCGTGCGCTCGCCGTCGAGCAGGTTCAGCACCTCGCGCGGCGTCGGCCCGATGCGGAAGGCTTCCGGCTCGACGCGACCCCGACGCGTCGACAGCGGCCGATAGTCGAGTAGCGGGTCGAACCGCTGGGTGAGCAGCTCGTACGGTAGGTTCACCACGCTCGCGCCGAGGATCTCGAACGTATCGAGGCCCAGCGGGAAGTTCTCCTGGCGGTTGGTGACGCCGCGGTAGTAGGCGAACGTCCCCTCCGTCCAGGCGAACACGTCGATCACGCGATCGCGGACCTGTTCGGACAGCAGCCGGAACACGTCCAGCGGGCGCAGCAACCCGAGCGCGACCAGGGTGTCGCCCAGCTTGCCGTTGTAGTGAGGCAGCATGCTGAGCGCGAGCTCGAGGTCAGCCTGCCCCAGCACGCGCTTTCCGACCAGGTACTCGCCGAAACGTTCGTTGGCGTTGCTCGAGCTGACGGATTCGGGCGAACCACCGACGAGGAAGATCTCCTTCACGGTGCCGCCCAGCTCGAAGTGCAAGAGGCCGGTCTCTCCCGCCAGCGCGAGATCGCAGAACAGACGCATCGGCGTGATGATGCTGACGTCGCCGGCGCTGTCCGGCGGGCGCTTCGGCGCCGCCGACACGAACTTTCCGACGTCGCTGTGCGTGGAGGGGCGCGCCCCCGGGCGTGTCCGCGGACCGGGCAACAGCTTGCCCGTGTCACCGGGCCGCGACACCGGCGTGAAGCCAGGCGCCGACGATCGGTCGCTGACCTCCTCGTCGGGCCAACTGCCCTGGCTCTGCCCGGCTGCGGTCTCCGCGGTCGGCACGTCCGAGACGACGTCGGCCTCCATCGTCGGCGTCTGCGGGAATGACGGCGGCAAAGGCCCGCCGCCGCCCACACGCGGCTGCGGCGCCGGCGGCGCGCCCGCCGCCGCCTCCGCCTCCGCCTCCGCCTTCGCGGGCGCCTTGGGCGTGTCCATGCGACGCGCTTCCTGGAGCAGCCGCGCCGCCGCGTCGGGGCTGGTGTCGAACAGCGTGCCCGTGAACGCGCGCAGATCGGTTGGTCCGATGCGCTGGCCGGCCGAGAACAGGTAGTCCGACAGCTCGTCGCGGAACTCGGCGGCCGACGCGAAGCGATCGCGCGGGTTCTTGCGCAGCGCCTGCCGCACGATCCGGTCCAGCACCTTCGGCAGATCGGCCCCGTACTTGTCGAGGCGATCCAGCTTCACGTCGCGCACCTTCAGCAACACGTCGAGATCGGCCGGCGCCGAGAACAACCGGCGCCCGGTCAGCAGCTCGGCGAGCACGACGCCGACGGCGAACAGATCGCTGCGCGCGTCGATCGGCCGGCCGACGACCTGCTCGGGCGACATGTAGCCGTACTTTCCCTTCAGCGTGCCCGCCTGCGTCTTCGATTCGCGGCGCTGCGCGTGCGCGATGCCGAAGTCGCCCAGCTTCACGTCGCCGCGCTTCGAGATGAAGATGTTCGACGGCGAGATGTCCCGATGCACGATCTGCATCG
>Ga0070684_100002250_pt1 | contig 14191 bp, 11 predicted proteins | sample KBSC723LmetaG_FD_65653 | JGI IMG/M metagenome (GOLD analysis project Ga0070684, IMG submission 65653) | Corn rhizosphere microbial communities from Kellogg Biological Station, Michigan, USA - KBS C7.2-3L metaG | ecosystem: Host-associated > Plants > Roots > Rhizosphere ...
CCGGATTCGAAATCGGCGCAGAAGATCGCGCCGGTCGGACACGCGCCGCTGCCGCCGCCACCGGTCGTGCCCGCCGAGCCGGTGGTGCCGCCGCGGCCCGCGCTGCCCGTCGTGCCCGCGGTGCCGCCGCCCGAGCCGCCACGGCCGCCGCTGCTGCCTGCGGTGCCGGTCGCGCCGCCGGTGCCGGCGCTGCCCGTCGTGCCCGCGATGCCCGTGGTACCGGCGTTGCCCGTGGTGCCAGCGCTACCCGATGTTCCGGCGCTGCCCGTCGTGCCCGCGCTGCCGGTCGTGCCCGCGGTGCCCGTCGCGCTCGTACCAGCGGCGCCCGTCGTACCGGCGCTCCCTGTCGTTCCGGCGCTGCCCGTCGTGCCGGCGGCGCCCGTCGTACCGGCGCTCCCTGTCGTACCAGCGGTGCCGGTGCCCGAAGTGCCTGCGGTGCCCGTCGTACTGGACCCGCCTGAGCAGGCGGAAAGCAGAGCACAGGCGGACGCGACGGCGAGAAGCGAGGCGCGGAAGCTATTCATGCTGCGAACTCCTGGGGGGAAGGGAGGGGAAAACTGTACCTCAAGATGCCGCCCCGAATCTCCGATAAGGTGAGGGGATGTCGGTCGGCGTGCGGTTGCGCCTGTTCAAGCTGGCCGTGATCCTGTTCGTGGTGGTGTTCGCCGTGGCCGGCGCCCTCTTCGGGCCCGCCATCGTCACCGACCTGATGGCGAAGAACGGCACCTTCCAGACCACCAAGCGCAAGCTCGAGCGCCTGCGCAACCTGGCATTGTTCCGAACGCCCGAACAGAAGCGCCTCCTCAAGGCCTACGACGGCCCACCCAAGGCCCCGCCCGCCCCCGCGCGCACGTACTACACGCCAAAGCATTGACGCGCGCTCGGCCGCGCTGAACCCGACGCCTCACGTTCAAGCGCGCGCGCCGTTCTCCCGATTTTCAGGAGGAATGAGGGGCGCTGTCCGACGAAAGCTGCTTCGCGCGGGCCTCGTCGGCGGCGCATTGGCGTTGCTGCTGGTTGGCGCGGTGCTGGGCTCGAACGCCTGGGTCGCCCGGGCCGCGAATGGGCGCGCCTACGCAGTCGTTGATGCCGTTCCAGCGCGCAGCGTGGCGATCGTACCCGGCGCGCGCGTCGTCAATGGAAAGCCCTTCGTGCACCTGCAGGGTCGTCTCGAGACAGCTCTGATGCTCTACCGAGGCGGCCGCGTGAAGAAGATCCTCGTGTCGGGCAACGAGACCGCCGCGTCGCCCGAGACGACCGCGATGAGCAACTGGCTTCGCGAGCGCGGTGTCGATCCCGCCGACATCCTGGTCGACGCCGGCGGCTCTCGCACGCGCGAGACGATGGAGCGCGCCGCCGGCATCTTCGACGTCCGCGACGCCGTGATCTGTACCCAGGACGTCAACTCCGCGCGCAGCGTCTACCTGGCCGAGCAGGCGGGCATCGACGCCGTGGCGGTTGGTGTCCCGAGCTCGCTCGGGATGTCGGCGCGCTACATGCGCATCGAGGCGCTGAAGACGATGCTCGCGTTCGTGGAGTCGTGGTTCCACCCGGGGCGATCGCGATCGGCGAGTGGACCGCCCAAGACCGACACCCTCGCGACGCGCTGACACGACTGCACGGAGGTATGCTCGTCCCGGCGGACGGGATGACCTGGCCTTCGCGATGGCTCGAAGAGAACGTGGCGTGTCCTCATGATGGACAGCCCCTGGCCTGGGCAGAGTCGTCATGTACGTGCGGCAGGGGCCATCACTTCCCGATCGTGCACGGCGTGCCGGTCTTGCTGCGCGACGACGTCGGCCCAGGCCACGACCTGTGGCGAACGACACCGACGGACGTCGCTCGCCTTTCGTCTGATCCCGCGGCAGCCGCGCCGCTGAAAGCGAACACCGTGGATTGGTTCGTCGAAGGATCGCTCGTCGCGACGTGCGGCAACCTGTATCGCGGTTGCAAGACGCCCCTCGCGCGATACCCGTTGCCGGCGCTGAAGCTACCTCCAGGAGACGACCGCATCTTCCTGGACGTCGGGTCCAACTGGGGCCGGTGGGCGTTGGCGGCGGCGCAGCTCGGGTATCGCGCCGTCGCGATCGATCCATCGCTGGACGCCGTGCTCGCCGGAGCCAGGGTCGCCCGGCAGCTCGGCGTACATGTCGACTTTCTCGTCGCCGACGCGCGCCACCTTCCCTTTCGCGATCGAACGGCGGACGTCGTGTTCTCGTACTCCGTGTTGCAGCACCTGGACAAGCAGGTCGCGCGCGACGTGCTGGAAGAGATCGCGCGCGTGGGCCGGGCCGGGGGCCTCGTCCGGATCCAGATGGCCAACCGATATGGCATCCGGCAGCTCGCCAATCGCACCGTTGAACGGATCAAGGGCGGCATCCGGACGCTCGCGCGCGAGCGCCGCGAGCCCTATCACTTCCGGGTGCGACACTGGACGCCAGCCGAGCTGCGCCGAACGTTCACCGAGCTGGTCGGTCCCACCACCGTCAGCGTGGATGGATTCCTTTCGCTCAATGCGCGCGCGACCGACCTGGACCTGCTCAAGCCGTCCAGCGCCGCCGTCGTCCAGGCGTCGGAGGCGCTCTGTCGCCTCAGCGCCGTGTGGCCAGGTCTCTCTCGCCTCGCCGACAGCGTCTTTGTGGACGCCGTGAACCGCGCGGAACCGCCACGTCGGCGGTCAACCTGACCCGGCCAGCTGCTGGAGGATGCGCCGCGACGCCGCCGAGAGGGCCAGGCCCGCCCGCTTATCGTAGGCCCAATCCCGATGCGGTCCGTCTCGATCGACGTAGTGCAAGAAGACCTGCGCCATGCGATCGCCGTCGAACGCCTCCCTCCAGTGCGGGAGCTCGATCCCGCGATAGAGAAGCGCGTCGCCGGGCATCAGATCGAACGCTTGCGCCCCGGAACGCGCCTCGACCCAGATGGGCCAGGGACGCGGCGCCTCGGCGCCGAGGTTCAAAGTGACGCTCGTTTCGCACGCAGGCCTGTCGGTGTGGCGCCGCAGGACATCGCCTCGCTTGTAGAGACGAAAGTACGAGTACGTCGGAAGGAGCCGCATTCCGGACTCCGCTTCCACCCGCGGGAGCAACATCTCCAGCAGGGCTTCCATCATCGGATCCTTTTCCAGGACGGGCGTACCCGGCACCTGACGGTCACCATTCTTGGCAACCCCCGACGCTGCCGCTTTCACGGCGTAACTGAACAGGAACTCCGAAACGCGGGCGCCGAGCATCCCGCGGACGAGCGCGTAGCCCTTCTGCGCGAACGACGACTGCGGACTCTGCGCTTCGGCGTTCATCGTCAGTTGAACAACGCGGCGAGCGCCGGCAGCGTCTTCAGCTGCGAAAGCGCCGTCGCCTGCGTCGGATCGGTTGGCTTTTCCTCACCGGCCAGCACCGCGGCGACCGCCTGCTCGAGACGATCGTCGAACTCCGGCAGCCCCAGCAGATTCGGCTGCCAGGGAAGACCGGCGGCCTGCAGCTTGACGTTCACCTGGGACAGGGCACGGAGCCAGCGGGCGGTCTGCTGCGCCGGGTCGACATCGGGCATTCGCTGTCGGACGAACGCGAGCGCCTCCTTTCGCCCCGGCGCGATCAACAAGATCCCGAGGAGGCAGCGCAGCTCGGCGTCCTTCACGAGCGCGCGGCGGCTGTACAGGAACGCGAGGCGCCGACGCTCCTCGAATGACGCACGAAACGCGTCGATCGCGCTGTCATCACGAACGCGGCCAACGAGCCTTTCGAACAGTCCGCGATCGGCGATGTTGAGACACACTTCCAGCACGCGATATGCCGTGTGAAGGTCGGAGCGCGCGATGTAGTCACCGACGAATCGTTCCAGGTCCGGATGGGCAACGGTGCAAAGGAAGTTCACCACCTGCAGCGCGCGGTCGCGTGAGTCTTCGACGAAGAAGGGATCGACGCCGATTCCAGGCTTGTAGTAGTTGAATTGTGGCCCGGCATCGCCGTCGTGAAACGTTCGCACGACGATCGAGATCGACGGCCGGTCGAGATGGAACAGCGCATGCGTCAGGCCCCGAGGGCCTGCCTCGATCGGTGTGGCGTCACCGGCGGAATGGAAGCACGTCCCGACGACGTGCAAGTCGCCGAGAACGAAGTGGCCATCGAACGAGCGGCGCCGCTCGAAGGCGTAGCGCGTCTCGATGCTCGAGCCCGCCAGGACCTGAAAGGCGCCCGAGAAGCCGTGCTGATGCACGGTCGTCGAACCGTCGATCCAGTGCAGCGCATCGATGTAGAACCGCGGCGCCCGAAACAGCGTGAGCGGCGGCTGGCCAAACTTCGACGCCATATCCCGCTGGTGCGGCAGCGACGGCGAGCGGAGAGCCCATCCGATCAGATCGTCCGGACGAACCTCATCGGGCAGCCGAGCCGCGACCAGGGCCTCGGTGGCTATCTGGGGAAACCGCGCCTTGTCGTAGTTCGCCGCCCGCCATGCCTCTTCGATCGCAGCCCCGAGCCGGTCGATCGCGCGAATCCCCTCCATCGGGCGGCGAATCTAGCATGACGTGATCCCCGCGATTCGCAGCGGGCCGCGAAATCGTGGGGTAAGCTGCGTGCGAAATGAACGGCCCCGATCTCGACGGCACGCCGATCCGCCGCGCGGACGTGCTGGCACGCGAGACTCCGGATGGCGCGCTGCTGGTCGACGTCGTCAGCGGCGGCTGCTGGGAGCTGAACCGCGTCGGCGCCGCGCTGTGGTCGCTGATGGACGCCAGCACCACGCTGCGCGCCGCGTGTGAAATCCTGCGCCGTCGATACGACGTTGCCGCGGACGTGATCGAACGCGACGTCGTCGCGCTCGCTGAACAGCTCTCCTCGGCCGGACTGGTCTCCATCCGCCGGACGCCATCGGCAGACCGCTCGGACTGACGCCCGCCGTGGCCGACGACCTCGTGTTCCGCGATCGCTTCGGCATCGAGACCTTCGGTGACGAAGGCGTCTTGATCGACCTGGCGACCGGAAGCTATTTCCAGCTCAACGGAACCGCGACGACGGTTTGCCTCGCGCTGCAGGCGACCGACTCGAGCGCCGAAGCCGCAGCGCTGGTTGCTGCTTCGCTCGAGATCCGCGCCGAGCAGGCGCTATCGCTGGTCGAAGCCGTGCGCGCCGACCTCGCTAAAACACCGGTCCGCAGCCCGATCGCCGGCCCGTTCCGCTACAAGCGCCAGGGCGACGGCTATCTGCTCGAAGACGAAGGCACACCCGTTCTGACGATCGACGGCCATGGGCAGTGGATCCGTCGCGCGTCGCCGGGCGACGCGCTGCGGTTCCGACTCCTCGACTACGTCAGGGGCGTGACACCGAAGCTGCTGTACCTGCGCGGTACTCCGGTTCTCCATGCGTCGGCGTGCGTGCTTTCAGAGGGCGTCACCGCGTTCGCGGGTCCGAGCGGCGCCGGGAAGACGACGACGGCGCGCGCCTTCGCGAAGGCAGGCCGACCGTTGCTCGCGGAGGATCTGCTCCTGCTCGCGCCGGGGCATCCGACGCCCACGATCGCCCTGGACGGCGAGCGACGCGCGCACGACTGGGCCGACGAGACTTGCTCCCGCCTGGCGACCTTCGGAGAGGCTGACTGTGATCGGCTGGATAGCCTGCTGGAAGGCGCGGCGACGCGCTCACTCGACGCGATCTGGTTCGTCGATCGGTCGAGGCGCGTAGGCGACTCCCTTCAGCGGCGGCCGCTCTCTCCGCTCGAGGGCGCCCTCGCGCTCATGAGTAACAACTTCCTGGGCGCCGACGATCCGGAGAGCTGGCGCCGTCACGCGCGAGAGTGCTACCGGATCTCGGGCTTCATCGGGCGCTGGGAGCTCGCCACGCCTCAGGGCGTCGAACGCCTCGTCGCGGCGGCGCGCGCTTACGCGACGAAGACCGCGTCGTAGGTATCGTTCGTATCGGGCGTGCCGCCGAGCCAGGCGTGTCCTGATTGCGGGCCGCCGTGCTCACGCAACGCCATGTGCAGAGGCTCGCCAGCCGCGGTCGGATCGAGTGCCACCTCGAAGAGCGCCCGCCGATAGCAGTTGCCGCCACCCGGGAACGCGGCATCCACGACGCGAATGGCGGTCTTCAAGGCCCGACGCTGTTCAGGGGACCGAACGACCCCGCGGCGGCCACGCGCTCTCAGCTCGGCCAGCAATGGTGCCGGGCCCGAAAGCAAACGCCGACGATCGACCTCTCGTGCGATCCGCAGAACGCGAAAGGTCTCGAGAAAACAGGAAAGGGCGCTCGTTACTCCCCGCACGTGCCATCACCGGCCGGAGGCGGCGTGTCGCCGCCGGTCGCCGGTGCTTGCGCCATTCCTTCGCAAGGTTGGCTGCCGAGGCCGGCCAGAATGTCGCGGAGATTTCCGATTGGCGTGAGGCGCGGCGCCTCGTAGGAAGCCAACGCTGGCGCATCGCCATCTTTCGGGGTCAGGCTATTTCGCAGATCGTCCATCGGCGCAGGCCTCCACTATCGGGCGGCAGTATAACTCGAAAGGGCTCGCAGCCAAGCCTCAAGTGTCATTATTGCCCACACCGCCCAGGACGCCCAGAAGTCCTCGGACCGGGCTCGTTCGAATCGGTCAACGACACCTGCTGCGGCCGCCCGATCCACGTAGGGTTCCGAGAACCAGGTTCCCGACGCCAAGATGCGGCGGATGGACGGAAGCTGACAAGTGACGCGCTTTGCCAGCGCGTCCGACGCGTTGGCCTTGCCTCGCCGCTGCTGAACGGCGGACGGCAACAGGTCCGCGAGCACGTTCCGATGAAGCCGTTCGTATGGCCAGGGCGGCGGCCAGAAGCGGGCGGGGATCGCCAGTGTGAACGCGATCAGGTCAGCGTCCATGAACGGGAATCGATACTCGACCTGATCGCGCGTCGCGAGGTGCTGCACCACCTCCATCGAATACACGTGGCGCGGATCGGTCAGGCTGGCCCAGCGCTGCCGCTGGACGTGGCTGTGCAACGACGACGGCAGGCGCGACGACGTCGCACGTGGCCGCCAGTCCCTCCAGGCGTGTTCGCGGAGCCAGGAAGGCCTTCGATCCGGCCGCGGCCTGATCCGCTCGTGAAGGGCGCGCGCCCACGACGGCGACAGGGACTTCGCGAGGCGCATGTACGTCCTGACGGACGACCGAAGCGTCGCCCCGGGGGCCTCGAACGCGAACCGCGCCGCGTCCCGCCATCTTCCTTCGACGACGGCGTCCTCATGCACGCCGCTCGTCGCGCCAAGCTGATCGCCGCCGGTGCCGCTGATGATGACGCGCGATCCATGAGTCCGCGCGATTCCGAGGTCGCCGTTCGTGCCACCAGTCCAGACGAACCGGCTCACCGGGCCCCAGAGAGGCACGTCAGCCAGTTCGTCGGGCGTGGCCGCGGTGCCGTCCCAGCACTCGATCGCAAGGCCGATCTGCGCCGAGACAGCCCGCATGTACCCTTCCTCGTTCGAGCGAAGTCCCGGGTAAAGCGCCGAGACGACCAGCGGACGCACCTCGGCGGGTTGGTCGCGCTGGATCCGATCTGCGGCACAGACGATCGCTGACGAGTCGAGGCCTCCGCTGAGTTGCAGGAGCGGACGTCGCGTCGAATCGAGCCGCCGGGTGATCGCGGCGAAGAACAGGCGGCGATATTCCTCGAAGTACTCCCGCCCATCGCGAACCTGCGCCTCGGAGAGCTCCAGCGTTCGGTAGTCGCTGATCCGAAGATCGCCGGCGGTCGCCACCAGCACGTGACCTGCCGGCAACCTGCGGATATCGCGAAAGAAGCTCCTCTCCGCGTCCGAAAAGTCCCACATCAGGTGACCGACGACGGCGTGGTGATCGGGCTCCGTCGATACGAGCTGCGTGCCGAGAATCTGCTCGGGGTCGCTGGCGACCATCAGGCGTTCACCCACGCGCGCATAGAACAGAGGCCGGATGCCGAACGGATCGCGCGCGGCAACCAGGGTCGACGTGCCCTCGTCCCAGATCAGAACCGCGAACTCGCCTCGGAGCTTCTTGACGACATCCGGGCCCCAGCGCCGGTAGCCGGCGACGACCAGATCGTTGTCCGAGGTGTCGGGCGCGGCATCCAGCGCCCGACGGAGGGCGCTCAGCTCGTCGAACCGAGCATCGACGACGGCGACCACCGCCGTGTCAGCCGGTGCGCGGTCATCGCGCGCCTGCTGCGCCGTCGTGACGAGGCGGCCGACCCCGAGCGCAGCGCTCGCTGTGCCTCGAACCACCACACCGTCCGGACACCATGCGGTCGCGCGTCCCAGCATCGCGGCCAGATGGCCCCGGGATAGTCCGCGCCGGGACCAATCGACAGCGCCCGCTAAGACGGACACTCGTCACGGCCGGCCGACCCGCGGTCGACGGCACCTACCAATACGCGATCACCTTTCCAGCGGCCCCGCCCAATGCGTTGCCGATCGCGAAATCCGCGTACCCGTCGCCGTCGAGATCGGGAATCAGCGTGCCTCCGCCTTCACCAGTGCCACCCCAGCCGGCCGGCACCGGGAGCGTCACGGCCGCCTTCGCGTCCGCATCGATTGGAGAGGCCGTCGATCGGACCGTCCGTCCGTCGAGGATGACGAACGATGCCGAATCGCGCGCCAACATCACGAGATCCGGCGTCGCGTCGCCGATCAGCGAGAAGATCTCGTCGCGACCCGACACGCCGCCGCCGACCAGCGCCATGCCGCTCAGACCGAGGTTGGCCTGCGTCTGCGCGACGACAACCTTGGACGCGAAGGGACCCGTCGTCGCGCTACCGCTGAAGACGTACGCGTTGCCGTTCGGGGTCGTGACGCGGTCGACGGGATTGCCGCTGCCGGCCGACGGCAGAGCGTTCATGATTGGCCCGAGGTTCGCGAGGACGGCGCCGATCCGGTTGTTACCAGCGGGTCCGACGGTGATCTGATTGGCCGTTGCGCTCGAGATCGCGCCGGCGGAGCCGGTCTGCCCATGGAACGCATACAGGCGGCCTTCGTTGCCGGCCGCCGACACCGTATTTCCCGGCGCCGAAGCGATCAGGGTCGTGCCCGTCCCGGCGTAGAAGTGCCCGAGCCCCAGAACGCGATATCCCAGCTGCGGCGTCGTGACCGCCGGGTCACCGTCGATGACGATCGTGTTCGCGGCATTCGGCAATGCGAAGCTCGCGAAGCCGACCTTGCCGAGGACGATCACGACCCGTCCGGGCTGCGCCGTACCTCCGAAGAGGTTGGCGCCGATGGCGAAGTCATCGACGCCGTCGCCGTTGAAATCACCGAGGCGGGCCATCGAGGAGCCGAAGATGGACCCGTCGTAGGTCGTATCCACCGTGATGACGGCGCTCGCGTCCGTGTTCGACAACGTCGCGGGCCACGTCTGCCGGCCCTTGTAGATGTAGACGTGCGCGGAGGTTCCTCGATCGCTGACCGCCAGATCCTCCAGACCGTCGTCGTCGATGTCGCCGATGAACGCCACGCCACGCCCGAACGATGCGGTCGTGGTCGCGTCGCCGTTGAACGTCACGGTGGCCGTCATCGCCGGCGCGTTCAGGTGATTCAGGTACAGGTACGCGCGCTTCCCGGTGAACGAACCGACCAGCAGATCGGAGATCCCGTTGTTGTCCGCGTCGCCCGCATCGAACTGGAAGCCAAACTGCTCCGTCGCGCCGTTCGTGCCGGTGAGCGACGTCGCGTTGAACGTCGCCCGCACCGGCGTCGTCGTGACCGCTATCGGGCCACGGGCGTTCGCGGCGTCGACGGCTGCCACGGCAAAGTAGTAGTCGGTCTCGATGTACAGGTTCTGAGCGTTGACACCGTCGGCGGTACCGGGCGCCGCAGGCGTTCCCGTATAGAGGATGTCCTGCGTGATGGTCGTGACGCTGTCGAAGTTCGCGTCGGTGATGGGCACCCGTGCAGCGCGGACGACGTATCCGGCGACGCGCTGACCGTTGCTCGCCGGGGCCACCCAGGCCAGCCGGAACGAGGTCTGGCGACGGACCAGCACGGTCGCCGTCAGATTCATCGGCGACGGGGCATTGCCGTCTGCGCCGACCTCCGGGATCTGGTGATCCACGCTTGCCGTATCGGTGACGGACATGTCCGTTGCCGTGTCGGTGACGGAGGTATCCGTTCCGGCGAGATCGGTCGTTGCGAGATCGGTTGCGAGATCGCGCCCGCCAAGATCACTTCCGCCGACCTCGGGTAGGACAGCGTCATTCGTGACGACGTCCATGCCGCCATCCGACACATTTCCTCGGTCCGAGCTCGCATCGCGGCGGTTCGAATCGCTGCTACATCCGGACGAACCTGCCCACAGCGAAACAACCGCTGCGAAACATGCGCTTCTAAGTGCTCGCTGGACTCCCATCGTGGCCTCCCCGCCTGAGCGGACGAAGGCCCTAACGTAATGCGAGTCCGCCGCGAACGCTACCAGTAGACGACGACGGACCCGGCGACCGTTCCAATCGCGTTTCCAACCGCGAAGTCGGGTTTGCCGTCACCATCGAAATCAGGAATCAACCTAGCTTCGTCTTCGCCCGTCGCCGCCCACCCGGTCGGCACCGGCAGCGTCACGGCGGCGGCGGTCGACGCATTGAGCGGAGACGTCGCGCCGTTCAACGTGTCTCCGTCGACGATGACGAACGTCGACGAGTCGCGCGCCGCCAGCACGATGTCCGGCGTGGAGTCGCCGATCAAGGAGAAGGACTGATCGAGGCCGGAGACACCGCCGCCGACCAGTGCCATCCCGCTCAAGCCGGTCCCGCTCGCCCCTTGATAGACGACGGTCTTCGACGCGAAGGGACCGGTGGCACTGGTGCCGTTGAAGACGTAGGCGTTGCCGTTGGGCGTCGTCACGCGCTCGACGGCGTTTCCGCTGCCCAGCGAAGGCAGCGCACCGACGATCGGCCCGAGGTTGCAAAGGGCGTCGCCGATCCGGTTGTTACCCGCCGGGCCAACGACCATGTGGTCCGCCGAGGCGATCGGGATGACGCCCGCCGTGCCATTCTGGCCGTGGAACGCATACAGGCGTCCCTCGTTGCCGCTGGCCGAAACGATGTTACCTGGCGCGGACGCAATCAGCGTCGTGCCCCCGGTCGTCGAGTAGAAGTGCCCCAGCCCGATGACCCGGTAGCCAAACTGGCCAGTCGTGACGCTCGTGTCGCCGTCGATGACGATCGCGTTGGTCGCGTCAGGCAGCGTGACGTTTCCAAAGCCCGTTTTGCCTTTGATGACGACGACACGGCCCTGCTGGGTCGTCCCGCCGAACAGGCTCCCGCCGAGCGCGAAGTCGTCGACGCCGTCGTTATTGAAGTCACCGAGGCGGGCGATGGAGGAGCCCAGAATAGAGCCGTTGTACGTGCTATCGACGGTGATGACGTAGTCCGCGTTCGCGTTCGTCATCGTCGCCGGCCACGTCGCGCGGCCCTTGTAGATGTAGATGTGCGCCGGCGTTCCGCGGTCCGACACGGCGAGGTCGACGAATCCATCGTTGTCGACGTCTCCGATGATCCCGACGCCGCGGCCGAACGATGCGGTCGTCGTCGCGTCGCCGGTGAAGGTGACGCTGGGCGTGCTCGGCGCGCTGCCGCCACCACCCAGGTAGAGGTATGCGTGCTTGCCGGTGAACGATCCGACGATGAGGTCGGAGTACGACGGACCGACGGTCGCACTGTTCTTGTTGACGTCGCCCGGATCGAACTGGAATCCATACTGCTCGCTGGCTCCCCCGACGCCATTCAGCGTGGTGACGTTGAAGTGCGCCGTCACCGCGGTCGTCGTCCCGATCAGGGGGCTCAGGTTGCCGCCGGCGTCGCGTGCCTTTACGGCGAAGAAGTAGCCGTTCTCGATGTAGAGATTGTCGACGAGGACGCCGTCGGACACGGTGGGCAGCTGCGGTTGGCCCGTATACGTCACCGCCGTCGCCGCGTTGAATTGCGTGTCGTTGGTGATCTGCGTCTTCGCGTAGCGGACGTCGTAGCCGGCCACGCGGGCGCCGTTGTCACTGGGCGCGGGCCACGTGAGCTGGACCGACGTCTTGCGACGGTCGGCGATTGTCGCCGTCAGAGTGGACGGCGCGGACGGCGGAGCCGTGTCGACCGTGACCGTAGCCGTGCCCGAGCCAACGCCGCGGTTCGCGACGTTGTCGGTCGTCGCGGTGAGCGTCACCGTGCCCTCGGGCAGCGGCACCATCGTCAGCGAGGCGTTGCCGCTCGAATCGAGGGCGACCGGACCGGTGCCCAGCATGACCGGCGCGCCGGCGCCGATTGTGTACGTGAACGTCACGTTGCTGCCTGTGATGGGCTGGCCGTCGCCGGTCACGTGCACGGTGATCGTGCCCTGCCAGCCGCTCATGCTGGTGTCGTTGTCCTGCACGCAGCCGGGCGTCGGCGATCCGTTCGGGCAGAGGATCTGGCCGGACGTGGGCGTGGTGAACGTGACGACTGGAGCCGACCCGATGATCACGCTGCAGGGGACGGTGGTGAACGTGGTGCGGTTGCCGGCCGGATCGGTCTCGGTCGCGGTCACGTCGTTCTGGCCGAGGTCGAATTCCACCGCCGAGAACGTCGCGACGCCGCTGGCGAAGGCCGGGTTCGTATACGTGTCGGTCGTCGAACCGTTGGTCACCTGCAGGACGACGCCGGCGGTCTCGGCGCCGAACGCCACGGCCTGCGTGAACGTCGCCGATGATTGGTGGAAGCTGCCGCAGAGATTCGCGGGCGTCTGCAGGGTGAGAACGGGCGGCGCGGTATCGACCCACAGGTCGACGGGAACGCTGGTGCCGATGCTGACGGGGTTGACCGCGTCGGCGACGCGCACGCGCAGCTCGGTCGGCGTCGCCAGCGTGCCGTTCGTGTTCTCGATGCTCTCGCGCAGGGTCACGCCGGGGAAGCGCGCCACGAACCCGAGGCCCGAGGGGCAGTTGTCAGTCGCGACCGCGGCCACCGTGGTGATCGGGCCGGCCAGGAGGGTCAGCGTCCCGCCGCTGAGACCATGCTCCAGCGTCGCGCTGCCGTTGCGATCGGTGCAGGCGACGACGTCCGCCTGTGCGCCCGCCGTGTTCGGATCGAGGTCACGCACGCCGACCGGCGCGGTCGCCGACAGGATGTGCTTCGACGGATCATTGAAGGCGGGCGCGTCGGAGACCGGCGTGATCACCTGCACCGACGGCAGCGTCGACGCGCACGACACGCCCTGGATCGTCGTCGCGGTCGGGTTGCCCGCGCCGTCCTTCAGCGTGACGGTGATGTTGAACGGCGCGCCGCCCGGACAGGTCACGGCGACGCACGCATTGGTGTTGACCGCGGTGACGGCCGCGGTGCCGACGCAGCTCGCGGAGCCGCCCAGCGAGACGCACAGGTTGTTGACCCCGGCGCCCAGCGAAGCGGGCAGACCGGCGGCGTCGGCCGACGTCGTGCGGCCGCAGACGCTGAAGCGGCCCTGGCTGTCGAGATCGGTCGGACCAAAGAACTGGTTGTCGACGGGCGCGGTCACCGAAAGGTTCGGCGCCGTCGTGTCGACCGGGAAGCTGGTCGCGGGCGACATGCCGGTCACGTTGTTCGTGTTCTTGCAGGTCGCGGTGACCTGGTAGGTGCCGTCGGGCGACAGCGGAACGCCGAACGTCGCGCTGCCGTTGCTGACGATCGCGTTCAGCGTCATCACGATGCTGGGCGACGCAACGTTATTGAAGGAGAGCGTCACGGGCTGGCCGTCCTCGGCGTTGGTCGTGACCTTGAACGTGACCTGGTACGGCGAGCCGATCTGGCCGGCGCGATCGCCGGCGGGCGCGAGGACGCCGTTCAGCGCGATGTGCGTTCCGCTGATCGTCGGCTCCGAGATGTTGCAGGTCGGCGGCGTGTTCGGGCAACTGACCGTGACCGTCGATTGCGTCGTCGAATCCGTGCAGGGCGCCGTGCTGGGGAACTGGATCGAGAGCGCGCTCTGTCCCTGCGACGCGAGCTGCACCGGGAAGCTGGCCGCACCGCCGGCGACCGTCGCGGTGCCGAGCAGCGTGTTGCCGTTGTTGAACAGCTGCACCGTCGTGCCGTCGGGCGCGCCGGTGTTGATGCGCACCGTGTACTGGAAGCCGTCGGCGCAGGTCGTGTTCGTGTCGTCGGCGACGGTCAGGGTCATGCCGTTCGTCGGCGCGGTGAACGCCACGGAGTAGCACTGCGGCGCGCCGCCCGTGCCGCCGCTGCCGCCGCCGCCGGTGCCCGCCATCGATC
>Ga0070684_100002258_pt1 | contig 14176 bp, 7 predicted proteins | sample KBSC723LmetaG_FD_65653 | JGI IMG/M metagenome (GOLD analysis project Ga0070684, IMG submission 65653) | Corn rhizosphere microbial communities from Kellogg Biological Station, Michigan, USA - KBS C7.2-3L metaG | ecosystem: Host-associated > Plants > Roots > Rhizosphere ...
TTTAACGACCTGCAAAACGCCGGCATCTTCGACATGGTTTCCAAATCCATGTCGCCCCAGGCCCTGCCCGGTTCGCCTCAGGAAATCAACCTCGGCCAGTGGTCCGCCGCGCCCGCAAGCGCCCAGATGGTCGCCTTTGGAGCCATCCGCGGCGACAACGGCCGCCTCATCGTCTATGGCTGGCTCGACGACACCCGCAACACCGCCAATCCCCAGGTGCTCGCCCAGCAGTACAGCGAAAACGCCACCCAGGACATGGCCCGCACCATCGCCCACCGCTTCGCCGACGCCATCATCGAGCGCCTCGGCGGCGGGCTCAGCGGCATCGCCGAAACCAAAATCTACTTCGTCAGCACACGCTCGGGATCCAAGGAAATCTGGGCCATGGACTACGACGGCCAGAACCAGCACCAGCTCACCCATCTGGGCAGCACATCCATGTCCCCCCGCATCTCACCCGACAACAGCCGGATCGCATTCTCTTCGCTCGGTAAAGAAGGATGGTCCATCCGGATGTACTCGCTTGACCTTGGACGCATGGTCAGCTTCTCGGGAGGATCTGCCGGTGGCAACAACTTCTCTCCAGCCTGGTCGAGCGACGGGGCCAAACTCGCCTTCTCCTCAGCGCGATCCGGCGCCCCCGAAATCTGGGTGGCCGACGCCAGCGGAGGAAATCTGCATCAGCTCACGGCTTTTCGTCGAGCCGACGTCTCTCCCACCTGGAACCCACGCACCAATGCCCAGTTAGCCTTCGTCAGCGGACGCACCGGCCTGCCCCAGATCTACACCATGGATCAGGACGGCTCCAACGTGCAGCGCCTCACCGACGGCGGCTACGCCATCTCGCCCAACTGGTCGCCCTCGGGCGGCATGCTCACCTTCAGTTGGGACCGCAAATACGGCCCCGGCGCCCCCGGCGGCTACGACATCTACATCATGGACATCGCCAGCAAGCGCTGGATGCAGTTGACCCACGACTCCGGCATCAACGACTTTCCCTGCTGGTCGCCGGACGGCCGCCACATCGTCTTCGAGCGGCGCATGGGCCGCCGCACCGAAATCTGGTCCATGCTCGCCGACGGCACCCAGCAGCAGCAGCTCACCACCGCCGGCGACAACTTCATGCCCAACTGGAGCTGGAAGTAGCCCGGTCCATTCTGTTCCGGATTCTGGTGACCTGCTCCCGGCGGAAGTAATTGCGGCCATGCTAAGATTGCGCATACTTCAGGTGAATTCATGCGTACTTTTTGTGGCCTCCGGCTTCGTGCGGCTTTTTTGTGCCTTTTGGTGGTTCTTCTCTCCGGTTGCGCAGGCGGGTCCGGATCGGGAGGCGGAGGCGACAAGTCGAACCCGGCTCCCACGCTCAATTCCATCAGTCCGTCATCGGCCACCTCCGGTGCCGCGGCATTCACGCTCACGGCTACAGGCGCCAATTTCATCAGCAGCTCCACAGTCACATGGAACGGCGTCGGCCTGGTCACGACCTATGTGTCTGAAACAGCCTTGCAGGCCAAAGTCACAGCTTCCCAGGTGGCCAGTGTCGGGACGGCCAAGGTGGCGGTCCAAAGCCCTTCGCCCGGCGGCGGGACTTCAGCCGCAGTCACGTTTACCGTCGATCCCGCTCCCAACCCGGTCCCGGCTCTGAGCTCGATCACTCCCCAAACCGCCAACGCGGGCGATGACACGCTGACAATCACCGTTACCGGCGCGCAGTTCATCGCGACTTCGCAAGTTTTGTGGGACGGCACACCCTTGAGCACAACCTGGGAGTCAGCTACGAGCCTGCAGGCGCAAGTCCCTGCTTCGGATCTCGCAAGCGCCGGGACGGCCCAGGTGACGGTCGAGAATCCGGCTCCCGGCGGCGGCACATCCGCAAGCGCCACCTTCACCATTCGTGCGCCGGGTGCTTATCTGAACGTGCTCGACTTGCCCGGCAACGACGCGGTATGGGACAGCGTGCACAATCTCATCTACGTGTCAGTCCCGGCAGCCGCTTCGTCGAATGGCCAAACCATCGCCACAATCGATCCCGTGTCCGGCAAAATTGTCGCCACGCAGGCGCTTGCCTCAGAGGCTTCGTCTCTCGCGATTTCAGACGATGCCTCGTATCTCTATGCCGCGGTCGCCGGCGGGACGACCGTGCAGCGGTTCACGCTTCCCAACCTTGCTGCGGATATCCAATTCAGCCTGGGCACGGACTTCTTCGGAGCAGCCAACCTGGTTCTCGATATGAAGGTCGCGCCAGCAGCACCAAGGACGCTGGCAGTAGCTTTTGCCGCATCGGGCGTCGACACCGGGGTGGGGGTTTTTGACGATGCAGTTGCCCGCCCCGCGGAGCCAGGCTGCTCGGTCTATTGCGGCGCAATTACATGGAGTCCCGATGCCGGCGGACTATTCGTCGAAGATACCCTCTCATCGGAGCTAGCATTGCAAGTTTTCACCGTCGATGCCTCGGGTGCACAGCAATCCAGGGCTTATGGCGGAGCTTTTCGCTCCATGCTGCTTGGGTCGGCACATCTGCAAATGGATCCTGCCACGGGGCACTTGTACTCAGATGGCGGAGAAATCGTGAACTCAAAAACCGGCCTGCCGGTTGGAAATCTCGCGCAGTTGCACACCGGCTACGAAAGATTCGGCGGCGCGCCCAGGGTCGCAATCGATCCGGCGCAGAATCGTATCTTCGCACTCACCGAATTCCGAGCGGGTTCCGGAACTGTCTTTCAGGCGGAGTCCTATGACATGGCGCACCTCAACCTCATCGACACCATCCAGATTCCGAACGTCAAGGGGACTCCGACAAACTTCTTCCGCTGGGGCAAAGCGGGATTGGCCCTCATTACGGCCACCGGCGGCACGGGTCAGTTGTATCTGATCGACGGCAGCCTGGTGAATCCCGGCGGCCCAGCGGATACCGCATCGGGCACCGCGCTCGAAATCGTACCGTCCCTCTCCGTGGTGACGCCTGCCTCCGCCACTCTCGGTGGTTCCAGCGTCAACGTGACAGTGACCGGCAGGGGATTCGACGAACAGACGGTGCTCAACTGGAATGGAGCCGCCCTGCCAACCACGTTCGTAAGTGCGACGCAACTCCGGGCAAACTTGCCAGGCACCGCGCTGGCCACGAGCACGTTGGCCTCAATAACCGCGGCCAACCGAGCGGGACAGGCTTCCAATGCGCTGAGCTTCTCGGTCAATCCGGCGCCTGCCAGCGGCACGACCGTGGACGTGTACGATGTGGGCGGAAACGACATCATTTGGGATGGCAAGGCTGCGAAACTCTACGTGAGCGTCCCCGGTATCCAGGGCGACCTCGGAAACAGCATTGCTATCGTCGATCCCGTGGCGGGAACCATTACCTCAACCGGATTCATGGGCAGCGATCCTTATCATCTCGCGATCTCTTCCGATGGCAGCTACCTCTACGCCGGGTTCAACGGAAATAACTCCGTCGAGCAGTTGAACCTTCCCGGATTTGCCGTGAACCATCGGTGGAACCTGGGCGCGGACTCATTCGAAGGGCCATTTTATGCATTGGATCTGGCCGCCGCGCCGGGCGCGCCGCATACAACAGCAGTGACCACCGCGGCCTTCGACGTGTCCCCCAGCGGTTGGGGCGTTGAAATCTTCGATGACGCGGTGAAGCGTCCCACAACCTTGCCCGACGGATACTACACGCCAGTTGGATTGCAATGGGGCGGGACCGACGCGACCTTGTACGCCGAAGACCAGGGCCAGCCGACAGCATTCCTGACACTCGCGGTGAACTCATCGGGCGTAACCCGCAACAACGCGGTACCAGACCTGGTCAGTCCCTATTCCGGATTGCACTACGACACCGGCACGGGTCTCATCTACACCAACGCAGGCCAAGTGATTGATCCCATCAAGGGCACGACCGTAGGGAATTACGCCGCCCAGCTCTCCTACGGCAGTTTGGCGGTTCCGGATTCAACTTTGAACAGGACATTCATGCTGGGCCAGACGGCAGCGCAAGTCGGCACATCCGATTTCACACTGGTGTCGTTCGACGAGAACGGTTTCCAGCAGGTGGCCAGCATGACGATCCCCAATGTCGCAGGGAAACCCGTTGCCTTGATCCGCTGGGGAAGTAATGGCCTGGCGTTTGTGACGCGGGATGGTCTGCCATGGGACTTCATCGGGATCGGCCCCGGCGACCTGTACGTGATCACCGGAAGCTTCGTAACGCAATAGCATCCCGGCGCCCCGCTTGCCCGCACGCGTCGTCCGTTCTTGCAGGGATCAGGCATCAGGGGTTGGGGGTTAGGGAGCAGGGCGCGGAAGCTGAGGCTCTGGAGACGGGGAGCGCGCGGCACCCTGCCCCTGAACCCGCACCAAATCATGCAACACCCGCGCCCCTGACAGCGTTATCATGGGTGTGTCGTCCTGAAACACCACAATGGGACCAGGCGCATGCCCAATCCAGCAGCTCCTGAATCGTCCGGGTACGGACCGGTTTTCGTTGATCCCTGCGGCGCCTCGGCCGCCCCGCCAAACGATCAAAAATCGGGCTATCCAGCACGCTGTTTATTCAATTTCGCTGAAGGAGATCGCACCTTGAAATATCTTTCTCGCATTGCCGTACCGGTTTTGCTGCTCGTGGCCCTGATCGCAGTTGCCGGTTGCAAGAAGAAGCCGAAGCCGCTGCCCCCCGTTGAACAGGCTCCGCCGGCCGCCCCCGCGCCCACCGCGCAGCTCACCGCCACGCCCGCCAACATCTCGGCCGGCGACCAGGTCGTCCTGAGCTGGAAGACCACCGACGCCACCAGCGTCTCCATTGAAGGCGTCGGCGACGTGCCCACCTCCGGCGTCAAGTCCGTCACGCCCTCCGTGTCGACCAGCTATCACCTTGTCGCCCGCGGCGAGGGCGGCACTGCCGACGCCACCGCGCGCGTCACCGTCACGGCGGCTCCGGCGGCCGTTCCCGTGCCCAGCAACACCATGAGCGAGGAGGAAGAGTTCAAGGCTAACGTCCACGACATCTTCTACGACTACGATTCGGCCGACGTCCGCGCCGACGCGCAGTCCACCCTCTCGCAGGATGCGGCCTACTTTAACAGCCATCCGAACATCAAGGTCGTCATCGGCGGCTATTGCGACGAGCGCGGATCCAACGAATACAACCTCGCGCTCGGCCAGAACCGCGCCGAGGCCGCGCGCAACGCGCTGGTCAACGCCGGCGTCGCCGCCAATCGCATCCGCGTCATCAGCTACGGCAAAGAAAAGCCGTTCTGCACCGAGTCCACAGAGGAGTGCTGGCAGCAGAACCGCCGCGCCGGCTTCACCCTCGACCGCTAGAATAAGTGCTGCCGGCCCGTGATCGCAGCCGGCAGCGATTCTCGAGTTACGGTCCACGCCGGCCTCCCGTCGTGGACCTTCACTTCTCTCGGCATTGCTTTGCCCATCGCTCGAACGCATCTGGCGATGGCTCCCAGTTCATCGGCTGTAGCGTCAGTACGCAAACTGAGAACTGTGAACTAAGAACTAAGAACTGTGAACTAAGAACTGTGAACTAAGAACTGTGAACTGTGAACTATCCGCACAGGTGAATCCATGAACATCGCACGCACGCTTCGCAACCGCATCCTGCCCATCATCCTTGTCGCCGGCCTGCTGAACTTCGCCCCCGCCCGCGCCCACGCCGTCTCCAAGGAGATCGTCGAGCTGCAGACCCAGGTCCAGCAGCTGCTCGACATGGTGCAGCGCCTGCAGTCCACCATGGACACGCGGTTCGGCGTCATCCAGCACCTCGTCGAGCAGACCGCCGACAGCACCAACCGAATGTCCACCGCTGTCAGCGACCTGCAACAGAAGATCGCCGCGCAGAATGAGGCGCTCAGCGGAAAGCTCGATACCACCTCCGGCAGCGTACAGTCGCTCAGCGATTCCGTCGATGAATTAAAGGCCCGCATCGGCAAGCTGCAGGAAACCGTCAACACCCTGCAGACGCAGATGCAGAACATGCAGGCCCCGCCGCCCTCGCAGGGCGGCGAACCCGGCGCTTCCGGCCAGCCCGCCGGCCCCGGAGCGGCCTCCTCGCCCGCGGCCAACCAGGCTCCTCCGCTGCAGGAGACCTACCAGGCCGGCATCCGCGACTTCAACGGGGCGAAATACAACGTGGCCCAGGGCGAATTTCAGGACGTGGTGCAGTACTATCCCAACGACGACCTCGCCGGCCAGGCACAGTTCTACCTCGGCGAAATTGCCTACCGCCAGCAGAACTACAATGACGCCATCAAGTCCTACAACGCGGTCCTCGAGAGTTTCCCCACCAGCTCCAAGGCCGCGGCGGCGCAATTGCATAAGGGCCTGGCCCTGCTGGCTCAGAACCGCCGCAACCCTGGCGTCGAGGAACTCCGCACCCTGATCCGCAAGCACCCGCAAACTCCCGAAGCTGCCCAGGCCCGCAGCAAACTAAACGGCATGGGCGTCCGCATCACCGCCAGCCGTTGATTCTCCTTCTTCAACATGCAAACGCTGAAAACAGGTTCTCCCCGGGAGAGCCTGTTTTCATTTGCTCCCGCTCGTCGTCCTCATAAATCCATTATTCAGCGCGTAGCGTGGCGGCTGGCTCCAGGCGCATTCCAGCGCGAGTCGGGATCAGGATTGCAATGAGCGCCACCAGCGACAGAATCAAGCAGACCAGAACAAATGTCAGCGGGTCGGTTGGGCTGACCTGAAAAAGCAAGGCCTGCAACAATCTCGATATCGCCAATGCAGTAGCCAGCCCGATCACCCCGCCAATCGCCACCATGCGAAAACCATCCCCTGTTATGAGGCGGAGAATGTTTTCTCGCGTCGCGCCCAGCGCCATCCTGATTCCTATCTCGTGCGTTCTCTGCGTCGTCAGGAACGCCATGAGTCCATAAAGCCCCACAACAGCCAGCATCAATCCCGTGAACGCGAAAAAGCTAAGTAGAGCCGTTTCAAATCGCGGCCGGTCCGCGAGCCGGTATAGCGTCTGGTTCAGAACCTCCATCTCAACCGGCACCGTCGGATCAATCGAAGCAATCGCCGAATGTACCCACGGCTCTATCGCCTTCGCCGGCGTCACGGAATCCACGATCACAACCAGATGGTTCCCGCCCCAGTCGTGCGGCACGTTGCGCCGGAAGACGTACATCTCCGGCGAGCTCTGCTCCGTCAGCCCCTTGTTCTTCACGTTCTCCGCCACGCCCACCACTACTTCGCCTGCGCCGTTGTGAACGCCGATCGTCTGCAGCCGCTTTCCAATCGGATCGTCGTTTCCAAACAGCGTGGCGGCCATGAGCCGGCTGAGAATCACTTCGCTCTCGTTCCCGGTGCGGTCCTCATCGCGAAAGTCCCGGCCGCGAAGAATGGGAATATCCAGAGCGCGGAAATAATCGGGCGTCACAAAGCGGCTCGCTCCCGTGGCGTCGCTCCCCATCGGCACCGGCGGCTTGCCTTCCACCTTCAGCCCGGAAAATCGGAACCCGCTCTGCCACCCTCCCGGTGGAACGGAATCCGATATCGCCACCGCGCGCCTGCCCGGCAGCCGCCGCAGCGCTTCCTCAACCTGAAGATAAAAATTCATCACCTTCTCATCCGTGTTGTAACGCAACCACGGCAGCGCCGCCCTGACCGTCAACACGCCGCGCGTCTGCATGCCCAGGTTCTGTCCTTCCACGTTCACAAAACTGCGTAGCAGCAACCCCGCACCGGCCAGCAGAACAATGCTGATCGCAATCTGCGCCGTCACCAGTCCGCGCCGCAAAAAAGCGTGGCCGCGCGGCGTCGTCGCCTTCGCGTTCAGTGTCTCCAGCCCCGGCTTCTCCAGCGCCGGAGCCAGCCCGAAGATCACTCCGCAAACACAGGAAAGGAGCGCCGCGAAACCCGCAACACGCAGATCCAGTTGCGATTTTTCGATATACGGAATTCCCGTCGGCGCCAGTTTCAAGAACAACGCCAGCAAACCCCACGCGGTCAAAAGCCCCGCCAGCCCTCCGGCAGACGCCAGCAGCAGCGCCTCTGTCAACGCCTGCCTCACCAGCCGTCTGCGGCTCGCTCCAATGGCCGCCCGCACCGCAATCTCCCGCCGCCGCGCCGCGCCGCGCGCTAACATCAGGCTGCCCACATTGGCGCAGGCAATCAACAGCACCGCCAGCACAAACCCAAACAGCACCCACGCCACCGGCTGCGCGTCCTGGGTCTCCCGGTCGCGCAGCGTACGGACACTCAGCCGCATCACTTTGCTCGCTTCCGGTGGAAACCAGCTCAGATCCCGGTCAAACAGCGGCTCCATCTCCGCGCGCGCCTCTGCGATGCTCACACCGGGCTTGAGCCGTGCAAATAGTCGCATCGGATCGCCGAATCCCCCATTCACCTTCGTCTGGATGCCCGGGTCGAAATCCATCGGCTGCACAATATCGGCTCGCTCCATCGTCGGCAGTTGGAAATCCTTCGGCAGCACTCCCACCACCCGCTCCGGCTTGCCATCCACGTCGATCTCCCGCCCCAGGATGCGCGGATCGCCGTTGTAATGTCCCATCCACAGCCCGTAGGAAATCATCATTACCGCCGGCCCATTCGGACTGTCTTCTTCCGCCGTGAAGTTCCGGCCCAATACCGGCCTGATCCCGAACAACGGCAGAAATCCCGCCTGCACATGAATACACCCCAGTTCCGCCGGATTGTTCTCAATCAGGTCGCAATTGTGCACCATCACGCCCTGGCCCGCCATCGCGGTGAATGGCTTCTGATTGTCCCGCCATTCCACGAAAGAGCGCCCCATCACGAATTCCTGGCGCTCCAGCGACTGCACCAGACCCACTGACACGATTCGGTCCGCGTCGGCATACGGCAACGCTCGAAACAGCACGCGGTCCACAACACTGAACACCGCGGTCGTGGTCCCAATGCCAAGCGCAAGTGTCAGCAGGATGCTTATGGTAAACACCGGATTGCGGCGAAAACCACGAAAGCCGTAGCGAATGTCCTGAAGGGCTGTACCCATCCAACACCTCTTGCCCTATGTAGCATTCGGCATTAAACGCTGTCAAGAGGCGCTCACCCTCCGCAGACTTCTAAACCTTGGCATCCTGAGCGCACGGGGTCCCCAGCGACAGGTCTTCGTCGGGTGTTGAGCGAAGGACCCGCTTTTGCTTTGCTATCTACCCTCCCGGAAAGGTGATTGATCACAACCCGCTCTCCTGCTCCTAAAGTCTTAGTTGACAAATCCGAACCTCCGGCGTAATATCCTAAGTCATTAGGAGACACCATGTCCCCCACCCCCAAAAAGCCCCACCTGACCCGCCTCGAACTCAAGATCATGCAGGTCATCTGGCGACTCGGCGGCAGCACCGTAACCGCCGTCCAGGCCGAGCTCAAACCGCCCCTGGCCTACACCACCGTCCAGACCATGCTCAACATCCTCGAGCGCAAGGGCAAACTGCGCCGCACCCTCGAAGGCCGCGCCTACGTTTACAGCGCCGTCGTATCCGAAGACAAAGCCATGGGCCAGGTGTTGCGCGATCTCGTCGATCGCATTTTCGGGGGCTCCAGCGAGGAGCTGGTGATGAGCCTGCTCAAAACCCGCCAGATCGACGCCAAAAGCCTCGCCAGACTCTCCCGCAAATTCAATGGCGAAGGAGAAGGCAAATGACACACGCCGAATCCTGGATCCTCTCTTACCTCGTCAATTCCCTCTGGCAGATTCCCCTGCTCTGCGCCGCGGGCTGCCTCGCCGCCCGCGCTCTCCGTCCCATCGGACCAGCGGCGGAGCATCGCGCGTGGGTCGGCGTACTCGTACTCCAGGCTCTGCTCCCCGCGTTCCCCGCGCTTCCCGAGGGATGGCTGCGCACCGCCCTGTCATGGATCGCTCCGCCCGCTCACCCCGCAGCGGATGGAACCGTGTCCGTTGTCTTCGGACCGGGCGCCGCACAGGGCGGCTTTCATCTCCCGGCGCCAGTACTCACCATTGCCGCGAGTGCCTACGCGCTCCTCACCCTCTACTTCTTCGCGCGCTTTGCATGGCGTTGCCTGCGGCTGGCATCGATCCAGCGCGACTCCACCCAGCTCAAGCTGTCGCCATCGCAATCCGAGTGCTTCGCCCGCGCACAACGCATCTTCGCAGTCGACAATGTCTCGCTCAGCCTGTCAGAGGAACTCCGCGTTCCGGTGACTCTGGGTCTCGGCCGCAGTGTCATTCTGCTGCCCGCCGCGCTCGCCCCAGCTCTCTCCGATTCCGATTTCCGCACCGTCCTCGAACATGAGCTTGCCCACATTCACCGCCGCGACTTCGCCCTCAACCTCGTTTATGAATTACTCGCCTTGGCCGTCTCGTATCATCCCCTGCTCCGCCTCACGCGGGAACGCATTGCGGAAACGCGCGAAATGATCTGCGACCAACTCGCCGCCGAACACGCTGGCGCCACCGAGTACGGCCGTTCCCTCCTGCGGCTCGCTTCCCAGCTCGTCAACGGGCAGCCGCCTCGCAAACTTCACGCCATCGGAATCTTCGATTCCCACAGCCTCGAAAGGAGACTTATGCGACTCAAACAGAACCCCACCGTCACCCCAGGCGCGCGACGCTTCGTGCTCATCGCCGCCTGCGCCCTGCTCGCCGTCGCCACCTGCGCCTCGGCGCTCACGCTGCGCGTCAACGTGATCGCGCCGTTCGCCGCGGCAACCAGTACAGCCGCAAATTCCAGCGAGCCCGTGCCCGTCCCCTCGGCCGAAGCTGTCGAACACGTGATCAAGAAGGTGACCCCAAAATATCCTCAAGACGCCAAAAAAGCCCACATCCAGGGCGTCGTCGCCCTCAAGGCCGTCATCGGCAAAGACGGCGAAATCGAACATCTCTCCGTGGTCTCCGGCCCTGCCCCCTTGCAGCAGTCCGCACTCGACGCCGTCCGACAGTGGACCTACAAGCCATTTGTCGTAGACGGCAAACCCACCACCGTAGAAACCACCATCAACGTCACCTACTCGCTTTCGAAGTGACCCGCGCAACAAAATATCTGTGCGAAATAACCGTGCCCCATCCTTTTCACAGCTTCATCGTGAAAAGGGTGGGAAACCACCATCTCCCGATCCCCGCGCCTCTCGATCGAGCACCCAAACAAAAAGCCCCGCGTCCACCGCGGGGCTCCCTGCCTACAACTGAAAACTCGCCTTACTGCAAATTCCCCATCAACTGCTCCAGCGCAGCCTTCGGCGGCCGCACCACGTCCTGCGGCAACTGCCCCAGCGGTTGATCGACCACATTCAGCAGATCGATGAACGTCGGCTTCTCCGTGTTGATGTAGAACACGCCCGTCAGCACTTCGCCGTTCTCGTGCGCTTCCATCAACGTGCGCACCGCCTCGGCCTTGTTCGTCGGATCGTAATCTTCCTTCAGCTTCCGCAGCCGCAGGCTCGACCCGTCGTGCATGGTCACGTCGTACACCTGCCCCGAATCGTAATCCACTTCAATGTCATCGAAGCTGGCCACAAACCCGATCTCGTTCACCGGCTCGTCGTGATCCTGCATGAACTTGTAGCTCTTCGTCGACCCCTCGTGATCGTTGAACGTCACGCAGGGGCTGATCACGTCGAGCATCACTGTGCCCTTGTGCGCAATCGCCGCCTTCAGCATGGCGCTCAACTGCTTTTTGTCGCCCGAGAACGAGCGCCCCACAAACGTCGCGCCCAATTGAATCGCCAGCGCGCACGTGTCGATCGCAGGAAGATCGTTGATCACGCCCGTCTTCAGCTTCGAGCCAATATCCGCCGTCGCCGAAAACTGTCCCTTCGTCAGCCCGTACACGCCGTTGTCTTCAATGATGTAAATCATCGGAAGATTCCGCCGCAGCAAATGAACAAACTGGCCCATGCCGATCGAAGCCGTGTCGCCGTCGCCGCTCACGCCAATTGTGGTCATCGTGTGATTCGCCAGAATCGCGCCCGTCGACACCGACGGCATGCGCCCGTGCACGCTGTTGAAACTGTGCGCGCGGCTCATAAAATACGCGGGGCTCTTCGACGAGCAGCCGATGCCGCTCATCTTCATCACCCGCTCCGGCTGCACGCCCATCTCATACATCGCGTCCACAATGCGCTCGCTGATCGCGTTATGCCCGCATCCCGCGCAAAGCGTCGACTTCCCGCCGCGATACTCCAGTATCGGAAGCCCGATGTGATTCACTTTCGGATTCGGTGTTGCTGTAGCTGTTGCCATTTTTCAATTCCTCTTCGGGATCATCCCGACCCCTGTTCCCAACCCAAAACACCGACGGCTAACGGTTGACGGCTAGTAGCTGGAAGCCAGCTGCTCCTTCGCCACAAACTCTTCCGTCACGCTGCGCGCATCAATCGGCAACCCGTTGTAGTGCAGAATCGACCGCAGCTTCACCACCTGCTCCGCCGGAAGATCCAGCTTCAGCAGGCTCTCCATCTGCGCATCGCGGTTCTGCTCGATCACATACACCCGCTCGTGCGACGCGATGAAGTCATGCACCTCGTGCGTGAAGGGATAAGCCCTCAGCCGAAGATAATCCACATCGGTCTTGTACTCGTTCTTGATCTGGTCCAGGCTCTCGCGCACCGCAAAATCCGAAGTGCCAAACGCGATGAAGCCCACCTTCGACGTCCCGTTCCTGGTCACCACCGGCGCCGGCACCAGCGTCCGCGCATGCTCAAACTTCTTGTTCAGCCGGTCCACAATGTATGTGTATTCGTCCGGCTTCTCCGTGTAACCCGCCTTCTCGTTGTGTCCCGATCCGCGCGTGAAATACGACGCCTTGGGATGATCCGTGCCCGGCAGCGTGCGCCAGCCGATCCCATCGCCGTCCACGTCCTTGTAGCGCGCAAATCCGCCCAGCCGGTCCAGGTCTTCCTTGGTCAGCACCTTGCCGCGATCCAGCGGCTTTTCCGGATACTCGAAGGGCTCGCTCATCCAGTTGTTCATGCCCAGGTCCAGGTCCGTCAGCACAAACACCGGCGTCTGCAGCCGCTCCGCCAGGTCGAACGCCTGACCGCTCAGCTCGAAGCACTCCCTGACCGTAGCCGGCAGCAGCATCACATGCTTGCTGTCACCGTGCGAAAGAAACGCCGTCGAAAGAATGTCGGCCTGCTGCGTGCGCGTCGGCATGCCCGTCGAAGGGCCCGTCCTCTGCACATCGAAGATCACGCCCGGAATCTCGGCGTAATATCCCAGCCCCGAAAACTCCGCCATCAGCGAAATTCCCGGTCCCGATGTCGACGTCATCGACCGCGCACCCGCCCAGCCCGCGCCCAGCACCATGCCGATCGCAGCCAGCTCGTCCTCGGCCTGAATCACCGCAAACGTCGCCTTGCCTTCCGGCGTCACGCGAAACTTCTTCAGCAGGTCGGTCGTGGCCTCAATCAGCGAAGTCGACGGCGTAATGGGATACCACGCGACCACCGTCACGCCCGCAAACACCGCGCCCATGCCGCACGCCGCGTTGCCGTCGATGATGATCTTCCCCGCGGTCTCGTTCATGTGCTCAATCACGTAGGGATCGAGCTTTACCAGCTTCTCCGCCGCGAAATCCCACCCGGCCTTGACCGCGCCAAAGTTCAGATCAAAGACCTTCTGCTTCCGCGCAAACTGCTTCTTCACCGCCTTCTCCACTACTTCCAGGTCAATGGAGAGAAGCTGCGCCACGACGCCCACGTACACCATGTTCTTCACCAGCTTGCGCAGCTTGGCTTCAGAACACACCGCGGCCGTAATCTTGTCGAAGGGCACCGGGTAGCAGATCACGTCCTCGCGATGCTGCTTCAGGTTCATGTTCTCTTCGTAAATGGCCACCGCGCCCGCCGGCAGGCTCAGGATGTCGTCCTTGGCCGTCTCGGGGTTCAGCGCCACCAGGACCTCGGTATCGCGCTTCCGCGCCACATATCCGTCCTTGCTCGCGCGAATCGTGTACCAGGTGGGAAGTCCGGCAATGTTCGACGGAAACAGGTTCTTACCGCTTACAGGAACCCCCATTCCGAAGATGCTCTTCAGCAGCACGCTATTGGCGGATTGCGAACCGGATCCGTTCACCGTTGCTACGTTGATGCTGAAATCGTTCACTACGCGCTGGCGCGCGGCTTTGAGGCCCTGTTCTTGACCCAGGACCAGGTCTCCAGTCGCCATTTGGGCGGGATTCCTTCCGATGAGATTCGAAGCGGAGAGTGCGATTAAGCTCCT
>Ga0070684_100002263_pt1 | contig 14169 bp, 14 predicted proteins | sample KBSC723LmetaG_FD_65653 | JGI IMG/M metagenome (GOLD analysis project Ga0070684, IMG submission 65653) | Corn rhizosphere microbial communities from Kellogg Biological Station, Michigan, USA - KBS C7.2-3L metaG | ecosystem: Host-associated > Plants > Roots > Rhizosphere ...
CATGCTCAACCTCCTCCCGCCGTCTCCCGGCGTCCACTCGTCTCGACGTTGTTGCCCATACGGACGTTACGTCCTTCCGGATACGGGGTCCCGCAACACCGGCACTTCGTTTCACCGACCGCGCACCGTGGAAGCCGGAGCGGACGATGTCGATGAGAGGCGGTGGCCACCTCGCCATCCTCAAGCAGGCGTTCAAGGGGATCGGCAAGCACAACCTGACGAACATCGCAGCCGCGCTCGCCTACTACGCCTTCCTCGCGATCCCGTCGGTGCTGTTGGTCGCGGTCGGGATCTTCGCGCTCGTCGGTAACCCGAACGACGTCACCAGGCTGGTCGACCGGATCGGGAACGTCGTTCCCGCTCAGGCCCAGCAGCTGATCCAGGACAGCCTGACCCGGATGACGGGCAACACGGGGACGGGGATCAGCGTGCTCGTGATCGGGATCCTGCTGGGGCTCTGGTCGGTCACCGGCGCGATGCAGACCCTGATGTGGGGCCTGAACATCGTCTACGACCGCGAGGAGACGCGTGGCTTCGTCAGGAAGCGGCTGACGGCGCTGAAGATGGTCGGGTTCGCCGCCCTGGGCGTCCTGCTCGTCTTCGGCCTGCTCGTGCTCGGACCGCAGCTGATCAAGTGGGTCGGCGACTCGGTCGGCCAGCACACGGTCGTCTCGTGGGTCTGGTGGACGGCGCAGTGGCCGATCCTGATCGTCGGTGTGCTGATCGCCTTCGCGGGCATGTACTACCTGGGGCCGAACGTCGAGCATCCGCGCTGGCGTGTCTTCACGTTCGGCGCGGGCCTGGCGATGGTCGTCTGGCTCGCGCTCTCCGGTCTCTTCTCGTTCTACGTGAGCAGATTCGGCTCGTACAACAAGACCTGGGGCGCGCTGGCGGCGGTCGTGGTCCTGCTCACCTGGCTGTGGCTGACTGCCCTGGCGGTCCTCCTCGGGGCGGAGGTGAACGCCGAGTCCGAACGTGCCCGCGGCCGGGATCGCGAGGAATCTGCGGAGGCCCAGGCCCAGGCAGAGGGCGGGGCCTAGAGGCCGGCGCGGGCAGCGCTCCGTCCGGCACGCCTGTCTAGCTCACTGAGAAGGACCTGTGCGATGGTCCTCGAACTGCGCATCGTCAACCGTCCTCGGAGGCCTCGGAATGGATCATCTGAAAGCGATGAGCCGCTCGTCCCATCTGATCGGCTGGGGTGGGCTGCTGCTCTTCATCTTCCTGTTCTTCGACTGGCAGCAGGTCAGCACCGTCGTCGGCTCTGCGGGTCGCAGTGGCTGGCACGGGTGGGGGGTGCTGGTCGGCATCCTGACGATCGCGCTCGTCGCCTGGGAGGCAATGCAGATCTTCGCCGTGAAGCTCGAGCTGCCGTTCAGGGCGGCGCTGCTCACCGTCGGCCTCGCGGCCGGCGTGCTGCTCTTCACGATCATCAAGTTCCTGGTCGACAACGAGTTCCGGCACTGGCCGGCCTGGGTCGGGCTGATCCTCGCGATCCTGATCGCGGTCGGCGGCTATCTCCGGTACGCCGGCGACGAGCCGACCGAAGTCAAGCTCTCCAAGGCTCCGCCGGCCGCGCCGCCGCCGGCCGAGCCGCCGGCCGCGTAGCGAGCGGTCTCAGCTCAGTGGATCGAGGCGCCCGTCGGGCGCCTCGATCCGTTTCAGGGCGTCGAGCAGGAAGAAGTCGCCCCAGACGGTCGCGCAGTCGAGCCCGTGGCCGATCGGCTGCCGGTAGCAGCAGTGCAGGAGCAGGCCGTCGCCGTCGCCGGGGTTGAGGCCGGTCGCGACGAGCGCGTCCACGAGGCGGCGCGCGTCCTCGTCCCACCCGAGCTCGAGCAGCCCGGAGGCGGCGATCGCACCTGCCGACGCGTCGCGTCGAACGGCAGTGACAGGCGCGAGCCTGTCACTGCTCGGAGCGTCGAAGTCCCACGGCGGAACGAGGCCGTCGGGCAGGTGGTCGAGGAACCAGCGTGCCGCCAGCTCGGCCTCCTCGCGGTAGCCGCCGGTCGCCCGGTGGGCGGTCGCGAGCCCGTGCACCGCCCACGCCTGGCCGCGCGCCCAGGTCGAGCCGGCCGCGTAGCCGTTGATCGTCCCCTGCTCGAGCACGGTGCCGTCGTCCGCGAGCCGGGCGGCGTGGAACGTCGAGCCGTCGGCGCGGAGAAGCGCCGGCAGGGTCGCCTCCAGGTGCGCAGCCGCGGCGTCGGCCGCCCCGGCCATCCCCTGCCGGTCCGCCCACCAGAGCAGCAGCAGGTTCGGCCAGGTGTCGACGATCGTCCGGCCGCGGTGCTCGGGGTCGTCGAGGGCGCCGATCACCTGGATCACACCGTTCGGGAGCGCCCGCTGGGCGAGCGACGCCGCCGCCCGCAGGCCGAGCACCCGGTAGCAGTCGTCCCCGGTCGCGGCCAGACCGAGCACGGCCGACGGCCAGAAGAGGAACCCGAGGTCGTGCGTCGTCGGTTGCGCGGCGCGGGGGCGGAGCAGATCGGTGACCGCCGCGGCCCGTTCGTGCTCGCCGGCGAGCCAGAGCTGGCCGGCGACGAAGCCGCCCGTCCAGGGGAGCCCGGTGAGCGCGGCCTCCTCGGCGTCGAGCGGCGAGAGCAGCTCCCAGCGGCCGTCCTCGCCCGTCACGTGCGGGAGTAGCCCGTCCCGCGGCCCGATCCGCCGCGTCAGCGCCTCCGCGCGATGCAGACTTTCACCCCGTTGCAGGCTCACGGCTCACCGTCAGCAGCAGCCCGTTGCGGCCGGTCACACGCACCCGCTCGCCGGGCCGAGCGCCCTCGTCGCACTGCGCACGCCAGAGCTCGCCCTGCACGCGGACGTATCCGACCGGCCGGCATTCCTGGGCGACCTCGACCACCCGTCCGACCATCGTCTCGGCGCCGACCTGGGCCCGGCGCCGCGTCGTCCACCACAGCCAGAAGCCGGTCTGCGAGATCTCGAACACCGCTGTGCCGACGAGCAACGCGAACGCCCACCAGCCGGAGACGACGTGGAGGAGGACGAGCCCGAGCGCGATCCAGAAGGTCATCGCGCCGCGCGGCGGAGGACGCGCCGGTCGCCGATCCGCCGGGTGACGCCGTCGGCGTCGAAGCGCTCGAGCAGAAGCTGCGCAGGGCGCCGGCCGGTGCCGATCAGGTCGCGGAAGCGCGCGAGCGTGATCTCGCCGTGAGCGGCGCAGTCCTCGACGAGCAGCTCGCGCGCCCGCTCGTAGGCGGCCGCGCTCACCGCCTCGCCGCCGAGCCGGACCAGCCTGCCCTCTTGCTCGAGCGCCCGCGCGAGCCCGGCGTCGGCCACCTTGAGCGGCGTGAAGCCCGTTGCTTCGAGCTCGGCGAGCAGCTCGTCGGCGCCCTCGATCGTCGCCGTCGCCCCCGGCAGGTACAGGCGGGAGCCGCGCCGCTCGAGGCCGAGCAGAGGGACGATCGCAGTCGCCCACGGTGCCGACGGGGCGTCGACCCCGGGGTCGAGCGGATCCGCTGCCGCGAGCTCTGCCCGAACTCGCCCGCGCAGGTCGTCCAGCCAGTCGGTCGAGAACACCCAGCCGCCCGCCCGCTCGACTCCCTGGAGCTCGCCGAGGTGGGTCAGCGCCTCGGCGCGGACTGGCGCGTACACGGTCGCGCCCGCCTCGCCGCGCTCGATCCGGCCGAGCCGCTCCGGGTCGAGCCGGCGCGGCGGCCGTGGGTCGAGCACCACGCCGCCGCCGACCGTCGAGCGGGTGCGGAGCACGACCCGGTCGCCGGCTGCGGCCACGACCGGCCGCTCCAGCCGCAGCTGGGCGTAGCGGTCGCTCCGCGCCACCCGCGCCGGGACGTCGGCGGTGCCGAGGTGGACGGTGACGGCGGCCGGGACGTCCTCGAGCTCCTCGAGCGTCACGTCCAGCCGGTACGTGACCGGAAAGGCTCCACGCTCGACCAGGGCGTTCCCGCGCGCGATCCGCTCGCGCTCGACGCCCGGAATCGCAAGGGCGACGCGCTGCCCCGCCTCCGCCCGCTCGACCGCACGGTCGTGCACCTGCACGCTGCGCACCCGCACGTCGAGGCCGCGCGGCTCGACCCGCAGCTCGTCCCCTTCTCCGATCGTCCCCGACCAGAGCGTGCCGGTCACGACCGTCCCGATTCCGCGCAGCGTGAAGACACGGTCGACGTAGAGGCGCGTGGGGCCGTCGGCACCCGCGTGTTCGACGCCGTCGGCTGCCCTGGCGAGAGCGGCCCGCAGCTCGTCCAGTCCGTCGCCGGTCTTCGCGCTGACCGCGACCGCCTCGGCCTCGGGCACGAGCTCTGCTGCCTCCGCGAGCGCCAGCTCCAGCGTCTCCCCGTCGACCGCGTCCGACTTCGTCACCGCGACGACTCCGCGGTCGATCCCGAGCAGACGCAGAATCGCGAGGTGCTCGTGAGTCTGCGGACGGGCGCCTTCTGCGGCGTCGATCACGAGCAGGAAGAGGTCGATCCCCGTTGCGCCGGCGACCATGTTCCGGACGAAGCGCTCGTGACCCGGCACGTCCACGAGTGAGAGCCGCCGCCCGTCGGGGAGCTCGAGCGGCGCGTAGCCGAGGTCGATCGAGATCCCGCGCGCCTGCTCCTCGGGCAGCCGGTCGGTGTCCTTGCCGGTCAAGGCCCGGACCAGCCAGGTCTTGCCGTGGTCGATGTGACCCGCGGTGCCGACGGTCAGAGGCACGTGGCCCGGATCAGTCCGACCTCGACCTTCATCCGCGCGCGCGGGCGACCGAGGCGGCGGCCTCTTCCACCTCGGCGTCGGCCAGCGTCCGGCAGTCGAGCAGGAGCCGGCCGTCGCGGACAACCCCGACGATGGGCGGCTCGCCCTGCCGCAGCGGCGCAGCCAGGCTCTCGTCGACGGCACAGGCGAAGCTGGGCAGCTCTGCAAGCGGAAGCGCGCCGCCGCCGACGCGGGCAACCGTCTCCTCGACCGTTCCGCCGGTGAGCCCGGCGAGCCGTGCCGCCCGGGCCTGCACCGTCGGCACAGGTTCGTTCAGCATCCGCAGCACCGGCACCTCGCGGAGAGCGCGCTCGGGGTCGAGGTACAGGGCGAGCGTCCCTTCGAGCGCGGCCAGGGTCAGCTTGTCCGCGCGCAGCGCGCGCTGGAGCGGGTGGCGCCGGAGCCGCTCGACCAGGTCCGCCCGGCCGACGACGATTCCGGCCTGCGGCCCGCCGAGCAGCTTGTCGCCCGAGAAGCAGACGAGGTCGGCACCCGCGGCGAGCGCATCACGCGCCTGCGGCTCGTCGTGGAGCGGGAGCAGGGCGCCCGAGCCGAGGTCGTCGACCAGGGGGATGTCGTGCCGGGCGGCGACCGCGGCCAGCTCGGCGGTGGTCGGCAGCCCGGTGAAGCCGACCACCCGGAAGTTCGACTGATGCACGCGCAGGAGTAGCGCGGTCTCCGGGCCGATCGCACGCTCGTAGTCGGCCGCGCGCGTCCGGTTCGTGGTGCCGACCTCGACCAGCCGGGCGCCGGAGCGGTTGAGCACCTCGGGGATCCGGAACCCGTCGCCGATCTCGAGCAGCTCGCCGCGGGAGACGACCACCTCGCGTCCCTCGGCGAGCGCCGCCAGCGCGAGCAGCACGGCGGCGGCGTTGTTGTTGACGGCCAGCGCGCCCTCCGCGCCGGTCAGCCGCCGGAGGACCGCCGCGACGTGATCCTGTCGCGACCCGCGCGCCCCGGCCTCGAGGTCGTACTCGAGGTTCGAGTAGCCGGCGGCGGTGTCGCGGACACGCTCGACGGCGGCCGCCGGCAGCGGCGCCCTGCCCAGGTTCGTGTGCACGATCACCCCCGTCGCGTTCAGCACGCGGCGCAGGCGCGGCCGCCGGGCCCGGTCGAGCTCGTCGTGCAGTCGCTCGCCGAGGTCGCCCGGATCCACTCCGGCCCGGATCTCCTCCCGTGCGCGCTCGATCACGAGCCTGGCGGCGTCGACCGCGAGCGGGTCGTCGGCCGCGCGCGCGAGCTCGTCCACCGAAGGAAGGTCTCGCAGCTCCACGGCCAAAGTCTAGGCCGGTGCCGGACCTCGACGGCCGCGCGCTTCGTAGAGCAGTGACAGGCTCGAGCCCGTCACTGCTGTCCGCGCGGGCGGGCTCAGCGCTCCTGGAGATAGGCCAGCACCGCGAGGACGCGGCGGTGGTCCGTATCCGAGGGCGGCAGCTGGAGCTTCTGGAAGATGCTCGCGATGTGCTTCTCGACCGCGCCGACGGTGAGCACGAGCGACTCGGCGATCCCCGCGTTCGAGCGGCCCTCGGCCATCAGCGTCAGCACCTCGAGCTCGCGCGGGGTGAGCACGTCGAGCCGGTGGGAGCCGCGGTTCCCGAGCAGCTGCGAGACGACCTCGGGATCGAGGGCGGTGCCACCGTCGGCGACGCGCCGGACCGCCTCGACGAAGTCGGCAGCGTCCAGCACCCGGTCCTTGAGCAGGTAGCCGACGCCGCCGGAGCTTCCCGCCTGGGCGAGCAGCTCCGCGGCGTACGTGTGCTCGACGTACTGCGAGAGGACGAGGATCGCCGTCTCCGGAGCGGAGCCGCGCAGCTCCAGCGCGGCGCGTAGGCCCTCGTCGCGGAAGGTCGGCGGCAGCCGGATGTCGACGATCGCGAGATCCGGCCGCTCGCGCAGGACCGCGTGGACGAGCGCGTCGGCGTCGGCGACCTCGGCGACGACGTCGAAGTCGTTGTCGCGGAGCAGCCGGGCGAGCCCGTCGCGCAGGAGCGCGAGGTCCTCGGCGATCACGATGCGCACGGCAGCTCCGCCCGGATCGTCGTCGGCCCGCCCGCCGGGCTCTGCACGGTCAGCGTGCCGTCCAGCGCCTCGACGCGGCGGCGCAGCCCCGCAAGGCCGCTCCCGGCAGCGTCGGCCCCGCCGCTGCCGTCGTCATGGATCTCGACCTCGAGCATCCCGTCGTTGCGGCCGACCGAGATGTCGATGCGGCCTGCGCCGGAGTGCTTGGCCGCGTTGGCCATCGCCTCGGCGGCGACGAAGTAGGCCGCGGTCTCGACCGGCGCAGGCGGCCGTTCGAGCAGGTCGACCGACACCGTCGTCGTCAACGGGCTGCGGTCGGCCAGCGTCTCGAGCGCCGCGCCGATCCCGCGGTCGGCGAGGACCGGGGGATAGATGCCGCGGGCGAGGTCGCGCATCTCCTTCAGCGCCTCCGCCACGCCCGCTCGAGCTTCTGCGACCAGCTGCTGGGCGCCCTCCGGGTCGGACTCGAACTTCTGCTCCGCCATTCCGAGGCTCATGCCGAGCGCGACCAGCCTGGCCTGCGCGCCGTCGTGGAGGTCGCGCTCGATGCGGCGAAGCTCGGCGTCCTGCCCCTCGACCGCGCCGAGGCGCGACGTCTCGAGCGTCTCGACGCGGCGGGAGAGGCGGTCGCGCCGCCGGTTGCGGGTGATCAGCCAGTGCAGGAGAACCGCGCTGCCGAGGCCCAGCAGCGTCCACGCGGGCCAGAAGTACCCGCGGGCGGTCACCGCCCACACTGCGACGAGGAAGAGGAAGAGCGCTGCGACCACGCCGCCGTGGATCGCGAGCGCCTGGTCGCGGCGCGCCAGCCTGGTGGTGACGAGCTCGACGATCGCGTGGATCGCGAACAGCAGCGCCAGCGGGAGCAGGACCCACTGCGGCCAGTAGTAGCCGGCGCCGGTGACCGCCCAGACGAGCGTGGTCAGGACGACGAGGCCCAGAGCGGTGCAGCCGTCGATCCAGAGCGCCCGCCGGCGGTACCGGCGCTGCTGGTCGACGGTCGCCGGTGCGGGGCGTGGCCCGAGCAGCGACCGTACCTGCCAGGCCGAGAAGGAGCCGAGTATCCGGGCGAGCCACGCCGCCACGATCAGACCGGCGGCCCCGACCGGAACGTGCATGAGCGCACGCCCGAGGGTGTCGGCGTGCCACGATCCGTACTCCGGCGCCGACCAGCGGTACCAGATCGGCAGGGTCACCGCGCTCACCGCGGCTGCGATCAGCGCCAGCTCGCCGACGGCGAACGCGAACCCGAGCGTCATCCGGAGCAGGAGGTAGCCCTGCTGGCGCCAGAAGGTCGGATCGAGCACGACGGCCTTCGCCCGGCCCCAGAAGCCGCGGCCTTCGGACCAGGCGGGCGGGTCGGGGCGGACGCCGAGCAGCGAGCGCGCGAGCTTCGCGTCGCCGCGGGCGAGCAGCCCGACCAAAGCGCGGTAGCCGAGCAGGAGCGGGACGACCAGCGGCGTGATCGCGAGGACGGCGATCGACGTCCAGCCGGCGATCACGAGGCCGAGCACGACCGCGGCGATCGGGATCCCGGCGGCGAGGAAGAGCAGGTTGCGGTAGGTCTGGGCCTGGTACAGCGGGCGGATGGGTGAGGTGAGGCTCATGGTCGACTCCGTTCTCGAACTGGATGTTGACCAAAGGCTGCCTTCGCATGCCGCCCGCGGCCATGGTGCCGACCGGTTCTCTCGGGTGGGGGTAGCCCCCTACTACGCGTCGGCCTTCCCGGCCCCGTGGTTCGGTGGCTCGGCAGACCACCGCGCCCAGCAGTCGTAGACCGCCTGGACCGCCTCGTGGACGTCGTCGGTCAGCTGGACGAGATTCAGGTCCTCGGGGGCGATCTTCTGCTCGGCGAGCGGGCGGGCTGCGATCCAGTCGAGCAGGCCGCGCCAGTAGTCGGTGCCGATCAGCGAGACCGGGAACTCCCGCACCTTGTCGGTCTGGATCAGGGTGAGCGACTCGAACAGCTCGTCGAGCGTGCCGAAGCCGCCCGGGAAGAGGATGAACCCCTCGGCCGCCTTCACGAGCATGACCTTGCGCGCGTAGAAGTGGCGGAACGCGGCGGCGAGGTCGACGTACTGGTTCGGCTCCTGCTCGTGGGGCAGCTCGACGTTGAACCCGGCGGAGAAGCCGCCGCCCTCCCGGGCGCCGCGGTTCGCTGCCTCCATCACGCCCGGCCCGCCGCCGGTGACCACCGCGAAGCCCGCCTCCGCCAGCGCCCGGCCGCACGCCCGCGCCTGTTCGTACTCGGGCGTGCCCCGACCCGTGCGCGCGGAGCCGAAGACGGTCGCGGCGGGACGCGGGATCCGGTCGACCGCCTCGAAGCCCATGCGGAGCTCCTCGGCGATCAGCTCGACGTGCTGCTCGATGTCGCGGTCGTCGTGCTCGAGGATGCGGCGGTCGACGGCCACGCGAGGAGCTAGAGGCGGTTCTGCGGCACGTGGGCGGCGAACATGCCGATCACGAGCAGCGCGGCGAGGCCCGCGTATGCGGCCGTCGCCAGCTGCGCCTTGCCGGGTGTGCCCCCGCGGCGCATCGTCTTGATCGACCGCCAGATCGAGCCGCCGTCGAGGATGCCGACCGGCAGCAGGTTGATCAGGTTGAGCAGGAAGCCGACGTAGCCGAGCGCCTGCAGCAGCCGCGACCCCTGCTGTTCCCCCACGAGCCACACGCACACGGCGCCGACGCTGCCCCAGAGCGGGCCCGCGTACGAGATCCAGAAGTTCTGCCACGGGTTCATCCGCGCGTCACGGATCGCGACGTAGGCGCCGAGGAACGGGATGAAGACCGGCCACGCGGCGTTGAACCCGCGCCGGCGGGCCTCGACGAAGTGCCCCAGCTCGTGCACGAAGATCAGCAGCACGAAGCCGACGGCGAACCGCCAGCCCCACAGCAGCGCGTACCCGCCGACGGCGATGAAGATCGTCGCGAACTTCGCGAACGCGAAGCCGAACTTGACGATCAGGCCGAGGAGGACGGCGAGGGGCGCCCAGATCTTCCGCGCCAGCGAGCGCCACGCCGGCTCGGGGTGGATCGGGCGGTACTCGCGTTCCGGGATCTCGGGGTCGAAGCTCATGTCACGGAATATCGACCGGACGGCCGTCGGCCTCGACTTCCGGCCCCGAGAAGATGCAGTCGACGTGGATGCTCGCCTCGTTGTCGCCGCCGTAGGTGCCGGTGTTGCGGCCGATCGCGACGTGGGCGGTGCCGCCGGCCTTCTCGTCCAGCATCACGTGGCCGCGGGGCGTCACGTCGTGGTTGAGGCCGATCCCGAGCTCGGCGATCACGTCGGCTCCGGCGCCGGCGGCCTCGACCAGTTCGCGGAGCAGGTCGGCGGCGCGACCTCCCTCGATCGAGGTGACGCGACCGCGCTCGAAACGCAGCGTGACCGGCTCGTCGACGAGCCCCGCGACCGTGTACGGCACGGTCAGGTCGGCCACCAGGACGCCGTCGGCGCCGTCGGCGTGCGGGGCGACGAAGACCTCGCCGCCCGGGTAGTTGGCGGTCTCTCCGGGGACGAGCTCGCCCGCGTCGGTTTTCCAGGGACGGCCGGCGACGCGCAGGGTCAGATCGGTCCCCGCCCGGCCGCGAATCCGGATCGTCTCCACGCCGCGCAGCTGTGCGAGCACCTGCTCCGCCGCGTCGGCGAGGTCGGGCGCGGGCCCCGACAGCTCTCCGCGCAGGAGTTCGCCGTCGACCAGGCCCATGAAGATCTGCCGGCCGCCGTGGCCGACCACGGCCTCCATCAGCTGGAAACGGGCGTCGGCCTCGTCGCCGCGCGGCGCCTCCGAGATGAAGAACGAGAGGTCGGCAGCCCGGCCGCCTTCGAGCACACCCGGCGGCGCGGCCGCCAGCGGCCGCGGGCTTCCGGCCCACAGCTCGAGTCGCGGCTCGCCGCCGGCGTCCTTCACGGCCGCGGCGAGCTGCGAGCCTTCCTCGAGCAGCGGCTCGTCGACGACGACGAGGACGCGCTCGCCCGGCTTCAGCCCGCCGGCGTCGACGAGGTTCTCGCACCAGCCCGGGTGCGCCATGCGCTCCATGCCGATGATGGTAGCCGCGGGGTCGCTCAGGAACCCTTGCCGATCCACTCCTCGCCGCCCTCGTAGACCTCCTTCTTCCAGAGCGGGACGGTCTCCTTGAGCGTGTCGATCGCCTCCGCGCAGGCGGCGAGCGCGGCGGCGCGGTGCGGGGCCGAGACGGCGATCACCACGGAGACCGCGCCGATGTCGACGCGGCCGGTCCGGTGGTGAATCGCAACCTCGCTGAGCTCGTGCTTCGCCTTCAACGACTCCGCCAGCTCGGCCATCACCTTCTCGGCCATCTCCGCGTATGCCTCGTAGTCGAGGTACTGCACCGTGCGACCCCGGGAGCGCATGCGCGTCGTGCCGATGAACGTTGCGACCGCGCCTGCCTCGGGCACCGACACCTCGGCGACCGCGGCATTCGGGTCGAGCGGCTCCGCGCTCAGCCGGAACGCCCCGCCCGAGACCGGCGGGATCAGCGCCACCTCGTCCCCGTCGGCGAGCTCGCGATCGCGCGGGGCGTACGCCTGGTTGACCGCGTAGAGAAGGCCCGCCGGCTCGTCGCCGAGCCCCAGCGCCGGCCAGACGTCGGCGACGGTGGCGACCCCGTCGAGCTCGCGCTCCGACCAGCCGGCGCGCTCGCGCAGGCCGGCGAAGACGCGAACCCGGATCATCCCGACAACCTAGTTGACGTCGCGCCGGGCGGTGAGCACGAGGCCGGCCAGGCCGAGCGCCGCCGCCCACGCGAGGAGGATGCCGCCGGCTGCGGCCGCCGGCAACAGGTGGTCGCCGGTCATCCCCGAGACCGCGTCGCCCGCATGGCCCGGCCCGAACCGTCCCACCGACGGCACGAAGCCGAAGAGCACGTTCTCGAGCACGAACACCCAGACGAGCAGCGCGATCACCGATGCCACCTGGTTGTGCAGGATCGCGCCGAGCCCGGCGCCGATCGCGCCCCACAGGGCAGAGGCGACGAAGCCTCCGAGCACGATCAGCAGGACGTCGCCGGTGTCCACCTCCAGCGAGATACCCCGCCCGGCGAAGATCGCGACGCCGATCAGCCAGGTCAGGCCGATCGCGACCGCGGCGAGCACGAGCCCCGCCGCCATCGACGCAACCAGTTTCGCGCCGACGACCCGCCAGCGCCGCGGCGTGAAGACGAACGTCGGGCGGATCGTCCCGAAGCGGTACTCGCTCGTCACCACGAGCACGCCCGCGAGCGCCGCGAAGATGGTCGCGATCCCCCCGATCCCGAGCTGGTCGCGCTGCTCGCCCGCCTCGTCGAGGCCGCTCGCCTTGGTCAGCAGCCCGCCCAGCAGCGCGAACAGCAGCACGAGCGCGATCATCGTCAGCAGCAGTCCGAGGGTCGTCCTCGTCGACCGGATCTTCAGCAGCTCGGATCGGAACTGGTCGATCACGCGTCCGCCTCCGCCGCGTCGGCCGCATCCGCGGTCAGCTCGAGGAAGACCTCCTCCAGGGACGCCCCTTCGGTGGCCAGCTCGTGGACGGGGATGCCGGCGGCGAAGGCGAGGTCGCCGATGCGCTCGCGGGCAGTGCCGGGAACGAGCAGGGCGCCGTCGGCGGCCTCGGTCGGCTCGAGGCCCTCGGCGCGCAGCGTCGCGGCCAGGTCGTCCTGCCGCGGCGTCCGCACGCGGACCGCGCCGCCGACGCGGGCGGTGAGCTCGGTCAGCGGCGACTCGACGACCAGCCGCCCGCGGTTGATGATCAGCACCTGGTCGACCGTCTGTGCGACCTCGGCGAGGACGTGGCTGGAGACGAAGACGGTGCGGCCCTCGGCGGCGTAGGCGCGCAGGAAGTCCCTCAGCCAGCGGACGCCCTCGGGGTCGAGGCCGTTGGCGGGCTCGTCGAGGATCAGCAGCTCGGGCTCGCCGAGGAGCGCCGCCGCGAGGCCGAGCCGCTGCCGCATGCCGAGCGAGTAGCCCTTGACCCGCCGTTTCGCTGCGCCCGTCAGCTCGACCAGGCCCATGACCTCGTCCACCCGAGAGTCGTGCAGGCCGGCCGCGCGGGACAGGATCAGCAGGTGGTTGCGGCCAGACCGGCCCGGATGGAAGTCGGTCGCCTCGAGCACGGCGCCGACGCGGCGCGCCGGCCCGTCGAGCTGCGCGTACTGGCGGTCGAAGACGAGCGCGCGGCCGGTGGTCGGCCGGGCCAGGCCGAGCAGCATCCGCAGCGTGGTCGTTTTGCCCGCGCCGTTCGGCCCGAGGAAGCCCGTGATCGTGCCCGGTTCGAGCGAGAAGGAGAGATCCTCGACCGCGGTGAGCTTGCCGAAGCGCTTCGTCAGCGCCTCGGCGACGACGACCGGAGCCATGCGCGCACCCTAGATGAGCGCAGCGCCGGGCCCGGGCGAGTCGGTCAGTACGCTGATCCGGATGGGCATGTTCTTCCACTCGGCCGACGAGCCGCCGGAGCGGACCGCCGACCCCGAGCAGCGGCGGGCGAACCTGCGCCGGATCGGGGCGCTCTTTCTGCCGTACTGGCCGCGGCTCTCCGGGCTCCTCGCCCTGATCGTCGTCGCGGCGGCGCTCGGCGTCGTCCCGGCGTTCCTGCTCCAGCGCGTGCTCGAGGCGATCCAGCGCAGCGACACCAGGGCGCTTTCGCTGAACGCCGCGGGGATGATCGTGATCGCGGTCGTCACCGGCGTCCTCGGCGTCGTCCAGACGCTGCTGTCGAACCAGGTCGGCCAGCGCGTGATGCACGACCTCCGCGCCGCCGTCTTCCGCCATCTGCAGCGGCTGTCGCTCGCGTTCTTCACCCGTACGCGCACGGGCGAGGTGCAGTCGCGGATCCAGAACGACATCGGCGGCGTCCAGAACGTGGTCACGAACACGGCGACGTCGATCGCCTCGAACGTGACGACGGTCGCCGCGACGATCGTCGGCATGTTCGTCCTGAACTGGAAGCTTGCGCTCTTCGCGCTCGCGCTGATCCCCGTGTTCGTCCTGCTGACGAGGCGTGTGGGCAACGAGCGGCGGCGGATCGCGAAGACGACCCAGGAGACGCTCGCCGACATCTCCAGCCAGGTGCAGGAGTCGCTCTCGGTCTCGGGGATCCTGCTCGGCAAGACGATGGGCCGCGGCGCCGAGCTCGCCGACCGGTTCGAGTCGGACTCGCTGCGCCTGGCCGAGCTCGAGGTGCGCCAGCGGATGGCCGGCCGCTGGGTGATGGCATCGATCCAGACCAGCTTCGCGGTGATGCCGGCCGCGGTCTACTGGTTCGGCGGCCTCGCGCTCGCCCACGGCGCGACCTCCGTCTCCGTGCCGATGCTGGTCGCGTTCACGACGCTGCAGACGCGGCTGTTCTTCCCGGTCGGCTCGCTGCTCGGCGTCGGCCTCGACGTCCAGACCTCGCTCGCGCTGTTCGACCGCATCTTCGAGTACCTCGACCAGCCGGTCGACATCGTCGA
>Ga0070684_100002264_pt1 | contig 14167 bp, 14 predicted proteins | sample KBSC723LmetaG_FD_65653 | JGI IMG/M metagenome (GOLD analysis project Ga0070684, IMG submission 65653) | Corn rhizosphere microbial communities from Kellogg Biological Station, Michigan, USA - KBS C7.2-3L metaG | ecosystem: Host-associated > Plants > Roots > Rhizosphere ...
CCACGACACCGGCTGGATCGCCCCGCCACGCGCCTCGAAGACCAGCGACGCGTATAACAGCAGGGGCGAGAAGGGGCCGAACATCCGGCCGGGCACCACAACCACGCGCTGCGCCACGAACTGCAGGCTACCCGCCGGACCTTTATTACGAAGTCGTCACGGGCGTTGAGATGTGACCCAGAAAACATACACTGTTAGTGCAACATGATCGACCTCAGCCCTTGCCCCCGTGAAGCCGAGGAACGCATGCCCGATCTAGCCCTGCACGCCATCGGTGTGCATTTCGGCGGTCTCGTCGCCCTCGACGACGTCTCGCTGGAGGTGCCCTCGGGTGGCGTCGTCGGGGTGATCGGGCCCAACGGGGCGGGCAAGACGACGCTCTTCAACGTGGTCTGCGGCTTCATCCGCCCGGACCGTGGCACGATCACTTGGCAGGGTGCTCCTCTTCGGCCCAAGCCGCAAGACCTGAATCGTCTCGGAATCGCCCGGACCCTGCAAGGCGTCGGCCTCTTCGACGGGCTCACCGTCCTGGAGAACGTGATGGCCGGGGCGACGCACAACGCCAAGGCCGGCTTCGCCTCGGCGCTCCTCGGGCTGCCGCGCAGCGACCGGGACGAGCGCCGGCTCCGGGCCCAGGCGATGGCGAAGCTCGAGCTGCTCGGCGTGTCCGACCGGGCTTCCCAGTACCCGAAAATGCTGCCGTTCGCCCTGCGCAAGAGGGTCGCGCTCGCGCGCGCCCTCAACGCCGACCCCACGCTGCTGCTGCTCGACGAGCCGGCCGGCGGGCTCTCGGCCGACGACGTCGACGAGCTCGCCGAGCTGATCCGCGGCCTGCGCGGCGAGCACTCGGTGATGCTCGTCGAACACCACATGGACCTGGTGATGAAGGTGTGCGACACGATCGTCGTCCTGGACTTCGGCAAGGTGATCGCCACCGGCAAGCCGCACGAGATCCAGGACAACCCGGCGGTGGCGGACGCCTACCTGGGCACCGAGGCACAGGCGGACGCGTAATGGCGATGCTCGAGGTCAACGACGTCACCGCCGGCTACGGCGGCGGGCCGGTCCTGCACGGGGTCACCATCGCGGTCGAGCCGGCCACCATCACCGCCGTGCTCGGGGCCAACGGGGCGGGCAAGACGACCCTGCTGCGCACGATCTCCGGCCTCGTCAAGCGCAGCCGCGGCGACGTCCACTTCGACGGCGTCAACATCGCCCGCGTGCCGGTCGAGCAGCTCGTCCAGCGCGGCATGGCGCACGTCCCCGAGGGCCGCGGCGTCATCGGCGAGCTGACCGTCGAGGAGAACCTGCGCCTCGGCGGGCTGTTCAAAAACGCCCCGCATCACGAGATCTACGACCTGTTCCCGCCGCTCGCCGCGCGCCGCCGCCACCTCGGCGACGAGCTGTCCGGCGGCGAGCGGCAGATGCTGGCACTCGGCCGGGCGCTCGTGGCCGGGCCGCGGCTGCTGCTGCTCGACGAGCCCTCGCTCGGGCTGGCCCCGAAGGTCGTCGCCCAGATCATGGCGCTGCTCGCCCGGCTGCGCGACGAGCGTGGGCTGACCGTCCTGCTGGTCGAGCAGAACGTCCGCAGCGCGCTGTCGGTCGCCGACCGTGGCGTCGTCATGTCGCTCGGCCGGATCGTCACCGAGGCCCCCGCCGACGCGCTGCGCGACGACCAGGACCTCCGCCACGCATACCTGGGGTTCTGAAGTGCAACGGTTCATATTCCTGACCCTCGACGGGCTGTCCCACGGCGCGGTGTACGCCGCGTTCGCCCTCGCGATCGTGCTCATCCACCGCAGCACGCGCGTGGTGAACTTCGCCCAGGGCGCGATCGCGGTGGCTTCCGCGTACGTGGGCTACTCGGTCGCCGCCGGCTCCGGCTCGTACTGGCTGGGCTTCATCGCCGCGCTCCTGTCCGGCGTCATCTTCGGGGCGCTCATCGAGCGGGTCGTGATGCGCCCGGTCGAGCAGGGGCCGCCGCTCAACCCGGTCATCGTCGCGCTCGGCCTGGTGCTGGTCATCCAGGCGATCCTCGGGATGATCTACGGGAACGACTTCAAGCCGCTGCCGACCCCGTTCAGCCGGACCGCGTGGACGATCGGCGGAGTCGCCGTGCTCTCGCCGTATGACCTGTTCGTCTTCGGCGCCGTCCTCACGCTCATGGTGGGTCTGGCGCTGCTCTTCTCCCGTACCAAGGCAGGCTTGAGAATGCGTGCGTCGGCCTTCGCGCCCGAGGTTTCCCGTCTCCTCGGGGTCAACGTCGGGCGGATGCTGACCTTGGGCTGGGCGCTGGCCGCCGCGGCCGGCGCGCTCGCCGCGCTGCTGGTCATCCCGACCGAGCTGGGCCTCAACCCCAACGCGATGGACCTGGTCTTCGTGTCGGCGTTCACGGCGGCCGTGGTCGGGGGCATCGACAGCCCGGCCGGCGCGGTCATCGGCGGCCTCGGTGTCGGCCTGGTGCTTTCCTATGTCACTGGGTACTCCAGCAGCGACGTCACCCCGATCGCCGTGCTGATCCTGCTGGTCGCCGTGCTGCTGCTGCGGCCCGGCGGCCTGTTCACCTCGACCCGGATCAGGCAGGTCTGAGCCGTGTTCACGCTGCTGCGCAACTTCCTCATCACGGCCGGCGCCGGGATCGTCCTGTTCGGGCTGACCTACGCGGTCGAGCCGTTCCGGGACTACCAGCTGGCCACCGTCGCCGCGTACCTGTGCGCGACGGCCGGGCTGACCGTGCTCATCGGCCTCAACGGCCAGGTCTCACTGGGCCACGGCGCGCTGATGGCGGTCGGCGCCTACACGGTCGCGCTCGTGCAGAACGCGTTCGCCGACGCGAACCACTACGCCCAGTGGACGATCGTCGTCTCGCTGTTGCTCGGCATCGTGGCCGCGCTGGTCGCCGGCGTCGTCATCGGCCTCGCCGCGGCCCGGCTGCGCGGGCCGTATCTGGCCGGCGTGACGCTCGCGGTGGCCGTCGTGGTTCCCGCGTTCGCGACCGTGTTCAGCGGGACGTTCAAGGGCGATCAGGGCCTCAGCGTGGCGGTACCGCCGCCGCCGGAGGCACTGGGCCTCGACTTCCCGGTCGAACGCTGGCAGGCATGGCTGGCGCTGATCGCCGCCCTGCTGGTGATGCTGCTGCTGGCCAACCTCGCCGGCAGCCGCTACGGCCGGATGTTCCGGGCCGTGCGCGACAACGAGGTCGCCGCACGGCTCGCCGGCATCCACGTGGCACGGACCCAGGTGCTGGCCTTCGTGGTGAGCGCGGCGTGCGCCGGCCTGGCCGGTGGCATGTTCGCGATCCTCTCGCAAAGTGTGTCGCCGAGCGCGTTCTCGTTGACGCTCTCGCTCTACCTGCTGCTCGCCGTCGTCCTCGGCGGACTGGGCAGCCTGGCCGGTGCGGTGTGGGGCGCGGTCGCGCTCGTCCTGCTGCCGGAGCTGTTGTCCAGCCTGACCAACGCGATGGACCTGTCCCCCGCCGCGGCTCAGCGCCTGGAAGGAAATCTGCCGCTGGCCATCTTCGGCCTCACGCTGATCGTGGTCATGATCGGTGCCCCGAGCGGCATCCAGGGCGCCATCAACCGCCTCACCCGAAGAATCCGCAAACCGCAGGAATCCCGCCTCACGAAGGGTGGTGCCACAACATGACCCATGCCATGAACCGTGTGCTCAAACGCAGTCTGGCGCTCGCCTGCTCACTGGCCCTCGCTACTGCCGTCGCTGCCTGCGGCGGCGGAGGGAGCAACGGCAACAACTCCGGTGGTGGCTCGCAGAACGTGCCCGGGGTGACCGACACCGAGGTCATCGTCGGGTCACACCAGCCGCTCACCGGGCCGGCCGCCCCCGGCTACTCGAAGATCGCCCCGGCTACCAAGGCCTACTTCGACTACGTCAACGCACACGGCGGCGTGAACGGCCGCAAGATCACGTACAAGTACCTCGACGACGGCTACAACCCGTCGAACACCCAGCAGGTCGTCCGCCAGCTCGTCCTGCAGGACAAGGTGTTCGCGATCCTCAACGGGCTGGGCACCCCGACCCACTCGGGCGTGCTGGAGTTCCTGAAGTCCAACCGGGTGCCCGACCTGTTCGTCGCCTCCGGCGCGCTGGCCTGGAACCAGCCGACCAAGTACCCGTACACGTTCGGCTACCAGCCCAACTACACGGTCGAGAGCAAGGTGCTGGCCACCTACGTGAAGCAGAACTTCGCGGGCCAGAAGGTGTGCTTCCTCGGCCAGAACGACGACTTCGGCCGCGACGGGCTGTCCGGCGTGGAGAAGGTTCTCGGCGCGACCGGCCTGGCCGCCAAGGACACATACGTGCCGACCAACACCAACGTCGCCCCGCAGATCGGCAAGTTCAAGGCCGCGGCGTGCACCGTTGTCATGCTCGACACCGTTCCCGGCTTCACCGCGCTCGTGCTCGGCACGGCCGCGAAGCTCGCGTACAAGCCGCAGTGGGTCGTCTCCAGCGTCGGCGCCGACTATCGCACCCTCGCCGCGCGCCTCGGCGCGGCCGGCACCCCGCTGCTCGAGGGTCTCATCGGCGCCGGTTACCTGCCGGCCGTCGACGACGACAGCAACCCGTGGACCCAGCTGTTCAAGAAGATCAACAGTGACGCCAAGGGCCCCGAGTTCGACGGCAACGTCATGTACGGCTTCTCGGTCGGCTACCTCTTCGTGCAGGCGCTGCAGAAGGCCGGGAAGAACCTGACCCGGCAGGGCATCGTCGACGCGATCGAGGCCGGCGGGTTCAAGGGCCCCGGCATCGTCCCGCTGCAGTACTCGAAGGACAACCACTCCGGGTACGGCGGCGTGCAGATCGCCAAGATCTCCGGCGGCAAGCAGTTGCCGATCGGCGCGGTCTTCACGACAGATGACGGCGACGGGGCCATCACCGAGTACAAGGAAGCCCCAGCGGTCCCGACCGCGGACGGCATCCCCGCTGCATAACTCCTAGCAAGCTGAGATGGTCGCGCGGATCACGTCGGCCACCTGCTGCGGATCGTCCGACATCGGTACGTGTCCGCAGCCGGTCAGGTCGACGTGGTTCGCGCCCGGCAACAAGTCCCGGGCGCGGGCCGCCTGCCGGTACGGCAGGATCGCATCCCTGGTCCCCCAGGCGACGGTGACCGGCATCGCGAATGTGTGCGCGCCGAACGCGTAGTGGCGCGCGGCCCTGGCCACCGGCCGGAACCCCTTGCCCCGGCGCAGCGCGAGCGTGTCGTCGAGCACCCGGTCGGCCGAGAGCCGGCGCGGGTCGACGACCAGCCGGTTGAACGCGAGCCAGCGACCGGCCTTCGTGCGGTACAGCGCCCGCAGCACCGGCGTCGGGCTGAACGTGCCGGCGCGCATTGAACCCAGAACCGTGAGCGCCCGGCGAATCTCGGCCGGGTTGGCGAAGCCGGCCGGCGACAGCGCCGTCGCCGACCGGACGTTGCCACCGGCGGCCAGCTCGAGCGCGATCGCGCCGCCGAGGCTGTTGCCGGCCACGTGCGGGCGGTCCAGCCCGGCGTCGGCGAAGAACGCGCAGACCGCCTCGACCAGCCCGGACATGCCGGTCGGCACGCGGTCCGGTATCGCCGAGCGGCCGAAGCCGGGCAGGTCGACCGCGTAGACGTCGTTGGTCGTGGCGAGGTCGGCGATGACCGGCTCCCAGGCCCGCCAGTGGTGCCCGATGCCGTGGATGAGCACCAGCGGCTCACCCTGCCCGAACCGCCGGAACGCCAGCCCGCCCACCGCTAGGCCGTCACATAGGCGTCGGCGTCGAAGCGGCGGGTCTCCTGGCGGTATTTCCACGTGTACCCGGGCCAGATCGTCGAGTTGCGGCCGGTCGGGTCGAGGTACCAGCTGTTGCAGCCGCCGGCCAGCCACACCGTGTTGCGCATGCGATAGTCCATCACGGCGACGAACCCGCGCAGCATCTCCGGCCGCGGCTCGACCCGGCTCAACCCCCGCCGGCGCATCGTCTTCAGGGCGTCGAGGATGTAGGCGACCTGGCTCTCGATCATGAAGATGATCGACGTGTGGCCGAGCCCGGTGTTCGGCCCGACGAGCAGGAACAGGTTGGGGAAGCCGCTGACGGTGATCCCCCGGTAGGCCTTCGGGCTGCCCTCCCAGACCTCGGCGAGCGTGCGCCCGTCCCGGCCGCGGATCTTCTCGGCGATGGGTGTGTCGGTGACGTGGAACCCGGTGCCGAAGATGATCGTGTCGACATCGTGCTCGACGCCGCCGGCCGTGACGATCCCTTGTGGACGGATCTCGCGGATCGGCTCGGTCACCAGGTCCACGTTGTCCTGTCGCAGTGCCGGGTAGTAGTCGTTGGACAGCAGGATCCGCTTGCAACCCAGCCGGTAGTCGGGGGTCAGTTTGGCCCGCATGGCCGGGTCCGGGATCGACCGCTCAAGGTGGCGCTGGGCGCCCTGCTGGAGAACGCGCATGACCTTCGGGTTGAGAAAACCGGTCGCGAGCAGTTCCCGGGCCCAGTAGATGCCGCCGCGCATGGCCGTCTGGAGGGCCGGCATCCGCTGGTACGCCCGATGCTCGAAGTCCGTCAGGGGACGGGACCGTCGCGGTGTGATCCACGGCGGGGTGCGCTGCAGCACGGTGAGGTGGGCGACCTTCGGCTGGATCTGCGGCACGAACTGGATCGCGGACGCGCCGGTGCCGATGACGGCGACGCGGCGGCCGGTCAGGTCGAGCCCATGGTCCCAGCGGGACGAGTGGAAGGTCGGGCCGGTGAACGTCTCCAGGCCCGGCAGCTTCGGGATCGACGGCTCGTTGAGTGGGCCGGCACCCGAGATCAGCACGTCGGCGGTGAACTCCCCGACGGTGGTGTCGATCGTCCACTGGTTGGTCGCGTCGTCCCACGATGCGCCGCGGACGTCGGCGTTGAACCGGATCTTGTCCCGGACCCCGAACCGGTCCGTGCACGCCTCGAGGTACTCCCAGATCTCGCCCTGGGGCGAGAACGTGTTCGTCCAGTTGGGGTTCGGCGCGAACGAGAACGAGTACAGGTGCGAGGGCACGTCACACGCGCAGCCCGGGTAGGTGTTGTCGCGCCACGTGCCGCCGAGCCGGGACGCGCGCTCGAGGACGACGAAGTCGTCGATGCCCTGCTGCTTCAGGCGGATGGCCGCGCCGATGCCGCCGAATCCGGCCCCGACAATGGCGACGTGGACGTGCGTCAATGTGGCTCCTCACCTGGTACCGGCTGGTACCAGGTGAGGTTACCATCTCATCGGCCGGGGTTACAGCCCTCGTGTCACGGCCCCGTTGTTACAGCCCGAGCAGGCGGTCCAGGAAGTCGCGGTAGCTGCGCACGGCCGCGCGCAACCGCTCGGTGTCGCCGCTCTGGCCGTCGCGCCAGTCGCCGAGTTCCTGCTTGGCCCGGCTGAGCGCGGCGGTCAGGCCGGCCACCGCCTCCTCGACCAGCCGCTCGGCCTCGCCGGCCACGGTCTCGGGGTCGTCGATGAACCGCAGCTGCAGTTCGCGCCAGCGGTCGCGAATGCCCTGCGCGTCGGCTTCGTTCCAGAAGGCCGCCACGGGAGCCGGCTCCACTGATCCGGGCTTCATTTCATCGTGTACCGAGGTCGCCTCACCGGCGACGATGGGACCGTTGTCGACGCTCTGGTCGTCGGCTTCGTTCTCGGCTCCGGGCGCTGTATCCGTCCCGGTCCGGTACAGGGTGCCGGGTGCGCTCTCGGCCTCGACGGCGTCGACGGCGTCGCGGTCGGTGCCCGCCTCGTGGGCGCCCGTCCCGTCCGCGCTGCGCTGCTCGGGCACCATGGCGTTGACCGGTGCCGTCGCGACGGCGGTCGGCGAGTGGACGTCGCCGGCTTCCGACGCGGATTCGCGGGCCGAAGTGCCTTCGGAGCCGGCCTCGTAGTCGGCCTCGTCTTCCTGGAACGCGTCCCGCTCGCGATTCGCCTCGTCGACGCCGAACGGATCGCCGCCGCGGCCGACCTCGTCGCCCTCGGGGGTCTCGTCGTGGTCGTGACGCATCTCGTCGACGCGGGTCTCGCCGTCAAACGCCTCGTGGTCCCCGCGCATCTCGTCGACGCGGGTCTCGCCGTCAAACGCCTCGTGGTCCCCGCGCATCTCGTCGACGCGGGTCTCGCCGTCGTGGTCCTGATGCATCTCGTCGGCGCGGGTCTCGCCGGCGGCGTCACGGGCGTCCTCGGCGGCGTCGCGGGCGTCGTGAGCGGCGTCGCGGGCCTCCTCGCTGCGTTCGCGGACGGCCCAGTCGCCCTCGCGGGCCTCGTCGTCGACCGTGTCGGTCGCGTCGGGGCGGGCCGCGGCGTCGAGTTCGGTGTCGGTGTCGCGGTCGGGTTCGTCGCCGGCGTGGTACGCCTCTTCACGAACGTCGTCGGCGTACGCCGGATCGCGCGGGTCGTGGTCGTCGAGCCGAGTCGACGACTCAGTGCCGTGAGTCATTGTGGATTCTTCCTCTCCCCGAGTCAGGTGGGGTGTCCACCGGCTAAGACCGGTTGGTGGTGTCGTGCTCGACCCGCTCGCCGGCCGCGTAGCGCTCGGCCTCTTCCCGGTCGGTCCGGTCGGTCCGGTGAACTCGGTCGGCGTCGTCGTCGGCGTCGTAGCGGTCGGACTCGGCCCGGTCGGCCCGGTCGGCGGCCTGGTCAGCCCGGTCGGCGGCGCGGTCGGCCCGGTCGGCCTCAGAGCGGTCGGCGGCCTCGCTGCGGTCAGCGTCGTAGCCGGCCGGTTGGCTGGTGCGGTCGGTGACGGTTTCCGTGGCGGTGGTCGTAGCGGTCGTGGACGGCGCGGTGGTCGTCTCGCGCGGGGTGCCCAGCAGGTCGCTGAACAGCTCGCGGTAGTGCACGACGGCCTGGCGCAGCTGCTCGGTGGTCGCCTCGCCCTTGGCGTTCGCGAGGTTGATCTCGTGGGCGTCCCGGTAGTGGCCCAGCGTCCGGGCGTGTTCCACGGACAGGTTGGCCACCTGCTCGTCGTAGTCGCCGGTCGGGTAGCCCCGCTCGGCGATCAGCTGCGTGACGAGCTGGTCGGCCTCGTCGACGGCCCCGTTCGGGTCGTCGAGAAACTTGGCTTGGATCTGGTCCCAGGCGGCGGTGTAGCGCTCGCGCGACTCGGGGCTGAGTTCGCGCAGCTCGAGCTGGGCGTGGCGGCGCTCGCGTTCGCGCAGTTCGCGTTCGGCGGCGAGGCGGCTATCTCCCTCAGCGACCGCGCGATCGTACTCCGGGCCGAACCGCTTCTGGAGCGCGCGACGGCGGGAGAGCATCACGAGCGCGGCAACGATTGCGAGGATGACGACGATCACGACGACGAGGATGACTACGGACGTCGATGACATGGCTTGTTCCTCCTTTACTAGAGGTTTTCCACGGAATCGCCTCCGTCAAACTCATTGCATGTCATCTCTGATCCGCAGTAACGTCCCTGGTTCGTTTCCCGAGTCGGTCCTCCTGCGCCGCCATCCGGCGATCATCGACCAGGTGCTCGCGGCGCACCCGTACCCGCCGGAAATCCAACGGGCCCTCGAGACGCTGTATCGCGAGATCACCGGTGGACGGATCGAGCCGTTCGAGGACTGGGGGCGCGCCGGCGAACGCTGGGTTGACCAGCCGTTTCTCTGGGCGGAGGCGCTGTTCTACAGCAAGCTGCTGGTCGCCGCCGGATACTTCGGGCCGGGGCCGTGGCGCGGGATCGACCCGTTCGGCCCGCAGAAGGCGGCCGAGCTGGGCGGGCTTCCGGCCGTGGACACCGGGCTCGACCGCGCGGCACTCCTGCACGCCGCACTCCTCGGCAACCGCGCCGACCTGGGTTTCCAGCTGCTCACGAAGAGTGAGGACGACGCCGAGCTCCTCGTCGACGACAGCGCCCAGATGTGGCGGCACCTCGACGCCGGCCCGGCCGGGCCGGTCTGCATCCTCAACGACAACGCCGGCACCGAACTGCTGGCCGACCTCCTCCTCGCCGACGACCTGCTGCGCTCGGGCCTTGCGACCCGCGTCGAGCTGCACCTCAAGCCGCATCCGACGTTCGTCTCCGACGCGACGACCGCCGACCTGGTGGCGACCGTCGGGCGGGTGCGGCACACCGGCGTCTGGGACGCCCTCCGCGACGGGCGGATCGAGGTCGTCGCCCACCCGTTCGCCGTCGAGCCGCTGCCCTACCGGGACATGCCGGACGACCTCAAGGATCGACTCGGCGCCGCCACGCTCACCATCGCCAAGGGCGACCTCAACTACCGCCGGCTGGTCGGCGACCGCGACTGGCCGCCGACCGACCCGTTTGATGAGCGCACCGCGTACTTCCCAAGCCCGGTCGTGACGCTGCGTACTCTCAAATCCGACGTGATCGTCGGGCTCGACGCGGCCACCGTCGACCGGCTGGACGATCTCGACAAATCCTGGCGTAGCCGGGGGAAGTACGCAGTCATCCAATTCCGGCCCTGACCCCTCCCTATCGCCGCTTGTGGCCACACCGATAGCATGAGCGCTGTGGATATTGCCGCGGCGCGGGCTTACCTTGAACGGATCGGTGTGAGCTCGCCCGTCGAGCCGGATGCCGAGACGCTGGCCGACCTGCAGGAACGGCACCTTTACACGGTGCCGTTCGAGAATCTGAGCATCCACCTCGGCGAGCCGATCGTGATCGAGGAGCAGCCGCTCTTCGACAAGATCGTCACCCGGCGGCGCGGCGGCTTCTGCTACGAGGTCAACGGGCTGTTCAGCATGCTCCTGCGGACCCTCGGCTACCAGGTCACGCTGCACGCGGCCCGCGCGGCGACGCCGGACGGGTTCGGGCCGCCGTTCGACCATCTGGCGCTGCGGGTGTCGACCCCGGACTCGCCGTGGCCGTGGCTGGTCGATGTCGGCTTCGGCGCGTTCACGCACCGGCCGCTGCGCCTGGACAGCCGCGGCGACCAGCACGACGCGGCCGGCCGTTTCCAGATCGTCGACGAGGATGACGGCGATGTGGTGATCCTGAAGGACGGCCTGCCGGAGTACCGGCTGGAGCGCCGCGCGCGCGAGCTGGCCGACTTCGAGCCGACCTGCTGGTGGCAAACCACCTCGCCGAAGTCGCACTTCACGCGGTCGCTGGTCTGTTCACGGCTCACCTCGACGGGCCGGATCACGTTGAGCGGCCGGATGTTGATCGAGACGATCGACGGCGAGAAGACCGAGCGGCCACTCGGCCCGGACGATGCGACCGTCCTCGATGCGTACCGCGAGCACTTCGGCATCAACCTCGACAAGGTCCCGGCGGTGGCTTAGCAAGCGTTCCATGGATATTCGGTCGCGCGGCGACGGTGCGTGTCGTTTCCTTGACGCTATGGAACTCGCCTGGCTCGACCCGGCCAACCCGGACCGGCGGGACGTCGACGGCGCGGTTGCGCTGCAAGCGGCCGCCCGGTCCGTCGACCTTCCTGACTTCCCGGCGCCGACCGTCTCGGCCTTCCGCGCCAACCTGCGCCACGGCTGGGAGGACAACGCGCCGCAGACCGCCGTCCTCCGCGACGCCCATCAGCGCGTCGTCGGCCTGCTCGAGGTGTGGCTGCCTGCATGGGACAACCGCCATCTGGGTGGCGTCGAGGTGACCGTGCACCCCGAGTTCCGCCGCCGCGGCCTGGGCACCCAGCTGGCCGACGCCGGCGTCCAGCACGTCAAGGCGACCGGCCGGCGGCTGCTGACCGCCTTCACCCGCGACGAGGAGGCGGCCGCCGCGCTCTGTCGCGCCTTCGACCTCAAGCAGGCGTCCGAGGCCGTCATGCGCCGGCAGGACCTGCTCGCGGTCGACTGGGAACGGGTCGATCGCGAGTCCGCGAACGCACAAGCGCACGCGACCGACTATGAGCTGCTCCGGCTGGACGCCCGCACGCCCGACGAGCTCATGCCGCAGGTTGTCGAGATGGTCGCGGCGATCAACGACGCGCCGACCGACGACCTCGACGTCGAGGACGAGGTGTTCAGCCCCGAGCGGATCCGCGCGTTCGAAAACGCCATGATCGCCCGGGGCCAGCGCTGGCGCCGCGTCGCCGCCCGGCACAAGGGCACCGGCGTGCTGGCCGGGCACACCAACGTCGGGGTCATCAACGAGACGCCGGACTTCGGCTGGAACGGTGACACGAGCGTGGTCCGGGCGCACCGCGGGCACCGGCTGGGTCTGCTGTTGAAAGCCGAGATGATGCGCTGGCTCCGCGAGGAGGAGCCACAGCTGCGCTGGATCGTCACCGGCAACGCCGCGGCCAACAAGCACATGATCCAGATCAACGAGTTGCTCGGATACCGGATCATGCACAACGAAGTGGGCTGGCAGCGAGCGCTCAGCGACTGATTTTCGGGTTTTTACCCGAAAAGGCAGATACATCCGTACTTTCGGCTATGTGAGCAGATTTGCCAGAACCAGCGCCTTCGCTCTGATCGTCGTCGGCGCCGGACTTGTGATCTCCGCGTTGCCGGCCGACGCCGCCACCGGCCGCCACCACGCCCCCAAGGGCCAGGTGGCCAACGTCATCCGGATGACCAACCAGGCTCGCGCGCGGGCCGGCTGCGGGCCGGTCACCTACAACCGGCGGCTGAGCAACGCCGCCTACCGGCACTCGCGCGACATGGCGTCGAGCAACTACTTCTCGCACTACAACCGGTTCGGTGACGGGCCGGGCGACCGCGAGTGGAACGCCGGGTACCGCTGGAACGCCTACGGCGAGAACATCGCCTGGGGCCAGCGCGACGCCAACTCGGTGATGCGGGCCTGGATGAACAGCCCCGGACACCGCCGGAACATCCTCAACTGCCGATACCGCAGCGTCGGCGTCGGCCTCGCCTACAACTCACGCGGGATCCCCTACTGGACCCAGGACTTCGGAGCGTAGGAACCGGGTGAGCGCGCGCTGGTAGGGCTCGATCGTGGAGATCTCCGCGTACTCCTCCGGGCCGTGCTGGCCGTCGCCGCCGACTCCGAACACGACCGCCTCGACGCCGACCTGCGAGTAGAACCGGCCGTCGCCGGCGCCGTGCTTGTAGAGGAACTCCCCCGCGTACCCCTCCGCCTGGGCCGCCTCGCGCAGCAGCTTGACCTCCGGCCGGTCGTGGTCGGCGTGGTGCGGCCCGTCGACGTGCTCGACGATCACATCGATGCCGGGTTCGCCGAAGCTCTCCAGGTAGCGAGCCAGCTCCCCGATCGAACGGCCATAGAACGACGGGTCATCGGCCGTGAACCGGATGTCGAGTGAGGCTTCTCCGTAGGCCGGGATCTGGTTGACCGCCCGATTCGGGGTATCGATGCGGGCGACGTTGACGGTGGTGCGCCACTCGGGACCGGCCGGCGCCGGGTAGCGATCCTGCAGCCGGCCGAGCGTGCGCACCAGCTTGTCGAGGGCGTTGTCGCCGAGCCACGGGTACGCGCCGTGCCCGCTCCGGCCGGTCGCCCGCACGATCGCGTGCAGCAGCCCCTTCGAGTCGGCGACCAGGTCCAGCCGGCTGTGCTCGCCGATGATCACGAACTGCGAACGGACGCGCTGGATGACGACCTGGTGGCGGGTGCCGTGCCGGCCGCCGACCTCCTCGTCGGTGACGAGTTGCAACCCGATCGGATACGGCAGCGACAGCGCCTGCTCGCGGAAGACGGTCGCCAGCGAGAGCGCAGAGATCTTCATGTCCTGGGCGCCCCGGGCATAGAGCCGGTCGCCGTCGCGCCGCGGCACGAATTGCGACGGCTCCGCCGGTACCACATCCAAATGCCCGTTGAAGATCACCCGGAACTCCGGCCGCGAAGTGCCCGGGTAGAGCAGGGCGCTCGGTTTGCCGCCGGACTCGAAGCGCTCGACGTGGAAGCCGGGGCCGACGTAGTCGATCGTGAACTCGAGTGCCCGCCGCAGGTCGTCTGGCCGGTCAGCGGTCGATTGGATGGCGAGTAACTCAGCGGCGGAGTCCAAAAACGTCACGCAGCCATCCTATGACTTTACAGTCGTTAGGTTACGCGCTAGCCTTACGTCTGTAAGTATACGGACGTAAGGAGCCCGCGATGGACGCCCGCCCTCGGCGCTGGACCGCCCTCATCGTGCTCAGCCTCACGCTGGTCGCGGTCACGCTCGACAACTCCGTGCTCAACACCGCACTGCCGTCGCTGGCCCGCGCCCTGCGGGCGAGCACGTCGGACCTGCAGTGGATCACCGACGCCTACACGTTGCTGTTCGC
>Ga0070684_100002269_pt1 | contig 14155 bp, 14 predicted proteins | sample KBSC723LmetaG_FD_65653 | JGI IMG/M metagenome (GOLD analysis project Ga0070684, IMG submission 65653) | Corn rhizosphere microbial communities from Kellogg Biological Station, Michigan, USA - KBS C7.2-3L metaG | ecosystem: Host-associated > Plants > Roots > Rhizosphere ...
GTGTGCGTGATCGGCGACTGCGCCTGCGGGTACCCGGGCGGGAACGGCGCGAACGGCGGCGTCGGCTTCGGGAAGTTGTTCGGGTTCGCCCAGTCCAGCGTCGGATCGACAGCCAGCGGGTGCGACCCCGTCAGCTGATTCCGATAGTGGATCAGCGCGGGAACGCCCTTGGTCTGCTCGAACTTCGGCCCCGGCGAGGTGCGCCTGAACGCAATCTGGCCGGTCCCGTCGAGCGACGGATTGCCGGCCGGGTCTGTCAGAACGTTGCCGCCATAGCCAAACAGCGTCGTCTGCGGGAAACCCGACGGCAATTGCTGAGCCTGGAACGTGTTGATCTGCACCGTGTACTCGTTCTGCCCGGCAGCATTTCGCGTGGGCGCATACGAATAGAAGCGCTGGAAGTTGGTCTGGAACCTGGGGATCGTCGTTGCGTCGAGCTGGGGCGCCGTCGACGGGGTCAACGCGCCTTGCTTGGTTGTTACGTCGTCGTCATCAGACGCCGCGTTGTCGCATGCTGCGCCACCTAGAAGCACGAGGCTCATCGTCAAGCCGATGCGCTGTGCCGTTGGGGGGATCGTTATTGGTCGCATTGCCCGCTCCTTCCTTCCGCTGTTTCCTGAACCGCGCCTCTTCAACGAAGACCGCGCTCGCCCGATGCATAAAAAGATCGCAGGGACTGATGATCAAGAGTCGGAGCGGCCGACTTTGTGACAGCAATCATCGTTTACAACGCGTTCGTCACCCGAACGCAATCATCAACGATTCATCGAAAATTAGATCATTGCCGTTTCAGTCGGAAATCAGTGTTGTGATGTTCCAACACCGGCGCACGCGAACGCACGGGCGTCCCGCGCACAACGCGGAGGCCGCGCGGCCTGCTCAGCTCCAGGCGTTCGACGGATCGTCCTGCGGATTGTCCGACGGATCTTGCGACGGATCTTGCGACGAATCTCCCAGCGGATCCTGCAACGGGTCTTCGGACAGCTGGGCGAGAACGTTCGCAACGACGCGGCCGCAACGGCGGCCCAGGAACCCGAATGCCGTGCGAATGGCGCGGCGGTCGTGGGCCTCGATGTCAATCTGCAACATCTCGCGTGCGCGGTGCAAACGCTGCCGAACCGCATCCTCTCCGAGGCCGAGAACGGCCGCGGTCTCGGTGGTATCGAGCCCCTCGATCGTCCGCAGCATGAACACCTGCCGGTAGTCGTACGGCAACCGATCGATGGCCGCCTCGACGATCGCCATGCTCTCCGAGGACAGGACGTTTTGCTCCGGCGTGCGCGTTGCTTCGGCGGAGACATCCAGCAGCTCGAGCCCATCGAGGTCAGGCAGATCGTCCAGCTGAACGACGCGCATGCGCTGCCGCATCCGAGCGAGCGCGGTGTTCGTTGCGATCCTGAGCAACCAGGTCCCGAACTGCGCGCGTCCCTCGAATTGATAAAGATTGCGCAACGCCGCGAGATACGTGTCCTGCATCGTGTCCTCGACGTCCGAGCCCGTCTTCAGGACCGAACGGATCACGCGATACAGGCGCTGGTTGTACCGCCTCATCAGCGCCGCGCACGCGACCATGTCGCCCGTGCGCGCCCGGTCCACCAAGATCTCGTCGCCGCAGTCGGCACAATCGGCGGCGGCAGACCCCGTCTTCACGGCGGGCATCATGGCCCTGATATTCAGCGCTGCCAGTGTAGGTCGTTAGATTACGGATCGGTCCGTACCAAACCAACCTGACGGTCGATCGATCTGCCCATTTCCAGGAAGCGGACTTTTCGGTCTCGCTTTTCCGGCGATCCCGTTTCCAAGGCGCCGCCATGGAGCCTCATGCGGCTGATATCACCCGGCAATCTCGTCGCGACCGTCGTTGTCGCTGGGCAAGCGCGACGGCTGACCTCCGTCAAGCGCCGTTCGGGGACGTGGGCAGGGCGAAGAAGAACGTGCTCCCCGATCCCAGCGCGCTCTCGACCCACAGGCGACCGCCGTGCGCCTGAACGATCTCCCGCGCGATCACGAGGCCCAGGCCGGCGCCGTCGTGGCGCGGTCTGCGCGCCTGCCAGAAGCGATCGAACACGTGAGGTATGTCCTCCGTCGCGATCCCGACGCCGGTATCGGCGACCCAGAAGACGACCTCGCGTCCTTCCGCTTTCGCCCCCAGCGAGATGCCCCCCACCCGGGTGAACTTGGTCGCGTTGCCGATCAGGTTCTCGAACACCTGAAGGAGCCGGCTCGGGTCGGCCCAGACGTCGGGCAGGTCCGGCATCAGATCGGTGCCAAGCGTCAGCGACTGTGAGCGGACGTGCGGCCCCTGGGATCGGGCGACCGCGGCCACGATCTCGGCCGGCGATACGTCGGTGCGATTGAGCCCGATGCGCCCGGCTTCGAACCTCGTGACGTCGAGCAGATCTTGCAGGATGCGGCTCATCCGTCTGGCGCCGTCCTCGAGCGCCTCGACCGCTTCCATCGAGCGCCGTTCCGGTTTGTCAGGCGGACGGCGGAGCAAGGCCGACTGGAGCATGATGTTCGCCAGCGGGTTGCGCAGGTCGTGGGCCACGATCGCCAGCACCTCGTCACGTGTCCGGGTCGCCGACCTCTCGGCGCGGTGGAGGCGTGCGCTCTCGATGAACAGCGCGCAGCGCCGGCCGATCTCCAGCGCGAGGGGAAGATCCGTCTCGTTGAACGCGCGCCCGCTGGAGGCCAGTCCCAAGGCGCCATGGGTGACGTCGCCGATGCTGAGCGGGACGACCATCGTGCTTCGCAGTCGAATCGCGCGCAGGGCGCGCAGATCCTCGGGGCTCGTCGCGCCGTCTTCGAGTGACTCCGGAGCAAACTCGCTCATCACCGGCTGTCGTTCCCGGAGAACCCGCCGCGCGGGATGCTCGATCGGCACGGTTTCCCGCAGGCTCGTCATGATGGCGTCCGCCACCCAACCCTGGGCCGGGTCGCGGGTCGCGGCGGCGACGCGGTGCAACTCCCCGTCCGCTTGCACGACGTAGAAGATCACGAGGTCGGCCAGACTGCGCGCCACCAGGGGCGCGACGTCGTCGAGCGAGCTCTCGTACCGCAGCGGGCTCAGCACCTCACCGAGCTCGGCGAGGATGCGGTACCGCTCCTCGCTCTCCCGAAGCGCCTCGTGCGCGCCGCGCAGCTCCTTCAGCGTCGCTGCCGTCGCGCGCGCGCCGGCCTCGACGTGGCGAACGATGAAGTCGATGACCAGCGTCAGCAGGATCGCGAGCAGCGCCGTCGAGGCCGCCATGCGGAGCCAGGTGCGGTGAAGGAGCGGGTCGACCTCGCGCGGATCGAGCAGGAAGACGCCCTCGACCACCAGGACGCCGACGATCACGTGTGCCAGCGCCACCACACCGATCAGCGCGAGGCCGAGTGAACGGCCCAGGATGATGGCCCCGAGGACACAGCTGCTGACCAGAACGCCGTTCGCGCCCGCGGCGAATCCCGCCCGCGCGGTGAGATAGAGCGCCGCCGCGACCATCACGAGGATCGCGGCGATCGCCCGGCTTCGGGCGGGCCCGCGCAGGCCCCACCGAAGCCCCGGAAGCAACACGCCCGCCGACGCCAGCACGGCGATGTCCGCCGGCTCGCGTTCCGTCGGACCGACGAAGAGGCCGAGCGCCGCCAGGAGGGGCGCGACGACCGCGCAGACCGTGAGCGTCCCGCGCGAGACGCTGTCACGCCAGGGCTCGAGAGCCTTCACCTGAAGATCGCAGGCGGCTGCCTCGATCGGAACCTCGCCTGGCGGATGAGTCATTCTGTCTTCGAACGCGCGCGGCGGCCGACCAGGTCACGCCAGCGCGCATTGTGGGCAGACGCGCGGTCCGCCACCATCACATGACCATGTGGTCGCGAGAGTCAGCGCGCGATCAGCGCACGTACCCGCGTCGGATCGCGACCAGCGTCGCCTCCGATTTCGTCGACACCTGCAGCTTCCGGTAGATCGATCGGATGTGGCTCTGCACGGTGCTCGTCGAAATGCCCAGGCCTTGGCCGATCTGCGGGTAGCTCGCCCCGCGCGTCAGCAGATCGAGGACCTGCCGCTCTCGCGGCGTCAGGTCGGGCTCGGGACCCTCTCGGTGCGCGTGGAATCCAGCCAGCACCCGCCGCGCGATCTCCGGCGACATGGGCGCGCCGCCGTCGCAGACCTCGTCAATCGCGGACGCGATCTCCGCGGGGCCCGCGTCCTTCAAGAGGTAGCCCGTCGCGCCGGCGCGAAGCGCCTCGTAGATGCTGTCGTCGTCGGCGAACCCGGTCAGGACCATCAGCTCGATACGAGGCCAGGTCGCCTTCGCGATCGAGATGAGCTGCTGCCCCGGCATCCCGGGCAGGCGCAGATCGACGAGGACGACGTCGACGTCCAGGCCTTGCCGGAGCAGGGCGAGGGCCTCCTCGGCACCGTCGACTTCGCCGACGACGCGAAGGTGCGGCCGCCGCCGAAGCACAGCGGCGAGCCGGGAGCGCAGCCGTTCGTCGTCCTCCACGAGCAACACGCGACGAGTCGCCGTCAGCTCAGGCTCCCGTGGTTGCGTATTTGGTTCATTCTCCATCAGAGCCACATGGCGGCGAATGGATTCAGGATTGCGCCGTAACGCAGGTTGCGCGGTCCCCGGTTAGCATTTGATCGTGGACGACGCCTCTGCGGGCCACGATATCCTGCTCGCACAAGCTAGAGCCGGAAATCGCCAGGCGCTGGAAGCGCTGCTCGAGCGCTATCAGAGGCAGGTCTATGGCTTCGGGATGAGGATGTGCGGCAACCCCGACGACGCGAAGGACGTGCTCCAGGAGACGCTGCTGACGATGGCCAGCGGCATCCGCGATTTCCGGGGCGAGTCGTCGCTCTCGACGTGGCTGTTCACCATCGCGCGAAACGCCTGCATCAAGCTGCACCGCAGGAGCAAGTTCGCGCCCGAGCACGAGCGCTCGCTGGAGATCGGCGCCACGACCGAGGCGAAGGATGTCGCCGATCCCGCCCGACGGGCGGACGAGGTGCTGGCGCGCAAGCAGGTCGAGCGCGCGCTCGGGGAGGCGATCGACGAGCTCGAGCCGATCTACCGCGAGGCCATCATGCTCCGCGACGTCGAAGGCCTGACGACGCCCGAGGTCGCGGACGTTCTCGGCGTGACCCCCCAGGCGGTGAAGAGCCGGCTGCATCGGGCGCGGATATCCGTGCGCGAGCGCATCGCCCCGCTCCTCCAGATCCCCACCGATCTGCCGAAGGCGCCCGGAACGTGTCCGGATGCGCTCGCGATGTTCGAGCATTGCCTCGAGGACGAGATCAGCGCGGATCTCTGCGCGCAACTGGAACGGCACCTCGAGACGTGCGAACGGTGCCGCGGCGCCTGCGACACTCTCAAGCAAACGCTCGCGCTCTGCCGCGATTCGGCCACGGCAACGGCGGTGCCAGCGCCGGTCCAGTCCTCCGTCCGGGCTGCGCTGCGCACGTGTGTGCCCGCCGACGCCTGACCGGCTGTCAGTCGCCGAAGAGACGCTTCAGCCGCGCACGAAGACCGCCCGCCGGGCTTCCGCCTGGCGCGGGCGCCGTCGCCTTCTCTTCGCGGCAGCGGCAGCGCTGATCCGGCGGCACGTTTCCCAGGACTTGCTCGACGTGCATGCCGCACCCGGCGAACGTCGGGCGCCCGCACTTCGGGCAGTCGACCCGACGGCACATCAGGCCGCCCCCGTCTTCGCGACCCACGCATCCGCCGTGTGGGCATCGAGCTCTCGCCGGACATCCTCCATATCGAGGTCGCGGACCTTGCCGATGATCGCATCGAGCGACGCTGCCGGCCGCGCGCCGGGAAGCGTCGCGAGCAAAACACCGTCGCGGATGACCATCAGGCTCGGGATGGACCGGATGTCGAAGGTCGCGGCGAGCCCCCGCTCCGCCTCGGTGTCCACCTTGCCGAAGACCACGTCCGGATGCCGCTGCGCCGCCGCCTCGAACACGGGCGCGAACGCGCGGCAAGGACCGCACCAGTTTGCCCAGAAGTCGAGGACCACGATCCCCTGCTCCACGGTCGCGTCGAAGTTCTGTTCGGTCACCTGAACGGTCGCCATTTCGCCTCCATGTCCGTGGGAGCCACGCGCTCGCCAAAGGGTTCTACCTCTTCGGGGCCGCCGCACATCACGGAAACGTCGACCGACGGCGGGTGCAGCAGCGTTCCGTACGCGGGACAGCTCTTGATCGCGCGTTCGATGCCAGCCAGGTGGCGACCGTCCAGGTCCTTCGGCACCTGCACAGTGATCGCGAGCCGGCCGATGCGCGAGACCGGAATCCGCTCTTTTTCGGAGACGACCTCGACCGCCAACCCCTCGGGCGACAGACCGCGACCGTGAAGATAAGCCGCCGCAAAGTAGTGCGCGCAGGCCGCCACGGACACGGCCATCACATCCAGCGGCGACGGCCCCCGATCGTCGCCGCCCGGCACCGTCTTCGGCTGATCGAAGACGAGCTCATGTCCCCCGACGCTCACGCGACTGCCGACCTTCCCGATTGATTCCACGACAAACTTCATCCCGGTGAGAGCCGCCCGCGCCCGAATGGGGTTCGCGGAATCGCGTCGAAGGCGTCACTGGATCGGTGTGGGATCGGCGGGGTAGCGGCGGATCGGCCTGTCGCCCTGGATGACGATCCCCAGCCTGTTCCAGACGATCCGGCGAGAGCCGTCGACGTCGTAGTCGTGCCAACGGGTCAGGAAGTCGTTCCGGTCCAGGTACGCGTAGCCAGTGCGAACGGAGGGATCCATCAAGTAGATGCGGTCACTCGACAACCCGACGACCACGACGTAATGCCCGTCCTCCCAATCCGTCCGCCAGTCGGCGATCTTGCCTGTCGGCCAGGCCTGGATGGCCGCGATCACCACCGCGCCTCGGGAGAGCTCGCGGCCGACGTCGTCCAGCGTCAGCTCGGTGCGCGCCGCGGCCTTCAAGCCGAACCGACGAGCTTCGCTGACGATGCTCTCGACGCTCGTGCCCTCGTCCGGATTGACGTGGAGGTCGGCGTCGAGCACTGACTCAGCCTCATCGAAGACGCTGAAGTAGACGAGGGCGGCCATCAGCGACGCGGCGCCACAGCTCCACGGACGGGCCTGGGAGATGAGGGGCACGGGAAGAAGTCGAGGCGGCTCGGACGTCCGCAGAGCCCGCCCACCGAACGCGGTCCCCAGCAGCAGCAACAGCGCGGCGACGATGCCGGCGACCCTCCGGCCCACTGCGCGGCTCGACGCCGTCGAGCGCCGACTCGAGCTTCGTGCCGCTTCGTTCTCCCCTGCCACCGCAGGCAGAACATGGAGATGCCGACTTCCGGGTGTCAGTCAGCGTTAGTCCCGATCCCGTCACCGCCGGGGGGCACGCCACGCGAGGCGCAGGTCTCCGTCGGTAACGGCGCGCGCGCGCCCCGGCCAAAATGCAGCGGCACTTCGCTTGCAATCTCGTCGACTCGCGCGGAGGTCGGGATGCGGAAGTTGGGCGTGGGTCTGGTCATCCTGTCGTTGGTCGGGGCGTGCGGCGGCGGCGAGGCGTCTCGTAACCCCATCACTCGTGGACCGGGCAATCCCGACGCCGACGCCGGCGACGGCCTGTCGGTGCGACCACAGCCGGCGGTTCCCATTCACGACGACACACAGCTGCACCAGGCAGAGCTCACGATGTCGGCGGACGATTGGCAGTCGATCATCGATGACACGCGCGGCGACGACCTGCGCCACGCGAAGCTGACCTACGACGGCGTCGTGGTCGACGACGTCGGGATTCGTCCCTCCGGCGAGTCGTCGCGCATGCCGGGCAACTCGAAGCAGTCGATCCGCGTGAAGCTCGACGCCTTCGGCCACGGGAAGTTCGCCGGCCTCAAGGAGATCAACATCAAGGGCGAGTACGACGACTACTCGATGATGCGCGAGCGGCTGTCGTACTTCGTCTTCCGTCAGATGCTGCCCACGCCGCAAGCGGCGCACGTCCGCTTGGTGGTCAACGGCCAGCTGCGCGGGCTGTACACGATCCGCGAGATCTGGGACGCGGATTCGATCAAGGCGCACTTCCCCGAGCCGCTCGGACCGCTCTACCGCGTGCGCGGCTTCGTCGGCATGGACCCCTACGCGTATCTCGGCCCGACGACTTCGGCGTACGTCCCGTCGCCGTGGGAGTCTCATATCGACAAGCCCGCGCGGGGCGACGAGGTGATCCCGGCCCTGCTGGACGTCATCAACAACAACCCGGCGATGATCGAAAGCGTCGTCGACGTGGAGGACCTGCTCGACTACCTCGCGGCCTTCGCGGTGGTCATGTGCACCGATGGCTTCGTCGGCGACCACGGGGTATCCGACCACTTCCAGTATTTCGATCCCCAGTCGGGCAAGTTCTTCATCCTGCCCTGGGACCCCGACAACACCTGGTCGTCCCAGGACGAGCTGCCCACCCGGTCAATCACCAAGAGCTTCAGCCGCAACGCCCTGTCGCGTCTGGTCCGCGATACGTCAGACGTGTACGCCCGATACGTCGCGAAGATCAGGGCGGTGATGACCACCGTTCCGCTGACCTCTCTCCAGGGTGAGGTGGACGCGATCTACCAGCAGATCCAGCAGGCGGCGTACGAGGATCCGTTCAAGGCGTTCACCAACGCGGAGTTCGATTGGAGCGCGAGCCACCTCAAGGACGTCCTCGCGCAACGCTACGCGAGCCTGCTGGACCAGGCCGGATCGAATTGATCCTCGCGGGCGGCTACGGTCGCCTCGCCGAGCGCGAGATGAAGGCGTCCAGCGTCGCGTGCGCGGCCTCGAACGGCCTGGCCCGCGGCGCCCGCGGTAAGGGCGGCGGCGTGGGCGGCATCTCCGCCCATTCGTCCCGCCGGCGCGTCGGCGGCGGCGGGCTCGGCGCCTTCGCCGGGGCGTGACGCGGCAGCGGAGGTGGCGTCGGGCCCGGGATCCTCGCCGACGCCGCCTGCATCTTCGCGCGCGCGATCACGGCGTCCCAATCCTCGTCGTCATCGGCAGGAGCCGCCGGTGACCGCAAGCGTGCTGCCACGACGTGCAGTGGATCCATGCTCTTCCTCCCGTCAGAGGTGGCGATAACTCTGTAGGTGAGAGGAACCAGGATGCCGGAACGGCTCACGCGCTGCCGCGCCGGTCGTCGATTACGTCCCGGTGCGGCGCGTCCTCCCCTCGACAAAAGGGCGGCTCAATGGCGACCGCATCCGAGCCGATGGGGTCAGCTGAGGGCTCTGACCATGACGATGAACGCATTCGGGCATGTCCGATTTCTGGCGCTGGCGGTGGCGGCACTTTCGCTGGCTTGTGGTGGCACCTCGGCGACGTCGACGCCAGGAACGGGCGGCCACACCAGCGGCGTCGGCGGCGCGGGCGCGGGCGCGGGCGGAACGGCGGCCGGAATGGCGGGCGCGGGCGGGATCAGCGGCACCGGCACCGGCGGAAATAGCGCCGCAGGGAATGGCGGCGCCACCGCGGGCAACGGCGGCGCAGGCGGCACCACCGGCGCCGGCGGCACGATCCCGATCGGCGGCAGCAGCGGCGTCTACAGCTGCACGCCCGGCGTCGAGCAGCTCATCATCACCGACTGCGGCTACCCGACGACGACCACCAACCCGCTCACCAAAACGGTGTTCAACGAGAACGAGGTCCTGCGCGCGATCCGTCCGGCGGGCTCGTGGCCGAACGGCATCGTCCAGATGTTCTACAACGACGAACACGCGATGACGCTCGGCGTACGCCAGGTCGTCGTGAAGACCGCGTCGGGCACGACGATGACCGACTATCCGGTCACGCCGCTCGCCACCAATCCGGGCAGCTCCACCAACGCGCAGCTGGGCAGCAACGCGCTCGTCGGCGATCAGAGCGGGCTGGACGCGTCGCTGCGGCCGATGTGGCCGGCGTTGTTCATCACCGACATCAGCAACGATCCAATGAACAGAGCTGGCGACTGGCAGATGGGCGGCGTTCCGCGCAACCCGAGCGCGATCTTCGGCACCTGGAAGGCGGCCGTACGCACGGTCGACTACACCAAGAATCCGGCCACGGTGACGATCACGCCCGACGCCGATCCCACGAAGAACAACCTGAATCTCGGCGCGGGGGCCGATCCTGTCCCGATGGGAATCGCAAACGAGGGTTACGGGGCCGAGGCGCGCTGGAACGTCACGCTGACGCCCGGCCACTCGTACCGCCTGCAGGTGCTGGTGCACGACGGCGATCAAAACAAGACCGGCGGCGATTCGGGCGAGGCGTGCGTGCTGTTCTGCGCCGGCACGGATTGCAACGCGACCGAGAGCTGCGGCAGCACGGGGACGGGCGGGTCGGGCGGTAGTCCAGGCTGCCCCGAAGCCACCATCATCTGCGGCCCCGGCGGTGTCGCGCCCAACGCGTGCCCGGAAGGGACCGTCTGCGCCAACGGCTGCTGCCTGGCGTTCGGCGGCTGATCGCGCTTTCGGCGCGGAGCGCCCGTTCCTCGGCGACACCGCGGTCCGGGAACCCTGCGACGGCGTGCTAGCGTCCGCGTGCGCCGGCTGGGACAGTCGGCCGCCCGCATGCCTCAGAGCGCTCTCACCGCCGTGGTCGACGACAGGATCTGGACGCTCGATCGTCCGGTGTGGTTCGGCGGCGTCAGGCTGCGCGCCCGCACGACGGTCGTACGCCTCGACGACGGCAGCTTGCTGCTGCACACGCCGGCGCCTCCCACCGACGCGTTCGCAGCGCAGCTCCGCGCGCTGGGCCCGGTGCGCTGGCTGGTCGTCCCCAACTGCTTTCATCATCTCGGGACACCGGCGGCGGCGGCCCGTTTCCCCGAGGCGCAGGTGGTGGGACCGACGTCGGCGCTGAGCAGGAACAAAGCGTTGAAGCTCCACGTGGGCATCGGCGACGCCCCGTTCGGCGCACAGGTCCCCGAGCTCGAGGCCTTGCCGCTTCTGGGCGTGCCGTTTCTCGACGAGACGGTGCTTTACCATCGGCCCACGCAAACCCTGCTGGGCGCCGACATCGTTGTTTGCGCGAACGCCAGGGACCACTGGAGCTGGCGCTGGGCCGCGCGCATCACCGGCTGCTACGAACGGGTGCGCGTCTCTCCAGACGTCAGAAAGAAGATCGCGGACAAGACGGCGGCCGCGCGGTCCATCCACGCCATGCTGGATCGGCCCGCCCGGCGCCTCATCGTCGGACACGCCGACGTCATCGAGGACGGCTGCTGCGACGACCTCGCGCAAGCCTGGCGACTGGAAGGCGTGCAGGTCTAGCGGCTCTCTGTCGCGCGACGGTCCGGACGCGGCAAGGCGATGATGGCGACGAGCGCGAGGAGAGAGCCCGTCGCGAACGCGGCCGGCGCGCCCCACCGCTTGTAGAGGAGCCCGAACAGCGCGCTGGCGGGCAGCGCGGCCAGACCGACGGCCATCTGGAAGGCGCCCAGCGCGCGGCCCTGCCAATCCTTCGGCACGATGTCGACGACCATCGCCTTCTGCGCGCCCTCCGTCAGGCCGTAGTACGCGCCGTAAACCGTGAAGAGCAGCCAGATCTGCCAGCTCTCGCGGCAGAGCGCGAACCCCGCGTAGGTGAGCGCGTAGACGAGCCAGCCCGCCGTCATCGCGAACTGCCGCCCGCGCCGATCGCTGAGCCGGCCACCCCACGTCGCCGTCGCCGAGCGGCTCACGTGGAGCAAGGCCCACAGGATCGGCGTGAGCGTGATGGGGACGCCAACCTCGTGCGCGCGCCAGAGCAAGAATGCGTCGGACGAGTTGCCGAGCGTGAACACGACGACGGCGACCAGTAGCTGCCGGAAGCCGGCGACCGGCGGAATCCCGATCTTGACCACGCCCGGTGATGGCGCCGCCGCCGGCGCCCTGACGCCGAGCCCAACGACGAGCATCGTCAGAACGCCGGGCGCGGCGGACCAGATGATCACCTGGCGAACGGACAGACCCGCGGAGAGCAGGACGTAGCCGAGGATGGTCCCGAACACCGCGCCCAGGCTCTCGAGCGCGTGGTGGAAGCCAAAGGCGTAACCGCGCGTCTCCTTCGTGGTGACCGACGCGACCAGCGCGTCTCGCGGGCTTCCGCGGATCCCCTTGCCGACGCGGTCTCCGAAACGGAACGCGAGCACCTGCCACCAGGCGCCCGAGAAAGCGAGCAGGGGTCGCAGCACGTTCGCGACGCCGTAGCCGAGGATGGTGAGCGCCTTCAGATGCCCGATCCGATCCCCGACGTAGCCCGACACCAGCTTGAGGAGGCTGCCGGTCGCGTCCGCGACGCCCTCCACGAGACCGAGCGCCGCCGGGCCGCTGCCCATCGTCGCGAGCAACGCCGGCAACAGGGGCGTGACCATGTCGCCCGCGAGGTCATGCAGCATCGACACGATGGCCAGCGCGACCACCGTCGGATGAAGACGAAGAGCTGGTCGTCCCTCCCTCACCGTCGGTCGCCGAGGATAGCAGTGTCGATGGGTGACGCGATGGAGCAGAATCGTTCGCGACGGTGTCCAGAACCGCGTCGTTCACGCGTCTGTAGGTGCCGGCGATCCAGCTGGCGCCAAATCAAGGAGACCTGATGCCAAGCCAGAGATATTTGTTCCTTCACCGAAGCTCGACCGACCAGCAGCCGCCCTCGCCCGCGCGCATGCAGGAGATGTTCGCCGTCTGGAGCGCGTGGATGGAGAAGTTCAAGGCCCGGGTCGTCGACATGGGGGGCAAGCTCAAGTCGAGCGGCAAGGTGCTGACGGCTTCGGGCGTGATGGATGGACCGCTCGTCGAGACCAAGGAGATCGTCGGCGGCTACATGATCGTGACGGCCGACGGCTACGACGAGGCGCTCGAGATGGCGCGAGAGATGTTCGGGATGATGGGCCCCGGAACACGCATTGAAATCCGAGAGCTGGCCGGCCCCTGAGCGAGCTCCCCGAACACTTTTTCAGGCGCCAGTACGGCGAGCTGCTGGCGACGCTGGCGCGCGTTGCGGGCCTCGAGCACCTCGCGCTCGCCGAGGACGCGGTCCAGAGTGCGTTCACGGCCGCGCTCGAGAGCTGGAGGACCGGAGGCGTCCCCGCGGATCCCGGCGCCTGGTTGTACCGGGTCGCCCACAACCGCCTGGTCGGCGAGCTACGCGCAACCGCGAACCGGCGCCGGATACTGGAGGCGGCAGGCGATACGGGGACGGAAAGAAGCGACGGCCACCCGCCGTCGCATTTCAGCGGCGAGGTGCGGGACGACATGCTCCGCATGCTGTTCGTTTGCTGTCACGACGCGATCCCGCCCGAATCGCGTCTGGTGTTCGCACTCAAGATCCTCTGCGGCTTCGGCACCGCCGAGATCGCGCTCCGCCTGTTCACGACCGAAGCCAACGTGCACAAGCGCCTCGCGCGCGCCCGCGACCGCCTGCGCGCGATCGCGCCCGACCTCGAGACGCCGTCGCTGACGGACCTCCAGGCCAGGCTGCCGAGCGTGCACGCGGTGCTCTACCTCCTCTTCAACGAGGGTTACCTGACGTCCCAGGACGACGAGGCGATTCGCCGCGACCTCTGCGAGGAGGCGATCCGGCTCGCCACGGTCGTGGCGGAGCACCCGGTGGGAGCTGTCCCGGAGACCTTTGCCCTGCTCGCTCTCATGCACCTCCATGCCGCGCGGCTGGGGGCACGACTCGACGGCGCGGGAGGGTTGCTCTTGCTGGAGGAACAGGACCGCTCGCGCTGGGATCGCGAAAGAATGCACGTCGGCATGGGGTGGCTGGAACGAGCTGCCAGCGGCGAGGTCTTCTCGCGCTACCACGCGGAGGCCGGCATCGCCGCCGAGCATTGCCTGGCGCCTTCTTTTGCCGACACGCGGTGGGAGAAGATCGCCGACCTCTACGAGATGCTCGAGCGCATCGCGCCGTCGCCGCTTCACACGATGAACCGCGCCGTGGCGGTCGCTGAATGGCGGGGGCCCGACGAAGGGCTGGCGCTCTTGCAGGACCTGGATCCGCCCACCTGGCTGGCCGGCTCCTACCTCTGGGAGGCCGCGCTCAGCGATCTTCATCGCCGGGCGGGACATGCTGAAACAGCCGACCGGCATGGAGAGCGCGCCCTTGCCCTGGCGCCGACGGAAGCGATCCGGACGTCGCTGCGGCGGCGGCTCGGGCGCTAGGACTTGCTTTTAACAAGTCGCGCCGCTACCGTGCTTGTT
>Ga0070684_100002270_pt1 | contig 14154 bp, 11 predicted proteins | sample KBSC723LmetaG_FD_65653 | JGI IMG/M metagenome (GOLD analysis project Ga0070684, IMG submission 65653) | Corn rhizosphere microbial communities from Kellogg Biological Station, Michigan, USA - KBS C7.2-3L metaG | ecosystem: Host-associated > Plants > Roots > Rhizosphere ...
ACCAGAGAGCGGTAATAGAGAGCGCGCGGATCTCCCGGAAGCAGTGTGAGGGCCTTGGCGAGGTTGGCCTTGGCTTCGTCGTATCGTTCCCAGGAGATCTCTACCACGGCCATGTTGGTAAACACGTCAGCATAGTCGGGGCGGAGGGAAGCGACGCGCTCGAAGGCGTGGACCGACGCGGCGTACTGCTGGGCGTCAAGCAGGGCGATGCCGTAATTGTTCCACCGCATCCACTCGGGATTCTCCTCAGGGCCTGGCACGACGGGCTTATTGTCGCCGATCAAAAGGGTGCGGGATTCGCTGGCGATCTCCATCACCGGCTCGGGGTAGTGCTTCTGGCTGAAGGTGTAATCGGCAAAGTGCTGATTGAACCGGCGGTACTTGACCGTGGCTGTAATGGTGTAGGGGCCCTTGCCGGTTTTCGGCAGCCGGAAGCGATAGCGCACAAGCTGCGAGCGGCCCGACTGGATGCTGTTGTTATAGGCCAGGACGCGGTTGTGCCAGATCTGGTGGATGTCGTTCAGCTCGCCCTTGGTGTTGATGAGCCGGTTGGTAAAGGAGTGCGCGGATGGGTCGAGATTGCCGTCGGGCTGGATGAAGCCGGACTCGACGAGGGTCTTGCCGGCTGCATCCTTGAGGGTGAAATCGACCCACGACTCGTAAAAGTCGCGCTGCTCGGGGACGAGCGAATGCCCGATGCCCTTGTTCTGGATGACGATGTCGGCGGTGAGGGTTTCGCCGCGGGCGATGGCGAAGCGGCTCAGGCCGAGCGGGGCGATCTCGACGTCATCTGAGGACGTCGCAGCAGCGCTTTCCTTTTCAAGGCCGAAGATGTCGACGTTGAGCACGCCTTTGCCGTCAGGGCCGTGGCGGAGGAAGTCGGCGAGCTTGGCGGCCTGGTCGGGGAATTTGTAGTAGGCGGGCATGAGGCTATTGCCGCCCAGCCAGCGGTGTGAGGCAAACTTGCCGTCCTTTGCCCCGGGATCGTCGGCAGCTTCGTCGTTGCGCGGCATGTGGCAGTCCTGGCAGACCTTGACTTCGGGTTTGCGATAGAAGGGAAGCGGGGACTGTTTGGCGAAGCTTGAGCCCTGCCATTCGTCGTAGACAGAGAAGGCGCGGAGCCATTTGTAGTCGTCGAGGACGGTTGGGATGGCGGCCTTGTGGCAGGCGGCGCAGAATTCCGGTTTCTGCAGAACCGGGCGCATGACGGCTTTGGCGTGACGGTCGAGGTGAGACAGGATTTCGGCGTCCGTGACGGGACGGGTGATGGGAGCGCCTTTATCGTCGACCAGGACGGCAGGAAGCGCCATGACGTAACTGCCGGTGCCGGTAGTATCAGTGGACTGGATAGAGTGGCAGGTGGAGCAGGTGACGCCTTCGTTCTCGAAGGGGCGCGTCTTGGGCATCCCTTGGGTCAGGTCGCCCGAAAACAGGGCGACGGGGTTGTGGCAGCCCTCGCAATGTCGCGAGAACTGCACGCCCTTCTCGGCGATGAGCGCGTTCACATTCTTGATATACCAGGGAGCACGGAAGGCATTCGAATGGACCGATTCGCGCCACTGCTTGTAGGCGGCTTTGTGGCAGTGCCCGCAGTATTCGGCGGTGGGAACTGTCTTGGGGCTGAGGAACTGCCCGTTCACCGTCATGGCGTTCGAGGGCAGGAAAGGGGATTGCTTGCCGAACGCATAGTTGTACCGGCCTGCAATGGACTCGTGGTAAGGGGTGAGAGTGCCGGTGATTTTGATATTGGCCGTGTAAGACGCTCCGGCAGTGGCGGGAACATCGGCCGCCGGGGCGGTGGCTGACGCGGAAGTGGAAGCGCCGGCGCCCGGACCGGATGCAGGCCCCGATGCTGCGCAGACCGCCCACGTGACCGTAAGGCACAGAGCCGAAACTAGGACGGTCAGTAGCACGGGGCGCAGCGTGGTCCGTTTCATGTAGGGCACTCCCGGGGAAACTTGGCGCCCGGCTGCCGGATCGCTGAGGAACTGGGAAGTGGCAGCGGGTCAACAGAAGGGTAACAGGCGGGATACGACACTCGTCCTCCACCCAAAGGTGGAACGTGTGTGATGCGGAATACGAGATGGCCGAGGAATTTGCAGCGAGCAGTTCACAAAGTGGGATGAATGGCGAAGAAACGGGTATGGGCTGTGCGCCCCGTCACTTCGCTTTGGCCAAAGAGGGGCTCAAACTTGTATCTTGGAAGAGAGGTAAACCGTTTCCGAGATGGCCTCAAGTCCTTATTTTTCTCTTGCGATCCTGTTTGTGGCGGCGCTTGCATTCGGGTTGACTCCACTGGGGTTGGCTTGGCTGTGGGCGCGGGTGTTTTCGCCGGCAAAGCCGAATCGCATCAAGAATGCCATCTACGAGTGCGGACTCGAATCGAAGGGTGATGCTTGGGTCCAGTTCCGGTCGGCCTACTACCTTTACGGCATCATGTTTCTGATTTTTGACGTAGAAGCGGTTTTCCTGCTGCCGTTTGCAGTGGCGTTTACAGGGCTGAGCGCGGCTGCCTGCCTGGCAATGCTGGTGTTTGTTCTGCTGCTGGTTGAAGGGCTGGCATGGGCCTGGGCGAAGGGCGTGCTGACCTGGGCCTGAAGGGCAGCGGTCAGCCATCAGCTTTCAGCCTTCAGCCAGGGTGCGCCACTGTGAGTGCTGCTTGAAGGATGAGAGCGAGTTACGCGGTGATGGGATGGATCGTGGCGGGGTGGCAAAAGCTGAAAGCTGAGGGCTGACGGCTGAGGGCTAAACGGAGTTTGAATGGCTGTTGACCAGAATCTGAAAATCGAGCTCGGCAAGCAGGGCGTGTTCGTCACGACAATCAACGAACTGTACAACTGGGGACGAAAGAGCTCAGTTTGGCCAATGCAGTTCGGGCTGGCGTGCTGCGCGATCGAGATGATTGCGACCACCATGGCGCGTTATGACCTGGCGCGGTTCGGGGCAGAGGTGTTTCGTCCCTCCCCTCGTCAGGCAGATCTGATGATTGTGTCAGGCACCGTGACCAAGAAGATGGCTCCCCAGGTGGTGCGGCTCTACAACCAGATGGCCGAGCCGAGGTATGTGATCGCAATGGGCGCATGCGCCATCTCTGGCGGCCCGTTCAAGCAGGGCTACAACGTGCTGAAGGGCATTGACCGGTATATTCCGGTGGACGTGCACATTCCGGGCTGCCCGCCCCGCCCCGAGGCGCTGCTTCACGCCTTTATGACGCTGCAGAAGAAGATTGAAGGGCAGAGCCTGACGGGTGAGGAACGCCCGCGGCACCTGGATGCAGAAGCACAAGGGTTGTTCCCGGTGCCGGAACCGGGAGCCCACGACATCGAGCCGCCGGCGAATTCTGAAGTTTGGCATTTCCCGATCATTCGGTAAGGCAGGGAAGAGACAGAACAGGGAACACAAGACTGTGAAGACGGTGGAAGAGATCAAGGCGGCGATTGAGGCGGCTGTTCCAGGCGCGGGCGTAACCCTGCTTCCGAACGCAAGTCCGAGCGGACAGCACTCGCTGCTGCTGGACGCGGACCATGCTTTTGCCGTGGCGAAATTCCTGCGCGATGACGCGGACCTGACGCTCGATTATTTGTCGAACGTGACCGGCGTGGACTGGCTCGATAAGGAAGTCACAGAGAAGGTCAAGGTTGCGAAGCAGGTTCCGAAGGAAGTGGATGGGCCGGAAGGGAAACAGGTCCAGATGGTCGAGGAGACGGTGGAAGAGACGCGCAAGCACATCGAGCCCGGCTATCTCGAGGCTGTGTATCACCTGTTTTCAATGAAGAAGAAGCACGGCCCGGTCGTGATCCGCATGCGTACGAAGAACCGCACGGATGACGTGGAGCTTCCGTCGCTGACGCCGCTGTGGCGGTCCGCGGAGTTTCAGGAGCGCGAGGTGTTCGACCTGTACGGGATTGTGTTCACTGGGCATCCGGATCTGCGGCGCATTTTGATGTGGGACGGGTTCAAGGACCACCCCATGCGCAAGGATTACGTGGAGCCGGACGACTTCGAGTACGAGCCGACGGCGCACGACAAGGTTCTTGAGCGGCACAAGCAGCACATGGCGAAGACGGGGCCCGGTGAGCAGCCCGCGGCGGGAGTAACGGCATGAGCGAGACGGCGACAAAATCAGGGGTTGCCGTGGAGAAGGCGCCGGCCGTCGAGCCTCAGCTCGAGAGCTGGAACCGGCCGGGCGTGATTCCGACAGACGGCGAAGGCGAGCTGCTGGAAGTGTCGATGGGGCCGCATCATCCTTCGACGCACGGCGTGTTTCGCATGGACGTGGCGCTGGACGGCGAAAAGGTAGTGAAGCTCAAACCGGTGTTCGGGTATCTGCACCGCAATCACGAGCAGATTGCCGAAAGCATGGGCAGCTACATCGGTATGATGCCCTACACCGACCGGCTTGACTACTTCTGCTCAATGACCAACAACTGGGCATACGCACTGGCTGTCGAGAAGCTGGTGGGGCAGGCGGTGCCGGAACGTGCGGAGTATATTCGCGTGATCCTGGCGGAGCTGACGCGGGTGCAGAATCATGCTTCGGCCATCGGGTTTCTGATCCAGGAGATGGGCGCTAGCGGCACGCCGCTGATGTATGCGTTCAAAATGCGCGAGAAGATTCTGGACCTGTTCGAGAGCCTGAGCGGTTCGCGCATGATGTGTAACTACATGCGCTTCGGCGGTTGCCGCGTGGATACCTCGGCGGCATGGCTCGATGCGGCGCGCAAGGTGATGGCGGGCCTGCCAAAGTTTGTGGACGAGTACGAAGCCCTGCTGACGGGCAACGAAATCCTCATGGCGCGGTGCCAGGGTGTGGGCGTGCTGCGGCCCGAACTTGCCGTGAACGCGGGCATCAGCGGGCCCATGCTGCGGGCTTCCGGCGTGAACTACGACATTCGCAAGGTAGATCACTACGGGATTTATGACCGGTTCAAGTTCCGCGTGCCGCTGGGCGATCATGGAGACATTTACGACCGCTACATGATGCGTGTGCTGGAGATGAGGGAATCAATCGGCATCCTGGAGCAGGCGCTGAAAGAGATTCCCGGCGGCCCGGTGATGGATCCGAAGGCGAAGATTCGCGGGTTCAAGCCGAAGCCGGGCGAGGCGTATGGCAGGATTGAGGCGCCGAAAGGCGAACTGGGGTTTTACCTGATCAGCACGGGCGGAGTGGAACCATATCGCTTTCGCGTACGTCCGCCAAGCCTGATCAATCTGACCGTTTTGGAAGACATGTGTCTGGGCCACAACGTGGCCGACGTGGTGCTGATTTTCGGAAGCGTCGATATTGTGCTGGGGGAAGTGGATCGGTAAGCGAGATGCGAGCTTCTAGCTACTAGCTTCAAGCTACTAGCTTGTGTGTGATGTAAGAGCGCAGTCCGCGGTGACTGCGCAAAATATGTAGGAAGCCGCGGTTTGCAGGATTGAGCTAGAAGCTAGCGGCTAGAAGCTAGGAGCTGTATCTGAATGCTGGGTGAAGGCATACTGAAGGGCCTGAAGGAAACGGCGAAGAACGCGCTGGGTAGTTATGTTTCCGAGGAACGGCGGACGACGGTGGAGTATCCGGAGCAGCGGTTGCCGCTACCGGAGGCATCGCGGAATTTTCCGTTCCTGGTGTATGACGGGCAGGACTGGGAATCAGGGCTGCGCTGCGTGGCGTGCCAGATCTGCGAGAAGGAGTGCCCGCCCAAATGCATCTACATCGAGAAGAGCAAAGACAAGAAGCCGGATGCCGTGGGCAAGGCGCAGTTTTATCCCGCGAAGTTCGACATTGATATCTCGGTGTGCATGAGCTGCCAGATCTGCGTTGAGGTGTGTCCGTTCGAGGCAATCAAGATGAACAAGCAGTTCGAGCTCTCGACGGACAACCGGTTTGGCGGTCTGCTGCTCGATCGCAAGGAATTAGCGCTGTCGAACGAGTACTACCACCAGATTCATCCGACCGAGGCTTCAGAAGTGGACGGCCGCCTGACTGCCGAACGGGCTGCGGCTGAAGCCAAAGCGAAAGCCGCGGCAGCTGCGGCCGCGGCGAAGGCTGCCGCGCCGGCGACGGCGAAGCCCGCTGCTCCGGCCGCAAATCCTGCTGCGGCAACGGCGAATACTTCCTCGGTTCCTGCATCGGAAATTTCCGCAGGCCCGACGGCGAAGAATCCCACCGGCACGCCCACTCCCGCAGCGACCGCGCCGCCCGCCGTGCAGAACAAAGCAACAGACGCGGACGCGCCGCGCGCACCGAAGACGGACGGTCCGAAACCCGATTTACCAGGCGCCATTACGAAGAAAGAAGGAGACGCAAGCTAGATCATGGCAAATACAGCCGACCAGATCTTCGTTCTCCTCAAACATTGGATCGTTTCCATTTTTCCCGCCGCTATTCAGCCTTACCTCGGCGTGCTGCTGAGCGTAGTGGCGATCATCGCCGTGTTTCCTGGCTTGTTCGCGTTGACGACGGTGATTGAACGCAAGGGCCTGGGCCGCATGCAGAACCGCATCGGGCCGAACCGAACCGGCCCGTACGGAATTCTGCAGCCCATCGCGGACGGTATCAAATCGCTCACCAAGGAAGACATCGTTCCCACGAGCGCCGACGCGGTGGTGCACTTTATTGCGCCGCTGGTGCTGGTGGTCGCGGTGTTTATGGGCTTTGCCGTGTTGCCGATGGGGCGCAACATGCAGCTCGTGGACATGGACGCGGGTCTGCTGTTTTTCTTTGCCATTGGCGCGTCGACGGAACTGTCGATCTTCATGGCAGGATGGTCGAGCCGCAACAAGTATTCGCTGCTGGGCGCGATGCGGGCGGTGGCGCAAATGATCAGCTACGAAGTACCCCTGCTGATGTCGAGCGTGGCCATCGTGATGATCACTGGATCGCTGTCGCTGGTGAAGATTGTGGACGCGCAGAACCAGTACACGTGGGGGCTGCCGCACTGGTACATCTTCACACCGTGGGGCTGCGCCGCATTCGTGATGTTCTGCATCGCGGCGACAGCGGAAACGAATCGCTCGCCGTTCGATTTGCCGGAAGGCGAGTCGGAACTGGTGGCCGGTTACTTCACCGAGTATTCGGGATTCAAGTTCGCGCTGTTCTTTCTGGGCGAGTATCTGGGCATGTTTTCGATTTCCGGATTGGGCGCCACGTTGTTTCTTGGCGGGTGGTCAGCGCCGCTACAGGTCCTGAACTTCGTCCCGTCATGGATTTGGTTTTTCGCCAAGGTAATGCTTTCAATCGTGGTGCTGATATGGATTCGCGGCACTCTGCCGCGCTTGCGCCAGGACCAGTTGATGAACTTCGCCTGGAAGTTTGTGTTGCCGATGACGCTGCTGAATTTGCTCGTTGCGGCCATCTGGCGGTTCATGGGCGATGGAATCCTGCGCTGGATTGTGTGCTCGGCGATTCTGATTGGCGTTTACGTTGTCGTCGGCACCATCGAGATGCGCCGCAAGAAAATCGGGCCGAGGACCTATCGATATGCGGAATAGCGTCCGGACGAGTTGGGAAAGGAGCGGCCGATGAACGTGGTGTTCTGGATTCTGGCCGTGATTACGGTGTTCGGCGGCCTCACGGCGGTTACGCTGAAGAACACCGTGCATTGTGCGCTGGCGCTGACGGTGGCGTTTGCTGGACTCGCGCTGTTATTCCTGCAATTGGACGCGCAGTTCGCCGGCTTCGCGCAGATCCTCGTCTACATTGGGGCGGTGGCAATTCTGGTGGTGTTTGCGATTTTGCTGACGCGCGGATCGGAGACGCCGAGCGAAGGCGTGTTCAGCCACACGTGGTTTTCGGGATTGCTGATTGCCGCCGCGGTGTTCGCGGTGCTCGCCTGGGCGGTTCTGAACAGCACTGCCGCGCTTCCGCACGTGTCTTCAGCGCCGACAGTAAGCGTGCAGCAGATCGGCAGCGCATTGATGGGCCGTTACGTTTTACCGCTGGAGATTGTGGCGCTTCTGCTCACCGCGGCGATGCTGGGGGCGGTAATGGTGGCACTGCATGAGAAGGGAGAGCAGAAGTGACGCCTCTCGCTGGATATCTGCTGGTGGCCGCGCTCCTGTTTGCCATCGGATTGGCCGGAGCACTCACACGGCGCAACGCAATCCTGGTGCTCATTGGGATCGAGCTGATGCTCAATGCCGCGAACCTGAACCTGGTGGCGTTCTGGCGTTACGGGCCGCATCCCGAACTGCTGACTGGCATGATGTTTGCCATATTTTCCATTGCTGTGGCTGCCGCCGAGGCGGCCGTCGGATTGGGCCTTGTGATCGCGATATACCGGCACGTACGCACCACCGATCTGGACGAAATCAACAGGATGAAAGGGTGAGCCGCTGATGCAAGAAGCCATTCCGTTCACTCCTTCTAGTGTTGCGTCATGGATCGGCCAAATACTCTGGCTGATTCCCGCGCTGCCCATCGTGGCGGCGGGATTCATAGCGTTGCTGAAACAACCGTCGCGGAAGCTGGCGTCGTCATTGGCTATCGGCTCGCTGTTTGTCTCGCTTCTGCTTGCGCTGACCGCATTCGGCGACGTCCTGGCCGGCTGGGTCACGGGCCACGCTGTGCGCGAGACTGTAAATTTCGCGTGGATGCACATCGGCGCGACCACTTTCGATCTAGGCTGGGTGCTTGATCCGCTGTCGGCCGTGATGCTGGTGATGGTCACGTTCGTAGGGCTGCTCATCTTCATCTACTCCGTCGGCTACATGGCGCACGACGAGAACTACACGCGCTTTTTCTGCTTCCTCGCGCTGTTTGCCGGGGCAATGCTGGGTGTGGTGATCGCGAACAGCATTCTGTTGCTGTTCATGTGCTGGGAGATCGTCGGACTGACTTCGTATCTGCTGATCGGGTTCTGGTACCAGAAGCCTTCGGCGGCAGCGGCGGCGAAGAAAGCGTTCTTGACTACGCGGGTTGGCGATATTTTCTTCCTCCTCGGGATCGTGTGGCTGTTCGCGCAGACCGGGACGCTGCTGTTTTACAACCAGGGCAACGGAAGCATGGAGCCTGGCGCACTGGCGGGAATGCTGGCTGCGCATGCCGGCTTGGGACTGAGTGCCGCGACAGCGATCGGACTTCTGATTTTTGCCGGGGCAGCGGGAAAGAGCGGCCAGTTGCCTCTGCACGTATGGCTGCCCGACGCGATGGAAGGACCGACTCCGGTATCGGCGCTGATTCACGCAGCTACGATGGTTGCCGCGGGCGTGTATCTGATTGCGCGCGTGTATCCCCTGATGTCGGCTGGATTGCAGCCCAGCGGCACGACGGTCGCTCTGAGTGTGGTGACCTGGGTGGGCGCGGCGACCGCCGTGTTCGCGGCGTTGATCGCCGTGGCGCAGAACGACATCAAGCGCATTCTGGCTTACTCGACGGTTTCGCAGCTTGGCTACATGATGGCTGGGCTGGGGCTGGGCGGCGTTGCGGTTGGTATGTTCCACCTGATTACGCATGCGTTCTTCAAGGCGCTGCTGTTCATGGGCGCGGGCTCGGTGATTCACGGTTGCCATGAGGAGCAGGACATCCGCCACATGGGCGGATTGCGGAAGAGCATGCGCTGGACGTTCCTCACCTATGCCGCCGGCATGCTGGCGCTGGCGGGATTCATACCGTTTGCCGGATTCTGGAGCAAAGATGCGATTCTCGAATCGGCGCATTCGTGGCATCCATCGAAGGCCCCGTTTTACCTCCTCGTGTTCGGCGCGCTGCTCACCGCGTTCTATATGACGCGGCAGGTCAGCTACGTGTTCTTCGGCGAGTATCGCGGCCACGGACATCCGCATGAGAGTCCCCGCGTGATGACAACGCCGCTGGCGATCCTAGCGTTCTTTGCTGTCCTGCTGGGTTTGGTTGGAACGCCGGCGTGGCCCTGGTTCCGCAGCTTCCTTACCGGCAGGCCCTCTCACTTTGAGTGGGCAGGATTCGCTGAGCCGGGCATCTTTACGCTGATGCTGACGTCGACTGCCGTCGTAGTGGTTGGCCTGTTGCTCGGCTGGTGGCTCTATGGCAACAAATCGCCGCGCGCGGATGAGCCGGATGCGCTGGAGCGCGTGATGCCGCCGGTCTGGCGTGCGCTGAGCAATCGACTCTACGTGGACGAGTTCTATGGGGCCACGTTCATCGCCTTCTACCATTGGTGGGCGCGCGTGGCGGACTGGCTGGACCGGCGCGTCTGGGGTGGCATCGTCGCCGCGGTGACGTGGTTGTTCGGGCAGTTGGCGCGCTTCAATCGTTTCTTCGACGAGAACTGGGTGAACGGCGGATTCGACAAGGGATGCGAAGAGCTTTCCGTGGGCGGAGGCCTTCTGGCGCGCGTGCAATCGGGCCGCGTGCAGACCTATCTGCGACTGCTTGCGCTGGCGGTCGTCGTGCTGGCCGCAATCCTGATCTGGAGCAGCCGCGGATGAACGGAATGAACGGCTTTCCGATACTCACTTTGTTGACCGCGCTGCCCGTTGTGGGAGCGATCATCGCGCTGTTCACGGGCAAGCACGCCCGCGGCGTAGCCATGATCACGGCGCTGCTGACGCTGGCGCTTTCGCTGGTGGTGTGGATGCACATTCCGGCGAACGGCAGCATCGGGCTCATCGAACATCACGCATGGGCGCCTTCGCTGGGGATCGAATATCAGCTTGGCGCGGATGGTCTTGGAGCCTTGATGCTTGTGCTTTCGGCCATCGTAGCCCTCATGGCCATTGACGCATCGCACCGCGTGCATCACGGCGCGGGACTCTATTTCTGCCTGGTGCTGCTGCTGCTCTCGGGGCTCATTGGCACATTCACAGCGTTGAACTTTTATCACTGGTTCCTGTACTGGGAGTTGAGCCTGATTCCCGCGTTCTTCCTCATTAAGCTGTGGGGTGGACCGAAGCGCGGCCCTGCGGCGACGCAGTTCTTTGTGTATACGATGGCAGGGTCGGTGGGACTGCTGCTTGCGTTTCTCGCCATCTTCCTGGTGACGGGGAGCATGGATTTCGAGCACCTGACATTGCTAGCGTTGACCGGAGAGCTTGAGCAGATCGTGGCTGTCCACTTGGGCGCGCACGTAATGCTGTGGCTGGCGATCCTGGCGCTTGCGGGTTTTGCGGTGAAGGTGCCGCTGATGCCATTTCACACGTGGCTGCCCGCGGCCTACAGCGAGGCGCCGTCGCCGGTGACCATGCTGCTGACCGGCACCATGTCGAAGATGGGCGTGTACGGATTGCTTCGCATCGCGCTGCCGCTGTTCGGCCACCAGATCGCGCAGATGCGCACGCCGCTGCTGGTGCTTGCGGTGATGACGGTGGTGATGGGCGCTTGGGCGTCGGCGGCGCAGAAGGATCTGAAGCGCATCTTCGCATATTCGTCGATCAATCACCTGGGCTACTGCCAGCTTGCAATCTTTGCGCTGGCGGTTCCTGCCACAGGGGCGGCGATGCAGGCCAGCCAGGCGGCGGCGCTGAACGGCGTGATTCTGCAGATGTTCAATCACGGCATCACGGCGGCCGCGATCTTCTGGTTCATCAGCATGATCCAGATGCGTTCCGGCGGATTGCGCGGAGTCGATGATTTCGGCGGCCTGCGGAAGGTGGCTCCGATTTTTGCCGGACTGATGGGCTTCGCATTGTTCTCGTCGCTTGGCCTGCCCGGACTGAATGGATTTGTCGGCGAGTTTCTCATCTTCCGCGGCGTATTTCCGCTGTCGTGGGTGGCTGGCACAATTTCCGTTCTTGGCCTGCTGATTACTGCCGCCGTGATTCTCACTGTGATTCAAAAAGTGTTTACCGGACCCGTGCCCGAGCGATGGGCGGCGTTCCCTGACATGCATCCCGCCGAGCGCCTGTCCCTTGCGCCCGTGATCGGGCTGATGGTGCTCATTGGCCTGGTGCCCCAACTGATTACAGACAGCGTAAACCCGACCGTGGTGAACCTGCTGGCGCACTGGAGATTTTAGATGTTAGCGTGGACGATCTATATCTCGTTTGCCGGCGCCCTGGTTGAGGCGCTCCTGCCAAAAAAGAAGCCTGAGCTGGCACGCATTTTTGCGCTGCTGATCGCCGCAGCCGGGTTTGCCATTGCGATCGCGGGCTTCGCTTCCGGCATGGGGCATGGCCGCACCACCATCACAGACGTGGTGTGGGTGCCTTCGATGGGCATTCATTACATGCTGGCCGCCGACGGCATCAGCCGCGTGCTGGTGTTGCTCACGGGCCTCGCGGCTACTGCGGGCGTGCTGTTCAGTTGGAACATCGAGCGCAGGGCAAATGAGTTTTTCGCATTCTTCCTCGCCCTCATCGGCGGCGTGTACGGCGTCTTTCTCAGTTTCGATCTGTTCCTGTTGTTCGTGTTTTACGAAATTGCGATTGTGCCCAAGTACTTTCTGATTGCGATCTGGGGTTCGACGCGGCGTGAATACGCGGCGATGAAGCTGGCGCTCTATTCGTTCGTGGGCTCGGCGATGGTGCTGATCGCGCTGCTGGCGGCGTACGCGGCTTCGGGCAGTCATTCGACGACGCTCGATGCTCTGGCGCACGCCGGGTTGTCGCCCCATTTCCAGCTGTGGGCGTTCCCGTTGACGTTTGTCGGGTTCGGAATTCTGGCAGGCCTTTGGCCGTTCCACACCTGGGCGCCTACCGGCCACGTCGCCGCGCCTACGGCGGCATCGATGGTGCTGGCGGGCGTGATCATGAAGCTGGGTGCGTACGGCTGCCTGCGCGTGGCCATGGGCCTGTTCCCCCACGGCATGGATCCGTGGGGTTTCTCGCTGCTCGGCGTCGGCTCGTGGCGGGATGTGTTTGCAATTCTCGCGGTGATCGGAATCCTTTATGGCGCGCTGGTGGCGCTGGTGCAAACGGATTTCAAATTCGTCATCGGCTACTCGTCTGTGAGCCACATGGGATTTGTGCTGCTGGGGCTGATGACGCTGAATCAGATTGGCCTGACAGGCGCGGTGCTGCAGATGTATTCGCACGGCGTGATCGCGGGACTGCTGTTCGCGATTGTGGGACGCGTTGTGTATGACCGCACGCATACACGGCAGTTCGGCGAGCTGGAGCACATGCATCTACTGCGACGGCTGCCGTTTGCCGCATGGGCATTCTTGATTGCCGGCATGGCATCAATGGGCCTGCCCGGTTTTTCGGGCTTCGTTGCCGAGCTTCAGGTACTGGTTGGTTCGTGGCATGCGACGCCATGGTGGACGGTGGCAGCCGGCGTGGGCATTGTGGTGGGCGTGGCGTACACCTGGCGCGCACTGCAGAGGGCTTTCTTTACGGACTTGCGCCCGACGGCGGAGGACCATCCGGCAACGGGCTGGCATGATCTGGGCGCGATCACCTGGCCCGAGATCGCGGGCTTCAGCTTGCTGACCGCGGCTACGTTGCTGATTGGCGTGTATCCCAGAATCCTGCTGGATGCGATTGAGCCGGCAGTCAAAACATTTCTCGCGGCAGGAGGTGCGCAGTGAACTACCAGGAGTTCTATCCTGCCCTCTTCCGCGTCATGCTGCCTGAGACGGCGCTGGAAGTTGCGGCGCTGATTGTGCTGGTGGTGGACCTTGCATTCCTGCGTAAGGCCGCGCTGAATGTGCGAACCGGGATTGCTTCGCTGCTGGGAATCGCGGGATGCCTTGCCGGCTTGTGGCTGATGCAGGGACAAGGCGTGACAACGTTCAGCGTCGACGGGACGACCGGCACAACGCTGCTGGTAACGGGTGGTTACACCGCCGTTGCGCAGATTGCCATTCTCATCCTGACGGCGTTCACGCTGGTGCTCCTGCTGGATTCTCGATTCACGCGGCATGTGGGCGAATATGTGGCAATCGTTCTGATGTCTGCCACGGGCGGGTTGATCATCTGCGGAGCGCAGGACCTGCTGGTGATCTTCGTTGGGCTGGAACTGTTGAGCCTGGGACTCTATGTCATCACTGCCTTCGCCAAGCGCTCGGGCAAGAGCGCAGAGGGCGCGCTGAAGTACTACCTGTTTGGCGGCATGTCGGCGGCGTTCCTGCTGTTCGGGTTCAGCTATCTGTACGGATTCGCCGGATCGACCAACCTGCAGGAAGTGTTCGCCGCGGTTGTGGCGCCGTCCGTTGCCTCCTCGCCCCTGCTGTACGTTGCGCTCGTAGCGGTAGCGGCCGGGCTGGGCTTCAAGGTAGCCGCCTTTCCGTTTCACCTGTGGGCGCCCGACGC